>Ga0066790_10000729_pt1 | contig 13021 bp, 11 predicted proteins | sample OrgsoiDNA2013050_FD_70963 | JGI IMG/M metagenome (GOLD analysis project Ga0066790, IMG submission 70963) | Permafrost soil microbial communities from the Arctic, to analyse light accelerated degradation of dissolved organic matter (DOM) -... | ecosystem: Environmental > Terrestrial > Soil >...
AACAGTTGGTCAGACACCGGCGTCATTACCTGCCTGGCCGTTGCCGTGGTGGCCCTAGCCGGGTTCGTCGTGGCCGAGCAGCGCGTCGCGTATCCGATGTTCGATCTGTCGCTGCTGCGCGTACCAACTTTCCTCGGCGGGTCGATAGCCGCGTTCGCGATGAACGGCTCGCTCTACGCCGTGCTCCTCTACCTGGTCATCTACCTGCAGGACATCCTCGGCTACTCGGCCCAGGACGCGGGCCTGCGGCTGGCCATCATCAGCGGCGCCCAGTTCGTCACCGCGACACTGGCCGGGCGGGTGAGCGAGCGGGTGCCCGCCCGCTGGCTCATCGGCCCGGGGCTCCTGTTCGTCGGCATCGGGCTCGTCGTGATGGCCGGCCTGTCCGGCGGCAGTTCCTGGACGCACCTGATTCCCGGCTTCATCGTCGCCGGACTCGGCGGCGGCCTGGTCAACCCGCCGCTGGCCTCGACCGCGATCGGCGTCGTCCCGCCGCACCAGGCCGGCATGGCCTCGGGGGTCAGCGCGACGTTCCGCCAGATCGGCATCGCCACCGGGATCGCCGCGCTCGGCTCGATCTTTACCGCGGCGATGCAGCACAACCTGGCACACTCGCCGCCGGTGGCGGCGTCCGCGCCGCGCATCGTGGCGCTGGTACGGCAGGGTGAGATCGGCCGGCTGTTCGCGAGCACGCCGCCGGCCGCCCGCGGTCAGCTCGCCGCGGCCGTCCGGTCAGCGGCCGCGGCCGGCCTCAACGACCTGCTGTACGTCACCGGAGCGGTCGCGCTGGCCGGAGCGGCGGGTGCGCTGCTGCTCATCCGGAGCAAAGACTTCGTGCGTACCGGTCGCACCGGCCCGGAGGCGACGCCGTCCACGGCTGGGCCGGCTGGCGCGGACGGTGTCAGCCCGGCCCGTTCGGCCCAATAAAACGCCCGCCGGGGCGGCCCGGAACGGTGGTCAGGGCCGCCAGGCGGCGTGAGCGGTGGCCCGCTCGGCCTGGGCTCGCAGGGCCTGGACGGCATGGGCCGGGTCGTCGGCGCCGTAGACGGCCGAGCCGACCACGAACACGTCCGCACCGGCGTCCGCGCATCGCTCGATGGTCTTCTCGCTGACCCCGCCGTCGACCTGGAGCCAGATCGCGGCGTCCCGGCCGCCGACCAGCGAGCGGGCGCGGCGCAGCTTCGGCAGCACCATGTCGAGGAAACTCTGGCCGCCGAAACCCGGCTCTACCGTCATCAGCAGCAGCATGTCGATCTCGGGCAGCAGGTCCTGGTACGGCTCTACCGCGGTGCCCGGGTTGACGGCAAGTCCGGCGCGGGCGCCCGCGGCCCGGATGGCGCGCAGCGTCCGCACCGGGGCGTGGACCGCCTCGACGTGGATCGTCACGTTCCGCGCGCCGGCCTCGGCGTACTGCGGAGCCCACCGGTCCGGGTCCTCGATCATCAGGTGGCAATCGAGCGGCAGGGTGGCGTGCTTGAGCAGCGCCTCGACGACGGGCAGGCCGAGGGTGAGGTTCGGCACGAAGTGGTTGTCCATGACATCCACGTGCAGCCAGTCTGCGGCTCCGGCCACCGTAGCGGCCTCATCGGCGAGCCGGGCAAAGTCCGCGGACAAGATGCTCGGCGAGATCTGAACGACCATAGTAAGCCCGAGTGTAGAGTGCCTGGATGCGAGCCAGATCCCCCGCGTGGGGATAAGGACCTCCCGCCAGGGCAGATACTGAGGCCGGCAGCCGGATCGGGACCCGCTGGCGGGAACGGGATGGCGAAAATGTCGTACCGCGGGACTACAGTTCGATACTAGGTTCGATTAGGTACCGACCTGGAGGTTGCATATGCGTTCAGAACCGTCGAGCGCCCTGCTTGACCGGGTACGCAAGCTGCTGGCGAAGGCCGAGGCCGAGGGTGTGACCCCGCCGGAGGCCGAGGCGCTCACCGCGAAGGCCGCGGAGCTGATGGCCCGCTACGGCATCGACCGGGCCCGGCTGGCCGCGACCCGGCCGGACACCGACCGGCCGGGCAGCCGGATCATCGACATCGACAACCCGTGGGCGCAGGTCCGGGCCCACCTGCTGGCCGGCCTGGCCGGGGCCATGCGATGCCAGTGCGTCCTGCTCAGCACCAGCCGGCCCGGCGCGCGCATTCACATCTTCGGCTACGCCTCCGACCTGGAGCGGGTCGACATCCTCTACACCTCGCTGCTGCTCCAGATGGCCCACGGCCTGACCTCGACCGCGGTTCCCGTCGGGGTCCGCAGCCCGCGGGCCTGGCGGCGGAGCTGGCTGCTCGGCTTCGTCACCGCCGTCATCACCCGGGTGAGGTCGGCAGAGGACCGCGCGGCCGCGACTGCGGAAGGGGAAACCCATCCCGGCCCGAGCACCGCCCTCGTACTCGCCGACCGGGCCGTCGTCATCCGCCGCCAGCTGGAGCAGGAGTACCCGGTGACCCGCCGGACCCGCGTCACCTACAGCGGCCGGGGCTACAGCGACGGCTACGCGCAGGGTCAGCGGGCTGACATCGGGAACCGCCGAGTGGGATCGGCGAAGGCGCTCAGCCGCGCCTGAGCAGGGCGACGAAAATGGCGTCGGTGCCGTGGCGATGGGGCCAGAACTGGGCGAACCGGCGATAGCGCGGATCCTTGGAGCGTCTGGGTTCGGGGCAGCGCAGGTCGGGGACCTCGGCCAGGACGGCAGGGGCGTCCAGGACGGTGATGTCGTCTCGGCCGTCGGCGACGGCGGTGACCACGTCCCGGGTCTCGGCGATGTGCGGGGTGCAGGTCACGTAGGCGACGACGCCGCCGGGGCGCGCCGAGTCGATGGCCGCGTTGAGCAGCTCGCGCTGCAGGACCGCGAGTTCCTTCACGTCCGCCGGGGTCTTGCGCCATCTGGCTTCGGGGCGGCGCCGCAGCGATCCGAGGCCGGAGCACGGCACGTCGGCCAGCACTCGGTCGAAGGTCCCTGACGGCCAGGGCAACTGGCGGCCATCGGCGGCCACGACGGCGCCGGTGTGGACGGCGCCGGGGACGGGCTGGGCAGCGGGATCGTGCTCGGCTTGCTCGGCGCGGCGGAGGGCTTCCAGAACCCGGCGCGCGCGGTGCGGGCGGACGTCGGAGGCCACCAGGCGCGCACCCCGGGCGGCGGCCAGGCCGCTCAGCAGCCGCGCCTTACCGCCGGGGCCCGCGCATAGATCGAGCCAGAGTTCGTCGCGGCCGGTGAGCCCGACGCGGGATAGGGCCAGCGCGGCCAGCTGGCTGGCCTCATCCTGGACGGCGACCTGGCCAGAGGCGGTCAGCGGAGCCGGGTCACCGCCGGCCAGCCGCAGGCCGTACGGCGACCAGCGGGTGGGCTCCGCGAGCTCGCCTGCTGGTCCCGTCGCGATCGCCGACCGGTCCACGCCGGGCATGACCGCGAGCACGACCTCTGGCCGGAGGTTGCCTGCCGCGAGAGCGTCATCGATCTCCGCGGGACGCACGGATTCAGCGGGACGCACGGATTCAGCGGGACGCACGGATTCAGCGGGACGCACGGTTCGGGAGACGCTGGGGGCGGGGTTGGTGCTGCCATCGAGCGCGTCGCGGAAAGCGTCGACGATCCAGCGGGGATAGCTGTACCGGACGGCCAGGTAGCCGGGCAGGTCCCGCGACCGGTCCGGCGCCACGATCGCGATCCAGGCGTCCAGATCACGGGTGGATACCCGGCGCAGGACCGCGTTGACAAAGCCCGAGGGACGAGGCCCGCATACCTCCTTGGCCAGGTCGACCGAGGTCGCCACGGCGGCGTGGCTGCCGACCCGGGTGGCCAGGAGCTGGTGCACGCCGAGCCGGAGCACGTCCCGGACGGGCGGATCGAGCTGATCCCGGTCGCTGCACGCGGCCAGGATCGCGTCGTAGGTGCCGCAGCCGCGCAGCGTACCGTAGGTCAGTTCGGTGGCGAAGGCGGCGTCCCGGCCGGTCAGGCGGCGTTCGGTCAGTACGGAGGGCAGCAGCAGGTTGGCGTAGGCGTCGCGCTCATCGACCGCGCGCAGGACGTCGTAGGCGGCCCGGCGCGCCGGATCCGTACGCGGCCGGCCCGCACCTGACTGGCCCGCGCGGGACCCGCCCGTGCGGGGCTGGCCGGACCGGGGCTGGCCGGACCGGCCCGCGCCTGATGGCCGGGGATGCCGCTCGGCTGGCTCGGTCACGTCAGATCTGCCTTCTCATGTCAGCCGAACCGCACCGGGCCGCCGGCGTGCAGGCCGCGGGCCCAGTCCGAGGCGGCCATGAGGCGCTTGCCTGGCGCTTGCACCTCACCGAGGCGCACCGGGCGGGAGCCGGTGCCGACGAACACCGCGTGCCGTGCGGCCAGCAGTTCGCCGGGGGCGAGGTCGGGTGCGTCCTCGGGGCTGTGGTCGCTGGGACTGTGGTCGCTGGGACTGTGGCCTGGGTCGTTCAGCGAGACGGGGCCGAGCTTGATGCGGGCGCCGTCGAGCTCCGTCCAGGCTCCCGGATCGGGCGTACACGCCCGGATCAGCCGGTCGACCACGTGCGCGGGCCGTTTCCAGTCCACCCGCGCGTCGGCCGGGTTGATCTTCGGCGCGAAGCTCACGCCCTCGGCGGCCTGCGGAACGGCGCGGACCGTACCGGCCTCGATCCCGTCGAGCGTGGCCACGAGCAGCTCCGCGCCCGAGCGCGACAGCCGCTCAAGCAGCCGGCCGGTCGTGTCGTCGGGCCGCACCGGCTCGGTCAGCACCCCGTACACCGGGCCCGCGTCAAGCTCGGCCACGATGTCAAACGTGCTCGCGCCGGTCACGTCGTCGCCATGCAGGATGGCGTGCTGCACCGGCGCCGCCCCCCGCCAGGCGGGCAGCAGGGAAAAGTGCAGGTTGACCCAGCCGCGCGGCGGGATGTCGAGCGCGGCTTGCGGCAGCAGCGCACCGTAGGCGACCACCGGGCAGCAGTCCGGGGCGATCTCCCGCAACCGGTCCAGGAACTGCGGATCCCGGGCCCGGGCCGGGGTGAGCACCTCAAGCCCCGCCGCCAGCGCCCGCTGGGCGACCGGGCTCGGCTCGACCTTGCGACCGCGGCCGGCCGGGGCGTCGGGCCGGGTCACCACCGCGACCACCTCGTGAGGGGAGGCGAGCAGCGCGTCAAGCGCCGGGACCGCCGTCTGCGGCGTGCCCGCGAACACGAGCCGCATCAGGCCTCACGGCACCTTGGCGGCATGAGGAAGGAAGCGGCCGGACGGGCTAGACGGTCACGCAGCAGCATGTCAGAGGACCTGGCCCAGCGTCTGGTGCGGGGACACCCGTATCTGCGGGATGGGATCGCCCCACCACTCCGCCTCGCGGATCGCCTTCATCGCCGCCTTGCGCTGGGCGGGATCCATCCGGTCGATGAACAAGATGCCGTCCAGGTGGTCGGTCTCATGCTGGATGCAGCGGGCCAGCAGTTCGGTGCCCTCGATCGTGACCGGGTCCCCGTACATGTTGAACCCCCTTGCGACCACGCCCCACGCCCGTGTCACCGGGTAGGCCAGACCGGGGAACGACAGGCAGCCCTCGTCGTCCTCGTCGGTGTCCTTGGACAAGTCCAGCGAGGGGTTGATCAGGTGCCCCGGCTCGTTGTCGTCCACGTGATAGGTGAAGACCCGCAGGCCCACCCCGATCTGCGGGGCGGCGAGCCCGGCCCCGGGCGCGTCCAGCATGGTCTCGGTCAGATCCTTGACGAGCCGGCGCAGTTCGGCGTCGAAGTCGCAGACCGGCTCGGCCGGCGTGCGCAGCACCGGGTCACCGAACAGACGGATCGGCTTGACGCTCACAAGAACCTTCCTGGACAACCGATGGCGAGCGACTCTCCCGCGGCGCGGCCACATCTAGTCTAGCCGTCACGCGACCTCGGCCGGGTCGAGCTGCACCCGGACGGCCGCGCCGTCCTTGCGCGCGCTCCGGGTCGCCTGCGCCGCGTGCAGCGCGCGGGCGAGCGCGCGGCCATCTCCCCGGCTGATCCTGATCAGGGCCCGTTCCTGCGGTTCCTTACGCCCGCCGGGATCCCGGCCCGCTCCGGGTTCGGCGGGTACCGGCCCGAGCACTTCTGCCTGGGCGGGCAGCCCGGCCGAACCGACGAAGTCGGCTACCGCGTCGGAGGCTCCGGTGACCGAGGCCATCCGCACCGCGGGCGGGAAGCCGAGCTCGGCCCGTTCAGCCAGCTCCCGTTCGGAAAAATTGACAGGATCCCAGCGGACCAGCGCCTGCACCACCGGAAGTGACGCCTCGGCCAGTACCACCACGGGACCGCCGGGCCGGACCAGGGCGGCGGCATTCAGCCACCGGCGCAGGGCCTCCTCGGCCGCGCGCAGGCTGGGCCGGCCGAGCAGCGCCCAGCCGTCCAGGAGCAGCGCGGCGGCGTAACCGTCCTGGGCCACGGGCTCGGCTCCTGGCGTGGCGATGACCAGCGCAGGTTCGGCCGGGACCGTGGCGAGCACATGCTGGCCACCGGAGGTGCGCACGGGAACCCCGGGAAAGGCCCGGCCCAGTTCCTCGGCGGTCCGCGCCGCGCCGGTGACCAGCGCACGCAGGCGGCCTGACCCGCACCGGGCGCAGGTCCAGTCCGCCGCCAGGGCCCCGCACCACCGGCAGCCCGGGACCTCGTTCGAGCCGCCGACCTCCAGCGGGCCGCCGCAGGTGGCGCACCTGGCCTGGGCCCGGCACCGGTCGCAGGCGATCGCGGCAAGATAGCCGCGCCGCGGCACCTGGACCAGGACGGGGCCGCCCGGGGCGCCGTGCACCTCGCCCGCCCGGGCGCTACTGGGCCCGCCCGACAGGGCCAGGCGAGCCGTGCGCAGCGCCAGGCTTGGCAGCCGCGCGGTCATCGCCGCCGCGTCCCGGGCCAGCTCGGCCTCGTCGGGGGCCGCCCTGACCTGCGGCGCTATCCGGCGCAGGGCATCCGGGTGGCCGGTCAGCGGCTTGGCCCACCCGGCCGCGACTAGCTGAGTGAGCTCGGCGGTGCGGGCGAAACCGCCGATCAGGGCGGCCGCGCCGGTCCGGTGGGCGCGCAGGGCGAGCACCTCACGGGCGTTCGGGTAAGGAGCGTGCGGCTCGGCGTGCAGGTCGTCGCCATCGTCCCAGAGCACCACCAGGCCGAGGTCAGCGACCGGGGCGAACATCGCGGCCCGGGTGCCCGCCACCACCCGGACCAGGCCGCGGCGGACCGCCAGCCAGCGGCGGTAGCGTTCGGCCGGGCCGAGATCCGCGCTCAAGCAGACATGGCCAACGCCGACGCCGGCCAGCGCGGCGCCGACGCGCTCCAGGTCACGGGCGTCCGGCACCACGATGACCGCGCCGCGCCCGGCGGCGGCGGTGGTCCCGGCGGCGATCGCGATCTCGGCCGGCCATTGCGGGCCGGGCAGGGCCGACCAGGCGGCCCGGACCGGACGGCCGCCCGCCAGCCCGGCCAGGAACGCGGCCCCGGCCGGGTAGCGAGCCCACGAACCAGGCTCCGGCCGCCGCGGCGGTTCCGGGTCTTGCCGGGCCGGGTCGGGCTGGGCCGGGGTCTCGCGTTCGGCGGTCGCGTGCCGCGGCGGGATGGCCAGCCTGAGCAGGTCGGCCAGCGTGCCCGCGTACCTGTCCGCCACCGCGCGCGACAGGTCGAAGATCTCCGGGGTAAGCACGGGCTCGGGCGAGATCACCCGCTCCAGCCGGGCCAGCCTGCCCTGGTGCTCGCTGGTCTGAGTGCGCTCCAGAAGATAGCCGCCGACCAGCTGGCCGGCGAACCGCACCCGCACCCGGCAGCCCGGCACGGCCGTGTCATCCATGCTGGCCGGAACGAGGTAGTCAAAGGGACGATCGAGATGGGCGAGCGAGATATCCACCGCGACCCGGGCCACGGGCAGCCGCTCGCTGACCGCCTGATCCTTCGACCCCTTCGCCACGGTTCCGTCCTACCAGAACCGGCCCGGCGGTTAGGACACCCCGGACGCCGGCGGGTTGGCCAGCGCTACCGGGTTTGCCTGGCGCAGCCGGGTGATCAGAAGTTCGCGGCGCTGCGGAGCTGGTCCACCCGGTCGGTCCGCTCCCAGCAGAAGTCGGGCTCGGTCCGGCCGAAGTGCCCGTAGGCGGCGGTCTGCGCGTAGATGGGGCGCAGCAGGTCCAGCGCGTAGATGATGGCCCGCGGCCGGAGGTCGAAGACCTGGAGCACGGCATCCTGGATCCGCTCCACGGGCACCTTCTCGGTGCCGAAGCACTCGACGAACAGCCCCACCGGCGTCGCCTTGCCGATCGCGTAGGCGACCTGAGTCTCGCACCGGTCCGCCAGCCCCGCCGCGACCACGTTCTTGGCCACCCACCGCATCGCGTAGGCCGCACTGCGGTCGACCTTCGACGGGTCCTTGCCGGAGAAGGCTCCTCCCCCGTGCCTGGCCATGCCGCCGTAGGTGTCGATGATGATCTTCCGCCCGGTCAGCCCGGCGTCACCCATGGGGCCGCCGATCTCGAACCGTCCGGTCGGGTTGACAAGCAGCCGGAAGCCTTCGCTGTCGAGGCCCGCGTCGGCCAGGACCGGCTCGACCACGTAGTCCTTGATGTCGGGGGCGAGCAGTTCCTTGAGGTTGATATCGGGCGCGTGCTGGGTGGAGATCACGACCGTGTCCAGCCGCACCGGTGTGTCCCCGGCGTACTCGATCGTCACCTGGGTCTTGCCGTCCGGGCGCAGGTAGGGCACCTGACCCGAGCGGCGGACCGCGGACAGCTGCCGGGCGAGCTTGTGCGCGAGCATGATCGGCAACGGCATGAGCTCCGGGGTTTCGCGGCACGCGTAGCCGAACATCAGCCCCTGGTCGCCCGCCCCCTGCCGGTCAAGCTCGTCGGTCCCCTCACCCTCGCGGTACTCAAACGCGTCATTGACGCCCTGGGCGATATCCGGCGACTGGGACCCGATGGACACCGACACGCCGCACGACGCCCCGTCGTAGCCCTTGGCCGAGGAGTCGTAGCCGATCTCGAGGATCTTTTCCCTGATGATGCCGGGTATGTCGACATAGGTCTGGGTGGTGACCTCGCCGGCCACATGGACCTGCCCGGTCGTGATCAGGGTTTCCACCGCCACGCGGCTGCCAGGATCGTCCTTGATCATGGCATCCAGGATGACGTCGCTGATCTGGTCGGCCATCTTGTCGGGATGACCTTCCGTAACCGACTCAGAAGTGAACAGGCGGCGCGCCACGTCTTTCTCCTCGCTCAAGGGACTGCGGTGAGTTTATCCCGGACTTGCCGAGTAGTTCAGCCACGCGGCCAGATCCGCCTCGCGGCTGACGGGAGTCTGGCCGCTTAACTGGAGTGTGATCGTTTTTCTAGAGTCTGGCCGGTCTTGCCCGAGCCTGGCGGCCACCAGGTCCCACACCACGTCGGCGAGAGCATCCTTGGGTCCGCGCGGGACCTGAGTGACGGTTCCGTCGGCGCCATAGACGACAGCCTCGTTGTCGAGGGTCCCGAAGCCGAGCCCGTTCCCCACGGGGTTGACGACGAGCAGGTCACACCCCTTGCGGGCCAGCTTAGCCTGAGCGGCCCCGGCCGCGGTATCGGTCTCGGCGGCGAACCCGACGAGGACCTGGGGCCCGGGTTCGTGCGCACGACGGGCGGCCAGCCCGGCCAGGATGTCCGGGTTCTCGGTCAGCGCCAGCGGCTCGGGCGGCTGCCCGTCCTTCTTCAGCTTGGCCGCGTTCCGCGTGGCCGGCCGGTAGTCCGCTACCGCGGCGGCCATCACGACTGCGTCGACGCCGCTCCCTTGGGCCGTGGCGGCGGTAACGGCGTCCTGCATGTCTCGGGCCGAGATCACCCGCACGACCTTGACCCCGGCCGGATCCGGCAGCGCGACGTTGGCCGCGACCACGACCACCTCGGCCCCCCGGGCCACGGCCGTGCGGGCGAGCGCGTAGCCCTGCATTCCGCTGGACCAGTTGCCGATGAACCTCACCGGATCGATTTCCTCACGGGTGCCGCCAGCGGACACCACCACGCGCCGCCCGGCCAGATCCAGCGGCGGGTTGTCCCCCGGACGAGCCTGGTGGCTCCGGCGCGCCAGCACCCGGGTCGCGACGGCGAATATCTCGGCCGGTTCCGGCAACCTCCCAGCGCCGCTGTCCGCACCGGTCAGGCGGCCGACCGCAGGCTCGAGCACGATGGCCCCGCGGTCGCGCAGCAGCGAAACGTTCGCCTGTGTGGCGGGATGCTCCCACATCTCGGTGTGCATGGCCGGAGCGTAGATAACCGGACACCTGGCGGTCAGCACGGTGGCCGTCAGCAGATCCCCGGCCATCCCCGCGGCGGCCCGCGCCATCAGGTCAGCGGTCGCGGGCGCGATCAGGACCAAGTCGGCCGACTGCCCGAGCCGGACATGCGGTACCTCGGCCACTGCTGTCCACACGTCGGTAGTCACCGGCTCGCCGGACAGGGCCGCCCACGTGGCCTCGCCAACGAACCGGAGCGCATCGGGGGTAGGCACCACCCGGACGCGGTACCCGGACTCCGTCAGCAGCCTGAGCAGCTCGCACGATTTATAAGCCGCGATACCCGCGCCGACGCCGAGAACGACCCGTCCCGGCATGGACTCATCAGCCCCGGTCAGCCCTCGAGGATCTCGACGCTGAGCAGCCGTTCATTGATCTCCCTGAGCGAGATCGACAGCGGCTTCTCCTGGATGCGCGTTTCCACCAGCGGTCCGACGTGCTCAAGCAGGCCCTCACCGAGCTGCGAGTAATAGCCGTTGATCTGCCGTGCGCGCTTCGCGGCCATGATGACGAGCCGGTACTTGCTGTCCACGACCTCGAGTAGCTCGTCGATCGGCGGGTTGATAATGCCGTCGGCGACCTGAGTCCCTGCCACGTTATGCCTTCCGTAGGTCACTGCTTCAGCAAGGCTACCAGCTGGCGGCAGACGTCCTGGACCGATGTGTTAACCAGCGTGACATCGAACTCTTCGGCCGCGGTGAGCTCGTCCTGCGCCGCCGCCAGCCTGCGGGCCAGCACCCCTGGTGGCTCAGTACCGCGCCCGGTCAGCCTGCGCACCAGTTCCTCCCACGACGGCGGGGCCAGGAAGACCAGCCGAGCGTCGGGCGCGGCGCGCCGGACTTGGCGCGCCCCGGCCACGTCTATCTCGAGCAGACAGGAGACACTGGCTTCGAGCTTTTCGTAAAGCGGCTTACGCGGCGTGCCGTACCGGTTGCCAGCGAACCGTGCCCACTCAAGCAACGCTCCGCTGGCCACCAGTCGGTCAAACTCACTGTCATCGACAAAGTGATATTCGCGCCCGTTCACTTCTCCGGTGCGCGGCTTCCGCGTCGTCACCGACACGGAAATCCAGATCTGCGGGCAAGACCTGTTGAGTTCGGCGACGACCGTGCTCTTCCCGACCCCAGAGGGCCCGGAGAGCACGGTCAGTCGCGAATGCACCGGGGTCGCGACCGCGGCACTGCCAGGACTCGGTTCCCGTCTGCCGCGCGGTTCAGATATCGGCACCGAACTCTTGCTCAAGCGCGGAGCGCTGGTTGGTACCGAGCCCGCGTACTCGACGGGATTCCGCGATACCAAGCCTTTCCATGATCTGTTTTGCCCTGACCTTGCCCACGCCGGGCAAGGACTCAAGCAGAGCCGAGACCTTCATCTTGCCAATCACGTCATCAGTTGTGCCTTCCTTGATGACATCAGACAAGTTGGTGGCTCCGCGCTTGAGGCGGTTCTTCAACTCGGCGCGTTCTTTGCGTGCTCTGGCAGCCTTCTCAAGTGCTGCAGCACGCTCTTCGGGAGTGAGGGGAGGAAGAGCCACTCGGGGTCACCTCGGGTTTCGTCGGAAAAAGGTTTGTCGGGAGGGGAAACTAGCCAATCACGTACCCTTTAGGCAACGCAAAACCCCGTTTACGTCATTACAAATTTAAATATATTACTTAGCGTATGCATTTCATTACTCAGAGTTATCATTGGGCTTCTAAGATGGCGCTTGAAGCCTCCAGGGAGTGCCATCTCGCTGTCATCGCCACAGGACACCAGCGTATGCCATCGGCGTCCCGCGAGGCTGGCGCCGGCTCGGCGCGTCACGGATTCGGCAAACATGTCCCACTCATCTCACTATGGCACCAGGGTAACTCGAGGGGTATCGAGCGACGTGAGGCTCAACTGTGACGATCGTATTTACCTTGCCTCGCTAAGGCCTCCGCGCCTGCTGCCACCATTTCTGATTTAGGATACTTTGACGACTTCCTCATGGTTTGGGGTATTTAGACAGATCTAGGCGCCTCGGCAGCGTTGATGCGCGTTTGCGGCGGCCAGGCTTCCTGACATCATACTCGCTGGGTGAGTTCAATGTGACCCCAAGTCACCACATTGGCCCACCCGGACGCTGCGTAACCCCGGATTCCCTCCGGAATCCTCGCCCGGGCCGATCCTGCGGCCCCCTGGTCGCATCCGGGTACGCGCCGCGCCGGTCATCTCGGCACGCCGACTCGTCGCAACGAGGCGGCTATGGCCGCCGCCGCGGCGCCGGGATCTGAAGCGCGGGTGATCGGGCGGCCGATCACCAGCAGGTCGGCCCCAGCCTGCATGGCTTCCTCGGGGGTGGCGACCCGCGCCTGGTCATTGACCTCGCTGCCGACCGGCCGTACGCCGGGCGTGATAAGCGTCACATCCGGGCCTACCTCAGCGCGGACAGCGGAGACCTCACGCGGCGAGCAGACTATCCCCTGAGCGCCGGCCGCCACCGAGAGGGTGGCCAGCCGCAGGACGGCATCGGGCACAGGTCCGGCCATGCCGATCTGGTCGAGGTCGTTGTCACTGAGCGAGGTCAAGATGGTGACCGCCGCCACCATCGTCTCCGGCGCCGACTCGACGGCCGCGCGAACCACGTCGGCGCCTCCGGCCGCGTGCACCGTGAGCACGTCAGGTCGCAGCCGCGCGACCGCTCGGGCGGCCCCGGCCACCGTGGCCGGGATGTCGTGCAGCTTCAGGTCCAGGAATACCGACACCCCGCTGGCGCCCCGGACGGTGGCCACCACCTGCGGACCG
>Ga0066790_10000731_pt1 | contig 13011 bp, 14 predicted proteins | sample OrgsoiDNA2013050_FD_70963 | JGI IMG/M metagenome (GOLD analysis project Ga0066790, IMG submission 70963) | Permafrost soil microbial communities from the Arctic, to analyse light accelerated degradation of dissolved organic matter (DOM) -... | ecosystem: Environmental > Terrestrial > Soil >...
TATTACCGGGAGGGCGTGGGTGAAGGCGAAGGGGAAATGACCGCAAACGTCCTGCCCAAAATTTTCACAATAGAAATCGGTGACACGCCGACGCTGACGTTCGAGGTCCAGAATCTTCGCGAGGCGCAGGAGCTATGCCACGAGCAATGGCTGAAGGATGACCTGGCAGACGCCATGTCCGACGGAGTTCCGTTGTGGGATGGGAAGGCCAAGCTGCGGGCACGGATCGCGCTGCCCGACGAGAGCGCCCTGTTTGTCGAAGCCAACAAAAATGGTCAGCCGGCTGACGGGCTGATGCTGGTCTACCTTATCGAACTGGACGGTGGAGTTACCGACGAGCAGTCCGTCGATCCGGGCGCCTTTCCGCCAGCTCGAACTTGATACGCAAGGCGCGAACATTTCAGCACGCGACTATTTCGGATAGCCCTGCGCGTTCTTTGGAATCGCATTTGTTGGCGGTATCGAATTCTTTTGGGAAGGGCTGAGACTGTTGCTTCCGGTTGTGGCTGTGTTCGTCGCTGCCCCGGGTTGCTGGGTCCAGCCGTTGCTTCGTATTCCGGGTCCCGCGGGGCCTGCCGGGGCCCCGATGCCTGTTGATGTACTGCCGGTGCCCGCGCTGCCCTGAGCGAAAGCGCCGAGTGGAGCAATGAGAGCCGCAACAAGCAGCACCGCCATAATTGAAATCTTCGACATAGCAGTGCTCCTTGTTTGAATGCCCGTCCTCAACTGAGGAAAACCTGACTCGTTCCTTTAGGGCCTGCGTTTCGATCGACCTGCAAGAAACCAAAAACGCTCGCCGACGCGCTGTGCCATCTCCCGCGAAGCTTCGTCCGGTGATCTCGCGGGGCGCATGTGGCCGACATCGAGACCTCATTCGCGGCCTATCGGGGCAACAGATAGTGGACTGTCATTCCCGCGCCGCTGTCCCTATCGAGTACACCCCGCAATACCGAGGGGTATCGCGTGGAAGAAGTCTGAACGCGGTCCGTGGAAAAGAGGCGAACTTGCACGTCCCTGGAAGGCCATTCGCGAGCGCGCCGGTATGCCGAAGGTGATTCCCTATGCTTTGCGGCACTCCAGCATCGTGCGCGGCCTCCGAAAGGGCTTGCCCATCCAACAGGTCGCCAAACTGCACAACACCTCAGTCAAAATGATCGAGCGGCACTACGCGAAATACATTGCGACCGCCTTGGAAGACCTCGCAAGGGCGGCAGTCGTGTCCCTGGTGCCGCGGAGTGATGGAAACGTGGTGCCGATGGGAAAACGCGCGTAGCCGACCAGCCATTCATCTGGCTACTCCGGGTGCGGTGATTAGCGGTGGGACATTTTGAGGACAGCGGACGGCAGCCGCTCGCCGGGCAAGCCCTTCGTACACACAACGTGACCGGCATTTTTCTCAGGCCGCTCAGTAGTTTCGCGAGCGTTGACGACCGGACGCCTTGCGCCCAAAGCGGCCCTTGTGCCGTTTCGGTGGACGACTGCCCATAACGCGGAAATTGGAATCGCGTATCCCTAAGTCAATCGCGCACCAAAATCGACGCTTACCTAATCGGGCAAACGAACACGCTTTTCAGCGCGTCCTTGCCGTTGCGCGATCGGTCTTCGGCTCCGCTCCGAACACCGTCACGTCAACCAGGCGCCAATACGCTTCGACAACCTTGGCGTCCTCGGACGACAGTCCGCTCGTGACTTGCATTTCAGGACCGAATTCCGAAAGCGCGGCGGTAAGGCTGACCATCATATAGTGGAAAAGAATCGGATCGACCGCGGGAACGAGACCTCGTTTCTGAGCCTCGATGATCTGTGGCAGCAATCGCGCCAGAAGCGGAGCCAGGACCGTTTCCGCCAGCCATTTCAGCCGCGGATTATTCGTCATGGCTTCTTGGCGCATGAACCGATGAAATTCGGGAAACGCGACGGTATACCGAAAAAGCGCCGTGTACTCCTGGCGCAGCCGCGCCAGCGGCGACAATTCGGATCCTTCGGGCGCCAGAATATCCCACTCGGTCCGTATCTGGGCGAAAGCATGCTCGGCCGCGGCCCGCCAGAGAACGTCCTTGCTGCGATAATGATAGGTGATCAGCGGATGTTGCAGATCGAGCCGATCGGCGATCGCGCGAATGCTCGCGCCTTCAAAACCTCGCTCGGCAAATTCCGCGATGGCGGCATTGAGGATCGCCGCCCGCGTCTCGATCGAACGCTGTTGTTCGGCTCTCTTGCGCGGGCGCTCTCGGCGCCCAGTAGCCAGTTTCGTTTTCTTCGGCATTTGGCCTTCAGTTAACATAGCTCCCAACCGAACGCCACGCGGAGCGTTGTCCCGGCCGGCTCATTTTCCTTCGTAGACGAGCGTCGGCGGTTCAATGTCCTTGTCGAAGGCCGCTGCCGTGCTCGCAAAGCCGCGCTGGGCGTCGGCACCGTTGTAGAGCTCCATCGCGACATCGAGCATCACCAGATCCGCGGCGGCGACGCCTCCGCTCGACCAGGCCTTGAGCAGCGTGCGCGTCGCGGCGTACGACCGGGTCGGCCCGGTCGCGAGTTGTCGGACCAATGCAGCCACGGTTGCCGGAAGCTCGTTCTCAGCCACCACATGTGTCGCAATTCCGAACGTACCGGCTTCGCGTCCCGAGATCGGCTCACCCAGCATGGCAAGACGCGTTGCGCGCGCCCGCCCGGCGCGCTCGGCAATCCGCTGCAAAGCGCCGGCGATCGGCAGCATCGCCGTCGTCACTTCGACGCAGCGAAGCGTCGCATTGTCGGCCGCCACCAGAAAATCGCACGCCAGCGCCAGTTCGAAACCGCCGCCGAAGGCGATGCCTTGCACCACGGCTACCGTCGGTATCTTCAGCATCTCGATGGCGCGATAGGAGACGTTTATTTCGGCGACGAAGGTCCTGAACCAGTTGACGTCCTTTCCCGGCCACTCCCGCACCTCGCCGCCAAAGCTGAAGTGCGGCCCCTCGGCGCGAACCACCAGCACGCGGATGTCGCTTTGGCTGGCCTGGTGCACGGCCACTCTCAACGCTTCGGTGAAGCGCAGGTCGAGCCGGTTAAAAGGCGGATTGGCCAGCACGATATTTCCGATCGCACCGTCTCGTTCAAATCGGATCGTTGTCATGGCAAATGCTCCTCCTTGAGCTTCAAACAGCGCGCTGGTTGGCGGATGCGGGTATCAGCGGCAGCAGCAGATGTGACGGCCGCTCGGCATCCCGATAGATCCTGTGGGTCACGGTCTTGCTGCTGCAGACGTGGTACGGGATGTACTCGACATTGGTCATCGCCCCGGTGCCGGTGGGCACATCCATCGATGTGATGTCGACGCAGATTCGATGCCCCGCCTTGAATTGATTTGCCGTAGCGAGAATCTGGATCCGGTACTCGACCACTTCGCCCGGTTCGACTGGAGCGATGGCGTCCTGCGTCAGCTTGGGGAACGGCTCCCAGGGTTTTGAGCGCTTCTCGTCGAGTGCCCGATAGGATGCCTTCAGCCAGCCTCGTGTCAGCTCGCGTTCGGGCAGTGTCGACGGAACATCGCGCTCACCCTCGCGTGCAGTCCGAACCGAGACGTCAGGCCCAACATCCTTGAGCACGACGATCCAGTTGGTGTCTTCCTGATCGATCGCGGCATACAGCGTCAGCGTGATCGGGCCGGCGACGGTGACGTCGTGCGGCAGCGGATCGGTCATGTAGCGCAGCCGCTCGACCTTGGTCGTCCGCGTCACCGGCATCTGCGTGAAAACGTCGGGTTCGCGCGCCGCAGCCCCGACCTCTGACGCAGGCCGCGGCGGCTCGGTCGACAGCGTCTCCCAATGGGAGAGATAGTATTTGGTCCATTGCGTCTCCGGCAGCGGCCAATCGGCTCCGGTCCGCCACTCGTTGGCGCCCATCAGCCAGTAGCGCACCGGCGGCTCGTCCATGATGCCGGTGTTCTTCCCCTTCAGCCAATGGTCGTACCAGCGGATGATCTCGTCGTGGTGCTGATGGAATGGCCGCTCGAGGTGGGCCGGCCCGGTAAACAGCAGCTTCTTTGGCGCATCGACATTCCCGAAATAGTGCTGCGCGCCGAGCCAATGGAGCTTGTAGGTGTAGGCGTAGGCGCCTGAGCCCGTGTAGAACGGTATCCTGATTTTTTTGAAAGTCTCTTCCGCGCGCTCGACCGTTCCGTCCATCTCCCAGGGATGCGTCATCATGAGATACATGATGAACGTCCGCTGACCCTTTTGGGTGAGGATGTTGTAGAGGTTGATGTACTGCTTGTAGTCGGGATTCCGCATCGCCCGGCGCCAGAGTTCCTCCTCGGCGGCGGTAAGTTCTGCGGGCCGGTCGCGCGACTCGTGAACCGTGCTGAAGACGTCGAGCAGATAAGGGAAGGAATGCAGCACGCCGCCGGGATTGAAGTCGCGGAATCCGAACATGCCGCCATAGGCGCTGCAGGCATCATACGGAAAAATCGCTTTCAGGGCCGGATGTCCCTGCGCCGCCGCGCGCCATTGTTCTCCGGCAAATCCGGAGATGCCGACCATGCCGACCTTACCGTCCGACCAGGGTTGCTGCGTGATCCATTCGATCAGATCGTAGTGGTCGGTGTCCTCGTGGCCGTAATGCCCTTCTGACTTGGCGGAGCCCCTCGGCTGCGCAATCACATGAACGTAGCCGTTTGCGATGAAGCGTCTTGTGTCACCCGCCTCGATCGGGCCGAACCACAGCGGCGCATGCGCCGGTTGCGGCGGCAAAATGTCCGCGATGTCGGGACCCTGGATGTCCTTGTTGTGCAGCGCCGACGCGTACAGCACCGGGTATTTGCCTGGCGCATCCGGGCGGTAAACGTCGATGGCCAGCCGCGTGCCGTCCCGCATGGCGACGTAAATGTCCCGTTGCTCGATCATCGCTCGTCTCCGCCCGGTTTTCGCGGCGCTGACCGCCGACATTTTGCGATAGCGGCTTGCAATCGCGGCACCGCACAGCCGAACCCATACCACTGTACTTTACGATCGTGAAGGATAATGTTGATCACGACCGCGTGCGGTCGCACCGGATCGAATTCTCACCCCCTGCAAGGAGAGCTGAATATGGACGTCACGAGGTTTCTGCCGCTGCTTGGCCGCCTGCTTATCGGCCTGCCGTTTCTGATGAGCGGCTTCGGCAAGCTAACAACCTATGGCGCAACGACAGCCTATATCGGCAGTATCGGCTTGCCGCTTGCCCCGCTTGGCTGGGCGATTGCCGTTGCCTTCGAGGTCGGGGGTGGTCTGCTGCTGGTGCTCGGCTTTCGTGCGCGAGCGGTTGCGTTCGTCCTGGCCGTGTTCACGTTGGCAACGGCCGTCTTCTTTCACAGGAATTTCGCCGATCAGAATCAGATGATCCATTTTCTCAAGAACATCATGATCACCGGCGGGCTGTTGCAGATCGCGCACTTTGGCGCCGGGCGCTTCAGCCTGGACGCGCGCCGTCTCTCATCGTGATGAGGGACACAGCGTCCGGCTAGGCCTTCGCAGACCGTTTCGCCTTCTTGCTGCTGACCGGCGGTTTCGGCACCTTGCCCGTATCCACCGGAAATTGCTTCAGGCGATCGACAAACCATCGGCCGGCGGGTCCGGGCGGTGATTTGGTCTGCCACACCGCCGACATCGGCAGCATCAAGCCATCCGGTGGCACGTCCTCGATCGGCAGCACGGCAAGGCGGCCCTCTTCCAGATCCTTGCGCACGGCATGCAGCGGCATTCCGCCCCAACCCAGACCCTGGAGCAAAAAATGATGCTTGGCAAAGAGGTCGGCAAGCCGCCAGGTCGAAGACGACATGACGCCGAATTCGCGTCCCGAAGACAGCTCCGACCTGTCGGTGAGAACGATCTGGGTATGTTTGGCAAGCGCCTCCCTGGGAATTTTGCCCCGGTAGGAAGCCAGCGCATGATCGCGGGCGGCAACCATCAGAAACGCGATACCGGGCAACCGCTCATAGGCCAGCGTATCCGGAATCACCGGCAGTGATCCGATCACGCCGATGCTGCAACGGCCGTCAAGCACCGGCTTGATGGCTCCGCCGAGCGCCTCGACATAGATGCGGAGCGCCACGCCCGGGTAGTTCTGCCGAAACTCCTTGGCCACCTGGGTAATCGCGTCGATCGGATAGAAGACGTCGATCACGACGGACAATTCCGGCTCCAGGCCATCAGACATGCCCTTCGCACGGGCCTTCAACTGGTCGACTCCAGCGATGATGCTGCGCGCATCGCCCAGAACGGCCGATCCAGCCGCCGTGAGTTTGGGGTAGCGGCCGGCGCGGTCAAACAACTGCACGCCGATCTGTTCCTCGAGCTTGCTGATGCTCTCGCTCACGACGGACTGCGCGCGCAATAGCTTGCGGGAGGCGGCAGAAAAGCTTCCTTCATCGACCGCGGCGATGAAGGTGCGCAATTGATCGAGCGAGACAGCGTCGAGCATGGAAACCTACCTATCGACCAAACCGATACTAAACGCTGGATGCTACTGCCCGATGGGCGGTGGCATCAACCGCCTCAGAGCGCCCATTGATCTTCTAGGTCGCTCTGGTCGCCGTTATTCAGGCGGCGGGCGATCTCCTCGCCCATCGCAGGATCGCTGGCGACCGCGATCGTGAGGCCTTGCACTGTGACGATCTCGCGGCCGCTTGCCTCGATCGGGAAATGTTCCGACCGGAGCGGCAAGCGTTGATCGGCACTCCACGGCCGACCTCTCGCCATACGCTGCAAAAGCTGAACTCCATCTGATCCAAACATTGGCTTTCTCCATTCGTTTGAGTCTTGAACCGAGCCAATCGGTGCAGTCGTCAGCCTGTAGCGCGCGCCAGGACGCCCTGGTTGTGCAGCCGCCGGCCGATTTCGGCGATGTTGCTCTCGCCAATACGCAGGGCATCCGCATTGGTATGTACGGAATAGTGGCCAGTCACGAGGTCGTGGGAGTGCTTGACGGCAGAGCCGAGGACGAAGCCGGCATCGGTGAGCGCTTCAAACGAGATCGCCTGATCGCCCTGCTCGAACACCGCGACTTCGCCGGCCGATACCTGCTCCGGCGTCGCCACGATGCCCTGGTGCGACGCGATCCAGGCAACGTCGTGTCCCTTGGCCGGGCGGAAGGTCCAGCGCTCGCCGGCCTTGAGGCCTACGTCGAGGTACGTGATACCGCGGGGCGAGCCGACGATGCTTTTCACACCGTCATATTCGCCGGCGATCACCCGCGCCGGACCGGCAAAATGGAAGTCGGAAGCACTGAGATACTGGCTTTGCGGTTCGGCAAGCTCCAACTCGGGCGGCATCGCGACCCAGAGCTGAAAGCCCTTGATCCGTTCGTTGCCGAACATTCCCCCGGTATGCCAGACACCGCTGCCGGCGCGCATCCACTCGACACCGCCGGTCTCGATGACGCCTTCGCGGCCAGTGGTCTCCTTGTAGAACGCCTGTCCGGCCAGAATGACGGTCAGCGTCGCAATTCCCGAATGGGGATGAAAGCCGAATTTGGGTGCCGCCGCCGGATCGGCGTCGAAGTAGTCGAGAAACACGAACGGCTTGATCCGTTCGCCAATGTCGCCCGGACTGACCAGTCGGGTAAGGCCCCCATGCGAGTGTCCACGCGAACGCAAGGCAATCTGCCGGGAAGTCTCTTCAGCGCGATTCGAACACGTGAACACTGCATCGGTCTTCATTTTCATTCTCCTTGAGATCTGGCTGTCTCTGAACTTCAAAGCTCAGCCCTTGACCCGGTGAAGCAAGGCAGCGAGTTCATCGCGGCGCAGATAGACAACCAGCGCGTTGAGGACTCCGAGCACGATCGCCGGAACCGGGCTGGTGTGCAGGACGAACACGTGGGTTGCGACGGCGCCGATCATGGTGCCGCCGAGCCACAGCGCGCCGAGCGAAGCGAGGCCCGGAACCAGCAGCGCGACGGCGCCGACCACTTCCACGACGCCGGTCACGACGCGGAACCACTGGCCGAGTCCGATCTGCGCGAACAGGTCGACCATGAAGGGAACGCCGGCCAGTTTGGCGGCGCCGGCCGCAAGGAAAGCCGCCGCGATAATGCCCTGCAACGTCCAGGCGCCGATACGACGGGAAGGACGAGATGATTGGATAGAAACTGCACTCATGTTGGTCTCCATTGGGTGTGAGGTTGAAAGTGAGAAGAAGCTAAGACGCCGCCCGTCATCGCAACAGCCGATTTATTTAGATATTATCCATCGGTTTAGCCGATATACGACCGATGCCGCGCGACCCGAAGGGATGGATGTTTTCCGCACGGCTGTGCTCGAGAGGTCGGCCAGAGGCGCGATCTCGCAAGGGGTTCACGCCTTCTCGGACGTGATCCGGTTAGTCTTCAAGCCGAAGGAAATTTCAGCGCTGCAGCCAACACCTCGCGGAGCGGCCTGAGCGGCCGGCCGCCAAGGCGCTCGACGTCGCCGGTGACGATGTCGAACGCACCCGCCGCGAAGCTCGCCTGGATGCCGGTGACGATGTTGACGGCCCCCGCCGGCAGACCCGCCTGCGTCAGTCCGGCGCGCAATTGCGCTTCCGTGATCACGCGGAACGGGAGCGGCCGGCCAGTGATTTCGGCGATGAGGCCGGCGCGTTCCGCACCCGACAAACGCTCGGGGCCGGTGGCGTTGTAGATCGCGCCGGCATGGCCGTCGCCGATCAGGATTCCGGCAGCGGCGGCCGCCACGTCATCGCGCGCCACGAAAGCAGCCCGGTTTTCGGCGAGCCCAGCCAGCACGCCCTGGTTCAACGCCGCCTGTGCCAGTTGTACGAAAGCTTCGGCGTAGAAGTTTATACGCAGGATGGTCCAGGCCGGCGCCGTGGCGATCAGATGCTGTTCGCCGCGCCAGTAGGAGGCGCCGCGCGCCGGCTCCTCCTCCTGCCGGGTGCCCACGGCCGACATGAAGACGATATGTTTGACGCCGGCATTCACGGCGGCGTCGATGGCAGCGACGTTCTGCGCGCCGCGCTTTCCGGGTTCCGGATCGATGGTCGTGATGATGAGCAGACGATCGAGACCCGCATAGGCCTTCGCGAGGCTTTCCGGCGAGTTGTAGTCTCCGAACCGTCCCTCGGCCGGTGCAGAGGCGGTTTCGGGCGTGCGCGTGATAGCTACGGCCTCGTGCCCGCCGGCACGCTGCAGCAATTCCGAAATGACGGCTTTACCCAAATGGCCGCTGGCGCCGCTCACACCGATTTTCATATCAACCTCCACCGGGATAACAGAGCAAAGCAGGCAAGCGCGGCGACTTGCGTCATTGCCGCGCTTGCACTTGTTTTGACCGCGTTTGCGGGCTGGCTACGCGGCCGTGGCCGCCACAAGCGCGGGATAGTCGGTGTAGCCCTGCGCGGCGCCGCCGAAGAAGCTGGCGCGATCCGCTTCGTTCATCGGCGCACCGGTCTTCACCCGTACGACGAAATCCGGGTTGGCAAGGACCAGCTGGCCGTAAGCTTCCAGTTCGGCCAGCCCCGAAGCCAGGTCAGCGCCGATCCGGTCGCGCGGACGGCCCGGCCGGTTCACGATCAGCGGTTGCTTCCACAGCGCGCGGATGTCGCCCACCAGTTTCTCGTCGCCGGCATGCAAGATGTGCAGGTAGGAAAGACCAAGCTTGCCGAGTTCGGCGACCAGATAGCGATAGAGATCGGGACCTTCCGCGCCCTCGTCGATCCCGTTCATGGTCAGGCCGGGGGACAGGCGGATCGCCGTCCGGTCCGCGCCGATCTCCGCGGCAACCGCGCTGACGACCTCGATGGCGAAGCGGGCGCGGTTCGCGATCGAGCCGCCATATTCATCGCTGCGCGCGTTGGCGCTCGGGGCGAAGAACTGCTGGATGAGGTAGGAATTCGCGCCGTGAATCTCGACACCATCGGCGCCGGCCTCAATGGCGCTGCGCGCCGCATGGCGGAAGTCGGCGACGGTCCGGCGCACTTCCTCGGTCGTCAGCGCGCGCGGCGCGGGAATGTCCAGCATCCCTGTGGCGGTGAACATCTGTGCCCCCGGTGCGATCGCGGACGGTGCGACGGGCTGGCGATGATGCGGCGTATTGTCGGGATGCGACATACGCCCGGCGTGCATGATCTGGATGAAGATACGACCGCCCTTGTCATGCACGGCGTCGGACACCCTCTTCCAGCCCGCGACATGCGCCGGGCTGAAGATGCCTGGGGTCGCGAGGTAGCCCTGGCCGTCATCGGAAGGCTGGGTGCCTTCGGTGACGATCAGGCCGACACTGGCGCGTTGGGAATAATATTCGGCGGCCAGCTCTCCCGGCGTGCCGTCGAGCCTGGCGCGGCTGCGGGTCATCGGGGCCATGACCAGACGGTTTGGCAGGGTGTAGCGTCCGACACGGACGGGCGTGAATGATTGTTTCATAGCTTTCCTCGACAGGGCTTTGAGTGCTCGTGAGGAGAAGCTAGGGAGTGCGGCTTAGCCGGATAACCCGGCTTATTCAGATGGGATCCATCGGCATATCGGATACGTCGCTGGAGAGAGCGGATCAAAGCCCGGCGCTCCAGCGATGCTTCGATGGCGCATTCGCGTCAGACGAAGGCACTCAATCCCGTGATGGACTTGCCGACGATCAGCGTGTTCATCTCCCTTGTGCCCTCGTAGGAGTAGATGGCTTCGGCATCGGCCACGAAGCGTCCGATGTGGTTCTCGAGCAGGATGCCGTTGCCGCCCAGCAACTCGCGCGCATAGCCGACGGTTTCCCGGCATTTGACCGTGCAGAATGCCTTGGCAAGCGACGCATGCTCATCGCGCATCACACCTTCGTCCTGAAGTTGGGCAAGACGCAGCATCATCGCCTGGGTCGCTGTGACATTGCCAAGCATGCGCACCAAGAGATCCTGGACGAGCTGGAATCCGCCGATGGGCCTCCCGAATTGTTTCCGCTCCGTCGCATAGCGGAGCGCATGCTCGTAGGCGCCCATCTGGCAGCCGACGGCGAACCATGCCACTCCGGTGCGGGTCATCCTCAGGACCTTTGCGGTGTCCTTGAACGAGTTGGCGTTCTGCAAGCGGTCGGCCTCGGGAACGCGGCAGTCGCTCAGGGTGATCAACCCGTTCTGCACGACCCGCAATGCCATCTTGGTCTTGATCTTCTCGACCGCGAATCCGGGATTGTCCTTGCCCACAACAAAGCCCTTGACCTGATTCGAGCTCTCCTCTCGCGCCCAGATCACATTGATGTCGGCGAAAGTAGCATTGCCGATCCATTTCTTCTGACCGTTGAGGATCCAGTTGTCGCCTTCGCGGCGGCACGTCGTCATCATTCCACCCGATGTCGCCGACCCCACAAGCGGTTCCGTCAAGCCGAATGAGCCGATCCTGTCGAAGCGCATCATGGGCGGCAGCCAGCGTTGCTTCTGCTGCTCGTCCCCGCACAGATAGATCGACCCGGCCGAAAGGCCGGTATGCACGCCCCAGAACGTCGCGACCGACGCATCAACGCGCGCCAGCTCCATCGAGACAAGGCCGTTCAGCAGCCAGCTGCCGCCGACGGCACCGTATCCCTGATAGCCCACCCCGCCGATGCCGACTTCCGCCATCTTCGGGATGATCTCGAAGGGAAACGCATCGCGGCTCCAGTAATCCTCGATCACCGGCGCGACGACGCCTTCGGTGAATTCGCGAACCCGTTTGAGCAGCGCCCGCTCGCTGTCGTTCATGACGCCGGCTATCCTGTAGAAATCACCTTCGATCGGAGGCGGCGCGTAGTCGGTTTTCCCGATTGATGTTGCCGGCTGAATAGTCATCGGTTCCTCCCTTCTCGCTGCGCTTGGACATCGGGGCGTCCTCCGAACGTCGAAACCAGACCTCGGACCCAGTTGGCCATACGTGAAAGCGGAGGTGATGGTTCGACCTGCCTGCCCGCATCGGCCAGAAATGCTTCGATCAGGCCGGCGGTTTCTGCCGGCCGCGTCACGATGAACAGGTGGCCGTCATCGATCATCCGGAGCTCGGCGTTCGGGATCAGGCCCGCCAAAATGTGACCATTGACCGGCGGAACCAATGGGTCATCGCGGCCCATCAGGATGAGCGTGGGCTGCGGCAGCGACCACAGCCACGGCAGGCTGGTCCAACCGCTCATCGCGAGAAGCTGATACAGGTAGCCCAGGTTGCGCGCGCTACGCATCGCGGCCGCATGGCGGCGGATCAGGGATGGGTCGTCGCGAAAGGCTCCTCCATAGATATCCGCCGCAACCCTGCTCATGTAGCCCTTGTCGGTGTAGCGACGCGGCGTTGCCATTTTCCACAACACAGAGGGGCTCGCCGGCACCATCGTGAAACCGGGCGCGGTCGCAGCGAGCACCAGCCGCCGACACAGCTTCGGATACTGATGTGCGAACTGCTGCGCGATTCCTCCGCCCCAGGACACGCCGGCGACGTCGATCTCGGCGTAGCCGAGCTCTGCCACGAGGCCGGCGCCGAGCCGCGCCAGCGTCGATGGGCGATACGGCAAAAGCGGCCTGGGTGAGCCGCCGACACCAGGCACGTCAAAGATGATGGCCGTCGTGCTGGTCAGTGCTTCAAGAAACGGCTCTGCCAACTCCCAGTTGGCCCCGATTCCGTTGAACAGCAACAGCGGCGGCCCGCTGCCGCTGCCGTGCCTGATGGCAACCTGGAGCAACTGCCCGTCGATCGTGATCTGCCGCGCCTCGATCTCCGGCGTCGCGCCTCGGTCACCTCCTGCAGGATCGTTAGTCAAAGACGTAAGTCCCCGGCGCTGCAGCAAGGACGGGATGGCGTTCGCTACCCAGCGATGCGGGTGCCGCAACCTCTTCGCCTGATCGCGCGTGCAGCCAATGGCGCCAGTCGAGCCACCAGCTTCCCTTTCGCTTCTCGGCGGCGGCCACGAATGCATCTGGACCGGATGGATTGACCGTCCCGATCATGAAGGAGGCCTTCGGATTGGTCGGCGGGTTGATGAGGCTCTGGAGATGGCCGCTGTTCGAAAGCACGAAGGTCGTCCCCTCGCCCATGATCTGCGCGGTCTTGTGCACACCC
>Ga0066790_10000732_pt1 | contig 13004 bp, 10 predicted proteins | sample OrgsoiDNA2013050_FD_70963 | JGI IMG/M metagenome (GOLD analysis project Ga0066790, IMG submission 70963) | Permafrost soil microbial communities from the Arctic, to analyse light accelerated degradation of dissolved organic matter (DOM) -... | ecosystem: Environmental > Terrestrial > Soil >...
GCAGCCGCATTTTCATGGCCCAGAATTTCCGGGAGCCGAGCAGCGACATCGATCCCGCGCACCAGCGGTACTGCTGGGTCAGGAACGAATCGGGGTCAGGCGGGCAGAGGCCGGTGGCCAGCGGGACGGGTATGTATCGCAGTCCCCACCCAGCGCGGCGCAGGTCGAAGCCGGTGTGCACGTCCTCCGAGTGCTCGATCAGCGAGGTGCCGCCATTGGAGGCCAGCGCCGTCCGCCGGTAGATCGCACAGGAGCCGACGCAGATCGCGCCGTTGTGCCGGTCCCGCGAAACCTGCACCAGCCGGTAGAACAGTTCCTGGACCGCACCGGCGCCGCGCTCGATCCAGGACATCCGTCCCCGGGTGTGAAAGTACTGCGGTGACTGGACGATGCCGAGTGCCGCGTCGGTGCTGAAGTAGGGCAGAATTTCGGCGGGCAGATCGGCGCGGGGCGCGAAGTCTGCGTCCAGGATCAGGATGAACTCACCGAACGACTGGCTGAATCCATAGCGCAGGTTGCCGGCCTTTTTCATCCAGCCCCGGTCCGGCCGGACGTGGTAGCTGAAGCCGAGGGTCTCGGCCAGTTGCTGCGCTTCCCGGCTGTCGCCGTCGTCCAGGACGTAAGCGGTGGCCAGGCCCGGGTAGGCGCGCAGCAGGTGGAGGACGTGCACCCAGGTGTTGCGCAGGACCTCGATGGGCTCGCCACATACGGGCAGGAAGACATCGAGGGCGGGGTAGCTCCGCGGCCTCCAGTCCCGCACCCGCCGGTGGTGGGCGTCCATGTCGAAGCCCTTGGTCCCGAAGTTCACGAACAGGGAGATCACGTAGTAGGCCAGCGTGAAGGCGATCAGCGGGGTGAGCACCAGCAGCGGCGGGCTGAGCGCCACGAACCGCGCCTGGCTGATCAGCAGGGCGCCGAAGCTGGCCAGTGAGGTCCTGACGATCAGCGCCAGATTCCGGTCGGCGTACAGGTCCTTTTCGGCGTCCGAGGGCGGCACCGGCAGCTTGAGCTCGGTTTCCTGCAGCCGCCGGCCGGCGATCCGGTCCGGCCGGGCGGAGGTCGCCGGATCAGCGCTGGCGCTCAACAGAACCTCCTGCGGCTATTCGGGGCTCGTACATCCATACGGTGAACTGGCCGACGCCGAACCTGTCCCAATAGGGCAGCTCAGCGATCACGTGATACGCGCCGGCTTTCCGCATATCGGCGGTGATCGCGCTGTCGGTCTGCGCGGTGTCGCCGAAGTCGAGGATCACCAGGGCGAAGTAGTGATTGTGGATGGCAGCCTGATAGGCGGGCAGCCCGATGAGGGTGCGGCGCCCACCGGCCGGCCGGTATGCGAAGAACCAGGTATCGGACCACTGCTCCCAGCGGACCTGGTCCTGCAGGTAGTAAGCAGGGACGTCGTAGTCCTCGGTCAGATAGTGGCCCTGGTGCTGACGGGTGATGGACTTCAGCTGGGCGGTGACCTGGGTCGAGTTCGGCCATGTTTCGTAGAAGTCAGCGGACTGCTCCCGGCCGGCTGCTGTCGCGGGGACCAGTACAGCGGCCGAGCCCACCAGGGCGACGGCTGCCCCGGCCCACCGGCGCCGGCTGACGCGGGCCATCTGGGCGATGAGATAGCCCGCCGCTACGGCCGCGAACCAGGCGCCGAAGTCGACGTGTTTGGTCAGCGAGGTCGTGGTATGGATGCGGGCCTGGTTCAGCGGCGCCAACGTCCCCGAGACGGCCAGCAGCGCGACGATGGCCGCCTCCGCCCGGCCGTTACGGCGGAAGAGGGCAACCAGGGCGGCGACGGCGGCCGGGATGCACGCGATGCCGATCCACTGGGCGGCGTCGAGGAGGATCACTTTGGCCGGGCTGGCGCCGGCCGTCCGCGAGATCGTCGTCGACATCAGCCCGGTGAGGTACGCGGAGCCGCCCAGGGCGACGAGCCCCGCGTCCATGGCCACCGTGCAGGCGGCGATCAGCCCGCCGCGTCCCACCGCGCTCTTAATCCCGTCGCGTCCCGCCGGGCTCTGGATCGCCCGGTTCCGGGCCACGGCCAGTCCCCCGAGGGCCACGATGGTCGGGTCGAACAGCATGCTGGCGTACTTAGTCGCGTTGGCCAGCGCCAGCAGCGCCGCACCGCCTATCAGCAGCCAGCTGGAATCGTCCCGGTCCTGGGCGGCAACCACGCACCATGCGGCGGCCGCCATGAGGGAAAGCGACATCGCGTCGTAGGTGGCAAACGCGCCCAGGAACTGGGTCGGACCGAGGGCCACGAACAATGCGGCCGCAAGGAACGCCGCCCACCGGCCGAATAGCCGGGCGGCCGTGCTCCAGAGCAGGGCGGTCGCGCTGAGCATGAAGAACAGCGAGAGCATACGGGCGCCAGCCAGCCCTCCTGCGTTGCCGGCCAGCGCCGCCAGGGGCGGGTAGAGGACCGGAGCGCCCGAAAAATAGGTCGCGTATTGCGGTACAGACGACCCGTGCAGCCAGTGCGCCAGTTCCACATGCCCGGCGAACAGGTAGGTCGCCTCGTCGAGGAATGCCGTGTTGGTCCAGATCAGCCGCAGCGACAAGATGGCCTGCGCGCCGAGGATGACGAGAAGCGGCCACGAGACGGCGTCGAGCACAGCCCAGCGGCCGCGCGCTCCGGCCCGGTGCCGGGTGTCCGTGGCCGGCACGAGCGGCAGGGGCGGGGTGGTCTCGGTGCGCGGAACGGATACCGTCGCGCGACGGCCGCTGGCCAGCAAAGACCTGGGCGGCCGCAGAGCACGGCCGCCGGCCGCCTCGTTGGCGTGTGTGACCACTTAGCTGGCACCTCCGGCGTTCTGGCTCCCAGGCCATTGGCCCCCCGATTGAGGAACTTCCGGCCGATCCGCTCGTCGTAGCCCAGTGCCTCGGCCAGCTGGACGACGCCGGCGCCCGCCGCCTCGCACACCTCCGCCATGGCGTTGATGAAGGAAATCTTTGCGGCCAGGAAGGCGTTTGCCGCCACCTTGACCAGCTCGGCCGTCTCCAGATCCATGGCCAGCGCCGGGACACCAGCGGCGAGCGGTTTGGCGTAAACCCTTCGCAGCAGACCCGCCGCTGCCTCCGACGTCACCCCGAAGACGAAGCGGTCCGGGGTCAGGCTGTCCTGGACCGCGTGCCCCTCGCGCAGGAACTCGGGGTTCCAGGCCAGGTCCACCCCGCGGCCGGCCGGTGCGAGGGCCCTGATCTGGTCGCGCACCCGGCGGGCGGTACCGACCGGCACCGTCGACTTGCCGACGAGCAGGCAGGATGCGGCCAGGTGCGGCGCCAGCGCGCCGACCGCTGACTCCAGGTAGCTGAGGTCGGCTGTACCGCCGCTGGCCTGCGGTGTTCCCACGCAGAGGAAGTGGATCTCGCCGAACTCGCCGGCCTCCGCGAACGACGTGCTGAAGCGGAGCCGGCCTGCGTCTACGTTCTTGCGCAGCAGTGGCTCGAGGCCGGGCTCGAAGAAGGGCACCTTGCCGTCGGCCGCCTGAGCGATCTTCTGTGCGTCCACGTCGATCGCCAGGACCTGGTGCCCGAGGTCGGCCATGCACACCGCGTGGGTGAGGCCGAGATATCCGGCGCCGATTACGGTTAGCCGAACAGGTGTGACGGTCGTGTCCATGAAGGGGTCGTCCTTCGCGGGGTCGGTTAATTCTCCGGCCGAGAACTCATCGACATCATCGTCAGCTGGCCATTCGGGGCCTAAGCAGAAATCACCATACCGCGAAGATTTTGGAACTATCGGAATATATGTGAAGAAAATCTTAATAAATTACTAACATTCTGTTTCGTTAAAATTTTATATGAAAATGCCGTAACGGTGCTGTTTCATGGTGGACGCCAAATTAACGAATAATTTCCTCACGCAGTGAAAAAAGCGGCGGATGCTTTCCTCGCCGACGCAAACCGCCTGATGATCGCCCGCTGAGAAGGATCAGCCGGTCCGTACGGCAGACGTATGAACGCACGCGTTCTGGTGGTCGACGACGATCCGGCCACCGCTGAGGTCGTGGGCAACTACCTGCGTGCCGCCGGCCTTGAGCCCGGCATGCGGCGGACGGCCCGTCTGCCCTGTCGGTGGCGGCGGTGGCAGCCGGACATCGTGGTCCTGGACCTGATGCTGCGGCCGGCTGTGGCGCTGCCCTGGCCGCCCAATGCGCTGATCCGATGAAATTGCGCCGCCCCGGCGAGCGCCCGCGCTCCCATGGCTGGCCGGGTCGCTTCCCGGGCTCGCGGTGATCACCCCCGGGACTGGCCGGTCCGCTCGCCCGCTCATCGTGACTCTCCCAGCACGAACTCAGCGGTCAGAAGGCATTGGTTTTTTGGTGCACTCGGTCCTCGGACACATCCCGTTATGGCCTCGGGGTCCCGCCGGTCAACGCCCGGGAGCACGGCCGGGGGTGTGCCGGGTCTCCCCGCCCGTCACGCGCTGTACGCAATGCCGTTACGCGCTTCGGGCGGTGCCGTCCCGGTGGGCGACGGCCGCTGCTTCGGTCCGGCTCGCGACGCCGAGCTTGCCCATGATGTTGGAGACGTGCACGCTGGCCGTCTTGGCCGAGATGAACAGGGCCGCGCCGATCTCCCGGTTGCTGCGCCCCTCGGCGATCAGGCGCAGGACCTCGCGCTCCCGTGCGGTCAGGGCGGCCAGATTCGCCGCCGGTCCGCCCGCGGGCGGACCGGGCGGGGCTTGATGGTGCCCGCCGGACCCGCCCGTACCGCCCAGCCGGGCCCGGCGGGCCAGGTCGTCCAGGGCCGCGCGCAGCGGAGCGGCGCGGAGCTGGCCGGCGGTGCGGACGGCCTGCCGCCACTGCTCCTCGGCCCCGGGACGATCGCCCGCCTCCGCGAGCGCCTCGGCGAGCCGCCATCTGGTGCGGGCCACCTCGTAGAGGTAGTACGGCCCGAACTCCCGCAGCACCGCGTGCCAGGCGGCCGGGTCGTTCTCGCCGCGGGCGCGCCGGAACTCCGCCTCACCGCGGGCCAGCCAGCCGCGCCCCTCGGGCCCAAGCGCAAAGTGCGGGCGGAACGCGAAGGCGGCGCCGTCGCGGGCCACCTCCAGCAGCGCCCGGGCGGCCTCCACCTCGGCGCCGGCGCGCTCCTCGTCACCTGCCGCGCGCGCCTGGCGCGCGCGGTCGGCGCGCGCGCTCAGGCCCACGACCGCGAGCCGGATGACCGACGGACCGTAACCGTACAGATCATATTCTTCCGCGTCGGCACGGATGGCGGCCTCGGCTTCCACCAGCGCCGTGGCGGTGTCCCCCTGCCAGAGGGCCTGCTCGGCGAGCAGGCCGCGCGCGATATAGGCGCAGAAGCGGTCCGCGGACCACAGCGGCTCCAGCCAGACGCGGCGCTCGGCCGCGACCTGCCTCCCGCGGGCGACATCGATGAACAGCGCCATGGCGGACAGCAGGGCCTCGGGAATGGTGGCGACCCGGACCGCGAAACCGTCGGCCAGCTGCTCCGCGTGATCCCACTCACCGTCGGCGAAATGGGCCTGGAAATGCAGATGCTGCACGTCGAGGCCGTACGGTGCCAGGCTCAGTCCGGTCTCCTCGGCGCGGCGCACTCCCTCGTGGGCGACCAGTGCGGCCGCGCTGAGCTCACCGCGCTCGAGATGCGCCCGAGCCAGATGCGTCGCGGCCCGCAGCTCGACACCGAGCACTCCCGCCTCGCGCGCCTGCGCGTGCGCGGCGGTGAACAGCTTGATAGCTTCGTCGCTCCGCCCCTGACGATGGCCGAGCAGGCCCAGCGTGACCAGGGAGTCGGCCTCGACCGACCGGGAGTGCGCGGCGCGGGCCGCGGCCCGGCCGCGCTCGGCCCAGTCGGCCGCGGCGGGGTCCTCGGCAGCCAGCAGGGCGTTGGCGTAGGTGGCGATGGCCCGCGCCCGTTCCCACGTCGGCGGGTCCGCGGGCAGCACGTCAATAGCGCCCCGGGCCACCTGGACCGCCTCGGCGATCATCTCCTCCTGATCCATCTGCAGCAGGAAGTACGCGAGCCGCTCGCCGGTCTTGGCGGCCAGCACGGGGTCCAGATCGGGCTCCGCCGCGAGCGCGGCCCGCAGGCTCCGCAGCTGATGCACCGCCCGGGGCACGTCGCCGCTGGCCGCGGCGTTGCTCGCCGAATACAGGGCGAGCTGCCCGCGCTTCATCCCGGCCAGCTTCTCCGGATCGCTGACCCGTTCCCACAGGGCCAGCGCCTGATCGAAGTGCCCATGCGCCTCAGCGGGCGCGCCGAGCCGCTCGGCCTCCATCCCGGCCCGCACGGACGCCGCGAAGGCGCCGGGGATGTCGTGGCTGGCCAGGTAGTGGTGAGCCAGCTCGGCCGCGGTGCCGGGGTTGGCGGCCAGCCGCTCCTCGTCGGCCAGCAGCCCGGCCAGCACGCTGTGCAGCCGGGTGCGCTCACCGGGCAGCAGGTCACCGTAGACCGCCTCGCGCAGCAGCGCGTGCCGGAAGGCGTACCCGTCCGCGCCGTCCGGGACCAGCAACTGCTGCGCGACCGCCTCGCGGACCGCGTCCTCGTACTCGGCCACCGGCAGTCCCGACGCCGCCCGGACCAGCTCATCGTCGGCGCGCCGGCCGGTCACCGCGGCCGTCCGCAGCACACGCTGGGCCGGGTCGGACAGGCGCTCCACCCGGTTCAGCAGCAGCGCCGCCAGGCCCGCGGGCAGGAACTGCTCGTCGTCGCCGCAGTCCGCGGACGCGGCGAGCAGTTCCTCCGCGTAATAGGCGTTGCCCTCCGCGCGGGTAATGATGCCATTCAGGGCGGTCGCGTCGAGGCTGCGCCCGGGATCCGCGGAGCCGGGGCCGGAACCGGGACGCTGGGCGCCGGCCAGGGCGGTCAGGTGCTCGGCCAGGGCAGCGGGGCCGAGGGGGCCCAGCGGGATCGCGGTCACCGACGGCAGCCGCTGCAGCTCGGCCAGGAGAGGACGCAGAGGGTGGCGCCGGTGCAGGTCATCGGTGCGGTAGGTGCCGACGATCGCGACCCGCTCGGTGCGGAGCACCCGGCTCAGGAACGTCAGCAGGTCCCGTGTGGAGGCGTCCGCCCAGTGCAGGTCCTCGAACGCCAGCAGCACCGGGGCAGCCGCCCCGAGCTCGGCCAGCAGCCCCAGGACCGCGCCGAACATCTGCTGGCGGGCCATGCCGGCCCCGTCCCCGCCGGCCAGGGCAGCCGATCCGCTCTCCGGCAGCAGGCGGCCGAGCAGCGGGCGGCTGGCCAGGGCGTCGGCCAGCCCCGGCGCGGACCCGGGCGTCCGCGCCGGGCCGCGGAGCGCGTCGGCCAGCGGCAGGTAGGGGACGCTTTCACCCAGCTCGGCGCAGTGCCCGGGCAGCACGGTGAACCCCCGCCCGGCGGCCAGGCCGGTCATCTCGGTCATGAGCCGGGTCTTGCCCACCCCGGCGTCCCCGCCGATCAGCGCGACCACGGGGTGGCCGGACGCGGCGTCATCCAGGATCGTGAGCAGGCGGGCGAACTCGGCGTCCCGTCCGACCAGCCGTCCCCACGGCGCTTCCAGCAACATGCCCCAAGTATCCCATCAACGTCTGACACTTCCGAAGGATTAACCGGCCGGCCCAGGTCGTTTGAGCAAGTATGGAAAAGGTCGAACTGACAGATGCGGAATGGCGCGAGCGTCTCGCGCCTGAGGAGTACAAGGTGCTGCGCCAGGCCGGCACCGAGGCGGCGTGGACGGGTGAGTACACGGACACCAAAACGGTCGGGGTGTACCGGTGCCGCGCCTGCGGAGCGGAACTTTTCCGCTCGGCGGAGAAGTTCGAGTCGCACTGCGGCTGGCCGTCGTTCTACCAGCCGTCCAGCGATGACGCCGTCGTCCTGATCAAGGACCGGACACTGGGCATGGTGCGGACCGAGGCGCGCTGCGCGCGCTGCGATTCCCACCTGGGGCACGTTTTCGAGGGTGAGGGCTACGACGTCCCCACCGACCAGCGCTGGTGCATCAACTCGGTGTCGCTCACGCTCGAGCCAGCGGAGTCATGACCGCGCTGCGCGTGATCCGCGGCGGCGAGCTCTCCGGCGGCACGGCGCAGACGCCCGGGATGCAGCGGTCCGCCGCCATCTCGGGCGACATCGTCGGAGCCAGCGGCCTGTGGATGGGCCGGACCGTCGTGCTGCCGGGCGCGTCCTCGGGTGACCACCATCACGGTGCATCGGAGACAGGCATCTACGTGGTGTCCGGTCACCCCGTGTTCGTGTTCAGGGACCCGGCCACCGGCCAGGTCACCCGGCTGGAGACCGAGCCGGGAGACTACGTCTGGGTCCCGCCGCACGTGCCGCACCGTGAGGAGAACCCCTCCCCCGACACCGACGCCGTGGTCGTGATCGCCCGGTCCACGCAGGAAGCCATCGTCGTCCCCGTCCCCGGGCTCTGAGGGATCAACAGGAGCCAGGCCCCGATGGTGAGCGGGTACACGAAGTAGCCCCAGCGGGTGGCCGGCGCGAGCGTGAACATCACCGCCAGGGCCAGCACCAGGAACCAGCCGGCCCCCGCCATGGTGCGCGGCGGCCGGCGCAGCGGCACGGCCGCCAGCACACACGCCGCCATGACCAGCAGCGCGATCGCGGCCGCGTGCCCCGCCGGCCCGGTGGCCGCGAGCAGGTGCCCGGGCAGCGGGCTGGCCGCCGGGGAGACGGTCCTGGTCAGGCCGAGCGGGAACATGATGGTGTTCTGGATCAGCGCGACTGGTTCGGTGGCCAGGACCGGGCCGACGGCGACAGCCCCCACGGCGAGCGCGGTCACCGCGAAATGGCCCGCGGTTCTCCTCCCGTCCCGCACGGCGAACAGCACCCCCACGATCAGCAGCGCGGGCCACGCCGTGGCCTTCATCGCGGCCGCCGCGCCGAGCGCGACCCCGGCCGCGGCGCTGCCGCCGGGTACGGCCACGAACCGGGCACCGAACCGGACTGTCATGGGACCGGCGGACACGTCCGCGAAGGCGAAAGCGAGGCCGAGGCAGATCAGCCCGATCACCGGCAGATCGTTACCGCTCACCGTGAGCGGGAACGCGATCAGCGGCGACGCGACCAGGAGCGCCGTGGGCCGCGCGGCGGACCAGCGGCCCGCACTCCGCAAAGCGGTCACCCGCTGCGGAGTCCCGCACTGAGCGGTCACCCGCTGAGCCGCCACCGACAGGGCCGCTACCGACAGGGCCGCCGCCACCAGCAGCGCGAACACAATGCCGTCCCAGACCCTCGGATCCGTGGCCAGGCCGGGGCCGAGCAGCGCGCGGGGCAGCCCGAACACCATCATGAGCGGCAGGTACGGGTCGTAACCGTAGACCTGATGGCTGGCCGCCAGCGCCCCGGACGACTGATACAGCTGGCCGTGGTGCAGCAGCATCGCGGCCGATCGTTCGACGACGCCGACCTCCGGCATGGCGGCGCCGGTGGACCCGAGCCAGCCGAGCGGCGCCAGCACAGCCCCAGTGAGCGCGATCATCAGCGGTACCTGCCGGGCGCGGGCCGTCCCCCACAGGGAGGCGAGGGCGGCGCCGGCGTAGGCCACGGCCGCGAAGGTCCCCCATTGCCGGTGTGCCGCCTCCCCGCTGAGGAGCGCCACCAGCGCGGCGAACACCGCGAACGCCGCATAGGGCAGGGCCGGGAACCAGCACCGCGCGTAGCAGGTCCGTTCAGCAAAATTACGGAACCCGAGCCGAATGGCCGCGGCATTCCGGTCCATGAGACGGAACCCGAGCAGGCCGGTCACGCCTTTCCGGTTGGTTCGTGGCATGGCCGGGACGCTACGGCGGGCTGGCCGGGCCGCACATCGCCCCAGAAGGTGGACTTCGGCGCGCCCTCAGGATGACGTCTCACTCTTGGGGATGAGATTCCGCCTCGCCCCCCGGGGTGACGCGCCCGGCGCGGTGGCCGCCGTATCGTCAAGACCATGAACGCGGAGTCACGGGCGCTCCGGCTCCCCCGCATCCTGGTCTGGCACGGGGGCTGGCACGGGGGCTGGCACGGGGTCCGGCACTGGGCGCGGCCGCCTGCCGCCGACGCGGCGGTCGCGTTCGGGCTCGTGTGCGCATTCTCCGAACCAGGCTTCGATCCGTACCACCACTACAGCGGGGCGGCGTGGGCGGCGGGCGGTGTGACCGCGGCGGCGATCCTCGCCTGGCGCCGGTCACGCCCGGCCGCCGTCTGGCTGATCGTCACCGTGATCAGCGCGTGGCTTCTGGTCACCCGGCACGGAGACGACTGGGGCGGCCTGAGCCCGCTGATACTGCTCCCGTCGCCGCTGCTGGCCCTCTACACGGTGACGGGTTACGCAGCGGCGGGCCAGGGGACGCGGAAGCCGGGGCGGCTGGCCCTGCTGGGTGCGGCGGCCGCGCTGCTCCCGGCGCTGCTGGCGCGCTCCGTCCGGCCGGAGGCGGTGGCGACGACGGCCGCCCTGCTGGTGACGGCGTGGGCGCTGGGCGAGAGCACGCGCTCGCGGCGAGCCAGCGCCGCCGCGCTGCGGGATCGCGCCGCAGCCCTGGAGTCCGAGCGCGCCGAACGGGACCGCCGCGCGGCGGCCGACGAGAGATCCAGGATTGCCCGTGACCTGCACGACATCGTGGCCCATCACGTCAGCGTCATGACGTTGCAGGCGGGAACGGCCCGGATGCTGGCCGAGACCGGGCAGCCACCCGGCACCGAGCTGCTGACCGGAATCGAGACGGCCGGGCGCCAGGCGATGACCGACCTGCGGGACGCGCTCGGGATCATCACGCATACGCCCGGCGGCGGCTGCCCGCAACCGGGTCTGGCCCGGCTACCGGACCTGGCCCGGCGGATCAGTGGTTCCGGCCTCGACGTCAGCGTGACCGGATCGGCCGGTCCGCTCCCCGGCGCCGCTGATGTGGCCGCCTTCCGGATCGTCCAGGAGGGACTGACCAACGTGCTGCGTCATTCGGCGGCACACGAGGCGCGGGTGGTCCTGGCGCGGACGCGGCGCGGTGCCGAGATCCGGATCCGGGACAGCGGCCCGGCACGCGAGCGTGCCGCTGAACCCGGCGGAGGTTACGGGCTGATCGGGCTGCGCGAGCGGGTGGCCGGCTTCGGCGGATCGCTCAGCGCGGCGACCGTACCGGGCGGAGGTTTTGAGCTGCATGCCGTGCTGCCGGTCAGCGGGCCCCTCGCGCCGCCCGGCCCATGACGACCGGCCCATGACGATCGGCGTCCTGCTCGCGGACGATCAGCCGCTGGTCCGGATCGGCCTGCGGACGCTGCTCCGCGCGCAGCCCGATATCGCGGTCCTGGGTGAAGCGGGAGACGGCGCGGCGGCCGTGACCTCGGCGGCGCGGCTCCGGCCCGACGTGGTGCTGATGGACGTGCGAATGCCCGGCATCGACGGCATCGAGGCGACCCGCCAGCTCAGCCGGGGTGATTCAGCGCCCCGGGTGCTCGTCCTGACTACCTACGACCGGGATGAGTACGTCTTTGACGCGCTGGCTGCGGGGGCCAGCGGCTTCCTGCTCAAGGACGCTCGGCCGGAGGACCTGATCGAGGGCATCCGGATCGTTGCCGCCGGGGACGCGCTGCTGGCACCGTCCGTCACGCGGCGGCTGATCCAGCTGTTCTGCCACAGCACGCCAGTAAGGACGCCGACAGGGACGCCCGCAGGGACGCGAAGTGCTGACGGCCGCCTGGACCGGCTGACCGGCCGGGAACGCGAGGTGCTGGCGCTCGTCGCGCGCGGCCTGTCCAACGCCGAGATCGGCGGCGCACTGCACGTCTCGGACCACACCGTGAAGACTCACGTCGCTCACATGCTGGCCAAGCTGGGCCTGCGGGACCGGGTGCACGCGGTGATCTTCGCCTACGAGTCGGGCCTGCAGCCGGTCAGTCCGTATCGCCGGAACCCGGACGCCGGGAGCGCTTGACCTGGCCCCGGCGGCGTTTGTCGGCCAGCCGGCGCTCCCGGGCGCCCCGGCTGGGGCGAGTAGGAACGCGGGGCGGCTGCGGCGGGGCCAGCGCCTCGCGGAGCAGGTTGGCCATCCGGCCGCGCGCGGCCCGGCGGTTCTGCAACTGGCTGCGCTGCTCGGAGGCGATGACGGTCAGCACGCCGTCGGTCAGCCGGCTGCCCAGCCGGGACAGGATCCGTTCCCGGGCGTAGGCGGGCAGCACCGCCGAGCGGTCGACGTCGTAGGACAGCTCGACCCGGGAGTCGGCGGTGTTGACGGACTGCCCGCCGGGCCCCGAGGAGCGCGAGAACCGCTCGCGCAGCTCACCGGCCGGTATCAGCAGCCATCCGTTCACCCGGAGATCGTCCGCCATCCCACCAGGATGCCCGACAACGCCGGGTCACTCGCGTTTAGGGCCGGGTGTCACGGCAGGGCGGGGTGTCACGGCAGGGCGGGGTGTCAGGGCAGGGCGGCGACCAGTTCGCGGACCGGCTTGCGGCGGCCGGTGTAGAACGGGACCTCCTCACGGGTGTGCCGCCGGGCCTCGGCCCCCCGCAGGTGGCGCATCAGGTCGACGATCCGGTGCAGCTCGTCGGCCTCGAAGGCCAGGATCCACTCGTAGTCGCCGAGCGCGAAGCTGGACACGGTGTTGGCGCGGACGTCCGGGTATTCGCGGGCCATCACACCGTGCTCGGCGAGCATCGTGCGGCGTTCGCCCGGGTCCAGCAGGTACCACTCGTAGGACCGGACGAACGGGTAGACGCACACGTAGGACTTCGGCTCTTCCGCGGCGAGGAACGCCGGGATGTGGCCCTTGTTGAACTCGGCCGGACGGTGCAGCGCCATCACCGACCAGACCGGCTCGCTGGCGCGCCCGAGCCGGGTGCGGCGGAAGCGCGCGTACATCTCCTGCAGGTCGTCGGCGGTCGGCGCGTGCCACCAGAACATATAGTCGGCGTCCGCGCGCAGGCCCTGGACGTCGTAGCAGCCCCGGGTGACCGTCCCCTTGCCCGCCGCCTCGTCGATCAGCGCGGTCACCCCGTCCGCGACCACGCCGCGGCCGCCGGGGCCCTCGTCGAGGGCCCCGTGGTCCGTCACCCGGAACACGGA
>Ga0066790_10000733_pt1 | contig 13002 bp, 9 predicted proteins | sample OrgsoiDNA2013050_FD_70963 | JGI IMG/M metagenome (GOLD analysis project Ga0066790, IMG submission 70963) | Permafrost soil microbial communities from the Arctic, to analyse light accelerated degradation of dissolved organic matter (DOM) -... | ecosystem: Environmental > Terrestrial > Soil >...
GCCTTGTCGATGGAGTGCTGCTAGGGCGTCGAGTAGAGGGTGCGACTGTGACACCTCGCTGTCGCGGTAGGTGCCGAGGACGAGCATACGCATGGCCTGGGTGCCCGCCGCGAGGTGGTGCAGTAATAGCAGGCTTCCCTTGTCGGCCCACTGCAGGTCATCAAGGGCGAGGACGACGAGTTGGTGATCTGACATCGTGGCTAGCAACCCGATCACGGCGGCGAAGAGCAGGTGGCGTTCGGTGTCGGAGTCGGTAGCCTTCGATGGTGGTAGGTCTGGGATTCTGCTGAACAGTGCCGGTACCATGCGGGCCAACTCGGACCCGTGGGCCTCGACGTGGGCGAGGATCTGGTCTTCGGGCGCGTGGGCCACGTAGTGGCCGAGGGCTTCGGCAAAGAGTTGATAGGGAGTGGCGAGATCCTCTTCGCAGTGGCCGAAGAGGACAAAGGCGCCGCGGTCGAACGCAATCCGGGCCACCTCGGCAACCAGGGTCGTCTTCCCCTGGCCGGCCTCGCCCGAGACGAGCAGTACCTGGCGCCCTTCGCCGGCAGCGACCTGCTTGGCTGCGTCGGCCAATTGCGACAATTCAGCCTCCCTTCCAACCACCCCCACATTTGGGCGAACGACCAGACGACCCGGGAGCGGGATCGCCTCCGAATCGGACCCTTCGAGGGGAGCCCAGAGCACCTCGACGGCGTGGACTGGGTCCAGAAGCCCTTTCAACGCGAGCCCCCCGACCGGTCGGCAACTGTGGCGGCTGCGTCGACCCGCCATCAGTCGCACAACTTCGGCGGCCATGATCTGCCCGCTCTCGCAGGCAGCGCAGAGCCGGGCCGCCTCGATCACCGGATCCCCGAAATAGTCGTCGTCCTCCAGACTAACCTCGCCGCCACTGAGGCCCACTCGGAGCCCGACCGAGTGATCGTTCCCCCGGTTGTCCTGCTCGACGCCCTGCTGCATGGCCACCGCACACCCGAGGGCGGCGGAGGCCGAACCGAAAACCACCATCAGCCCGTCTCCAAGATTCTTGACCTCGGTCCCACCAGTCTCGGCAAGGGCCTGGCGAAGGATCGAAAAGTGTCCTCTACGGACGTCGTCAGCAAGCTCGGGTGACAGGCGCTGGGTCAACTCCGTCGAGCCCACGATGTCCGTAAACAGGATCGCCGCGCTCTCCGTCGCCACTAGAGCCCTTCCGCTGCCTGCACGGCACTACCGTAGGCGACCGCATGAGGTGACTCATAGCGTCCACGCAGCTCAGTTGGGTTGACCCGAGGCCTCGCGAGTGATGTAGCGCATGCGCGTCCTGTTGGGTTGCGCCGCCGAAGTAGTGGCGTAGCCCTCGAGCTCAGTGAGTCGGAAAGGTTTCGAACTGTTCGGCCGCAGAGCACCCAGCGATGGCGCAGCTTCACGTAGAACTCCATCGTGGGCGCCGGAAGATCTGGATCCAAGAAGTTTCCGACCGCTATCCGGATAATCGCATTCTGCCCTTCCGGGATCCAGTAGACGGTGGAACCACACGTCATGCAAAAGTGGTAGCTGATCCCGTCCCCGTCAGAATTGCCGACACCATCGGTTTCCAGGCCGTTGTAGACCTTGGTGTCACCGCTGATCTCAAGGTTCTCACCCGCGGCGAATACGCACCGACCTGATAGACGCTCCCCGTCCGTTTCTGGCAGAAGTCGCAATGGCATGCGGCTACCCGCAGCGGTTCCTTCGAAACGGCGATCTGGACTCGACCACAGGCGCACTGAGCGACTCGCGTTGTCATCTGGCAATCGTTGCGCGATATTGCGTCGGGGGACGATTCAGAATGCGCGCCAATGCATGCCGAGCTTGGGTTTCACTACACGGGTCTGCCCTCAGCAGAGGAGTCGACCGGGTCCTATGGATCAGAGCCGGACGGTCCGCCGTGCTGGATGAGTCGCCGAGCTAACGACGGATCGGCCGCCAAGACGGAATCGATCTCTCGGGAGTCCAGCACGAGGACGTCGAGAGGGGTGATGGCGCCCAGGGACGGCATGCACCACCCGCGGTAGGGGCTCGCACCGAGTCGGCACGGACCGCGGCACTGGCCTCGGCACGGATCGGCACGGATCGGCACGGATCGGCACGGCAGGGAACGGATGCCCGAGTCCGCTCCCGCTCCCCGCTCCGGACTGCAAAGCCCCTACCGGGCCGCTGTGCCTATGATCAATGATCACTGACACACGTTCTAGAAATTGCCCCTCCGCGGGGCCGCCCACCCACACCGCCGGCCGGTTGGGCCGGCTGAAAGGGGGACCATGGGTCTCGAAGAGATCGACCTCATCGACGGGCGCAACTTCGTGGCCGGCGTCCCCCACGAGTGGTTCCGCCGCCTCCGGGCCGAAGCCCCGGTGTACTGGCATCCCGAGAAGGCCGCCCACCGGGGTGGCTTCTGGACCGTCACCGACTACGACGATTGCGTCACGGTGAACCGGGACTGGGAACGCTTCTCCTCCTACAAGCACTCGGCCCTCTTCACCGACATGGACGACGATCAGCTGGCCCAGCAGCGCATGATGATGCTGAACATGGACCCGACCATGCACACCCGGTACCGCCGCCTGGTCAACAAGGGCTTCACCCCGAAGCTGGTGCGTGACCTGGAGCAGCAGATCGTCGGGTATGCCGACGGCATCATCGATGCGGTGTGCGAGCGCGGCACGGCCGATTTCGTCGAGGAGATCTCGGCCGAGCTCCCGCTGCTGGTCATCGCCGAGCTGCTGGGCGTGCCCCAGGAGGACCGGCGCAAGGTCTTCGACTGGTCCAACCGGATGATCGGCTCGGACGACCCCGAGTACCAGATCGAGGGCGCCGATTCCGGCGAGGCGGCCATGGCCGTCTTCAGCTACGCCGAGGAGTTGGCGGCCGCCCGGCGGCTCGAACCCCGGCAGGACCTGGTCTCGACCCTCATCAACGCCGAGGTGGAAGGCGAGAAGCTGGACCAGCTCGAGCTGGACCTTTTCTTCATGCTCCTCATCGTGGCCGGCAACGAGACCACCCGGAACCTGATGTCGGGTGCCATGGTGGCCTTCTTCGACCATCCCGACCAGTGGGAGAAGCTGCGCCAAGACCGCAGCCTCCTCCCCGGTGCGGTCGAGGAGATGCTGCGCTTCGTCACGCCCGTCATGCACTTCCGCCGCACCGTGGTGGCCGACACCGAACTCGGAGGCCAGGCCCTCCAGGAGGGGGACAAGATCGTGTTCTGGCATACCTCGGCCAACCGGGACGAGTCCGTGTTCACCGATCCCGACACCTTCGACATCGCGCGCTCCCCCAACAACCACATGGCGTTCGGCGGGGGAGGCCCCCACTTCTGCCTGGGCGCCAACCTGGCCCGCATGGAGATCATGGTGATGTTCGGCCGCCTGCTCGACCGCATCCCCGACATTCGTCTCGACGGCGAGGTGCAGCGGTTGCAGTCCAACTTCATCAACGGGACAAAGCACATCCCGGTGGCCTTCGCGCCCTCCGCACCCATCGGCGGTACGCCGTTGCCGGCCCGGGCCGGCTGAGCGGCGTGCCGCAGACCGACTCCAGGGCATCAGCCCGACCCGACGCGCCGGCCCGCTTCCATCAATCGATTACCTTCCTGCCCACCCGTCAGGCCGTGCCGCTGGCCCGGGTCAGCGACGAGCTGGGCTACGGCGGCATCTACATCTCGGACCACCTCTTCAACCCCCGCTCGCTCGAGTCCCGCTACACGTACTCGGTGCGCGAGGACGGGGCGCCCGGCTGGGAATCCGAAACGCCTTGGCCGGATCCGATGTGTGTGATCTCCGCCCTCTCCTCGGTCAGCGAGCAGCTCCTCTTCACCACCGGCGTGTACATCGCCCCGGCCCGGGATCTCATCACCGTGGCCAAGTCGGTCGGTACCACCGCCGTCCTGTCCGACAACCGCGTTCGCCTCGGCGTCGGCGTGGGCTGGTGCAAGGAGGAGTTCGACCAGACCGGACAGGACTTCAGCACCCGGGGCAAGCGGCTCGATGAGATGATCGTGGCCCTTCGGGCGTTGTGGCAAGGCGGCTGGGTCGAACACCACGGTACGTACTACGACGTGCCCGAGTGTCAGATCGAGCCGTCACCGACGGCGCCCGTCCCCATCATCGGTGGCGGGCACTCACCGGTCGCCCTGCGGCGCACCGCGGCGCTGTGCGACGGCTGGATCGCCGCCGGCGCCTACACCGAAGAGGAGGCCTGGACGCACCTGGGCGAACTGCGCCACGCTCTCGACGCCGCCGGCCGGAGTGACAAGGACTTCTCCATCTATCTGTCCCTCAATGAGCGTCCCGATCTCGACATGTTCCGCCGGTTCATCGACGCCGGCGTGACCGACTTCGTGTGCGCCCCCTGGATGTTCGTCACGGTCGATCCCGGGACGCCCGACGACAAAGCGCTCTCCGACCGGCTCGCCGCGGTGAGGTGGTTCGCCGACGAGATCTTGGACAAGCTGTGACCAGAGTCGGCGGGCCCCGAGACGTTGTGGAAGTTCGAGACGTTGTGGAAGTTAGAGACGTTGTGGAAGTAGGGATGGCGCCATGAAAGACATGAAGATCGGATTGCAGCTGGGGTATTGGGGCTCGGGTCCTCCGCCCAACGCGGTGGAGCTGGTCCAGGAGGCCGAGCGGCTGGGCTTTGACTCCGTGTGGACGGCCGAGTCCTACGGCTCCGACGCCCTCACCCCGCTGGCGTGGTGGGGCTCGCGCACCGAGCGGGTCCGTCTCGGCACGTCCCTCTGCCAGCTCTCGGCTCGCACCCCGACCGCCATGGCCATGGCCGCGCTGACCCTTGACCATCTCTCCGGCGGTCGCTTCGTCCTCGGCCTCGGTGTCTCGGGGCCCCAGGTGGTCGAGGGGTGGTACGGGCAGTCCTTCTCCGCGCCGCTGGCCCGGACCCGCGAGTACGTCGACATCGTGCGCCAGGTGCTGGCCCGTAAAGGGCCGGTGACCAACGACGGGCCGCACTACCCGCTGCCCTACCCCGGTGGCACCGGGCTGGGCAAGCCCCTCAAGCCGATCGTCCATCCGTTGCGGGCCGACATCCCCATCATTCTGGGCGCCGAGGGCCCGAAGAACGTCTCCCTGGCCGCCGAGATCGCCGACGGCTGGTTCCCCATCTTCTTCTCGCCCAAGGCCATGTCCTCCTTCGAGGCTTCACTCGACGAGGGCTTCGCCCGGCCAGCCGCTCGCCGCAGCGCCGCCGACTTCGAGGTACTGGCCTTCGCGCCCACGGTGATCGCCGATGACATCGATGCTGCAGCCGATGGCTTTCGTCCCTCCCTGGCCCTCTACATCGGCGGGATGGGAGCCAAGGAGATGAACTTCCACTTCGACGTCTTCGCCCGCATGGGCTACGAGGAAGCGGCCACCAAAATTCAGGACGCCTATCTCGACGGCCGCAAGGACGACGCCGCCGCTGCCGTGCCCACGGCCATGGTCGAGGACATCGCCCTGGTCGGCCCGACCGGGAAGATCCGTGACGACCTGGAAGCCTGGCGTGAGTCGCGTGCCACCACGATGTTGATCAACGGCGATGTGGCCACGCTGCGCACCATGGCCGACCTGGTGGTCGGCTGAGCGCCTAGGCCAGGGAGAAGGCCGGGTAGCGATCCGTCAGGAGGTAGACGTAGGCGTTGACCCGCATGGTCCAGCGCATGTAGCCGACGATGAAGTTACGCATGCCGGCCGGCCAGGCGCCGGTGATCAGCACGGCGAAGAAGCCGATGATGATGAAGACGTACACCACAATGCCGAGAAGTAGCAGCACGATGTAGTGCGGGATGGCCAACAACCACTTGATGAAGATCATCCCGCGGCTGAGCCGCTCAGCCGGCTGAATGGACAGCCGGGCCGGCTCGGTGCCGGGGTCGTTGCCCTCCATCGGGAAGGCGAATTCCGGGTACGGCTCACGCATGAAGAACAGGTACGAGTAGACCCGCCATTGGTACCGCATGGTCATGACGTGGAACCCGAACAAGCCTTCGGGCAGTTTGCCCGTGAAGAGAATGGCAAAGAACGAAATGAGCCACACCACCCCTTGCACCGCGGACAGAACGTAGAGCACCAAGACCTGAGGGATGGCCAGGAGCCAGTGGACCAGGGGTCGCCAGCGGGCGACCTTGAGCGGTGCGTCCAGGTCCAGCTGGAGGGGGAAATCGCTGATTGGCATCGCGGTTGCAGTCATGTCAGAACGGTAGCCCGTCGTCGTCGCCAAAACGGGGATTGTCGCCCTTGCCACACGGCAGTTGGCCCTTGACGTGCCCAATGAGCGGGCCAGGAGCGTCTCGCGCCTGGTTCCCACCCGGCTTCACGTCTCCCCTGTCACTTCGAATTGGGATTCCCGTGCGCACGCACACGCTGGCGCCGCGATGGAACCCATGACCAATTTTTGTCTCGTCACACAGACCCACGATCACCCGTGTCAGGGAAATTTCAGGACGACCATCGATGGATCACCTCTGATTCCGGGCTGGGCCCTCGCAAGTCATGTAAGAAGACTCCGATGAACGCCAACCACGCACTGAACCTGCTGTTCAATGCGGGCATCGCCATCTCCATCGGGGCGACGGTGGCCTCTTTGGGCATGTCCTTCACGGTGAAACAGATGGTGACGCCACTGAAACGAGTGGGACTGGTGCTGGCCTTGGTCGTCCTAAACGCTGTCGTGATTCCCGCGGTCGCCTGGGGAATTGCCAAGGCCTCACCCATGGCCGGCCAGTACGTCGCTGGCTTGGTGCTGGCCACAATCGGCATGGGTTCGGCGGGTGCTCTCAAGGCCGCTCAGTTGGCGAAGCGGGCTGACCTCGCCCTTGCCGTGTCGGTCGTCGTCGTTCTCCAAGTCGCGGACATCGTCGCCGTGCCGTTGTGGGCGGGTCACGTGGTATCGGGTGCCTCCATCAGCGCATGGGACATCGTGAAAGACCTGCTGTTGCTGGTTCTCCTGCCGCTGACCATTGGACTGATCGCCAAGGCGCGCTACCCGGAGAACACCAAGAACTGGCAACCAGAACTGGTCAAGGTGTCGAACCTGGCCCTGGTCATTGCTCTGACCACCGGCATAGCGGCGAACTGGCACACCATCGTGACCATGTTCGGCTCCTGGGTCATCGTCACCGCACTGATCATCGTGATCGTGGGACTGGCGGCGGGTGCTCTGATTGGTGGGCGACGGGCCGAGACTCGGAACACGACCATGTTGGTATCGGGCATGCGATTCGGGTCGCTCGGGCTGATCATTATCGGGACCCAACTTCACGGTGCTGCCAACTACATCGGCCCGGCCATCACCTTCTCCCTGGTGGACCTCATTCTGCCCATGCTGCTCGCGGTTGAGATCGGGCGGAGAATGAGGCCGGCCGAGACAACGATCTAAGGCCTCAGTGCACGGAGAGAGGCACACGAGCCTGTCCGGCCGTGCTGGGATGTTCGTGCGACGTACCTCCGGCGTGGGTCACATGGAACGCGCACCGCAATTCGGCAGAGGGACGGTCGTCGGGCGGGATTCCTCGCACCGCCACGTCTCTTCGCCGCGCCCTCTCGGTGAGATCAGGGAGGGTCACCATACCTATCCTCACCTCCGGCGGACGTTCCGCCTTGGTGGCGGCGCGACGCCGGTTTATCAGATGCCGGCCGCTTTCAGCTCCGGCCATGATGAGGATGAGATCAATCAGATGTGTGGAAAAATGCCGCGGCTGACGTTGACTCGGGAAGGACGACCATGACAACCGCAGGTGGGACTCAGGGAATGGCCGGTCAGGCGCGCCATGCCCTAGGACGGGCCCGACAAGAACTTGCGATCGTGCGGACATCATTGACCGAGCGGCGGAAGGGAACCAAAGAGCTCGGTCTCCTCGGCGACCTGGTAACTCGATGGCTTGGGTCCGATTCGCCGTTGCTCGCCGACGAGCGGGTGAAGGATTCGATCGTCGCCGCCTTCGAACGCCTGTACACACCCTTCGACGAGGGCGATCTCCCGACGCCCGTCGTCCGCCGGGCCATCGTTGACCAGTTCCACCGTCTCTACTACCACGACAGTTGGCGCACGTGGCGCCAGACGACGCACCGGGGGGTGACGGTCTACAAGTGCCCGCTCGACCTCTGGATCTACCAGGAGATCATCAACGAGATCCATCCGGACCTCATCATCGAGACAGGGACGGCCCTCGGTGGAAGCGCATACTTCATGGCGGATCTGTGCGACACCCTCGGGAAGGGTCACGTGGTCAGTATCGACATCGAGGACGACCCAGGCCGGCCGAGTCATCCGCGCGTCACCTACCTGACGGGGTCCTCGGTCGATCCGAACATCGTCGAACAGGCGTTAGCAACCCTGCCCCCCGGCGGTACGGCAATGGTCATCTTGGACTCCGACCACTCCATGGAACATGTGAAAACGGAGCTCAATGTCTACGCCCCCGTGGTCACGCTCGGCTCGTATCTCGTCGTCGAGGACACCAACGTCCACGGCCATCCGGCGCTGCCCAGCTTTCCCGCCGGGCCCATGGAGGGTCTCCAGCAATTCCTGACCACCACCGATGAATTCGAGGTTGACACCAATCGGGAGAAATTCATGTTGACGTTCAACCCTTCGGGCTTTCTCAAGCGGGTCAAGGACGCTCCCCGCCAAGCGTCGTAGAAACCCCTACGCCGGCCCACCGGTGGTTCACCCCGAGGATCGCTCCCCGATGCGCGATGAACGTCACACCCTTCGGGCACAATACTGAGATGACCCTTTTCAATTGGACGGATTCCGAAAGTCCGGCACCCACCATTGCCGATCCTCCGATGGTGCCGGTCCAGCCGCCGGACGTTCCCGCCGCCGGGGCGCACCAAGGATGGCCCGAGGTGGAGATCCGTACCAGCACACGCCGACGCAAGACCTCGGAAGCCAAATGGGTGGGCGGTCGCATTGTCGTGTCGCTCCCAGCCCACCTCAAGGGCGACGCCCGGGAGAAGACGATTGCCTGGTTGGTGGACCGCTTGGTGGCCAAGCACCAGCGGTGGACGGCGGCGGGCGACGACGAACTCATGATGCGTGCGCAGGCTCTGTCCGCTCGCTACCGGATGGAGGTTCGGCCCACTTCGGTGCGCTGGGTTACGAATCAGAGTGCCCGGTGGGGCTCCTGCTCGTTTCACTCCGGAGAGATCCGCCTCTCCCATCGTCTGCGCACCGTGCCGGCATGGGTGATCGACGCCGTACTGGTACACGAACTGGCGCACCTGGCGCATCCCAACCACTCCCCCGCATTTCACGCCCTGGCCGATCGCTTCCCCCGCCACAAGGAAGCCGGCCTCTTCTTGGAGGGTTACGGATTCGGACTGGCCCGGTCAGCCTCCTGAGGTCCGAGACCGACGCGGCGGGCTAGTGGGGCTGGGATAAATCACCTCGGCCAACGACCGGCTTACACCGGCCGACGATCGCCTTCCGCCGTCTAGACAGGTTCGGCCACCAGGATTCGCCCGAGCCGCCGCAGACTCTCGTTGGCCCCACCCAGCGTGAGCTCGATCTGCCGGGTCAAGAGGAAGTACCGGTGCAAGGGGTAGTCGCGGTCCACGCCGACGCCACCGTGCAGGTGCGCCGCGGCGTGCACCACGCGCTGACCGCCCTCGGCGGCCCAGTACTTGGCCACGGCCACCTCGGACGCCGCCGGCAATCCGGCCGAGAGGCGTGAGGCGGCCTGCCAGGCGGTGAGGCGGATGGCCTCGGTGTCGACGTAGGCATCGGCCGCTCTCTGACCCACCGCCTGAAAGGTGGCGATGGGCTTCTCGAATTGCACCCGTGTCTTGGTGTACTCGGCCGTGAGCTCCAACGCGGCGGCACAGGCACCGGCCTCCAACACGCAAAGCGCCGTGATGCCGAGCTCGGTCATGAAGGTCACGATGGCCTCCCCGTCTGCGCCGGGACCGCCGATCTGGCGGTCGGTGGCCAGGGTCACCGCCGACAATTCGACGATGGCTTCGGGCCGGCCGGTGGTGGTGGTCTGCCGGGTGAGGGTCACGCCGTCCGCGTCCGCGTCGACGATGAAGACGCCGACCCCTCCCCGGGCGCCGTCGGCCCCGACGAGAGTGGCCGGGACGAGGATGGCCTGCGCCACGTAGGCCGCCGGTACGCAGGCTTTGGTCCCGCTGAGGACCCACGACCCGTCGGCTCCCGCCGTGGCGGTCGTGATCGGCGCCGTGCCGCCGGGCAGGATGAGATCTCCCGCCAGTTCGGCCAGGGCGGCGGTCAGGATCGTGTGGCCGGAACTCACCCCGGGCAACCAGCTGGCCCTCTGCTCATCGGTGCCGAACTGGGCGATCGGCGCCGCTCCGTAGACCATGGTCTCCACCACGGGGACGTAGGCGGCGGTTCGGCCGGCGGCTTCGATCACCAGGCAGGCGGAGACGAAATCGAGGCCGGCCCCGCCGACATCCTCGCCCAGGGCGATCCCGACCAACCCGGCCTCAGCCAGCTCGTGCCAAAGGTCGCGGTCGATCGGGCCTTCGTCCTGTGCCGCCGTCTCGATGTCCTTGAGCCGCTCATGGGTGGCGCGCTCGCTGAAAATCCGGCCGGCCAACTCCCGGACGGCTTCTTGCTCTTCGCTGTAACTGAAATCCATGTGAGTTCTGCCTCTGTCGTGAGTGGGTGATCGATCGGACTAGCGCAACGACCGCGGCATGCCGAGGCCGAAGATGGCGATGAGGTCGCGCTGGATCTCGTTGGTGCCACCGCCGAAGGTGAGGATGATCATGGAGCGGGCGTACATCTCGAGGCGACCGGCGATCACCGCGGCCGGCGAACCCCGGGTGAGGTAGCCGGCTTGGCCGAGGATCTCCAGCATCAAGCGGAAGGCCCGGAGGTAGAACTCGGTCCCGAAGACCTTGATGGAGGAGGCGTCGGCCACGTCGAGCTTTCCCTGCGTGGCCTGCCAGGCCACCTTCCAGTTGATCAGGCGGAGAAACTCGAGTTCGGCGTAGACCCGGGCCAGGTGCTCCTGCACCCATTCCTGGTCGTCGACCCGGCGCCCGTCCGGCAGCTTGGTGGCGTGCGCCCACGCCCGGACGTCGGCCAGCACCCGTTCGATGATCCCCGGCGAGCAGAGCGTGACGCGCTCGTGGTTGAGCTGGTTGGTGATGAGGGTCCAACCCTGATTCTCGCCGCCGACCAGGCTGGTGGCAGGGACGCGGACATCCTCGTAGAAGGTGTAGTTGATGTTGTGGTCACCGAGGAGTTTCATGGGGACGACGCGGATGCCCGGCGTGTCCATGGGGATGACGAACATGGAGATGCCCTTGTGCTTGGACACGTTCGGATCCGTCCGGGTGGCCAGCCAGATGTAGTCGGCGTCGCCGGCCAGGCTGGTGAAGATCTTCGAGCCGTTGATCACGTACTCCTCGCCGTCGCGCACGGCCTTCGTCGTCAGCGAGGCCAGGTCGGTGCCCGAGTTCGGCTCCGTGTAGCCGATACAGAAGTGGATCTCGCCGGCCAGGATCTTGGGCAGGAAGAATTCCTTCTGCGCGTCGGTGCCGAAGTTCATGATGGTGGGACCGACCGTGTTGATGGTCAGCATCGGTACCGGCGCCCCGCTGCGCATCGATTCGTCGAAGAAGATGAACTGCTCAATGGCGGAACGGCCCTGGCCCCCCCACTCCTTGGGCCAGCCGATGCCGAGCCACCCGTCGGCGCCCATCTGCTTGACCACCCGGCGCACGGTGGGCCCGATGCCGTGCGACTGCGACAGTTCGACCTCCAACTCGGGGGTCAGCAGGTCGTCGTAGTAGGTCCTCAGCTCCCGCTTGAGCGCCAACTGCTCCTCGGTGTACGAGATCTCCATGGTGTCCCTCCCGGGCCGCGCCGCATCGGCGGCCCTGCAATCTTGGCGCAGCGAGATCGGCCGGGCGATCCCTTGCTTTGTAGAACACGTTACATTCCGGGTCCCTCGCCGGGCCAATGGGTCGGGCTGCGGGCGGGGCGCGGCCACCCGGTAACGTGGCGTCGGCCTCGGGCGAGATCCGGGCCTCTGATCGAATCGAGGAGCCAGTCCATGCCTGAAGCAGTCATCGTCGCCACCGGTCGCACCCCCATCGGCCGAGCCAACAAGGGCTCGCTGGTCGAGTGCCGTCCCGATGACCTCGCCGCACTGGTGCTCAAGGCCGTGCTGGCCAAGGTGCCGCAACTCAATCCCTCCGACGTCGAGGACGTCCTGATGGGGTGTGGGCAGCCGGCCGGGGAGGCGGGCTACAACGTCGCCCGCGTCGCCGCCATCTTGGCCGGGATGGACAACGTTCCCGGCGTGACGGTGAACCGCTACTGCTCCAGCTCGCTGCAGACCATCCGCATGGCGGCCCACGCCATCCGGGCCGGCGAGGGGGATGTCTTCATCGCGGCCGGGGTGGAGACGGTCAGCCGCTACCGGCAGGGCGCCTCGGACACCGGGCCGCACAACGTGGCCTTCGCCGCCGCCGAGGAGCGCACCACGGCCCGGACTCCGGCGGTCTCGGATCCCTGGACGCCCCTGGCCGGGAGCCTGCCCGACGTCTACATCGCCATGGGGCAGACGGCGGAGAACGTGGCCGAGTACGAACAGGTCAGCCGGGAGGAGATGGACGAGTTCGCGCTGCTGTCTCAGACCCGGGCCGTGGCCTCGCAGGAGAACGGCTTCTTCGAGCGGGAGATCATCCCGGTGACGCTGCCCGACGGCACCGTGGTCACTAAGGACGACGGCCCCCGCGCCGGCACCACCCTCGAGGGCCTGGCCAAATTGAAGCCGGTCTTCCGCGAGGGAGGCACCGTCACCGCCGGCAACGCCTGCCCTCTCAACGACGGGGCGGCGGCGGTGATCGTCATGAGCGACACCAAGGCCAAGGCGCTGGGCATCACGCCCCTGGCGCGCATCGTGGCCAGCGGCGTGACCGGGTTGAACCCCGAGATCATGGGCCTGGGCCCGGTCGACGCCTGCCGTCAGACCCTCGAGCGCGCCAAGATGACCATCGACGACATCGA
>Ga0066790_10000734_pt1 | contig 13000 bp, 11 predicted proteins | sample OrgsoiDNA2013050_FD_70963 | JGI IMG/M metagenome (GOLD analysis project Ga0066790, IMG submission 70963) | Permafrost soil microbial communities from the Arctic, to analyse light accelerated degradation of dissolved organic matter (DOM) -... | ecosystem: Environmental > Terrestrial > Soil >...
CTGCGCTCGGGGCTGCCGGCCATGATGAAGGCCTGGACCGCCGACGAATTCGTGCTGGACCCATCCCGGGTCACCATCTTCATCGGCGCCACCGGCATCGAGGGCGACACGTTCAAGCGCAGCCAGCTGATGGACCGCTACGGCGTGCAGATCAACAAGACCTCGCGCAACACCGTGCTGTTCATGACGAGCATCGGCACGACCCGCAGCTCGGTCGCCTACCTGATCGAGGTCCTGGTAACCATCGCCCGCGAACTGGACGCGCAGCAGGCCGACATGAGCCGGGCCGAGCGCGCCGCCCACTCCCGCGCCGTCCGCCGGCTGACCGCACCCTCGGCGCCGCTGCCCGACTTCAGCGGCTTTCACCCCCGCTTCACCGACGGCCACGAGCCGGCCACTCCGGAAGGCGACGTGCGGCGCGCCTTCTACCTGGCCTACGACGACAGCAACTGCGAGTACCTGATGCCCGATGAAGTGCAGCGGCGCGTCGGCAAAGGCGAACAGGTGGTGTCCGCGACCTTCGTCACGCCGTACCCGCCCGGTTTCCCTGTGCTCGTACCGGGCCAGCTCATCAGCCCGCAGATCCTGTCGTTCATGGTCAGCCTGGACACACCCGAGGTGCACGGCTTCCGCCCCGACCTCGGCTACCGCGTGTACCTCGACAAGGCCCTGGCCTAAGCGGCGGGCCGAGCTGGTGCAGTCGCATTTTTAGCCAAACGGACTTACTCAGGCTTAAACGCAGGTGCGCCGGGTACGACGTGACCGCCCAGTCAACGACGACGGGAGGCCTCCATGCGGCGTCCGTTCGGTTCACTTTCCGCCCGGCCACGTGGCCTTCTGGTGCTCACCGCCACGCTGTCCATCGGCGGGCTCGCCCTCCCGGCGGGCATCGCGAGCGCCGCGCCCGCCGCCACCACGGCTCCCCCGTACAGTTGCGCGCCGAACGGCCCGGCGGGGAACCAGACCGTTTACGGAACGTTCGGTGACGCGAGCGTGATCGGCTGGGCGGGCAACACCCAGGGCGTGGTGGCGTGCCTGGGCGGCAGCTTCTGGGTCGACACGAGCGGGCCCGACGGCGGGCCGGGCAGCGGGACGACCGCGGCCGTGACCGGAACGACCTACGGCTACGGGATCTACGACGACAGCGCCACCACGTGGACGAACGCCGAGGGATACCTGCCCGCGCTGGTCACCTCGTTCCACCGGGACGGCGCCGCGATCTCGATCACGAACTTCGGCGACGACGTGACCATCGGCGGCCGCGCCTACGTGGTCATCTACAGCCGGGTGCAGGTGACCAACCCCACCGGGCAGACGATCAGCATCGACCCGCAGCCCTCGGCCGGGCTGGTCCCGCTGAACCCGGCCCCCGTGGCGGTGCCGCCGCACACGACCGTGAACCACGACTACGCGGTGGCCTCGGACCGCTTCGGCGGCAGCTACGCCTTCCCGTCGGCGTCCGCGCTGGCCGCCGCGGGCGGCTTCAGCCCGCACTATGCGCACATGCGCTCGTACTGGAACAGCCAGCTGGCCGGGATCGCCCAGATCGTCAGCCTGCCCGACCAGAGCCTGGTCAACGCGTACAAGACGGGGTTCATCTACACCCAGATCATCCGGTCTGGTGACGAGCTGAAGACCGGCGCCAACGGCTACGACAAGGAATTCAGCCACGACGTCGTCGGCATTCTCGCCAACCTCTTCAACCAGGGTTACACCGGCAACGCACACGGGCTGCTGGACCGCGCCCGGTACGTGATCGGCAGCCAGACGCAGTACGACGACGGCGTCTGGACGTACCCCTGGATCTGGGCCCTCTACCTGCTCAAGACCGGGGACCTGAGCTTCGTGAAGGCCAACTTCGCCGCCGAGGGCCCCACCGGGGCGGCTGAGCCGAGCATCAAGGACACCGCGCACCTGATCGCCGCCGACCGGACCGGGCCCGGCGGGATCATGGAAGAGACCAACGACATCGACGCCAACGGCTTCTGGACGATCGACAACTACGAGGCGCTGACCGGCCTGTGGACCTACCGCTGGCTGGCTCAGCAGGTCGGCGACGCCGCCGAGGCGAGCTGGGCCGCGGCGCAGTACAACAGCCTGCTGGCCGCGACGACCAAGACGCTGGACGCGACGATCTCCGCCTCCCACCTGAACTACCTGCCCTGCTCGATGACCGAGCCGAACACCAGCAACCGTTGCGCCAACGCCGAGGACGCCAACTGGGCGGCCCCGTTCCTGTTCGGCCGCTGGGCCTGGGACGGCCAGTTGTTCGGCGCGCCGCTCAGCGGGCCGGGCGTGAGCCTGATCGACGCGACGTACCAGTACGGGTTCGCCCGGCTGGCAGGCCAGCTGCCGCCCAATACGTTCGGTGGCTATCCGACCCAGTACTACAGCACGGCCTACAACGCGGGCTACGGCGAATGGGGCCTGGCCAGCCAGAACTACCGGGACCAGGGCATCGCGAGTTACCAGTTCATGGTCAGCGACGGGCAGAGCGGGCCGTACTCGTGGTGGGAGAGCCAGCAGTTCCCCAACCCCGGCTCGCCCTGGACCGGGACCCACCCGGAGGCCGGGAACGGATCGTCCCCGCACGCGTGGGGGATCGCCAACGCCAACCTGGTGCTGCTGGACTCGCTGGCCGCCCAGCGGTCCGATGGCAGCCTCGTCGTCGGGCGGGGTGTCCCGTCATCGTGGGTGGCGAGCGGCAAGGTCATCAGCCTGGCCAGCTTCCCCACCACCGGCGGCCGGCACCTGGGGCTGACGGTCCGGACCAGCGGGCGTTCGGTCACGCTGACGCTCTCCGGCCAGCCGCCGTCCGGCCCGGTGCTCTTCCAGCTGCCCGCGTTCGCCGGGAACATCGCGGGCAGCAGCGCCGGGACGGTCAACGAGAAGACCGGGACCGTCACGCTGGCCCGCACGGTCCGTACCGTCACCGTCCAGCTCACGCATCCGGCGTCGTAACGCCCGGCCCGGGGGTTAGACGTGCAGGCGGGTGCCGGGGTGGGCCGGATCGATGAGGTCGGCGTACTCGCTGTGCTCCTTGATGAAATCGGCGACGAACGAGCAGTACACGGTGATGGGCCGGCCCTTGGCCCGTAGGTCGTCCAGCGCGCCGCGGGTCAGCGCGGCGCCGACCCCCTCTTCCCGGCGGGAGGGCTCGACCCAGGTGTGGGTGAGGACGGTCCGCGGCCCCTCCAGCTCGTAGACGAGGCTGGCGACGACCTTGTCCCCGTCCCAGGCTTCGTAGGTGCGGCTTTCGGGGTTGTCCCGTACGTCGATCGGTGCGGTGGCCATGGGCACGACGCTACCCGCTACCGTCCAGCGGCAATACACCTAGGCTGGCGGCATGACTGCGCCCGCTGACGTCACCAGCTCTGGCGCGGGCCCGGGCACCACGAGCGTACTGCTCGTGGAAGACGACCCGGGCGTTGCCGCTCAGCTGGTCCGCGCCCTGACCCGGGGCGGCTACCTGGTCGATCACGTCTCGACCGGTGCGGGCGCGCTGGAACGCCGGGAGCATCCGGACGTGGTGCTGCTCGACCTCGGCCTGCCCGACATCGACGGCGTGCAGGTGTGCCGCCAGTTGCGGCAGCGGTCGGATGTGGCGATCATCGTGGTGACCGCGTTCGGTGAGGAGTCCGACCGCGTGACGGCGCTGGACGCCGGCGCGGACGACTACCTGGTCAAACCGTTCGGCGTCAGCGAACTGCTGGCCCGGATCCGGGCCGTGCTCCGCCGGGTCAAGCCTGAGCGGGACCTTGTCCGGCACGGGCCGCTGAGCATGGACTTCCGGACGCGCAAGGTGACGGTGGCGGGCGAGGAGATCCCGCTGACGCCCAAGGAATTCGACATCCTCGCGTGCCTGGCCGCCGATCCGGGGCGGGTCCAGACCCGCCAGGACATCGTGGAAACGGCCTGGGACGCCAACTGGTACGGGCCGACCAAGGTCCTGGATGTCCATATCGCGGCGCTGCGCCGCAAACTGGGCGTACCGGGCCTGATCGAGACCGTCTACGGGCGCGGATTCCGGCTCGGCGACGTCTGATGGCGCGCCGGATTGCCGTCGCGGTCCTGGCGCTGATCACCGGGCTGCTCGCCGTGGTGGCCGTCCCGCTGGGCCTGCTCACGGCGGCGCAGGACCGCAGGGATTTCCGGGTCGAAGTGGGCGCGGAGGCCTCGGCACTGGCCAACGCCGCCGAGGAGCGCATCGATGACGGCCGGGGAACCGCGCTGAGCCGCTCCGTGGCGGACCTGGAGAGCCAGGGCGACCGGGTGGCCATCTACGACGCGACAGGACGATGGGTGGCGGGAACCCGGACCCGGCCGGCCGCGGCCGGCCGCATCACGGTGCAGCCGCCCGTCTCCGCGCCGCGCAGCTACTGGGCGCACGACTGGATCGTGGCCACGACACCCATCGTGCCCGATTCGGGTATCGGCTCCATCGGCACGATCGAGCTGTCCCGCTCCACCGAGCCTCTGGACCACCGGGTGCTGATCTTGTGGGGGCTGATCGGCGGGGTGTCGGCGGCGGGCCTGGTCGCCGCGGGCATCGTGGCCATCGGACTGGCGCGCTGGCTGAGCCGGCCCATCACCACACTGGCCAGCGCGGCCCGGGATCTGGGCGACGGCGCCCTGGACACCAGGGTCCGGGTAGGCCCCGGGCCGCCGGAAGCCCGCCGCCTGTCGATGGCGTTCAACATGATGGCGGCGCGCATCGAATCGCTGGTGCAGGGCCACCAGACGCTGATGGCCGACGTATCCCACCAGGTGCGCACGCCGCTGGCCGCGCTCCGGCTGCGGCTGGACCTGCTGAGCCAGGACGCCGACGAGGTGACGGCGGCCGAATTGGCCGGCGCGCAGGAGGAGATCGCCCGGCTGGCCCGGCTGACGAACGGGCTGCTGGCCGTGGCCCGGGCCGAGAACGCCACCGCGCCGCCGGCCCTCGTCGACGTCGCGGCGGTCGCACGGGACCGGATCGCCGCGTGGCGGCCCGCGGCCGAGGAACGGGGCGTGGGGCTCACCGTCACCGCGCCGCACCCAGCCGGAGCCGAGCTGGGCGCCGACCATCTCGAGCAGATTCTGGACAATCTCCTGGCCAACGCACTGGACGCGCTGGAAACCGGCGGGGCGATCAGCGTGACCGCCGGGGCGGCCGGCGAATGGGCCCGGGTCACGGTCAGCGACAACGGCCGCGGGATGAGCGGCCAGCAGCAGCGCGCCGCGTTCCACCGGTTCGCGTCCGGCACGGCCGGCGGCACCGGGCTCGGGCTGGCCATCGTCAACCGGCTGGCCGTCGCCAACGGCGGTTCGGCGAGACTGTCCGACACGCCGGGCGGTGGCCTCACGGTAACGATCGAGTTGCCGCTCCGGGCGTTTCCGTCCGGCGGGAAGCCCGCGTCCCCGCGACGGCCCGTTTCGTCGGGGACAGCCACATCTCAGCGGAATTCCGGCGACCTTAACCAGTTCTGAACGAGTCCTGAACCGATCTCGCGCTTCGCGTCGGGCAAGCTAGCTGGCGTGGGCGTGAAGGGAGTTCCGGGCACCGTGACCGTAACCGATAGGCGGCACCACCGCCGCGAACCGGACGCCACAGACGGCGTCGCGGGCAACGAGCGGCTGACCGCGCTCACCGGCACCGTGCTGCTGATCGGTTTCGCGATCGAGGGCATGACGCTCCTCGCGCTGCACCGGCTGCTGACGCTGCACTTCTTCCTCGGCATGCTGCTGATCGGGCCGGTGCTGCTGAAGATCGGCTCAACCGGCTACCGGTTCGTCCGGTACTACTCCGGCGCGGCGCCGTACGTGCGCAAGGGGCCGCCCGCACCGTTCATGCGCCTGCTCGGGCCGTTCGTGATCCTGACGTCGCTGGCCGTGCTGGGCACCGGGGTGATGCTGGGCGTCGCCGGCCCCGGCCGCGGGCCCTGGCTGTTCTTCCACAAGGCGTCGTTCGTGCTGTGGTTCGGGTGCATGGCGCTGCACGTGCTGACGTACGTATGGCGGCTGCCGCGCATCCTGCTGGGGACACCGGACGGCAGCGGCGGCCACAGCGGCGTGCCCGGCGTGCCCGGCGTGGCCCGGATAGCGGCTTCGGGCGGCGGCACGCGGTGGCTGCTGGTCGGCGCGGCCCTGGCCGGCGGCCTGGTGCTCGCGCTGCTGACCATCCATCTGGTGGGTCCCTGGGACACCCGCCTGTTCTTTCACTGACACGCTGCTCGGCGCGGCGGCGCTAGGGGTGATGGCCGCTCTCGCCGGGGCGGCCATCGGGTGAGGGCCACCATAAGGTGAGGGCTGTGCCTGGCGGGGAGGCCTTCGCCGGCCCGTCAATGTGCGTCCATGGCCGCGCGCGGCGAGCGGCGGATGGCCAGGGGCCCGCGGCCTGCCGCGGGACGGCCGGGGGCGCACACTCGGAAAGGTGCACGGTCCACATCGCCGCGGTGAGGACGTCGAAGCGGGCGATCTGCACGCGCAGCGCCACGGTGTCACCGCTGCGCGCCGAGTCGATCATCTGATCCGCGGAGTTCTCCAGCCGGGCCAGCCGCGCGGCCAGCAACGGCACACGTCCCGGCGAACTGCGGCCGGCAGCCAGCGCGGACTTACCGGCGCCAGCGGCCCTGACCTCGGCCAGGATGGCGCTGGTCGCCTCGGCGATCTGCTGAACGGCACAGCGACGCAGCGGCGCCCCGCCCGGGCCGCCGGCCAGCATCCACAATCGGGCCAGGTGCGGAGCGCAGCGCGCCTGGTGATCCCGGGCCGTATCTGCCACCGTCATGATGGACGTGTTCCCCTCGATCGGTGCGGTTCTCATTCGACGCCGTTCGCCGGGCGGCCAGCCAGGGACCAAGGTCCCTGGCCCTTCCCTGGTTCGCGCGCGCCCGGTGCGGCCGCACGGCGATGAGCGGGCGGGCGGCTAGGTACGGTCACCCGGCACGATGACCACGGGGCAGTGCGCGTGGTGAGCGACCTGGGCGCTGACCGAGCCCATCATCAGCCGGGCGAACCCCCCGGTCCCGCGCGAGCCGACGACGATCAGGTCCGCGTCGCGAGAGGCCTCGATCAGCCTCTCGGCCGGCAGGCCGAAGACGGCCTGGACCGTCACCGGCGGCCGGTCGGCTTCGGCACGCTGCTGTAGGACCCTGTCGACGAGTTCCTCCGCGGCCTTGCGCGCCTCGGCCAGGAAACGCTCGTCGGTGGGGAACACCATCAGGCCGTGCCACCCGCTCGCGGCGACCTGCTCGACGGTGAGGACGGTGAGCGGCACATGACGGGCGGCGGCCTCTTGCACGGCCCATTCCAGGGCTATGTGCGAATGACTGGAGCCGTCGATACCGGCGATGATTCCGGACATTTTTTTCTCCTCAGTCCCAGAATCTTTATGACACCGCCGACGCTAGCGGTCCTCGCACGGGCCGTTCAGAGGCGCAATTCACCAGCCCGACGGACTCCTTTCCCCTCCGGCAGGACCATGTTCCCCTGGAGAGCGGGGACCTTTGTCCCTGCTCACAGGGGTTTTAAGTGCGTATGATGATTGGGACATACTGGTGTGCCCGGCTACCGGAGCGGATTCGCTCAAGAAAGCGTGACTTGCTGATGACCGAGAACAGGTCGGAAGACCCGGCGATCCGCGTGTTCCTTCTGGACGACCACGAGCTTGTCCGCATCGGTGTGCGCGACCTGCTGGAGTCCCAGCCGGATATCCGCGTTATCGGCGAGGCGGCCACGGCCGCGTCCGCCCTGGCCCGGATCCCGGCCCTGCGGCCGGACGTGGCGATCCTGGACGTACGACTGCCCGACGGCGACGGAATCAGTGTCTGCCGCGAGATCCGCTCCCGGATGCCGGAGGTCGCCTGCCTCATGCTCACCTCCTTCGAGGGTGACCAGGCCCTATTCGATGCGGTGATGGCCGGGGCAGCGGGTTACGTGCTCAAGCAGATTCACGGAACGGACCTAGTGGGCGCGGTACGGACGGTGGCGTCCGGCCAGTCGATGCTCGATCCCCAGGCCGCCAGCAAGCTGATGGCCCGGCTGCGCGACACCACGAAGAAGCGGGACCCACTGGAGGGCCTGACCGCTCAGGAGCGGCGCATCCTGGAACTGATCGGCGAGGGGCTGACCAACCGGCAGATCGGCGAGCGGATGTTCCTCGCCGAGAAGACGGTCAAGAACTACGTCTCCGCCCTGTTCCAGAAGCTCGGCATGGAACGGCGCACGCAGGCCGCCGCGTACGCCGCGCATGTTTTCGGCGAGCAGAACTCCGACCACCAGACCTACGTCTGACGGGTGGGCTTCAGGGGCCGGCGGGGCGTTCGCGGACGGTGACGACGCCTTCGATGTGACGGGCCCGCTCGGCGATGGCGTGGCCGACGGCGGGCGGGAAGTCTTCCAGCGTCACGACGCCGTTTTCGACGGTGATACGGAAGCTGGCCGGGTCCATGAAGAATCCGTCCGTGATCACGTCGCGCACGATCTCCTGGCAGATGTCCTCGTCCGGCCGCTGGAACACGGTCAGCACGTCGGACCGGCTGATGATCCCGGCCAGGCGGCCGTCCGGGCCGACCACGGGCAGGCGCTCGATGCGGCGGGCTGACATCACCCGCGCGGCTGAGCTGACCAGTTCGTCGGCGCCGATGGTGACCGCCGGCGCGGTCATCAGGTCCGCCGCCACCACGCCTCCGGCCTTCCTGAGCCGCGTGTGGTCATGGCGGCCAGAAAACCACGGGTGGCGATCGCCGGGGTCCTCCTGGCTCACCCTGGCCAGCAGGTCGGCCGCGGACACGACACCGGCGACCCTCCCGTCGTCGTCAAGGACCGGGAACGCGCTCACCCGCGACTCACGCAGCCGGGCGGCGATCTCCTTATAGTCCGTGGTCCCGGCGACCGTGATGACGTCGGTCGTCATGACGTCCCTGACCCTCGCGTGCGTCATGATGGCGCCTTCCTCTCGCTGACCGTTCGTGTGCCGGTGGTTCAAGTGCAGCAGCACCCGGGCCGCCCCGGGCACGGGCGATCCGCCCCCACCTCCCGGCCGTTCGGCCCTTTTCCTGAGCCGAAAGTCCCCGCTCACCGTGCTGTGCAGGCGTTCCGGGAGGGTCACAGCGCAAATGGCCCCATGGGCATGACCAAGGTCCTGGATGATTCCGGCCGCTGGCCCTGACCCGCCCCCCGCCGCACGCAGTTACCTGATAGCTCAGCGCCCGGCCGGAGGGCTTTCGCGCACGGCGACGCGCAGGGCAGACGACGCGTCAGGCAGAAGGAGGCTGAGGCATGGCGACCGTAGCCACGGCGGCCGGCTCATCAGGCGGGGGCTCGCCGGACTCGCCGGGCACGCCGGGCGGGAGCCGGGACAGCCTGCCGGAGAGCTTCTGGTACTCGGCGAAACGCCGGCTGCTCGGGCCGCCGCTCGTCAACGAGCAGCTCAAGGGCGAACGGCTGTCCAAGCCCCTGGCCCTGGGCGTGCTGTCGTGCGACGGCATCTCCTCGGCCGCCTACGGCACCGAGATGATGCTGCTGGCCCTGCTCCCGTTCTTCGGGCTGGCCGCGTTCAACCTGGTGCTGCCGCTGACCCTGGTCATCCTGGCCGGGATCGTCCTGGTCGTACTGTCCTACCGCGAGGTGGTGTCCGTCTACACCCGGGCCGGCGGCTCCTACGTCGTGGCGCGGGAGAACTTCGGGCCCCGCGTCGCGCAGGTGGCCGCGGTGGCCCTGCTCATCGATTACGTGGTCACCCTGGCGGTGCAGACGGCCGCGGGCAGCGCCGCGATCGTGTCAGCCTTCCCGGCCCTGACCACGATCCCGGTCATCGGGCCCCAGATCCTGCTGGTCATCTCGGTCATCGCCATTATTCTCATGGCCTACGGCAACCTGCGCGGCATCCGGGAAGCGGGCCGGGCCTTCGCGCTGCCGACCTACCTGTTCTCCGGCACCGTGGTCCTGATGATCCTGGCCGGGCTGTACCGCGAACTGGCGGGCGGCGGCCTGCGGCACGTCCCCGTGGGCCACGGAGCGGTTGCCATCGGGTCGCACTCCCACGCGGGACTGATCACCTTCGCCGTGATCTACATGCTCGCGAAGGCCTTCGCCAACGGCGGCTCGTCCCTGACCGGCATCGAGGCGGTCTCCAACGCCGTGAGCGCGCTCCGGCCGCCGGAGGGGCGCAACGCCCGGCAGATCCTGGTCATCCAGGGCAGCATCGTCGCGGTCCTGATCGGCGGCATCTCCTGGCTCGCGCACGTCACGCACGCGACGCCGTACACGGCCGGGGTGCCGACCATCCTCGCCCAGGAGGCCCGGCTCATCTTCGGGCCCACCCTGGTGGGCCACATCTTGTTCCTGGCCGTCCAGGCGGGCACCGCGGCCATCCTGTTCACCGGGGGAAACACCAGCTTCAGCGGATTCCCCTTCCTGGCCAGCTTCGTCGCCGAGGACTCCTTCCTGCCCCGCTGGCTGACCAAGCGCGGGCACCGGCTGGTGTTCTCCAACGGCATCATCATCCTGGCCGTCATCTCGCTCTCGCTGCTGCTGGCCGTCGGGGCCACCGTCAGCGCGCTGATTCCCTTCTATGCCATCGGCGTCTTCACCGGGTTCACGATGGCCGGGTTCGGCATGGCCAGGTATCACCTGCGGACCCGGGAGGCGGGGTGGCGGCGCCGGCTGGTCATCAACGGATGCGGCGGCGGGTACGCCGCGCTCGTGGTCGTGGTCTTCGCCGTCGCGAAGTTCACCGAGGGCGCCTGGCTGATCGTGGTCGTCTTCCCGATCAGCGTGTTCGTCCTGCTCAGGCTGCACCGCGAGTACCGGAGGGAATCGGCGGTACTGGAGGACCTCGGTGCGGGCAAGCTCCCGGCCCCGGCGCCGGCCGTCCCCCGCCGCACCGTGCTGCTGTTCGTGGACAGCTACGACCTGGCCACCATCGCGGCCCTGCGGTACGCGAAGAGCCTGCGGCCCCATACGCTGCGGGCCGTCCACCTCTCCATTGACAACGCGCGCGCGGACAGGCTCGCCGCGCGATGGCTGGCCGCCGGAACCAGCGTCCCGATGGAACTGGTGGACTGCCCGGACCGCCGGCTCGCCCACGCCGCCGCCGATCTGGTCACCGGCGAGACCGCGGAGGGCAGCGTGCACGTGACCGCCCTGCTGCCGCGGCGCAGTTACGCCGCCCTCACCGGCCGGCTGCTGCACGACCGCACGGCGGACAAGATGGCCCATTCGATCAGCCGGATCCACGGCGCGGTGGCCACGATCATCCCGTTCGACGTGCGCCACAAGACCGAGATCATGCGCCGCCAGCAGGTTCTGGCCCCCATGAACGGAAGCACCATCAACGGAAGCACCATGAACGGAAGGCCCGTGGGCGGGATCGCCACGGGCGCGCGGACCGCGGCACACGTGCTGCCGGCCGCCGCACGGATGCCGGTGGCGGCTCCGGTGGGCGGGGTGGATGCCGCCGCCGCGGCCGATTCGCTCGTGGACTACGAGAGGCCGGGTCCCCCGGCCGGCATCGATCCCATCGGCGGCCTGCCCTCGTCCGGCCACGTGACGGTGGAGGGGCGCGTGCATACGGTGCAGATCCGGCCGGTGGACCGGAACAGCGTGCTCTGCTGCCACATCGTCGATTCCACCGGCGAGATCACCGCGCTGTTCTACGGCCGCCGGCACATCAGCGGCGTCGAGCCCGGAAGCAGAATCCGGCTGCACGGCACGGTCGGCGCGGGCGACAACGGGCGGCTAGCGATGATCAACCCCTCCTACGAGCTGATCACCGCGGCGGTATGAGCGCCGCTGACCCGGCCATCGGCATCCAGTTCGTAACGGAGCGGGACGGCGTTGGGCACGTTCAGCGCGGCGCTGGCCTCGTCACCGACCGCCTCCAGGTGCTTGATCAGCGCCCGCAGCGGGTTGCCGTGCGACACCACGAGCACCAGCGACCCGGCTCGCAGGTCGGGCACGATCGCGTCGTACCAGTAGGGCAGCAGCCGTGCGGTGACGTCCCGGAGTGACTCACCGCGCGGGCGGGCCTCCGGCGGCAGCGCCGCGTAGCGCGGATCGGCGAACTGCGAATGATCGGCGTCCGGCTCGAGCAGCGGCGGCCGGACGCCGTAACCGCGGCGCCAGGCCATGTACTGCTCCTCGCCGCAGGCGGCGCGCACCTCCGTCTTGCTGCGACCCTGCAGCGCGCCGTAGTGGTTCGAGTTGAGCCGCCAGGACCGGCGCACCGGGATCCAGTCCCGGTCGCAGCCGGCCAGCGCCAGTTCGGCCGTGCGGATCGCGCGCCGTTGCAGCGACGTGTGCACGACGTCCGGGCGCAGGCTTTTCGCGGCGAGCACGTCCCCGGCGCGGGCCGCCTGCTCCTCGCCGGTCGCCGAGAGACCGGCGTTCACCCAGCCGGTGAACAGGTCCAGCGCGTTCCACGTGCTCTCACCGTGGCGCAGCAGGACCAGGCGGTAGCGGGGAACGCGGTTGGCGGGCTCGCTCATCTTTCCAGGCTCCATCACCCGAGCTACGGGACGGCAGGGTCCTGTGTCACCGGAAGGCGGGGTCACCCGGGACGGGACTTCCGGCCCGGGGGACCTTCGGCCCGGGCACAGAGGCCGGAGGCCCCACCGTAGTCCGGCCATTTACCGCTACTTCGCTGGCCCGGAATCTCGTCCACTGGACCAAGGAACGGCTGACGGAAGAAGGCGAGCGCGATGAGCGCCAAGGTGAAGGATGTTATGACCAGGAAAGTGGTGGCGGTGCACACCAGCGCGTCGTTCAAGGAGATCGCGGCCACGCTCCGCGATCGCCGGGTGAGCGCGTTTCCCGTCCTGGACGACACCGGCACCGTGATCGGGGTGGTGTCGGAGGCCGACCTGATCACCAAGGAAGCCCTCGAAGCCAACGATGAGGCCCATCCCGGTCCGTTGTCCGGGCTGCTGCACCGGCGCGACCTGGAGAAGGCCCGCGGAGCGACCGCCGGCGAGCTGATGAGCAGGCCACCGCTTACGGTGCGCCCGGACGACCTCGT
>Ga0066790_10000737_pt1 | contig 12989 bp, 10 predicted proteins | sample OrgsoiDNA2013050_FD_70963 | JGI IMG/M metagenome (GOLD analysis project Ga0066790, IMG submission 70963) | Permafrost soil microbial communities from the Arctic, to analyse light accelerated degradation of dissolved organic matter (DOM) -... | ecosystem: Environmental > Terrestrial > Soil >...
CGTCGTGATCTGCGTGATATCGCCCCACTCGGCCGCGAACACCACCGCGAAACCCGTGCCTGCCACCCGCCGAAATGACGGCGGCGGCCCGCCCTGGCGGGCCGCGTCCGCACCGTCCCGGTTCTGCGGGCGGAAGCTAGCCACCAGCAGCCACGCCGCTCCCACCGCGAACAGGACGGCTACTACCGCCTCCACCACCCGGTGCGGCAGTACCGTGACGAGGACCTGGCCGGCGGTGACCGCCACCGCCGTCTGCACCAGGAACGCCGCCGCGACCCCCGCCCACACGTGGGCGGGGCGGTACCTGGTGCCCAGCAGCAGGGACGCGAACAGGCTCTTGTCCGGCAGCTCGGCCAGGAACGTCAGGCCGAACACGGTCGCGGCCACCGCGAGATTCAGCACAAGAAGGGTCCCTCTGGTCCCGGCCGGCCCGGGGGACCGCGCGAAGGGCACCCGGCCGGACAATGTCAACGGCCGAAGGTCTCGCCCGCCCCGGCAGGGACCCGGCGGCCGGGCACGCACAGCGCGCCAGTATGTCGACCGGCCGGCTTGGGGGCTACTCCCCTTCTGTTCTCAAGGTTGCCAACTGCGCGGGAAACTGTCAAATAGTTGCGTAACTAATTGAAAGTCGCAGAATGAGTCGTGGCGGCATCCCGGCGCCGGGCAGGATCATCACGTCATGACCGAGGACACTTCGCAGCCCGCCCGGGAACCGACGCGTCCGCAGCTGCAGGTGGCCGCCGCCACCTTCGACCTGCTGTCCGCGCCCACCCGGCTGCACCTGATGTGGCTACTCGCCCGCCATGACTACGACGTCGGCTCCCTCGCCGCACGCATCGGAGCCAGCATCGCCGTCGTCAGCCAGCACCTCGCCAAGCTCCGCCTCGCCGGCCTGGTCACCGCCCGGCGGGATGGGCGCCGCCACATCTACGCCGTCGAAGACCCCCACGTCCGCACCCTGATCGACCAGATCTTCGCCCACATCGCCCCCGACGGGACCCTAGCCCCCGACCCGCCCGCACCACCCCGGGCATCCCCGCGTGAGGGGCAGATCCCGGCCGCGGAGACGACCGTATCGGCGGCGGGCTCCCGCACACCCAGAATCAGGCCGCGGGCCAGCAGGTGACCACAGCGGGACCGGCCGGCCCGTGCCTGACCTCGATCACGGCCGCCGAGCTCGGGCGCACCCACTCGCCGCCGATAAACAGGCCGTCATAACTAATCGTCATTGCTTTCCTGCTTCCATGCAGTAGCGCGATGAGGGCTGCACCAGCTCAGTAGTAACAATGAGACGACAGAACACGAACCGGCACAAGGAATGCCCGTCCGGCGTGTAATGGACGGACCCGATGTTGTATGGAGGCGGCTCGATGACGTACCAGGTAGTGGACCCGGCCACCGGGAAGGTCGAAAGTGAGTACCCGACGGCGACTGACGCAGAGGTCAGTGATGTGCTGGGGAGAGCCGAGCGTGGCTACACCTCGTGGCGGCGAACTCCGGTGGAAGAGCGCGCCGGGATCCTGCGCCGGGTCTCACAGCTGTATCGCGACCGCTCCACCGAGCTGGCCGCGATCATCACCCGGGAGATGGGTAAGGTCACCAAGGCCGCCAAGGGGGAACTGAAGTTCGTTGCGGCCATCTACGAGTACTACGCCGGCAACGGGGCGGAGCTCCTCCAGGACGAGCCGCTGGCCTCTCACCTGCCTGGCACGGCGTGGGTGCGCAAGACCCCGATCGGTCCGCTGCTGGGCATCATGCCGTGGAACTACCCGTATTACCAGGTCGCCCGGTTCGCCGCGCCGAACCTGATGGTCGGCAACACCATCGTGCTCAAGCATGCGCCGCAATGCCCGGAGTCAGCCCTGGCCATGGAGCAGTTGTTCCGCGATGCCGGTCTGCCAGAAGACGCCTATATCAACATCTTCGCGAGCAACGAGCAGGTCGCCGGCATGGTCGCGGACCCCCGCATCGCCGGGGTGTCGGTGACCGGCAGCGAGCGGGCCGGGTCGGCCGTGGCCGCTGTGGCCGGGCAAAACTTGAAGAAGGTGGTGCTGGAGCTCGGCGGTTCGGATCCGTTCATCGTGCTGGACGGTGCCGATCTGCCGAAAGTGGCCAGGACGGCTGCAGCGGCCAGGATGGAGAACGGCGGCCAGGCCTGCAATGCATCCAAGCGGATGATCGTAGCCGATGCCATCTACGACGACTTCATGCGTGAGTTCACGGCCGCGATGTCCAGCTACGTGACCGGGGATCCGACCGACCCGGCGACGAGCTACGGGCCGCTGTCCTCGGAGCAGGCAGCGCGCAACCTTATGGCCCAGATCGACGACGCGGTCAATAAGGGCGCAACGGTCCACCTCGGGGGGCATCGCATCGACGGGCCGGGCGCATTCGTAGCGGCCACCGTGCTATCGGGCGTGACCCCCGACATGCGCGCCTACGGCGAGGAGCTGTTCGGGCCGGCCGCAGTGGTCTACCGGGTGGCCGGCGCCGATGAAGCGGTGGAGCTGGCCAACAGCAGCGCGTTCGGGCTCGGCGGAGCCGTCTTCTGCAGCGACGAGAAGCTGGCCGTGGAGGTCGCCGACCGCCTCGACGTCGGGATGGCCTGGGTCAACACTGCCGAACTCGGCGGCCCGGAGCTACCTTTTGGCGGCACTAAGCGATCCGGTGTCGGCCGCGAGCTCGGCCCGCTGGGCATCGACGAGTTCGTCAACAAGAAGCTCATCTACACGCCGCCCGCCGCGCAGTGACCGCCCCGTGACCGCAGCCTCAAACAGGCCTGCGGTTACGGCGCGGTCGGCCCAGTCCGGCCCGGGCCGGCGCGAGGGCTGACCCGTGCCGGACCGGGGATTCCGCTCTGCGTCGACAGGGTGATCGAGGAGGCGTAATGTCCGCCCTGTGGAGGCAGGAAGCCGCTCATGAGCACACCAGAAACGGCAATCCTCGGCAGCCGGACCATAGCGACCATGAACCGTTTCGCGTTACGAGCGCACCGAGAACTTCGGGTCTCCCGGCGGGGCGGTACCCGGCCAGCGTCACGCCTATACCGCCCCGCCGGCACTGCGACGCAATAACTGGGCCCTGGCCGGGGACTGGACGGTGGAGGAACAGGTCATCACGCTGAACGAGGCCGGCGGCCAGATCGCCTACCGCTTCCACGCCCGCGATCTTCACCTGGTCATGGGTCCGGCCGCACCAGGCGCCCCGGTGCAATTCCACGTGCGCATCGACGGGCAGCCGCCGGGCGCGGCGCACGGGGCCGATGTCGACGACGAAGGCCACGGAACGATGGCCGAGCAGCGGCTGTACCAGCTCATCCGGCAGGCCGCCCCGATATCCGACCGCACCTTCGAGATCACATTCCTTGGTCCCGGCGCTCAGGCCTACGCTTTCACCTTCGGCTAGACCAGGCAGACCCGAGAGGAATCACTGATCTAGCCGACGAACAGGAGGTCGAAGGATCCGGAGACGTCAGCCCGGCCACAAGGTATTATCTAGTATTTCGATCGGCTTGGGGAACCGGCCCGGCTGAGGTGATTTTCCTGCACGAGGGCGGCCGCAGCGCCCGGGCCTGGGCCTGGGACGAGGTCGCCTTGGGACTCGGCCGCCCCTCGGTCGCGATCGACCTGCCCGGGCACGGCCGCTCGGACTGGCGGCGCACCGGGCGCTACGAGCCGCGCAAGCTCGCCGCGGCCATCCGCTCGTTCGCGCCGGGGGCTGAGCTTGTGGTGGGCAGCGGGCTCGGCGGCCGGACGGCGCTGGGCCTGGTCACGACGCCCCGGCCCGCATTCCTGCGCCGGCTCGCCCTGATCGGCACACTGCCCGGCACGGCCGAGAGCGGTCAGGAAGCCGACGCCGGCACGGAGCGCTTCCGCAGCCGCGCCGAGGCAGTCGCTGTGCTGGCCGCCCGGCATCCCGAATGGCGGGAGTCGGCCCTGCAGCGCGAGGTCGACTACGAACTCGTCCAGGATCCGGATGGGTGGTGGGCGTGGCGGCACCACATCGGCAACCTGGCCGGCGCCGAGAGACCGCGTTTCGACGACGTGACCCTCTGGGAGGAACTGGCCGGACTGGCGAACCCGGCATTCGTCATCCACGGCGAGCGGTCCAGCCGCCTCAGCCCGACTGATCTCCGCGACCTGGAGCGAAAGGCCCCCCGGGTGCAGCTGATCACCATCCCTGGCGTCGCGGACGACGTCGTGGCGAGCCAGCCCGCGGCGGTGGCGAGCCAGCTCGACTGGATGGTCTCAGCAACCTGAGGAGGACGGCCAGGCAGTCGCCGACAGCACCCGGATCAAGCGATACGGACCCATGACACATCAGATACCGGTGGTGGACCTCACGGTCGCCCTCGGCGATCATCCCCCGCGCGAACTGCTCGGCGAGATCCTCGTTGCGGCCAAGGAAATCGGGATCATCCAGGTCGTCGGGCACCGCGTGGACCAGGCCCTGATCGGGGAATTCAGCCGCCGGGCAGGCCGCCTGCTCAGCCTGCCCCGGGCCGAAAAGGCGAACCTGGCCAGCCCGACCGGGCATCCCCACCGCGGCTGGCGCCAGTGGCCGGACGACTTCGGCCGCCTCGAACTGGAGCGCTTCAACATCGGCCAGTTCGACAACCCGGCGGACGCACGGGCAGCGGGCATCGCCGAGGAACATCTGGCCCACTACGCACACTCGAACGTCTGGCCTCCGGACGATCCCCAGCTGCGTGACGTCGCGTTCCGCTATATCGACGCCTGCCGCCGGGTCGCCGAGCGGGTACTCCGGCTTTACGCCAGGGTGCTGGGCTTCCCGTATGACACGTTCCGGCAGAGCCCGTTGCCGTACTTGACCCTCACGGTGAACGACTATCCCACCTGGTCCTACCCGGATGCCGCCGATGAGGACAAGCTGCTCCTGCTGGAGCACGCGGACGGGTCGGCGGTGACGGTCCTCAGCCAGGAAGGTGACTACGAGGGGCTGCAAGTCCAGCTGCCGGATGGCGACTGGCTGCCGGTGCCCATCATCCCGGGTGCCCTCCAGATATTCTCCGGCACCCTGCTCACCCGGTGGACCAACGACTACCTGCGCCCGGCCCGGCACCGTGTCGTCGCGGGCGGTACGGTGACGCGACGGTCGGCCGCGGTCTTCTATCACCCAAGCCTGGACAGCGTGCTTGAGCCGCTCGCACCCTTCATCGGAATCGACGGCACCGAATATGAGCCTGTTCTCCTCTGGGACCTCCTGCGGGACGGCGTCGAGGACTACCTGAAGGTGTTCGGCCGGCCCGAGCAGGTGACGGCGTGGTGGCAGGGCAAGCCCTACGTGGCGCCGCTGGCCGAGAACTCTGCCGGACGCTTACTCAGGCTGGCAGCTGCGCGCGCATCGAGGTCGCGCATAGATCAAGTGGCTCGATGCCTGCGGCGGCGGCACGCAGGCCCGCTGCTAGTCGGGGAACTCGGGTCCGATGGCCATCCGGGCGCCGAGCGTGCGTCCATGACCCAGCCCAGTTCGCGCCGATACCCGCCGAGCAGGCCTGTCGTCGTTAGTTCGTCGATGTCGCGGAAACGGGAGTCACTGGGTACCGCCGCCGGAGTTCGGGGCTTGAGACGGCCTGCCCTCGTCTGTGGACGGCCATGAGGATATGCCCAGTGACGGCCGCGAAGTCAATACGACCGCCATCACAGAGAGTAATCGAATTCGGTGGTTGCCGCTCCGTGTGATCCGCATCCTCCCTGCCGATTACGAGCGGGTAATTGTCGTCCCTGCTGGACGACCTGACCCGTACAGATAAACCAGATCTGCCCGCTCAGGACAAACAGTCCGAGTCGGTCGGCAAGGTCCTGCCCCCAGATCGGTAGCTAGGGGACTTCGCTTGCGGCGATAGCTGTAGCGGGTCCGGAGTCTCGAACAAGGGACGCTCAACATCCTGCTGGCGCGTGGGCCCTCAGCGTCGCTTGACTGGTGACTCCCGCTCCTTGCTGGCCGTCATGGCGATCTCCCGGCTGTAACGGCGAACGATGAGCGGAAAAAACAACCGAAAGATGGGTCCCAGCGCGGAGCCAATCCGGTGCTGGGCCGTGCCGCCGGCCATCTCGGCAATGTCGCCAAGGGCGCGCTGCTCGACCGTCTGGCCAAAGGAGTTCCCGGCATAGCGTGCGCGGGCGCGGCGGGCGCGGTGGCGGAGGAACGGCTCAATAGTCTCGTCGCGAGACAGGTGATCGAGGATGTCCACGGCGCGCCGATCACCAAGCCGCCCTAGGAACGTGGCGGCTGAGTATCTGCTATAGCTGGTGAGGAGTTGATCACCCGGACGGCCCCGGTGGCGGGCTATGTTCAGCAGGATGGATGTGCCGCGGCTGTCGTCCAGGCGGGCGAGGGAGAAGGCGGCCTGGGCCCGGACGTGCGGCGGGCGGCTTTCGTCCCGGGCAATGGCCAGCAGCAGTCCTGCGGCCCGGCGGTCGTGGAGCTTCACGCCCAGCAGCCTCGCGGCCAGGATGCGGCCGGTGGTGGTCATCGTGTGGTCCGTGGCGAGGCCAAGCAGGATCTCTGCCGCGTCTGGGTGGTCAAGATCGACCAGCGCGCCTCCACTGCGCGCCCTGGCCATCGGCACTAGGCGCGGGTCGCGGGCCATCGCGATGAGGAGCGCAGGGCCGCGGGCGTCGCCGCGCTCGCCGAGCCGAAGCGCGAGAAATACCCTGATGCCCTCATTGCCATAACGCAGCTGGTTAATCCATCGCGGTTCTTCCGCGTCGGAGATGTTCCGCTCGGGCAGGCCATCGCTGCCCAGGCCGCGGGACATCTCAGCCATAAGATCGACTCCGCGATCGGGGTCTAGCTCGGAGAGGGCGGTCACGGCCCGCGCGCGCTCGGCGAACGAGTAGAATCGCTTGCGGTTCAGGCGCTTCCAGATCGCCCGGGTGGTCTGCTGGACGGTAGCAGGCGGGAGCATCGTACCCAGCCTGGCGAGATCAGCGATGAACTCGCAGCCGCCGACGTTCCGGCCGGTCGCCACGCCATCCAGCAGCTTGATCGCCCCCTCTGGCGGCTCGCCTGCGTCCAGCAAGAATCCGAGATAGGACGCCTCGGGCGCGGCATCCGGGACCGACATGTATTCCGTAGCGCGCAGCCGCCGGTCTACGGCGGACAGGCTCTCACGTAGGGCAGTGGCGTAGTTGATCTTGTCTCTGGCGACGTGTCGGGCAGACAGGTACTCCGTCACGGTGCGGTGAAAGAAGCGTAGGTCGTCGCCGACGAGCAGGCCCGTGCGACGCAATGCGTCGCGCACGAACTCATCCCAGACGGGCTGCGCCACCGGCTCTGGTCTGCACAAGTCAGGGTGATCGGCGACGTACTGCGTCGTTGTTACACCGTCGTTCTTGTTCTGGCGGACCGCCAGCTGCTCGATGACGTTGTGAATGCGGGCGATAACGTTCTCAGCCTCCCCGACCACGCCCGGCCCGTAGCGCTCCAGCGCAGCGCGCGCCTGAACATAGATTCCGCCCGCACCCCGTGAGTGGAACCGCTCGGAAAGCAGCACGGTAAACCGGGCGAAGATCTTGCTGCGCCCGGCTGACAGCGGTGCGTCCTGGTCGGCCATGTGCAGCTGGCACAACATTGTCGCCATGAGCGGCGTGCGCGCGAGTTCCTGCACTGCAGCCTGCTTAATGGCCTGGATGAATGATCGGGCTAGATCGACTGGGTCGGCGGCGCCCGCCGCGGCGAACCAGCGTTCGCCGAACTCCGCGATCTGGTCCGAGGCGAGTGGCAGCAGCTCGTACCTCAGGAAGCGCGAGCCAAGGACTTCGAGTTCGCGGTCCGGCAGCGGGCGAGTGGAGACGACGAAGCGGTGAGCAGGCGAGGAAACCGAGGCGAGCATGCGCAGAACGCGTTCGCGTGTCTCGATGTCGATGATCTCGTCGAGGCTGTCCACAAGGACCAGCCAGCGTCCGCGGGGACGGGGCGGAGCCCGGAAGAAATCGGCGGGCAGCGGGTCCAGCAGGCCGGACCGGGCCAGGCTGCGCGAGGCTGCCGCGGCCAAGGCCCCGGACAACGGTATTTCGTCGACGAGGTCGGAGGCCTGGATCAGGACAGGCACCTCCGCGCCCGGGTGACCGCGCTGCCACCGGTCGATGCCAGCTACTAGCAGCCTGCGCAACAGGCTGGACTTCCCTCCGCCAGGGCCTGCGACCACGACGGCATCGCCACCGGCGTCCAGGATAATGCTCGCCGGTGACGCCGTCCGGTCGACACCGACGTCAGGTGGGCCAGGCGAGTCCTGCTGGCGGACCGATTGCGGAGTGTAGATCTTGCTGAAACTCGGCCGTGTAGCGAAGACATCCGGCTGGGGATATTCGTCAGCCGCACGAGTTCCTGCGTTCAGGTAGGCGTCCAGGCGAATCGTATGCGGCGTCACTGTGACCAGGCGTCTATGCTCAGGTGGCAGGCCGATGAAGCCGTGCAGCCGGTTCAGCTGCTTGCGGTCAAGATCGGTATACCAGCGGTCGACTCGGCTACAGGTAAGGGTGTTCAAGGCATCGCCCGGCCGGTGCTCGCTGACGACGCCGATGAGGTGACCAACCGACCAGACGGCAGCGCCAGACATGCCTTCCCAGGCTGACCGCTGTGGATCGGGGTCCTGGGCTGGCGGCTCGACTACTATCTCCAGCCCTCCCTCCCGCCGCCAGGACGCCGGGTTGGCCGTGCCACGAGCATGCCTGGTGTCCCGGAACGTGATCGGCGTCCCGTCAGGGGCGGTGCTCTGGTGAAGCCGGAAACGCGGAAAGCCGATGGCTTCGACTGGCAGAGGATCCGCGAGCCGCCCGTAGCTGACCGGTTCGACTTCTGACCCCTCATCGAGGCGTATGACCGCCAAGTCGACAGTGTCCTCGCGGAAAATCACCCGGCCAGGCTCGGTACGTGCGGTCCCGTCGTCAGCCACGAACCGGACGCGGACCCGCGCGCTGGCCAGGACAACATGGGCTGCAGTCAGCACCATCCGCCTGCGTACCAGGTAGCCGGAGCCGCGAAGTCCTCCGGTTCCCTCACTTTCGTCTGTGATGATCTGCGCGACGCGGTCAGCGTCAAGGCCGACGGTGCCCCGATTCAGTCTTCTCCCTCCTCGGCCTCTCCTGACACTTTGGGGGTAACCCGCCGACCTTCGCTGAGTTGCACAGTCGGGAGTAGTTTCAGCTTTATCTTCTGGGCCGCGAGATTCTTGTCGCTCATCTCGCCGCCGAGATCGACGACCCAGAAGCGAATCTTGCCGTGTATGCCGTCCGTCTGCTCGACGGCCATGCTGAGCTCCAGCTCCACTGGCCCGAGATCGAATTGCAGGCGCTCGTCCTTGCCTTCGTCGATGGCTAGGTAGAGCTCATGACGAAGGTTCTTGATAACCGCGGCCAGCTCGATCATGTGTCATCCTCTCGCCATGTGCCGCCTCGCGCTCGGCTGTGCCGTCACAAGTCGGCCCGCCGCTCGCCTAGCCACGTATTAGAGAACAAGGCGAAGCGCTGCCTTTGCTTATCCTCACACCCTGCGCTAGTACGCGGCCGGCGGACAGATGAACCCGATCTGTACGGTCGCCGCTCTACCTGACCCCGAGCCCACGGCCGCCCCTAACGGCGGATCTCGCGTGTCGCATGAACCGGAGCTGTCACCGTCGGTAACGAGGCACCTCTCCGGCGTGGCCCGGCGCCCGGCAGCGCTACGACAAGATCATCGGCAACTCCCGTGGCGGCGTCGCCTCACGGGAAGAAGGCGTTCACCGCCGCTGGCGCGAGCCCGTGCCATGGCGCTCCGGCGTAGTCAGCAACCTTCGGAAGATCATCTGGGCGCAGCAGGCCGGGGTGCGCGATCTTGAGGAGCATTGTGCACGCGAGGAACGTATCGCGGAAGCCGCGCCAGCATTGGGTGAAGCCCTCCGGGACGAAGACCGGACCGTTGCTCTCCCAGATGTCAGCGTTGGTGTGGCCGGGACGACCATGCGCGAATCGACAAAGCTCCTGGTACAGGGCGCGCAGGACACCCTCAGGGTGCAGGCCGAACAGCGCGCCCGGGGAAAGCGTCATCTCGATCGCGGCGACGCCGGGGTGGTTGCCGATGAGGTCCACCGAGTTCCCGAACTTCGGGTCGGTGGTGCCGTCTCTCCATGTTGTATATCCTGCCCGATCGTCCCGGATGGCGAAGCGGGCGGCGTGGGTCATCACTTCTAGCGCGTTTCGCAGGCCCGAGGTGGCCTGCCGGTACCAGCCGTGCGCAACGATAAACGGCGCTGCCTCGAACTCGTCGTAGGCGTCCAGGTAGGCATCGAATACAAGCGGAAGATCGCGCCCATCCGGCGTGATCGCGGAGATCCACATGTCTGAGAGGCTGCGCATGGCTCGGAAGGTCGAGCCGAAGTGGTCGGTCGTCTGCAGGAGGACGTCGGTCGGCGAGTCCATCAGGTGCATCCAGAGATGACGGTCGATCAGGTCGGTTGGGTCATCTATGCCGTCGCCTGGGTCGGCGAATGCTTCCGGGCTGAGGTAGGCACGCTGCTCCCGGAAGCGTCCTTCCGTTATGGGCAGCTTGTACTCATCCAGCGGCATCATGCCCTCCCGGTTGACAGGAAGCCCACAGCACAGGTGTCTTGCACGTCAATACCGCCTCCGACTGCACCCGATAAGCAGCCTTGTGAGTTTAATGGCCAACCGCCGTACCGTCTTCTTCATTTTCCTGGCGCCAGTAAATGCGTGCCGGATAGCGATGCAGCCGCTTGTATCGTGCGGCCTGTCCGACCAGCCGAGCCTGAACCCGGTCCAGGTGGCGCATCAGGCGCTGGTGAGAGCCATCGCCTTGACAGCCTCAGCCTCGTAAGTAACCTCGCGTTGCCCGGCCGGGTTGCGGAACATCCCCATCGTGCCCGCGAACACGGACCGGGGCTGTCGTTGTGCTTGCCACCCCTAGCGGGTTAGCCAGCGGACCGCCTGCCCGAACGCCTTGTTTATCAGGTCGACGCCATATAGGTCCTCCCCGAGGCGGATCTCGCGTGACGGCCGTGGACCAGTCGTAGTCGCTGAGCGTGATCGGAATGGCGGTCCGTCGAGTTCCTAATCGCCGACTCTGTCTTCATCAAAAACCGTGCTGGTGAGCCACGAACTGCGCGCAGTACGTCCAGTTCCGGCTCACCCTGCAAACGCGTTCGCCTTCCTCTCAGCATGTAAGGCTGCCTGCCTCGGAGGCAAGCATAGAGTTCGCCCGATGACTGTGCCTAGTCCGGCACTTAGCCGCCCAGGGCGAATGGCGCAACCTACTCGCCGGAGCCCTCCCTACCTGGCTCCCTCTGCAGAATAACTGCGGCCGCCGCAGTTTGTGTTACTCGCGGAATATCCAGTACCTCTCGAACTGCCGCGATGGCTTCATCCGACAACCGGTGACGACCTATACTGGGCAACTTTTTGGACGTAAGGTCCCTGCGTACAATTGCAGCATATTTGCCATAGTTGTTCCAATTCTGTAGCTGATGAACTCGGTTTCTAAGGTCTGGATCGGATAGTGTAGCAACCGTTAGTGCTAGCTCGTCAATTTCATAGACATCCGGGAGATCGAATAGGAATTCTAGGAGCGTAGCGTCTGCTGTATGATCGGCGTCCCTTGATCTCAAAAACATGAAAATTAGGTCAGCTATGCGCCTGATGTTCGCTTCTGCGGTTTCATCAGGCGGGGGAGCCATGATGATCTGCGATGACACTTGACCGGCAATTGCGGGGATTAGCCTGCTGGACATGGCATCTACCCACGAATCACCCTCGTAATAATAGGAAATACCGTCCACGATGGCGGTGCCATATCTGAGACGGGCCTCCATTGGTTTATCGCGGGAAAGGCGCGCGAGTGCTACCTCGAAGGGCACGTTGGCAAGCTCGCGATCGGTGGTTTGCAGTCGGGGTGGGGTGCCATCAAGTTCCAGGACAGTCAGCATGGCCTGTAGGCCATCCGCATCGAGGCCGGTTCTCCAGAGACTCGGAGTCCTCTGCCATGAGGCCAGGGGATCGTTAGGTACGCGCAACAGTTGAGTCAGCAGAACCCCTCCTGGCTCTAGTTCCAGCATAACTCGCAGGACAATCAGGTTCGCGGAGTAGCACGCGAGTTCACGCAGTTGATCTGGCGGGACTGGTCGATAGGCAACGTACCTGTCGGAGCCATGCCGGTTCCGGTAGGTGCTGATCAGCAATTCAAGCGTCTCAAGAATTTTTGAGCGCACTTCGTTGGGCTCTATTGTCGCAAATATCTGCCGTGCGAAATCGAGCATTGACTGCCGCGCCGCCAGGGCCTGATGCGACAACAACGCGAACAGCATGTCGTCGTGCAGCTCGGTGCGCCCGCGTCGGCCACTAGAAGCCGCTCCCGGTATTCCAAAGAGTTCGTCGATGATGCGCCGTGCGACGAGATATTCTCCGAAGGTGGCGTGCAGGAATTCGTAGGCGCGCTGCGGTTGCCTGCCTCCTGTCTGATGATTACTGAGAGTCCGAGCCTCTGGGGCGTGAACGAAGAAGAACTCTCCGATGATCCGCTTCCCAGCATCGAGGGGCGCCCCTCCATCCAACAGTCGCGGTTCGAGTACTTCGATATCTTTACTGAGTTCTGCTTCGCTAATGTCTTGCCGACCCCGGTTAAACATCCCTAGCGCGGCGATGGCGAGTCGTGCCAGATGGTCTTGCATCCTCTCGTCAAGCACGTCCTGCCTCGGGTCGTGGCCGAGTCCGAGATCCTTGGCCGCCTCCCGGCGGGCAAAACCCTCCAACAGTCTCCGGTACAGTTCGGCGGTCGCCAACTCCTCATCGAGCGGTGGCAGTGCCTGGTCGGTTGTATACAGCGCAAGCATCAGCAGCAGCAGAGGCTGCTCCGTGAGTTCCGGTTGCCGCCGCACGGCATTCAGGCTGACCTCACCTATGGATCTAGCGGCGATCGCATCGGCGTTAACTTGATTCCAGCGCGTGACCCAGTCGTAGACGTTGTCCTTGTTGAAC
>Ga0066790_10000738_pt1 | contig 12988 bp, 13 predicted proteins | sample OrgsoiDNA2013050_FD_70963 | JGI IMG/M metagenome (GOLD analysis project Ga0066790, IMG submission 70963) | Permafrost soil microbial communities from the Arctic, to analyse light accelerated degradation of dissolved organic matter (DOM) -... | ecosystem: Environmental > Terrestrial > Soil >...
CTGAAAGTTGACTCGTCTGTGAACCCTTCAACCGCCAAGCGGAGCTAGTTCGACCAGACCCAAGTATTCGTAGGCCCCGTCGTGAGCGCCTCGCCAAAGTGCGTCAGGGCGTCGTCAAGCTGTCCCCGCATCAGTGCGATTTGAACTCGGTTTACCAGAGCTGCTGAGATCGTCGGTCGATCGGCGATCTCGCGGGCGCGAGCGAGCGCCTCGTTGTTGAGCGAGTCGGCGTACTCGATCTCTCCAGCCGATAGCGCGGTGTACGCGAGGTTGATGGCGGTGGTCGCAATCCCGCGTGGCTCGCCGGTGCGCAGTCGGATCCGCAGCGATTCCTCAAGCAGCGTTCGGGCTTGATCGAGGTCGGCGACGACGGGGGAAAACACGGCGTAAGTGTTTAGCGCCAGCGCGAGAGCCCACTCGTCTGCCGCGGCTCTGGCTCTGGCGATCGCCTCGTGGTGGTAGGCGACGCTGCCGGTGTCGTCGCCCAGCGCCGCGGCCGCGCTACCGAGATTGCGCAAAGCGAGGATCGGCGAGGCGCTCATCCTCGCCTGGGGCGTGGATAAGCGCTTCCAGCAGTAGCGGTTGGGCTGCCTCGGGCTCCCCGAGTTGAAACGCTAGCCAGCCGGCCCAGAACAGCGCCAGGCAATTGGGGTTGGCTCTACGAAGAAGTAGATCTGCCAGTACCACGCACGGGCCAGCACGAACACGCCTGTCCCGGCGAACAGCATGAGCACGAGGCCCAGTGTCGCGCCGCGCGACGGGTAGTCGATCACACATCTTGGTCGTCCGGATCACGAAGAATCGGGTTGTCGTCGGGCTTCGGCACGTGATGCGCGATCGTCAGCGGCGCAAGTGTCGGATATCTCCGCCCGCTCCACGTCACGATCGAGCGGCGGTGGGAGCGTCTCGACTCACCTGGCGGCACCCATCGACTCGCATCAGGGACGGGAATTGCGCGAGGTCACTCCGGACGCATCGGGCCGTCATCGACCGGCATGCTGGCCAGATCCTGATGGGCGTCGATCGCGCCGGGAATCTCGTGTAATGAGTTCATGCGGCGACTCGGTGTTTGCGTTCGAGGACGGCGATCCGGCGGTCGTGGTCGCGGCCGTTGCGGTGGGTGATGTAGTCCGCGAGCGCGCGCTGGGCGGCTGCCCAGTCGGGGTAATCGGTGTTGTTGAACACGAACTCCTGGATCGGACGGAAGTGGCTCTCGATCCGGTTCAGATAGCTGGCGTAGGTCGGGGTCGGCACGAGCTCGATCTTGTTGTTGGCGGCGTAGGCACGGATGTCGGGGGTCCAGTTGGCGCTCAGGTTGTCCTGGATCCAATAGAGCCGCTGTCGGGCGGGATACACCAGGCGGATCGTCTTCATGTACCCGAGCACGGCAGGACAGTCCGGCCTGGGCGAGCAGCCGCAAGAGATGAATCGGGGAGATCACGAGATCGCGTTGGGCCAGATACGCGGACAGGCGATCCAACGACCAGCGTGTCAGCGGCACCCCTTGGCTGCCGGGGCGGGCACCGGCCACCGCCACCACACGCTTGCGCTGCGCGGCGGTGATCCGACGGGGTCGCCCGCCCCCGTACTCAGGGCGCAGACTGTCAAATCCTTCCTCGTTGAACTCGTGGATCACCGTGCGCACGTGACTCTCGTCAGTCAGCCACATGCGAGCGATCTGCGGTACCGGCGTCTTGACGTTCGAGGCCAACAGGATCGCTGCACGGATCCGGGTTGCCTGGTGCTCAGCGCGCGTCGACATGCGCTTGAGCTTGACCGCTTCCTGATGCGAGAGCGATCTGACGAACACTTCCGGGGGACGCATCATCACCTCCATGATCGGGATGCGTCCCCATTTCGCCGCTCACGGCGAGTTTCCGGTCAAACAATCCGGTTGGACCCACTAGGTACAGGCCATCCCCAGTTGCGGGTGGCTTGAACTCGCCGAGGGTCCTCAGCGGATGTGCTGGTCGAACCATCCGACGAGCCGTTCCGGATGCCGGCCGAAGTAGTTGTAGGCGTAGAACCGCTGCTTGGACTCCTCGATCCAAAAGAGCTCCTTCTCCAGCGCTCCCAGGGCGTCGAAGATGACTTGGCGTCCTCTCGCCGTGAAGGAGGAAGTCCCGTTTCAGCTGCGCCATCAGCGTTGGAACCATGACGGCGGAGCGGACGGAAGCGGAGTCTCTTCCTCGAGCCGGAAACCAGTCAATTCACGCACTGCGCCAGGTGCGGCGGCGCTTACGCGGGCCACACGCGCACGCGAAGTGAGGGACGATCCGACGTGATTGCTCGCGGATGCCGGTTAGCTCTCGCATTTTCGGGATCCTCGCAATTGGAAACGTCTACGCGTTCGCGGCCGGAGCCTCAGGCGCCTCGGGATCCGGGCGAGCAGCCTGACCGAGCGACTCAACGATCGGCCAGGACAGATCCTGAACTTCGGTCTGGGCGTCGATCAGGAACAGCGGCCGACCCTTCACCTGCTCGAAGATGCGCCCGACATACAACCCCACGACGCCAACGCTGACGATGATGAACCCGGCCAGCAATAGGAGCAGCACAGCCAGGCTCGTGTAACCGGCCACCGACTTGTCTGGCTCGACGATGTAGTCGACCACGACGAACGCCGCGAGCACGATCCCAGCCAGCGCGATGATAAATCCGAGCAGCACCACCAGGCGCAGCAGCGCAGTGCTGCGGAAGAACATCCCGTCCAGGGCAACCCGCACCAGTTTCCCGACCGTGTAGCCGCTCTGGCCGGCGTGGCGCTCGGCGTGATCGATCTCAATCGCGGTCGCGTCGAATCCGAGCCAGTCCAGCGCGATCATGTACTCGCGATCCCGGTCGTGCAGGCGCAGGAACGCGTCGATTACCTGCCGTGAGATCAAGCTCAGGTTGCTGTAGTCCGAGCGGACGTCGGTTTCCTGGGTCAGCCGGCGGTAGCTGCGGCTCGCCCACCGCCGTACCGGCGAGTGGCGCCACCCGCAGCGGATCGTCCGCACGATGTCGTAGCCCTCGCCGGCGGCTGCCCACATCCGCGGGAGGTCCTCGGGCGCCTCCTGAAGATCACAGTCCATCACCACCGCCCACTCGCCCCACGCCTTTGACAGCCCGGCCGTGATCGCCGCGTCCTGGCCAAAGTTGCGGCTGAGGCGGAACGCGCGGACATGAGCGTCGCGCCGCGCCAGCCGCCCGAGCACCTCCCAGCCCGAGTCCTGGCTGCGGTCATCGACGAACACCAGCTCGTAGCGATCGGTGATCTGCGCGACGCTCCGCGTAAGACGGCCATGCAGCGCTGCCAGACACTCGGCGCAGCCGTACACCGGAACCACGACGCTCAGTTGAACCTCGCCCGCCACCAGCTCGGCGGGTGCGACTCCCAGCTCACCGACCATGCCCACGCATTGTGCCCGACCGCAGCACAACTGCGGGCGTAGACCGCCGCTGACATGACTTGCGGCGCAACGCCGGTGATGCGCGCAATCGAATTGCGCGACAGTCCACCGGACAGGGCACGTCGGCGCCATGGTCGTCGATCATCACCTACTGGTCCTCGTTGTCGGCCCACACGTCGCCGGAATGTTCCCGCTCACCGCTCCTCGGGCCGCAGCGCTCGCTCGCCGCTTGGCCACACGACAACTTGCTGGAGGGCAACGGCGTCGTTGTCGTGGCCTCAGTCAGCTTCGCGTCGGCCGCGTCCGTGGGGCCAATGAGCGTAAGGATGGCTGCAACGGTCGGGATGCACGCTGCAAGCGGCACGCCTACCACGCGCACCAGCTACTGAAGCGGATGTAGGGCGCGCGGTCGCCCAGAACCTGGGCGCTGCACAAACGCGAGCAGTACCACCGGCGCGTGCCCGAAGTAACGCGGCGCGAGCGCGACCAGCTGGGCGATCTGGAGCCGCAACGGCCGCTTGAGCGCGAACCGCGCCACGACCCAGTTATCAAAGCGGATGCGAGCCAGCAGCACGCTCCCCGCCGGCGGCCGGGAGCGCGGCAGCGGCCAGCCAACATAACGCCGCAGCGGCGTGCCATGCGCTTCGGCGTCCGACGCAGGCCCGTCGGACACAAGCCTCTGGCGTTTCTGCGCGCCGACGATGTCGATCTCGCCGATCACGACCGTCCGCGTCGGCGGCTGCACCCAGCTGACGTTCGGCAGGAAGATCTTCAACGGGTCAGCGGCCGTACCGTCGGCGGCGAGGATCGCGCGCGTCACCGGGGCCGGGCCGAGCAGAGCGCCACTCTGCGCCAATCTGGTCGTTGTAGATCGGTGTTCAGCCAGTTGATCCCGTCGAAGCCGCCGACCACGTAGCCGGTGGGGCCGTCGCCGGTGACCCCCACGTCGGAGGCGGCGCTCGGCAGCGCGCCCGTCGTGGTGACCGCGCTCGTGGCCGGGTCGAAGACGAGGATGTGGTCGTACTGGGTGAACTGGCCGCCGCCGAACGCGTTGACGTGTCCGCGGAGCATGGCCGCCTGGGCGTCGTGCTGGGCGTTGGGGAGCGTCGCCTTTACGCTCGATCCGTGCAGCCCGGCGACGATGACCTGGTCGCTGGAGGTGTCGGCGGCGTCGAGCCCGCCGAGCAGGACGAAGCTCCGCGGGCCGAGCGGGGCGCTGGCGGGGTCCTGGACGGGTGCGGCGAGGTCGTAAAGCGGGCGGTAAATGAGGCTCACCGGGCCGGCGATGGCCTTCCTTCCTACGGCGACGCTGCGCCCACCCGACAGCGCTATCCGGCTGCGCGGATGGTGCACTGCGGCGGAACCCTGACCGCCGCAGGCACCCAGGACGAGTGCGCATGCCCCCGCAGCCAGCCCGGAGAGTGCCGGAAGGGGTCGTCCTGCAGGTCGGGCCGGCGGGCAGATCGCGCCAGCGTACCCTGCGGGCTCCACGCAACACGCGGGGTGCGCTGAGAAGTTCCTCACGAACGGCCTGGTGGCTGAGAAGTTCCTCAGGAACCGGGCCCGCGGGTTCGTATGCGCGGGTCGGTGGTCTAGCCTGACCGCGATGACGGCGTGCCGTCCTGCGACGCGTGGTTTCGTCGCGCTGATCGCCTGCGCGTTGCTCCTGGCGGCCTGTGGCGGGGCCTCTCGCAAGAGCCACGGGAAGGGCCACCGGTCGGCAGGGGGCCGGGGGGACATGAGCCGGAACGAGGTGGGCCGCCCAGCCCAGGCCGCACGTCCGATCAACGTCTACCGCTTCGACGGGCCGCGTGACCTGTCACCCGCGGTTGCCGGCGATCCGGCACTCGTATATGTGCCCAACAGCACGAGCAACACGGTCGACGTGATCAGCCAGCGAACCTTCAAGATCGTCGAGCAGTTCCCGACCGGCGAACTGCCCCAGCACGTCACCCCGGCCTACAACCTGAAGACCCTCTACGTCGACAACGACCTCGGCAACAGTCTCACCCCGATTGATCCCCGCACCGGCAAACCGGGCACGCCGATCCCGGTGGAGGATCCCTACAACCTGTACTTCACTCCGGACGGTCAGTACGCGATCGTCGTCGAGGAACGGCTCCAGACGCTGGCGTTCCGCAACCCGAACACGATGGCCCTCGAGCACACGCTGTACGACCCGACGTGCCGTGGGATCGATCACATGGACTTCTCGGCCGACGGTCACTATGCCTTCGCGAGCTGCGAGTTCGCCGCGCGGATGATCAAGATCGACCTCAGCACCCTGAAGGTGATCTCCACGCTCGTGCTCGCGAACGGCTACTCGAGCCCCCAGGACGTCAAGCTCTCCCCCGACGGTCGAGTTCTGTACACGGCCGACCAGGCCGGCGGCGGCATCTGGGAGATCAACCCGAACACGTTCAAGGTGATCGGCTTTCTGCACACCGGAGCCGGCGCGCACGGTCTCTACCCGAGTCGCAACGCCAAGTTCCTCTACGTGTCCAACCGAGCCGTGGGCAGCGTCTCAGTCGTCAGCTTCACCACGCGACGTGTCGTCACCACCTGGGTGATCCCGCCACCGGCCAGCCCGGACATGGGCGGGGTCTCGGCCGACGGAAGCACGCTCTGGCTGAGCGGCCGCTACAACGCAGAGGTCTACGCCATCAACACCCGCACCGGCAAACTCAGGGCCCGCATCCCGGTCGGCCTGGGACCGCACGGTCTCTGCGTGTGGCCCCAGCCCGGGCGCTACTCGCTGGGCCACACCGGAATCATGCGCTGACCCTAGTCTTGAAGCTGGGTTCGCCAAATCCCGCAAGCACCCCGGAAGTGCTAGCAAGATTCCGCTGAGCAAGCAGCTTGGCCACGGACGCGAGAGCCCTTGGCGACGACGAGAAAGACCCCGCAGCGCACGGTAACCAGGTTCTTCGCCGGCGCTCGTCACTTCCGCAATGCGCGGCCAAGCAGTACTGAGGCAGCATTCAGCGATCCGCCCGCACAAGGCGGCGCAGACACTCACGTTTTGATAAACGGCGGTCCGCCGCTCCGAGAAAGCGGAGGCGCGTTCGGACTCGGTGAGCTGCATCATGATGCTTTGCCGCGGCTGCCTGGACGCGTCTCAAGACGAGCGGGCGCGTGCCCGCACCGCCGCTGAGGGAGCCATCACACGGCTCGGCGAGGTGGCCGCTCTCGGCCGGCGCGGTCCGGCAGTCTCGATGACGCTGCTCCTCCTGAGGAGCTCCGCGATGAGCGCGCAGACCGTCACCGATACGGCCCCATCGACTGGGAGCGGTAGCCATCGCCGTCGAACGCTAGCAAGCTCGCGGCAAGCAAATCTGTTCGAAGCGGGAGTGTCCGCATGGCCGGGCGGCATAGCGGTTTGGAACGATCTCGCTCGTCTCGGACATCGCGAGCGCCGCGCTTGCTTCCCGAGCTGAGCGGAACTGTCAGCCTCGGCGACGAGCGGGTGCGACGGACGAGGCTCGGGTCCGTCGATTCCGAAGCCGCCGAGCGCTTGCTGGCGCCGTTTCAGTCTGCCCCGCGAAACGCGCAACCAGTAGATTGCGCGTTTCGCGGGAATGGCGGTGCGTCAGATCAGGCTCCGTGGCCGCGTCGCGAACTCAGCTGACAGCGGTGGTCGTCTTGCCGGCGACATCCGCCCAGGCCCAGGTGCGAAGCGAGGACCCCTTGGCCTTCTTGCTCGTCGCCGCCAGAGCCTTGACGGTGCCGTGCACGGTGATGCAGGACCCCTTGATCGTCTTCTTCTTCGACTGGAGGCAGACCTGAAGCTGAAGCGCTTCGGCCTTGGACGCCTTGAGTGTCGCCGACCCTGGTATCGCCCCGAATCCGCTTGCGCCGATCCGTGTCGGCCGGCCGCTCGATCGTCGCGGTGACTGCCGAGCGCTGCGTTCTGCTTTCAATTCGATCCGGGCAAGCGGCGCGCTGATGCAAACGCGTGGGACGGGCGGCGCAATCGTTGCGACGGCGCCGAACGCGAGCGAGACGATCAGTCCCGACCGCACATACCCGAGGCTGAGGGCCTGCCCGAGGGCCCACTCGAGGATCGGGTACAACGGAAAGAATCCGACGGTCGAGTAGTGGAAGGGATCGACGTGGCTCGGGTAGCCGTGGGCGGCCGTCGCCAGATACCAGATGCCGTCCCAGTTCGAGATCGCCGCTGTCAGGCTCCGGTTCCAGTGATAGCCGAAGAACGGTTGGGGGACAAGCGTGCCAACCAGCGCGGTGCCCAAGTACAGCACCCGGGACAGGAAGTAGCCGCGCGTGGGTAGCTCCAGCGGGCGTCGAGCGTCGCGAGCCGGCCAGACAGCCGGCGAGACCACTTCGTCTGCCGGACTGCCGCCCGCACCCGGGCGGGTGTGGCCGGTGTCGACCCGAGATTTCCCGCCGCGATCGCGACGTCGAGGGCGTCGCCCGGAGGCGTCACGCTCTAGCACTGGGGCGTGCTCACGGCGGCGCAGTCTGGAGATGCTCCGTGTCGAGATCCCAGCGGCCACCGCCCGCTGACCCGGGGTTGACACCACTCAGGCAAGCCTGTCGTACGTCTCAGGATCCCAGGCGAGCAGGGCCAGCAGCTGCACGATCGCACTCTCGTTGAGCAGCGACGTGAGGATGCGCGCTCGGCGTGAGCGGCGGCTCTTAAGGACACGTGCCGATGTCGCCTGCGCGTAGCAGCGAACGGCGGCCTGAATCTCCTCGCGAAGCCGAGTATCCCCGGTTACTGCGTGGAGCCCCAGCAGGTTGCGGAAGAAGATCGCGTTGAAGGCCGGCGGTTGGCGGGCAAGCCGATCCCCGCCCAGTTCGCGAAGGGCCCGGCGGGCGATCGCCTCGGCTTGACCAAGGTGGTCCGCTTCGGGCCTGCTCCGCGCGCGGGCGAGTAGAACGTTCAGGCCGACCATGGTCCCCTGGTTGTAGCTCCACCGGGCGCGATCGATCGATCCGTCCCCCCGGACCTTGTCCCAGAACAGACCGGTGCCCGGGTTGGTGCTGCCCCGGCTCTCGTCGAGGGTGGCGAGCACCCACGCATACATCTGCGCCGGGCCGAGCGCCCCGGTGGCGATGTCCGGGAGCCGCCCGAGCTCGGCCAGCTGGAGGCCGAGCTGGGCGTTGGGCCCGGTCGAGACGAGGTTCCGGTCGTGGTTGCGGAGGCCGAGGCCGCGGCCCTGTTCGACCCAGAAGACGCCTCCGGCATCGGGCGCCTGGCGTTTGTCCCAGCCGCTCACTGCGAACTGGTAGAGCGACAGCGCGCGGTCGAGGTGGCCTGAGCCGCAGCGCAAGCGCTCGAGCAGCACGAGGGCGAGTGCGATCCATGCGTTGTCGTCGTAGTAGCGATCGCCACCGATGCGCGAGCCTCGGACATCGGAGGCATAGGCCGGAGGCCTGTCATCGGCCCGCCAGTAGTGCTCGAGGGCCGCGACGTCAGCGGCGATCGCCGCCTCGGAGTCGAAGCCCGCGGTCAGCCGAGGATCGATCCCGGCGACCGCGAGCGTGGCGACGAACGCCTGGCTGAACGGCCACAGATGCGCAGCTGCACCCGGGATGAGGGGCGGCCCGCCCCGCCGGTAGAGCCCAGAGCTCATCTGCCAGCGGGCGCGCATCGCCACGTAGGCCTGCAGCGCACGCTCGGCGTCTGCCCGGTTGGCACCCACGCCGGTCTACAGCGTGCTCAGGCAGATCGCCGTCGACGCCACCGAAGTGATCATCAGTCGGCGGTCACGGCTCAGGGCAGCGAGCGGAATCAGCCAGGCGACGTACCACGGGAGCAGAAACCCAGCCGTGACGAGCATCCAGACCGTCGCCCAGCCGGCGGCCGTGATCCAGTCGAGCCCCCCGCGCCACACGCGGATCGCCAACCGTGCCACGGCCGCGACGAACAGACCATCGAGAACGATGCCGACCGGCCCGATCCAGCGCTGGAGACCGAGAGCGGTCAGGATCCATCCGTGGATGCTGTGCTCACCGCCGTGGGACTGGATGCCTTGGAGGGTGGAGAGCAGATGCAAGACGCTCGGGCCGAACAGGACTAGGCTCGGTAGACCGATCAGCACGGTGGCAACGGTGGCCCCGGCGAGCACCGCCGCCGACGGCCGGCGCCCGTCGCCCCGGGCGCGTCCGTTCGCCAGAGCGAAGGGCAACAGCAGTCCGCCGCTCAGTTTCACGGCCGCGGCCACCACGATCAGCGCACCGCTGGCGCCGTCGCGCTGTCGAAGCACGAGGTAGACCGCCCCCATGAGGACAGCGAGCATCACGAGGTCGTTGTGCCCGCCCCCGACGCCGTACAGGATTGTCACCGGATTGAGGCCGACCAGCGCGACCGCCTTGGCCTGGTTCAGACCCCGGAGAGCGGCCGCTCGCCAGACGATGACGATGACGAGCAAGCCGGAGACGGCGGCCACGAGCTTGTAGACGAGTACCTGAGCCGCGAGATCAAACGAGGCGAGCACGTAGCCGAGACCCGTGAACAGCGGACCGTAGACCGTCGGCGTCGTGATCCACCGTGGGCTCACGAACGGGTAGAGAGCGTCGAAGGAGATCGCGTCCGGGCCGTGTAGATAGGGGTTGACGTGGTAGACCGCCCCCAGCCGGCTGTAGGCCACGTAGCTGAATACGTCGGTCGAGAGGATCGGTGGAGCGAGCAGCACAAGCGTGTACAGCGCCGCGATCGCCATCAGCAGCGCCCACATCGGCAGGCGATCCGCGACGCGGACGGCGAGCGCGTAGAACACGCACATCAGGCCCAGCACGACGATCAGGCCGGAGAGCCCGACGTCAACGCCGGAGTGGGCGAATGCGCCCGCCAGATAGCTAGGAGTGGAGGCCCGGATCGAACTCGGCAGCAACTGGCGCATGCGGGGGACGGTCAGAGCAACGATCAGGCCGCTGGCGACCAGGCCACCGAGGACCAGAAGCGGCAGGCGATCGGACCGCGCGCGACCGGCCTCGATCCCGGGTCGGGGCGGGGTGGAGGGGGTGGCTACGAACGAGTCGGCGATCATCGCTTTAGCGATGATCGTGGTCGTACTCCGCACGTGTCACCGAAGCTGCTCGTCACCCGGTACACGACTGTAAGGGATGTCCGCGTCAAGCACCCGTGGGCCGCCACCGACCTTACGAACACTTGACAGGGCCGACATGCCATTCCTCGCCAATCGTCCCGGCGCAGTGGAAAAAGCTGCTCATCGAACGCATAGCGCCGACGACGGAGCTGATCTCGTTCGCTCTGGTCAGCCGCGAAGATCGGCGACAGCGGCGACGGTGGCGAGTCTTGGCCGCGCGCGCTGGCCGAGCAAGGCGCTCGCGCGCAGGGCTGTTCCGTGGCAACACTCGTGGCAACATCCACCCGTCCAGTACCTCCGATCCGTCGGGAAAGCCGCCGATTTGCGCGCGCCGGACGCCAAAGCCCCATGTACCTAGGTGGCGTCCTGCCCCGACTCGGGCGCCTCTGAGAAAAGTCTCACGTGGCCCAGGGGGCAGGCATTCCGGAGAACGTGGCAAAAGGCAAATGCGGCCATAATCGCGCCTTCAGCCCATCGACGCCAAGATGCCCTGTGCCACGACACGACCGGCCGGCAACCCGAAGGATGATCAGTGAGAGCGGATCCCACTTATCGAGCCGTCCGGCGCCCGACCGCCCGCACCGCACCGCCGCATCTCAACCAGCGGAAAGCTAACGCCGCGCCACGCGCCCGGGACGAGCGCTTCGCCGTCGGTGTGGAGCGCCGCCGTCGCCAACGGCGGTTCCAGCAGCTCCGGCGGGACCTGCTGGGCGACGCGTTGATCGGCTGCTTGCTCGCGATGCTCGCGCTGATCGTGGCTCCGGGACTAGCCGTGATCGCGATCGCGAGCATCCCCGTGACGCTCGCGGTCGCCGGCACCGTGGTCGCTGAGCGCCGGTCGCGCACACGGCATCCCGGCCTCTCCACATCTGGCCTTGGGGCTTCTGCGTTGCTTGGGCAAGCCTCTGATGCCTGTCTGTCGAGCGACGAGCGCTCTCTTGTGGGCGCCGACTGAATACTGGACCACCTGCGCCGGTTGAAAACTGGACCACCCGGCGTTGAGTCGGGTGTTGTCCGGCTGGTTCTGGAGCCTCGGTCGATCATCGTGGTCGGCCGGGGAGGAAGGTCGTGTGATCAGCGTGGAGCAGCCTCAAAGGCGACAGCTACCGACTCCGTGGCAAAGACGTCGACGCCCGGATCGGCACCAAACACGTCGAAATCGGGTGACCCATCACCCACGGCCACCTCGCCGAGGGCCGCAGAACGCCTCACAACGCGCCGATCAAGCGGCCGGGTCCCGCCGATAGCCTCTCGCGGTGTGGCGATCGAAGTCATCAACGGAATCGAGATCAACCTCGACGGACTGCACGACGATCTCGCCGAGCTCAAGCCGCTGATCCGCCGCCGGGCTCGGTCCGACGCTCTCGAACGCGAAACGGCGATAAGAGCGGCAAGCACCGAAGATCTCACGGCCCAGCGTGAAGCCGTCCGCCCTGGGTCGCGAAGCCCTCGAGGCTCCGTCACGGTTTCGGGGGCTTCTGCGTTTCTCGACGGCGCGCTGCCAGCGACCGTTTCAGGGCCCGAGGCCAGCGTGCCTATTTCTAAGCTGCCTCGTGGAGCAGGCTGCGTGACGCCCCGGAGCTCTCCTGGGGCTTTCCGTGTTCCCAGGCCCACGGCGGCGGGCTCCGCCGGTTCCGGCAATGGTCTTTTTACCGAGCGCCCCAGTGTCGTGGAGACGTGGCGCGCATGCCGCCAGGGGCGTCGCCGCGCGCAAGGTCGGCCTCGGTGGAGCCGACTTGGTGAGGGTACCCCCCCGCCTAAAACTCCTGCAACAGAAACTCGGCCCTCGTCGGAGGGGGACCGGCGCTGAGGTTAGATTTCGCTTCGGGTTGCGTTCAGGCCGTGTTTGCTCCTCCTTTTGCCGTTACTTATGTCCGCGGTCGGGTGTAAAAGCTGTGATGAGCATGCAGGAGAACCCATTGGAAGCGGGACGCAAAGCGGGTCGGGCAGTCGCTGCCGATCGGAGGCGTCGTGGGGTGCCGGAGGGGTGTGTGGAACTGCCGCCAGAGCAGATGCGGGCGGTCCTCGTCGAGAATGGCGTGACGGCGGGTCAGAGCGTCGCGTTTTTGCGCTCGTTCTGGCAAGGCGTGGCGACGGCTTGAGGCGCGCTGGCGTCCTGCTGACCCGGACGTAAGTGTCCCTGCGTCACGAGCTTTTCGCTCACGCGAGAGCGAAAAGCTCAATGCACCAATCTTGAAGACCCCTCACGAGTAGGCTGTAGGACCCAATACTGGCTCGGCAACCTGTCCGCGCTCGCGTCGGGTAATCCCGGCGCGCACCGCCGACAGGCTAGGAGTGTCGTGCTCGACAGGGCTGGCGCGTGGCGCCGGCCGATGGGAGCAAAACGATGGGCGAAGTAGAACCCGCGATTTGGCATGTGGAGATCGCGCCAGGTGACTCCAAGCCGTTTAGACAATATGGATTGACCGTCCGTCCGGCCGGCGGTGTAGAAGTGGCCGGCTCCCCCACGGTGTTCGTGGGGTGAAGTTCATGCCGCGCGGCTCCACCCGCGCGGCGGCCCAC
>Ga0066790_10000740_pt1 | contig 12984 bp, 14 predicted proteins | sample OrgsoiDNA2013050_FD_70963 | JGI IMG/M metagenome (GOLD analysis project Ga0066790, IMG submission 70963) | Permafrost soil microbial communities from the Arctic, to analyse light accelerated degradation of dissolved organic matter (DOM) -... | ecosystem: Environmental > Terrestrial > Soil >...
GTGCCGGTTCGCATCGTCGATTGTGGCGGGATGATCCATGGTTTTCTGCGCTGGGATGGCTCGGTCCCCGCGGCGCGCACCTGGATCGACGCGATCGCGGCTGCCGGCCGCGATGCGCTCGCCGGCCGTGTTTGAAGCGCAGACGCGAGCATGCTAGTGTGCTCGGATCATGAAACACCTGAAGCCCAGGGAAGCGCTAGACCTGCTGCAACAGAATCCGGACGCGGTGCTGGTCGACTGCCGAAGCGAAATGGAATACCTGTTCGTCGGCCATCCTGCGGGCGCGCATCACGTCGCGTGGAACGATGGGCCCGACTGGACCATCAATCCGCATTTTGTCGGCCAGGTGCAGAAAATCGCCAGCCTCAATCGTCCGGTCGTGCTGATCTGCCGCAGCGGCCAGCGTTCGGTGGACGCGGGCATCGCGCTCGAAAACGCGGGCTTCAGCGAGGTGATCAACGTCGTCGAAGGATTCGAGGGCCCGCTCGACGAGCGGCACCAGCGGAGCAAGATCTCCGGCTGGCGCTTTCACGGACTGCCGTGGGAGCAATGTTGACCGGGCCTTTGCCGCAGTCGATTTAGGATCGGCCGATCGCGGACCGCAGGATAGCGTCTCCAGATCGCTCGCAAGCCGCCACGCAAATGCCAGACCCCCGCCTCGGCACGACACGGCATCCGCCTCCGGCTGCATCGCAGCGCGGCCCGCTGTCGGCACTCTTCCACGATGCCAATCGGCCGCGCGCATCGGACGAGGAAATTGCATGGTATGCCGCCAGGCTTCCCCGTGACGCCGGTACCGTGCTCGAGCCGATGTCGGGCTCGGGCCGGATATTGGCGCCGCTCCTCGACGCGGGCTTCAGCGTCCATGGCCTCGACCTTTCCGAGCCGATGCTCGCGAGCTGCGCCGCCCGCCTGGCGTCGGCAGGTCGCGACACGCAGCTCTTTCGCCAGGACATCACCGCGCTCAATCTGCCCTTTCGCTATTGCGCGGCGTACATTGCCGACGGCTCGTTTCAGCTCTTGACCGGAAGGCTCGCCGCGATCGACGCGCTGCTGCGCATACGCGCGCACCTGATCGAGCCGGGATCGTTATTGCTCGACTTGTCGATTCCCGATCATGCGCAGCATCCGCCCGGCGCCGCGGTCATCGAAGTTCGCCAGGCGATGCTCGTCGACGGGACGCAGCTCGCGTGCCGCTCGGAGCGCCTGGTCGATCGCGAGAAACGACGGATTCGCACCCAGAGCCGTTACGAGCGGCGCGAGCGCAGCCGGATTGTCGCGAGAGAAGATGAAACCAGCTTGATGACCTGGTACGACGAGGACCAGATCACCAAGCTTCTGGTCGACGCGGGCTATCGCGAAGTGCGCATCGAGGCGCCGGCGACGACAGGTCCGAACGCGCGCCATTTTGCCGTCAGCGCCCGCGCGTCGGTCTGACCCGCGCCTATCGGCCGGCGATGACGCACCGGCGATTCCGGGGCTCACCAGCTGCCCGAGCTGCCGCCGCCTCCCGAGCTGCCGCCACCGCCGGAAAATCCTCCGCCTCCGCCCGACGAGAATCCTCCGGACGAGCCGCCGGAGCTGCTCATGACAAAGCCGCCGATGCTGGTGCTCCCTTTGGTCTTGATCTCGGTCTGCGCCTTCTGGTACCACGCGGTCCGCGACAGGATCAGCTTGGTGATCGGGTAACCGATGACGTAGGTGCCGAGCAGCACCATCGTTCCGCGCACGCCGATGATCATGAGCGGAAACATCGCCCAGAACGGGATCAGAAAGACGTAGAGAAACCAGCCGATGCCGGGCGTCATGATGCCGACAAAAGTGAACAGTCCGATAATGCCGAAAATGAACGCGCCGAGAAGAATGCGCTCCGGCCAGGCGAGATTGGGCTCGTTGAAGTGCAGCGACGAGCTGCCGCTGTCGGCACTCGGCGGCGCCGCTTCCGCGGTGGAATTCACGTCGCCGCGGCCTTCGAGCTGATCGACGATAGCGGCGACGCCGAGCTCAATTCCCTGGTCGTAGTCGTTGGCCTTGAAGCGCGGCGTCATCACGTTGCGGATGATCCTGCTCGCGGCAACGTCGGTCAGCGTCCCTTCCAATCCGTAGCCGACCTCGATGCGCATCTTGTGGTCGTTCGGAACGACGACGACCAGCACGCCATTGTTGACGTCCTTCTTGCCCAGCTTCCAGTTGTCGAAGACCTTGGTCGAATACTCCTCGACCGCCTGGCCGTTGATCGTCGGGATGGTCAGAACGGCGATCTGGTTTCCGGTCGCCTGCTCGTGCGCCTTCAGCTTCGCCGTGAGGCGCTCGCGCGTTTCCGGCTTGAGTATCTCGGCGTTGTCGACCACGCGGCCGGTCAGGTAGGGGATCTCGGGCGATGCGGCGGCCGCCGCAAGCGCAGCCGACGACGCCAGCGCCGGCGCGAGCAGGCTCAGCATCGCGATCAGACTCGCGCGGCAGAACGCGCTCACGATCTGCCGCTTTCGTCGATCGGGCGATCCGGCAGCTCGTTCTCCGCTCCCGGCGCCGCCTTCAACCCCTTGCCGGCGAGCAGCTCCGCGGCGCCCGCGAGGCCCTCAAGCAGTGCGTCGGCGAAGCGCCGCTCGCGCAGCAACGGCGTCATGCGCGTGATGACGGAACGCCATTCGGCCTCGTTCACGATCGGGTGCAAGCCGGTATCGGCGAGAATCTCCACCTTGCGCTCGAAACAGCTGACCAGGATCAGAACGCCGTTGCGCTGCCGCGTCTTGAACAGCTCGTGTCGCAGAAACAGCGCCTCGGCGCAGCGGCGCACTTCGGAATCGCGCCGCGTCGAGCGCAGAAACAGTCGCGCGTAAGCGGGAAAGAACACCGCCAGCAATGCGCTCGCGCCGCCCGCGCCGAGGATCGTCACCGCGCCGACCAGCGCGGCGTTGGCGGTAAGCCATTGCGGCCGCAGCGCGTCGGCGATCACCATAACCAACCCCGACAGCACCGCGCCAATCGCGAACGCCTTCCACGGCAACTCGACGTGCGCATCGGCCTTGTCGACGATCGCGGCGACGATCTGGACGCCGACCCGCGCTTCGACTTCAGCCGATCTCGCCTCGATCGCGTCGGTCTCGGCTTTGCTCAGCAGCATTGCGAAAGCGCTTTAGAGTCCGCCGTTGCCAAATCCAGCAGTCGGCGCTCCGGCCGCGTCATTTCAACTCGAGGCGCATGTAGACCACGCCCGGAAGCGGGTTGTCGTAGTACGCGTCGCATTCGCGAAAGCCGAGGCTCGAATACAGCGCGCGCGCCGGCGTCATCCACTCCAGCGTGTCGAGCTTGAGCTCGCGGTAGCCGATCGCGCGCGCCTGGGCGATGAGATCCTTCGCCAGGCGGTGCCCCCAATGCTCGCCGCGACGCGCGGGCTGCACGTACAAGCGCTTGACTTCGGCGATGCCGTCGCCATCGAGCGGACGCAGCGCGATGCACGCGAAGGCGTCATCGCTTGCTCCCGCGAGCATCAGCCGGCCGCGAGGCGGCGCGTACGCCCCCGGCAGCGACTCGAGCTCCTCGGCAAATCCCTGAAAGCAGAGGTCGACCCCGAGCCACTCCGCGTATTCGATGAACAGCGCGCGGGCACGCGCGAAGTCGTCGCTCGTCGTCGCCTGCCGAATTGCCGCCGCCGCAGACGCGGCCCTGGACGCACCAGCAAGCCCGTCGCTCAAGTCGGCCGTTCGCAAGAACCCACCTTGATTTCGCTGCCCTGGAAGTCGCTTTGCATTTCCTTGAGCTTGGCCATTGCCTGCGCCGGCGGATCGCGCACGATCAGCAAGCTCTGCTGCACCGACTGGATGCGCGGTCCGACCTTCGCCGTCTTGACGCCGTCCGTTTGCAGGGCTGCCAGCCGCGCCTGCGCGGCCTCCTCGGTCCGATAGACGCCGAGCGAAATGGCCAGTCGCTGCGGGCCGATCTCGACCGGAAGCACATCGCGCACTCCCTGCGCCTTGAGCTCGGCCACGCGCTTGTCGGTCGCCGCCTTGCTCGCCAGCGGCGGAATGAACACCCAGTAATTGGCGATGACCTCGATCTTTCGCTGCGTCAGCAGCTTGCCGAGGTCGAGCGGATCGAGCCGCGTCAGCGCCCGCGCGCGGTCGGCGTCGGACATCGGTCCCCATTCGACGCATACGTCGGCCAGCGACGCCACCTTGGCGGGACCGAGCGAAGCGACCTGCTGCGGCGTCAGCAGCTTGATCTTTTCCGGCTGCACCTGCTGCGACAGGCGCGCACCCTCGCCGCCTCCGACGCTGTCGAGCCGGGTGTAGCCGAACAGCGTGAGATTGGCGAGCAGCAGCAGGAAGACGAGCGTTCTCATGTTTGAATGGCCAAGGCCAGCACGCCCTCGAGCACCAGATTATCCACGACGTCGACGGGCGCGGTAAGGTGCGGCGCAATGTCCGCTGCGGCGCCGCCGCTCAGGAAACACCTGGCAGGAGAGTCGGCGGTGGCAAGCCGGGAGCGCATCTGCTCGACCGCGCCGCACACGGCCTGTACGACGCCGGAAAACACCGCGTCGGCGTTGGTGACCGGAAAGTCATGGTATCGGCCCGGCGGCATCTTCAGATTGGGCGTATTCGCCGCCAGCGCCTGCAGCATCAGATTGGGTCCCGGAAGGATCACGCCGCCGCGAAACACGCCGTCGCCGTCGAGCGCGTCGACCGAAACCGCGGTGCGCGCGGTGACCACCACGCAGGGCGACGGAAAAAGCTCCTCGACCACGCGCTGGCGCGCCGCGACCATCGCCGCCCAGCGATCCGCGCCGAGCTGCGACGGCAGCGCATAGCGGTTGGTCACGCCGGCCGCATATTCGGACGCGATCAGCCAGTCGGGCATCGTGCGCCAGCGCAATAGCTGCGCCTCGACGCGCACGCGGGTGGCTTCGCCGGCGACATTGACGCCGATGACGCGCGCCGGCCGCGGCAGGTTCTGCCATTCGCGCAGCGCCAGCGTACCGATGTCCTGGTTGCGCACCGCTCCCTGCGCGACCCAGCCGTGCTCGCCCGCGAGTCCCCAGGTCAGCCGGCTATGGCCGGAATCGAGGAGCAGCAGCATGAACCTGAGAGTCAGCTGCGCCTGAGCGACACTTCGCCGCTGACGAACCTCACCCGCCGGCCCCGCTGATCGAGCACCAGCGCACCGCTTGCGTCGACGCCGACGACGTCTCCGGCGGCGACGCTGCCGTCCGGAAGCAGCACCCGCACCGGTTTTTTCTGCAGCGCATGCCGGCGCTGCCACTCGGCGACAAACGGCGCGAAGCCCTCGCGCGCGTAGCGCTCGAGCAACGCGCAGAGCTCGGCGAGAATGAACGCCAGCAGGCGGTTGCGATCGAGCGCGCGCTCGCGGTCGATCGCCGCCAGATCGGTGACCGGCTGCGCGATGTCGTGCCGCGCGCTCTTGGGCAAGCGCACGTTCAGGCCGACGCCGATGATCGCCAGCGCGGGCCCCAGCGCGTCGCCGGAGATCTCGATCAGAATGCCGCCGATCTTGCCGCGACGATGCACAAGGTCGTTCGGCCACTTGAGTTGCACGTCCTTGAACCCCGCCGCGTCCAGCGCGCGACACAGCGCGACGCCAACGGCCAGCGACAGACCGGCGAGAAAGCCCGCACCCTGCTCGAATCGCCAGCCCAATGAAAAGGTGAGACTGCCGCCGGCGACCGCGGTCCATTTGCGGCCGCGGCGACCGCGGCCCGCCGTCTGCCACTCGGCGACCAGCACCTGGTGATCGACGGGCTGGCGCGCGGCGCGCCGCAATAATTCGGTGCTGGTCGAATCGACGCTGTCGGCGACCTCGATCTTCAGCCGCGGCGCGGTCGCTCCCAGCGCGGCGACGATCGCGTCGCGATCGAGGAAGGGCACCGGATCGACCAGGCGATAGCCGGCGCCGCGAACGCGCTCGAGGGTGAAGCCGGCCGCCTCCGAGGCCCTCAGAATTTGCGAGACGCGCGCCCGCGTCACACCGATCGCCGCGGCAAGCGCTTCGCCCGAATGGAGTTGTCCGTCGGAAAGTCGCCGCAAGAGGGCGAAGCCGAGAGGAGAAAGTACGGAAGGGGCGGCCACGGACAGGCGGATTTTATTTGGCGGAGCGCCGGCGCCGTGCAAACCGTCCAGCGCCGTCGATTTCGTGCCCCATCGGCGCGTTATTCCGCGGGCCTTTTTGCCTGCCCGTCATCGAGCACGCCGCGGCGGATCTGGTCCAGCTCGATCGATTCGAACAGTGCCTTGAAATTTCCTTCACCGAAGCCTTCGTTGCCCTTGCGCTGGATGATTTCGAAAAAGATCGGGCCGATCACGGTCGAAGTGAAAATCTGCAGCAGCATTTCATCCTTGGCCGGCGCGCCATCGAGAAGTATGCGCTGCGCCTTGAGCCTCTGCGTGTCTTCCTTGTGCCCGGGAAGGCGGCTGCCAAGCGCCTCGTAGTACGTATCGGGCGTGTCCTGGAACGCGACATCGCGCTCGCGCAGCATCGAGACCGTGGCGTAAATGTCGTCCGCGCCGAGCGCGATGTGCTGGATGCCCTCGCCGCGATAGGCGACCAGATACTCCTGGATCTGGCTCTTGTCGTCCGAGCTTTCGTTGATGGGGATGCGGATCCTGCCGCACGGACTGGTCATCGCCTTGCTCTTCAGGCCGGTCAGCTTGCCCTCGATGTCGAAGTAGCGGACCTCGCGGAAATTGAACAGGCGCTCGTAGAAGCTCGCCCATTCTTCCATTCGTCCGCGGTGAACGTTGTGCGTCAGGTGATCGATTGATACCAGCCCGGCGCCGCGCGGATGCTGATCGACGCCGGGAAAGGGCACGAAGTCGATGTCGTAAATCGAAACGCCGTCGCCGTCGATGGGATAGCGATCGACCAGATAGATCAGCGAATCGCCGATGCCCTTGATCGCCGGAATGTTGAGCTCCATCGGCCCCGGATGCGCCTCGACTCCCCACGCGCCCTGCTCGACCAGCCTCCGGTAGGCGTGCGCGGCGTCCTTGACCCGGAACGCCATGGCGCAGATCGACGGGCCGTGCACGCGCGCGAAGCCCTGGGCAAAGCTGTCCTTCTCGGCGTTGATGATGAAGTTGATGTCGCCCTGGCGGTAGAGGAGCACGTTTTTCGAGCGGTGCCGGGCGACCGCGCTGAAGCCCATCTGCTCGAACAGCACGCCGAGCGCCGCGGGGTCCGGCGCGGCGTACTCGACGAACTCGAATCCGTCGGTTTGAAGCGGATTTTCCCAGAGCGAAGGTGCAGCCGTTGCCATGGATCGTTCTCCCGCGAATCGCTTGCCGCGCCCGTTTCGAATGTTCGCCCTGCGCTATTGCCGGACGATATTCACGCTGCCGAGCTTCTCCTGCGCCTCGAGCAGCGACGCGATGTACTTGTCGCCGAAACCGAGAAGATTGGCGTTGACCATGCTCTGATGAACGGCCTCGCCGACGATCGCGGGCGACGGCAGCGCCTCGACGAAATGCGTGTAATAGCGCAGATCCTTCATCGCATTCGAAAGCGTGAACTTGAGCCCGGAGAGGTCACCGTTCTCCAGCATCTTGCCGACCATCATCTGGAATATTCCGGAATTGACGCCGCCGGCGGAAACAATCTCGTGCAGCTTCCTGATCGACACGCCCGCCTTGGCGCACGCCGCGCATGCCTCGGCGGTCGCGGTCGCGATCGACATGGCGATGAAATTGTTGACCAGCTTGAGCATGTGGCCGTGGCCCGGTCCGCCGACGTGGATCACGTTTTCGCAGTACGCGGACAATACCGGCTTCAACCGCGCGAAGGTCGCATCGTCGGCGCCGACCATGGTGTTGAGCCGGCCTTCCTCGGCTTCCTTCGGCGTCCGCGCGAGCGGCGCGTCGACGTACTTGGTTCCTTTTTTCGCCAGGTCGTCGCGGATTTTCGCCGTCGACGAGGGCTCCGCCGTCGACGTATCGACCACCACCAGCCCGTCTCGCGCCGCGCTCAGGATCCCATCCTCGCCGTAGATGATTTCCTCGATCTGGGGCGAGCCGGTGACGCACAGAATCACCACATCCGACGCGCGCGCCAGCTCGGCATGCGTTTTCACTTCCTTCGCGCCCGCGGCAAGGATGTCTTCCGCCGGCTTGCGATTCTTGTGCAGTCGCACCGTTAGCGGAAAGCCCTTGGCGACAAGGTTCTTGGCCATGCCGTGGCCCATCAATCCCAGGCCAACGAAGCCAATTCGCGGCTTGTTTGTGCTCATGTTCGTCCTTTCGGGAAGCTGTTGTCGCGGGCCGCCGGACGCATCCGCGACGGGGCACCCGCCGCGATCGAAAGACGCCGGTCTTCGTCGCGGATCCGGGCGGCAGTTCCAGTCTTGGTTTTGTCCTGAAGGACCGCTCGTATTCTACCTCAGTCGACCGCTGTCGGCTCCGACGCCGGCAGGCTCGCCCGCCAGCGTTCGTACCATGTCAGCACCACTCCGCTGCCGGCGATGGTGACGATTCCGGCGAGCGTCCACCCGTCCGGAAACGTGCCGAAGATGAGCCACCCCGCGAGCGTCGACCACAGCATCTGCATGTAGGTGAACGGAGCGATCGCGGAAACCGGCGCGCGCTGGAACGCGAGGATGAACAGAAAATGGCCAAGCGTGCCGACCGCGCCGATGGCGACGAAGAGCGCCGTGTCGGCGACCGGAAACCAGGTGTCGTAGTGCAGGAACGGGACCAGCGCCGACATGAGCAGCGTGCCCACCAGTGCCGGAAAAAAAAGCAGTACCATCGAATTCTCGCCGGCGAGCTTGCGCGTCAGAATCTGGAAAGTCGCGTACAGCGCGGCGGAGGCGAGCGCGAGCAGCGACGCGGGAGTGAGCATCTCGCCCCCGGGACGGACGATCAGCAGCATGCCGATAAAGCCCGCGATCACGAACGCCCAGCGCGGAATGGTGATGCGCTCCTGGAGAAACGTCGCCGCCATCAGCGTGACGATCATTGGCGTCGAATAGTTGAGCGCGGTCGCTTCGGCCAGCGGAAGAAACTTGAGCGCCGAAAAGAAACTGAGCGATGAGCCGATCAGGACGATACCCCGCACCAGGTGCAGCTTCCGCCGCCGGGTGCGGATGAGACCCCAGCGCATGGTCGGTCCGAGGACGACGGCCATCACCAGCACCTGCATGCCCCAGCGCGCCCAGACCAGCAGCGGCACCGGATAACGCTGGCTCAAATACTTGACGCTGACGTCGAGCGAAGTGAAGCACGCGGTCGCCGCGACGATCATCAGGATTGCCGAAAGCGGCATGTGCGCCGAGCGCGGCATCAATGCCCCGATCGAGGTGGAGACACGCACTGAGCGGCCCGGATCGAATGCGCGGTAGGAAGCTGCATCTTTGGAGTATCGTACGCCGGTTGCCCGGCCCGGGCGCCGCTCGATCATACGCGGCAGGACGACAAACCAACCCGGCGGACAATCGACGGCCAGGCGCACGGCGGGGATTGCGGGGGGACGCATGAGCGATAAAAAGAGCTGGATGATCTATGGCGCCAACGGCTTCACCGGCCGCCTGATCGCGCAGGAAGCACATCGTCAGGGCCTGGCGCCGATACTCGCCGGCCGCAGCGCGGGAGCGGTCGAGGCGCTCGCCCGCGAGCTGGCTTTGCCTTGCAGCGTGTTCGATTTGTCCGATCGCGCGGCCGCCGCAAGAGCGCTCGCGGGTGTCGCGGCGGTCGCCCATTGCGCCGGGCCTTTCTCGGCCACCAGCGAACGAATGATCGATGCCTGTCTGGCGGCGCGCACGCACTATGCCGACATCACCGGGGAAATCGCGGTCTTCGTCGACGCGGAGCGCCGGCGTGACGCCGCGCGCGCGGCGGGCATCGTGCTGTGCCCAGGTGTCGGATTCGACGTCATTCCCACCGACTGCGTCGCCGCGTGCCTGAAAGAAGCCCTGCCCGACGCGACGCACCTGGCGCTCGGGTTCGCCGGGACCGGCGCGATCAGCCCGGGCACCGCGAGAACTTCCATCGAGGGCGTCAAACTCGGCGGCAGGGTGCGCGAAAACGGCAGCATCGTCGAAGTGCCGCTTGGCTATCGCGCGCGGATGATCGACTTCGGCGCGGGAGAACGGCTGGCGGTGACTTTTCCCTGGGGAGACGTGGCAACGGCGTTTTTCAGCACCGGGATTCCCAACGTCGAGGTCTACATCGCGAGCTCGCCGGCGGCGCTGGTCCGCTTGCGCAGGCTCAATCGCATCCGGAAAGTGTTCGCGGTAGCGCCGGTGCAGGCGCTGGCGAAGCGAATCGCGGGCCGCGTCAACACCGGACCTTCGCCCGAGTGCTTCGCTTCCGATACGACGCACGTCTGGGGAGAGGCGCGCAACGGCAACGGCGCGATCCGCACCGCGAGGTTGACCACCAGCAACGGTTATCGCCTGACCGTGGACGGTGTGTTGCTTGCCGTTCAGACGCTGCTGGACCGCACCGCCGCAGGCGGTTACTTCACGCCTTCGCAGCTGATGGGGACGCGTTGCGTCGAGCGTCTGCCGGGATCGAGCGAGATCGCGATCGAATAGTCGTCGCCGGTGCGCGCACCGCGCCGCGGCGCAAACGGCGATAATGCAGCTTCCACGCGCCGCAAATGCCGCCGGCGGCGCCACCATCGACATGGAGCCATGATGATTTCAAGACCGATCGCAGCATTGGCCCTCGCTACGCTGGCCGGAGTCGGAGTTTTCTCCGCCGGCGTCTTGCACGCTCAAACGCAGCTTGCGGCGGCGCAGCGGGCTAGAGTCGTCATCCAGGTCAGCGATGCCGATCAGGGCAAATGGAATCTCGCGCTCAACAACGCCAAGAACATTCAGACCGACCTCGGCGCGGCCAACGTCGATGTCGAAATCGTCGCCTACGGCCCCGGCATCGGCATGCTCAAGCTCGATTCGGTGGTGGGCAGCCGGATCGACGAAGCGACGTCCGCCGGGGTCAAGGTCGTCGCCTGCGAGAACACCATGAAGGGCCAGAAGCTGACCCGCGCCGACATGTGGAACGGCATCGGCTACGTGCCTGCCGGCGTCGTCGAGCTGATGTCGAAGCAGCAGCAGGGATGGGCCTATATCCGGCCTTAGTTGCCGCAGTAGTTGCCAAACTGGCGCTACGACCTTAGCGCGTGCAAGCGCGCAGGCGTTCCGGGCAGTCCGAGATCCCAGAACAGCCCGGTCATGATTTGCAGCCCCTGGCGCGCCACCCGCGCCAGCATGTGCTCGTTGGGCGCGTGTTGCGAGCACGCCGGATAAGAGTGCGGCACCCAGATCGTCGGCAAGCCGAGGACGTCGGCAAAACAGTCGTTGGGTAAGGACCCACCGAGGTTGGGCAGGATGGCCGGCGGCGCGCCGGTCGTCGCCGCGATCGATGCGCTCGCCCAATGCACCCACGGATGGTCGGGATCGAGCCGAGTCGCCGCCATCGGCTCCATGCTTGCCTGTCGCACTTCGACCATGGCAAAGCCGCGGTCATCGAGGTGAGCGCGCATCGCCGGGACGAACGTGCTCCAGTCGCATCCGGCGACGAATCGGACCTGCATGTGCGCGCTGGCGCGCGGCGGAATGGCGTTGACCGGGTGCTCGGGATTGCCGGTGCGAAACGCGAGCACCTCCAGCGCGTTCCATCCGAAGACGCGCTCGGCGGGCGAAAGCTCGGGTTCGCCCCACGTTGGGTCGATCGCCGGGCCGCCTGGCTCTCCGGGCTCGATATCCGCCAGCGCGCGCCGCACCGAGTCGGGAATCGGCGGCGGGCGCAGCGCGTCGACCAGGATGCGCCCGCGGGCATCGACCAGCGAGGCGATGGCGCTGGCGAGGATCGTTCCGGGATTGGCGAGCAGCCCGCCCCAGTTGCCCGAATGGTGCCCGCCCTCGCGCAGCACGATCTCGAGATCGAAATTGAACGCACCGCGCGAGCCGAGAAAAATCGTCGGCCGATCGGACGAGAGCCGCGGACCGTCGGAGGCGATGAGCACATCGGCGTTCAAGCGATCGGCGCGCTGCTCGCATGCCGCGCGCAGGCCCGGCGAGCCGACTTCCTCTCCCATCTCGAGCAGCAGCTTGGCGTTGAACCCGAGCCGCCCGCGTTGCTCGAGCACGCGTCCCAGCGCGGCGAGATTGATGCTGTGCTGGCCCTTGTTGTCGGCGGTGCCGCGGCCGAACCACCTGTCGCCCGTCGCGCAGAGCTCCCACGGCGAGCGGCCGTCGCTCCACTGCGCGTCGTAACCGCCGACGACGTCGCCGTGCCCGTAGATCAGAACGGTCGGCAACGACGCGTCCTCATGCCGCTCGGCAAAGAGCATAGCCGGCGCACCCGGCATCGGGTTGGGCCAGATCTGCCAGTCGAATCCAAGCTGCTCGATGCTGGGACCGATTTCCTCGGTCAGGTAGGCGGCCAGCGTTTCTGCACGCGCGGCGTTCTGACTTTCAGTGGGATAGGCGACCCGGCGTGCGACTTCGGCTTGAAGCGAGCCGGCATCGAACCAGGTCGTCGCGGAGGCGATTGCGGCGGTGCGGGATGCGTTCATGACGGTCATGGAGCGGGTGAAGGGAATCGAACCCTCGTCGTAAGCTTGGGAAGCTTCTGCTCTACCATTGAGCTACACCCGCGCCGGGCAGGAATTATATCGAACCGGTGCCTCGCCCCGTAGGCTACACCACCGAAAAGCGTGAAAGACGGCATTTCCGGGCGACGAAGGCGGTTGTAACAAGGCTTTTCCCAAACGCGACGCAGCGCTCCAATTGCGCGACAATAGCCGGTTGTAAGATATTGGGCGCAAGGGGGAATCTCGGCACCGTCCGCGGGTCTATAGCTGCTGCGGGCGCACAAGAACAATAACCATCCTGCCGGCGCAAATTGGCAACAACATCGGGCATTCATGGCGAAGCGGAAAAGACTGTTCACGATATTGGCCGGGCTCGCCGGCGTCGCCGTCGTTGTCGGCCTGGTGATGCAATACAACAAGGAGTCTCGCGCGGCG
>Ga0066790_10000741_pt1 | contig 12981 bp, 9 predicted proteins | sample OrgsoiDNA2013050_FD_70963 | JGI IMG/M metagenome (GOLD analysis project Ga0066790, IMG submission 70963) | Permafrost soil microbial communities from the Arctic, to analyse light accelerated degradation of dissolved organic matter (DOM) -... | ecosystem: Environmental > Terrestrial > Soil >...
TCGGTTGAGTTGACTGGGTCAGAGACGGATATAATGTACAGGCAGATGCAGACTCTGGGTACGAACATGTTGCTCAAGGCAGCCGCACTGGCGCTGGTCGCGCTTCTTGGCTTTCCTGCCACCGCGCAGTCGAGCGAACCCGCGCCCGTCGCGCCGCAGCAATCGCAACCCGCCCCGCCTCCCCCTCCGGCAGACACGGCACCAGCCAAGCAGACGCCGCCACCTGCCGACCAGAGTGCTCCGGATGATGCGTCGATTCCCAAGATCCGCACCAGCACCAACGAAGTGAACGTGGTCTTCGTCGTGACCGATAAGCGCGGCAAGCGCATCACCGATTTGAAGCAGGCCGATTTCAAAGTCGTCGACGACAACAAGCCTCCCGACGAAATTCGCAGCTTCCACGCCGAGGCCAACCTGCCGCTGCAAGTCGGGCTGCTCATCGACGCCAGCAACTCCGTCCGCGACCGTTTTAAGTTCGAGCAGGAATCGGCGATCGAGTTCCTGAACCAGACCGTGCGCCTGCGCTACGACCGCGCCTTTGTCGTAGGTTTTGACGCCACTCCCGAAGTCACCCAGGATTTCACTGACAATGCCGAGCAACTCGCGCACGGCGTACACGAGTTGCGCCCCGGCGGCGGCACAGCGCTGTACGACGCGATTTATTTTGCCTGCCGCGACAAATTGCTGAAGGCTCCGAAATCTGTCGACGTCCGCCGCGCCATCATCCTGCTCAGCGACGGCGAAGACAACCTCAGCCACGTCACCCGCGAAGAAGCGATTGAGATGGCCCAACGCGCCGAAGCCATCATCTACACCATCAGCACCAACGTCAGCGGTACCAAGGGCGCCGGCGACAAAGTGCTGGAGCGCATTGCTGACGCCACCGGCGGACGCGCCTTCTTCCCTTTTCAGATTCGCGACGTGGTCAGCGCCTTTGCCGAAATTCAGGAAGAACTGCGCAGCCAGTACGCCGTCTCCTACAAGCCCGCCGACTTCAAAGCCGACGGCCACTACCGCACCATTGAAATCGTCGCCAACGACCGCAAGAATTTCCGCGTCCGCGCCCGCCGCGGATACTACGCACCGGCACAATAGCGACCCGTGTTACCCTGTGTCCTCTGTGGTAAATAATTGCTGTCGGTCGTAAATCAAATGCCGGGATACTCAGGAACTCCGCTTCCGAAAAAGCTGGGCCTCAAGCCCGGATTCCATGTTCAGTTGACAGATGCGCCTCCGGAGGTTCGCTCCGAGCTAAAAGCGGAGCTGGCCGCCTGCGAAATCGTGAGCGACGGAAAACTCCCGCTCGACTTTGCCATGTTCTTCACCGAGTCGAAGGCCGCGCTGGCAAAGGAATTCAAGCGGATTTCAAAGCTGCTCGCGCCCGCCGGAATCTTCTGGGTAAGCTGGCCCAAGAAAAGTTCCGGCGTCGCCACCGATCTGAATGAAAATATTGTTCGCGATATCGGCCTGGCCGCAGGCCTGGTCGACGTGAAAGTTTGCGCCGTCACCGAGGTCTGGTCGGGATTAAAATTTGTCCGGCGCGTCAAAGACCGCTGAACAAGATCGCAGAAAAGGGAACTCACAAAAGCAATCGAAGCGCATAGCCAACTGTTAGGCATGCGCAACCGTGGAAGAGCGGCGCTTCGAGCGCCGCGATGCGTGCGACAATCTATTCCGGGCTTCAGCCCGGTGCGAATGTTAAGGGAACAAACACTATGGTGAGAGTAGGACTCATCGGTTTCGGTCTGGCAGGACAGGCGTTTCACGCTCCCGTCATCCGCGGCGTCCCGGGGATGGAACTAGCCTGCATCCTCGAGCGCCATACCTCGAACGCGCAAAAAAGATATCCCGAAGTTCGCATCGCTCGATCGCTCGATGAAATGCTCTCTGACAAGAGCATCGGTCTCTGCGTGGTCGCCACACCGAACGATTCCCATTTCTCGTACACCAAAACCTGCCTCGAAGCCGGCCGCGACGTAGTCGTCGACAAGCCCCTGACTCCCACCTACGCCGAAGCCGAGCAACTGGTGCGCCTCGCTGCCGATCGCGGACGCCTGCTCACCGTCTATCAAGATCGACGCTGGGACGGAGCCTTCCTCACGGTACAAAAACTGATCGCCGCGGGAGCCCTCGGCTCAGTCGCCGAATACGAAGCCCGCTTCGACCGCTTCCGCCTCGACGCCAAACCCGGCGCCTGGCGCGAGAAGGCCGATCACCCCGCCGCCGGCGTTCTCTGGGATCTGGGCCCGCACTTGATCGATGGATCTCTGGTCTTGTTCGGCGAACCGGAAACGATTTACGCCGCTGCCCTGTGCCAGCGCACAACGTCTACGGTTGATGACGCCTTCGACGTTATCCTGCAATATCCGTCAACGCGCGTAGCGCTGCGGGCCCGGATCATTGCGTACGCGCCCAGCCATCATTTGCTGCTCCACGGAAGCGAAGGATCATTCGTAAAGTACGGGATGGACCCGCAGGAGGAAATCCTGCGCAGCGAGCACTGCCCTGACGGCCTCGACTGGGGCGCAAATTGGGGCCTGGAACCGGAAGAGCGTTGGGGTACTCTGTCTCGCGTCGGCGAGGCGCCTCGCAAGGTGACGACGGAACGCGGCGACTACCGGGGCTTCTATGCCAACGTTCGCGATTCCATCGAAAAGAAATCTCCGCTGGACGTAACCCCGGAGCAGTTCATGCGCACCATGCGTGCGTTGATTCTCGCGCACAAAAGCAGCCGCGAAAAAAGAGTCGTACGCTGGAGCGAATCGCCAGAGTAAGAACTAATGTGGAGCGGACACTCTTGTCCGCTTGCTTTTGACTTTGCTGTTGTTCTTGCCTTTGACTTTCTCAAGCTCCTGATCAGAGTCAAAACCAAGCGGGCAAGCCTGCCCTGAGCCTGTCGAAGGGAGTGCCCGCTCCCACACTACAACCTTTAACCCTTCATCACTTTCTGAAATGCGGCCTGAAATTTCAACATCTCTTCCTGCGTTCCCACGGTAACCCGCACCCAGGTCGGCATCACCGGCCACACCCGGCCGATCATCACGTTCTCCTTGGCCACGGCTTCTCTCACTTCGCGACCGGGCCGCTTCGTGTCGACCATAAAGTGGTTGGCTTCAGAGGGAATGTAAGAGTATCCATTGCGGTCGAACCATTGAAACGTCTCCTGCCGAATTGTGGCGTTGATCCGGCGCCGCTCCGGAACCAAGTGCGAATCTTTCAGGCTGGCAGTTGCCGCCGCCACAGCGGTCACCGGCATAAAGTTCCAACCGCCGTGCTCCATAACTCTGTCGAGCAGATCCGGACGGGCCACTACACATCCGCAGCGCAAGCCGGCCAGTCCATAGACCTTCGAGAACGTGCGCAGCACGATCACGTCCTTGCCTGCTTTGACCAGGTCCATGGCCGACGGCGTCTCGCTGAAGTGCAGATACGCTTCATCGACCAGCACGACCGATCCCTTGGGCTTATTGGCCACCAGATACTCGATGTCGGCATGCGGTGTCAGTGTGCCCGTCGGGTTGTTCGGATTGCAAATGTAGAACACGCCCGCATCTGGAGCGGCGGCCAGCATTGCCTTCACGTCGTGGGCATAAGTTCTGGTGAGCGGGACCTTGACCACCCGCGCTCCCGTGGCCGCCGAGACCATCATCCCGGTCTCGAATCCTGGGTCCGCCGTGACGTAGCTTCGCTGCGGGGACGTGAACGCCAGCACCGTGTGCGCCAGCGGAGGCGTAGAGCCAACGGTGGCACGAACGTGGTCTGTGGGGATGCTTTCAATCTGCGCGAAAGCAGTGACGAAGTCGTCCGTTAGATTGTCGGAGTAGCGTCCGCCCTGCGGAACCAGAGCAGCGGCGGCGTCTCGCGCTGCCTGGCATGGGCCGAGCGGATTCTCGTTCGAGTCGATCGAGACGGCGCCGGGTGGATGTGGCTGGTGACGGGCCGCCGCAGCCAGCATGGGCTCGCTCATCACACGGAACGCAGCGGCAGCAGATGCAGCCGCCGTGATATGCAAAAAAGACCGCCGGGAAAAGTGAGGCATGAAATCCTCCGCAGGGAGTGTATCAGGCGTGCCCATGTGGAGCGGGCACTCCTGCCCGCTTGCCTTTGATTTTGAGGTTTGGGGCTTACGAGCAAAACAGCAAAAAGCAAAGTCAAAGGCAAGCGGGCAAGAGTGCCCGCTCCACACCATCAAAATCTACTGTCCGGTTCCACTCAAACTCATAATCTGCGTTCCCGGGTTCGCGGAATCCGTCACGGTGATCGCGCCGGTGCGCCTACCGATTGCGGTTGGAGTGAAAACTATTGTGAAGGTGCACTTCGTGTGTGCAGCCAGCGTCCCGGTACAAGGAGTGGCCCCGCCGGGCGCGGCAGCGTAGTCCGCGTTGCCCACAATCGTCGGGCTGAGTGAAGTCGCGAGGTTGTTGGTCAGCGTCACCGTCTGCGCCGTACTGCTCGTGGCCACATTTTGCGCTGCGAACGCCAAGGTAGTCGGCGCGAACGAAACCGGCAGCGCTGCGGTTCCCTTCACGTCCAGAACCTGCTGGCCCACTGAGCCTGTGTCTGAGATCACGACCGCACCGTTAACCACGCCATTGGTTCCGAACGCCGGAGCGAACGTTACCACCATCGTGCACGCTGTATTTGCCGCCAAGTGCAGACCGGCCGCGCAAGGCCGAGTACCGCCGTCCGCTACGGCAAATTCTCCGCTCGTCCCGAGAGAGTTCAGCGTGATTGACCCTGCGCTCACGTTCTTCACGGTGACCGTCTTCGTCGCGCTGGTCGAGCCGACAGCCTGCACGGGAAAAATCAGGCTTGCCGGAGTAAAGGTCAGCGGCGGCGTGGACCCGCCTGAGCCGGTGCCTGAAAGCCGCACCAGCTGCGGACTGAACTCTGTCGCGTCTGTAATCGTGACCGCACCGTTGATCGCGCCCGCAGTCGTCGGCGAAAAAATTACCGCAAGATTGCACTTCGCCGCCGGCGCTAGCGATCCGGTACACGTCGTTCCAGTCGAACTGATCGCATAATTGCCGCTTGCTGCCGAGCTGAAGCTCAGTGTCGAAACCTGATTGCTCGTCAGCGTAACGATCTTCGATGCAGACGTGGACCCCACCGCGACCGTCCCGAAGGCCAGTGTTGTCGGCGCAATCGTCAACGGCAGACTCCCCGTGCCACTGAACGCTACGATCTGCGGAGAGTCCGGCGCACTGTCGCTGAGAGCCAGCGACCCCGGCAGCGATCCTCCCACCGCGGGCGTAAACGTCACATGCGCGGTACAACTCGCGCCCGCAGCCAGGCTCGACCCGCAGGTAGTGCTCGCGATCGTGTAATCTCCAGTGGCTGCCAGTGAATTGATGCTCACCATTGCCTTACTCGTATTTCTGAATGTAACCGGCTTCGCGGCGCTAGTCGTCCCCACAGGCAGTGCGCCAAAGCCCAGGCTCAGCGGCGTCGGCTTCACGATTGGACTGCCGGCCACGGTGAACGGCAAGGCCTGATATGGCGCGCAGCCCCAGTTACCCGGCGGATCATTCTGCACAAAGATCTGAAACGCTCCCGCTGTGGCGAGATCGGTAGCGGTCATCGCCACCGTGATCTTGTTCGCATTCACGAACGTGTTTGCCCGGAAAGTATTGTTGACGAACAAAACACTTGTGGGTGTGAAGCCCGTGCCGTTCAGCGTCAGCGTGAAAGCACCGCCGCCCTGAATCGCCGATGAAGGCGACAAGCCGGTCAGAGTGAGCGGCGCGCTGGTCGTGTTGAAGTCGGCGGACACCAGCAGTTCGTCGTTCATGGTGATGTTTTCCGAACTGTTGGTGCCAGTCAGACTGTTCTGCCACTCCGTAAACGTCCAGCCACTAACAGGAGTCGCAGTGAATGTAAGTAGCGTTCCTCCCGGATAAAATCCGTCGCCGGTCGGCGAGCTCGGCGTCACGCCAACCGACCCAGCGCAGCCTTCGTTCGCGTAGTCGCTCAGGTAGTACTGCGGATTGAGCGTCGCAGCGTAAGTCGTGCTGCTCGACGGCAGCGTCACACTATGCGACTGTGCCCCGCCATCACTCCACGAGCCAAAGAGCCAGCGCGAATTAAACGTCCAGGGCCATTGCGTCGGATCAACACCGATCGTGTGATTGCTGCCCGCACTCCAGCTCGAATCGTAAAACGGAGAAAAGCTCATCGGCGACGGCCAGTAATTGCCATCCGCAATCACATAGAAGTTCGAATCGTGCGGATCGCTGCTGAGCGTGTATATGGGCGACGACGTCGGCGCAAAGTAGGTCGTGAGGTTGACCGTCGTCCCATCGTCCATCGCGTCAAACGTTTTGGGATTAACGCTCAGTCCGCCGGGCAGCCAGTAGGGAGAATTAATGAACTGATAAAAATTTTGTCCCGTGTTCGGTGTTGCGGTGAGCGTGACTGGCAGCCGCGCCACGAAGTAACCCCCGGTCAATCCGGGATAGCTCTGCGGCGCTGGAGTTGGCGTAACCGTCCCTGTCCCGGTCGGAGCGATCGTCATCGCATAGGCAACGAGTTGAATGAAGCTGGCCTCGTACACGGTGACGCCGGGAGCGTTCGCCGGCTTGGCCACCGTGCCATTTCCGGGCAGCACCGTGATGTTGTGAGTTTGCGCGCCATCGTCATTCCAGCGGCCGAATGTGTACGGAATGCTATTCAGGGTCTGCGCATTGGTGGGCACGACAAGCCTGTGCGACGAAAATAGCGGCCAGCTGAAGGTGCGCGGTGTCGTTACCGTCATGCCGTCCACCGTGACCTGCAAGCCCGCGGGATTTGTGGCAATCGTGACCGCCGTCGGTACCGCCTGATAAAGCCGCTTGATTCCGTCGATGTCGCTGGAGGAATAGCCGACGTTGTTCGACAGCGGCATGCCCGCGGGAATCGATTCGTTCGTCGTGTTGCCATTCTTGGTGAACTGGTGCGCACCGTAGTGCATGAGCGAACTCCAGTCGTAGAGCGTGGGCTCCTGCATGTCGTCGAACTGCTGCGTGGAATTGAACCATTCCACGTTGACGATGTTGGCTAAGTTGACGTACACATAATTCGCGCTGTCCGGCCGCGACTGTTCATGCCACAGTCCGGTCGCGTGGCCCATTTCGTGCAGCAGGGTCGGCACGGTGCACGATCCCGATCCCCAGATCAGTTGCGGGCCGCCGCCAACCTGTCCGATGTAGGAGTTCCCCACGCCGCTGGTATCGTTCGGATCGAGCTTGAAGTTCACATAGTTCGCTTCGGTCGTTTGAGGAACCCACTGAATGATGCCAGAGAAGGTTGTGTTGTAGTTGCTGATGGCCGCGTTGATGTTTGTCACGTCGCCCGAAGTCGGATCGATCGTGTAAGGAATTTGGTAGACGCTGCCCACCTTGGGCCAACGGTGTTGCAGGTAAGCCAGCGTGCCGCTCGCGTGCAGGCCCTCTGAGATCTTCTGATCGACGTGTTCGAGTGCGATGTCGCCCTCGAAAATCATCTTGCCCTGACGCATCTGGTACGTGACCCGGCGTCCGCGAAAAATTCCGCTATGCACGTGCGTCGAAGTCGCCAGTTGGGCGAATGCGGCGGTCGCGTTGATCAGGACGACGAGGGAAGTCAGGACAAGCAGAGTGCGGCGCAGAATCGGCATGTAAAAAAACCTCAGGAATTGAAAATCGCGGGGACTGCGAACGACGCAGGGCTTTGGGGAGGGAGATCGTTAGAAAGTGTGCCTTGGCAAGCCAATACTGTCAAGAGTGCAGGATAGCTCGCCGTCAACTCCACGAAGACTGCAACCGGAGACCCCGCGGGCACGGGAAAATACGTCTGCACTTCTTTCTTGAAGCTGTCGAGGTAGGCCTTCAAGATGGCTGGCTTCTCCGTGTCGGGTAGGGGAGACAAACGGAATCTTTCGCGCCGACCGCCCTTCTTGAGGATGATTTCTCCCGCGGCTTCCGCATTGCGCACCCCTTGCGTGCGTCCGCGCGGTGCGACCAGGTAACGCTTTCCGTCTCGTTCCAGCAGATCGATGGGAGTGGAGTAGAGCTTGCCGGATTTTCGTCCGCGAACCTGAAGCAGGTAGTTGTAGGAGAAGCCGAGTCCCAGACCGACCAGAAAGCCGAAGCCGAACATATTTCGCCCGGAGTGGGCTCGCGAAAAACGGGCAGTGGTGAATCCATAGCAAAATTATATGTTGGTTTCGCCTTGCCTGCGGCTCACGCAAATTTGGTGTTGCGATCAGACTGGCTTCGCGAAGCGTAGCGACGCCGAGTTCATGCAGTAGCGCAGACCAGAGGGCGCAGGGCCGTCGTCGAAGACATGACCCAGGTGCGCCTCGCACTCGGTGCAGGCGACGGCGGTGCGCACCACACCGAAACTTGTGTCCCGAATCTCCGTGACGTTTTCTCTTGCGATCGGCTGCCAAAAGCTGGGCCATCCTGTGCCGGATTCGAATTTTGTAGCCGAATCGAAAAGCGCGTTGTCGCAGCAGATGCAGCGGTACACGCCCTTGTCGTGGAGGTTCGAGTATTTTCCTGAGTAGGCGATCTCCGTGTCGGCGTGCCGGGTGATGTCGAATGCGTTCGGGGAGAGTTGTGCCCGCCATTCGTCCTCGGTCTTCACAACTTTGGCGATGTGTACTTGCTTCAGGCGTTCGCCCGCGTCGGAAAATAAGACGACCGTGACTTCCTTGGGTTCGCCGGGCGCGGCTGCGGCCTGCAGTATCGTCGGCCTTCGCCACCACCACAGAGCGAGGCCTCCGATAGCGGCAAAAGCGCTCGCAAGAAACGCCCGCCGGCGTAGATTCGGGGAATCGTCTTTCGTTGTCTCGCGATCGGAATCGATCATTTTCGCGTCTCCTTAGTCAGCGCCGCGACCGTCTTCCGCCCTTTCAGGCTTGCACTTAATCACGTCGCCTACCCACCGCTAACGCTGTGGGCTGCAATTTCTCGCCGCTCCGCGGCTTGGCGCTCGCGCGCACATTCCTACTTCCCGGTGTAGAGGTCAGGGAATTCCTGGCGCAGATGCTCGACCTTGGGCGCATCGTTGTACACAATGTAGGGCTGGTTCGGATGCAACGTCGCGTAGTTTTGGTGATAGGCTTCCGCGGGATAAAAAGCCTTCAGCGGCACCACTTGGGTCACGATGCGTCGCGGAAATATCTTGGCCTGGTCAAGCTGAGCGATGTAGGCCTCCGCGATACGCTTCTGCTCATCGTTGCTGTAAAAAATAGACGATCGGTATTGCGTGCCTTGGTCGGGGCCCTGGCGGTTGAGTTGTGTGGGATCGTGCGCGACCGAGAAGAACACGCGCAGCAATTCGCCGTACGTAATCTGAGAGGGATCGTAGACGATTTGTACGGACTCGGCATGCCCGGTTTCGCCGGTGCTGACGATTTCGTACTCGGCGGTCTTAGGCGACCCGCCGGAGTAACCTGATGTGGCGCTAATCACGCCCTTCACGTGCTGGAATACGGCCTGCACTCCCCAAAAGCATCCTCCGGAAATGACGGCAGTCTGTTTGCCAGGAGCAGATGCACGAACTTCGTCCGCTACCGGGGCGGGAAGTGCTACGGTGTTCCCTGCACGGCAAGCCACAGTGCCTGCCAACACCCACATGACCATCGTGATTATACGAACCGAAACTCTGGACATTGCTCCTCCTGATTTGATCGCCTCAGCCTAACCATTGGAGTTACGAGTCGGGAAGAAGTTTCGGATGTTCTGCGGCCCACGGGACCGCTCGATCACGGGACGAGGAAGAACCGGGCCAAAGTCTTGAAACTTAGGAGCTTATCGGAAGACATGCAGTAGGGCGCCTCGGCGACGACTAGAAGCCGGCGCTGGCCGCTTTGGACTTCTCCCCAGAGCCGCGAGTTCCTTGGTCGCTCGTGCGGGATCCAGACTCTAACTTGAATTGATTCACCACATGCTGCAGATCGATGGCAAGGGTGGAAAGGTCATTACAGGCCTTGGCCGATTGCTCGGACGCGGTCAAGGCCTCCTGAGTCGAACTCGATATTTGGGATACATTGGAATTGATTTCCGAGGTCGCGGCCGACTGTTCGGTGGAAGCCGTAGCGATGGTAGAGATCATGCTCCCGACTGCCTCCGACATTTGGATGATCTCCTGCAGCGCCGCCCCTGAAGCCGACGTTTTTTCCACGCCCACCTGCACTTCGCGGCTTTCCTGTTCCATGGCCTGCACTGCGTTTTTTGTTTGCTTTTGAACCGACTCGATCATGCCTGCGATTTCCTTGGTGGCTTTCGTGGTGCGCTCGGCCAATTTGCGAACTTCGTCGGCGACGACCGCGAAACCGCGGCCCTGTTCGCCGGCGCGGGCGGCTTCAATGGCGGCGTTCAGGGCCAGCAGATTTGTCTGGTCGGCGATCTCGTCGATGACCGAGACAATTTTTCCGATGGCCTCGGAGTTCTTGCCGAGTTCGCCAATGCTCAACGCCACCCTGGTAGTGGAGTCCGCAATGCCGCGCATGGTGGCAAGCGTTTCTTCCACCACCAAGCCGCCCTTGCGAGCGGCTCCGGCCGCGCCGACCGAGGCGTCCGACGCACGCTGAGAGCTGCTGGAGATTTCGTGCACGGTGGCGGACATCTGCTGCATGGCGGCGGCGACCTGGCTTGTTCGGTCGGACTGAACCCGCGCACCGTCCGCCGTCAGCGTGGCGCTGGCGGAAATCTCTTCACTGGCGCTGGCCAACTGCTCGGCGCTTTGACTGATCTTGGCCAGCGTGGCGCGAAGGGCTTCGATAGTTCGATTCACAGCGCCAGCCATCACGCCCAGTTCATCCGTTGAGGTGACGTCGAGCGTCTTCGTGAGGTCGCGCGCCGCTAATGATTCGAGCACGGTCATCGTAAGATGAACCGGCGCCGCGATGGACTTCGTTATCGTGAGCATCAGAATCACGCCGAGTCCAATGTCAGCTGCGAGGAAGCTGGCAATCCAGTAGCGGGACGCCGCATAATCGGCGGCGGCTTTTTGTTGCGCCGCCTCCCCGCGTTCTACGTTTAGTTTTATGTCTTCCCCGATTTTTCCCAGGGCCGCATCCACTGCGGCTCGTCCATCTCCTTGCGCCAAGCTGACCGCTTCGGCGCGTTTGCCCTGCTCGGCCAGTGTTACGCCCTGCTCATGCACAGTCTGGAACCTGGCCAGATTTTCCCGGTAGCTCTCATAGAGATGGCGCTCCTCGTCGGAATGGATAAACTCTTCGTATTTCTTGAAGTCTGCGTCGAGGCGGATATCGAGAGACTTGATTTCTTCCTTGCAGGAGGCAATGTCCTTACTATCGGCGAGGAGCAGATTGAGTTGTCGTCCCTTCAGTGTGGTGGTGTCGAACCGGATGTTTGCCAGTGCTCGGACCGCTGGCAGGCGTTGAGTCGCCAAGGACACGGTGGCATCGTTCACGTTCGCAAGTTGGAGCAATGAAAATGCGCCCAGCCCCACCATCAGGAACAGAACCACGCCAAATCCCAGGCCAAGCTTCCTGCTAACTTTCAGATTCGTGAACCATTGCACGCGTTCTCTCCGGCGAAGGCAGACAAGTTGCCGCAAGAGGATCATCGACCAAAGTGCAGGGAAAGTTTAAGGGTGGGACGTGCGCGTGGTGAACCCTCGTCGAAACCACCCTTCGCGTTTTCGCCTCGGAAGGTTGCAGATTCGGGACGTGCTTGTCGCCGAAAGTCCTTGACATTCGCCTTCCATTCGCCAACAATTGCGGCATGGCTATCACACGCAGGCAGCGGGAAGTGTACGACTTCATTTCGCGGTTCGTGGCGGAGCATCAATACTCTCCATCGTTTGAGGAGATTGGCAAGGGGTTGGAACTGACTTCTCTGGCGACCGTGCACAAGCACGTCACAAACCTGGAGAAGAAGGGACTGCTCACCCGCGATTACAACCGCAGCCGCTCGATTGACCTGCTGCCTCCTAAGGGACGCCTGAAGCAGGCCATGAGCGTGAACACCGGGCTGGTGCTGCCGCTGATGGGGCGCATTGCAGCCGGCCAGCCGATCGAGGCGGTCGAGAATCCCGAGACAATTTCGCTAGCGGACTTCGTGCGATCGAAAGAAGTCTTCGTACTCGAAGTGCGGGGCGACTCGATGCAGGATGAGGCCATCCTCAATGGCGACTACGTGCTGGTGGAGAAGGCGAAGACTGCGCACAACGGGGATATCGTGGTTGCTCTCGTGGATTTGAGCGATGCGACCTTGAAGCGGTTTTATCGCGAAGGAGACAACATTCGTTTGCAGCCTTCGAACGGCACCATGAAACCGATTATTGTGCCGGCGGCGTCGGTGGATGTGCAGGGACGGGTGATTGGGGTGCTAAGGAAGTATTAGTTGTTCTCGCGGTCTAACCGCGTTATCCGGGTATCTGCGATCACGGTTTGTGGAAATTGACCTGGACGGCGATCTCTACGGCAACCGGTCCGTGATCTTTTTGTTCCGCAGGCTTGAATTTCCAAGTTCTAATTGCAGCTACCGCCTCCTCATCCAATCCGGCACCCAACGGAGCCAGGATGTGAACGTTTCGGGGAATTCCGTGATCATCCACGATCAATCCGAGTGTCACGATACCTTGTAAGTTCGTATCCCTCGCAAGACCACTGAATTGGGGTTCCGGGGCAAAGATCTCTCTTGGAGGAGAGACATCCGTGCCTATACGGAATAAATGCACCATCGGATGCTCGGACGAGTCGGTCTGTGCATTCTCCTGATTCGAGGGCAAGTCGGCGTGAGAATTTACTCCAGGGATCGCGAGTATCTCAGGCGAGAAGCGGCAGCCCGAATACTTCGGATCCTTCAGGTCGTTCAGCCCCCCTGCGATACAAGCCTGCCAGTAGGGAGGAAGCAACGCCACCAGGCTGTCGTGTTCAGTCAGAAAGATTTTCGCTGCGACAGCGTCTAGTTCTTCGACTGGGTTACCGGGTCCAAGTTTGGCGTCGATTTCAAAGCTGGGGGTCTTCTTTCTTTTCTCTGGGCTGTC
>Ga0066790_10000743_pt1 | contig 12963 bp, 14 predicted proteins | sample OrgsoiDNA2013050_FD_70963 | JGI IMG/M metagenome (GOLD analysis project Ga0066790, IMG submission 70963) | Permafrost soil microbial communities from the Arctic, to analyse light accelerated degradation of dissolved organic matter (DOM) -... | ecosystem: Environmental > Terrestrial > Soil >...
ATCGGCGACCGCAGCGAGGCGCTCACCCCACGGCATGTCGGTGGGGTCCCGCAGGACGGTGACTCCCTCGGCCCGCAGCTCAGCGGACAGCTTGTCGACGTCGTCGGTATAGACGAACATCTCGAAGCGGGGGCCGTGCCCCGGCGTGAGGCCGTACTGGTCACGGGCCCACTCCAAGGTCACCACGGCCAGCTCGTATCTCCCGCGCCGCAGCCCTACATACCCCGGCTCACCGTCGCCCTCGGCGGGGAGCTGGTAGAAACGCGCGAAGCCCAGGCGCTCCCAGAAACGCGCGGTCCGGGACACGTCGGTCGCGTACACCACCGGAAATGCTCGTGTCGCCATACCCGCAGGTTAACCGCTGAGGGCACCGAAACCCAGGTGACGGGGCAGGGCCGGTCAGGCTCGCGGGGCTCACAGGGCGGGCAGGGCCGGTCAGGCTCACAGGGCGGGCAGGGCGGTGAAGTCGGCGAAATCAAAACCGGGCGCGACGACGCAGCTGACCAGGACTTCCTGGTCGCCGACCGGGCGGGCCGACTGCCAGCCGCCGGCCCGCACGACGTGCTGGGGCCGCTGGCCGGCCGCCAGATCCGGTCCCAGCGTGACCTCGGCCGGGTCGGCGGTGGGACGCGGGCCGGTCCCGCCAAGGAACAGGGTGAGCGGGCCCCCGGCGTGCCAGAGCCAGACCTCATCCGAACGCACCGTGTGCCAGCACGACTCCGCGCCCGGCGGCAGCAGGAAATAGATGGCGGTGGCGGCGGCGCGGCGCCCGGGATAGCCGGCGGGGGTACAGGAAGGTTCGGCCCGCCACGTCTCGCGGAACCAGCCACCCTCGGGGTGCGGGATCAGGCCGAGCGCGTCCGCCGTGGGCGGCCGCTGATCGAGCGAGATGTACCGCCCGGCCGCGTCCCGCCTGGCGTACCGGACCTCGGTGACGGCGCTCATCTCGAGCGGCCCGTACACGTGCGGGAACAGCGTTCCGGGGGCGGCACCCGGCGGCGGCGCCGGGTCCGCGGCTTCGCGGCGGACCGGGGCGGACAGCCGGGACTCGTCGAGGGCCAGGGCCACGAGCGGCTCCGCCGAACCGGCGAACCGGTCGTTGGCGACCGCGAGGGTGACCGGCTCATCGGGGGACGCATGCACGAACGGCGCGGCGTCCTCCGTCCCGGGCACGAACGCGCCAGAGCCGGCCGACTGCCAGCGCGGCAGCGGCAGCAAATGCCAGATCACCGGGCGGGCCCCGCCTCGGTCCCGGCTCCAGCCCCCGCCCCGGTCCCGGCTTCCGCCCCGGTCCCGGCTCCAGGGCCGCCCTCGGCGCCCTCGGCGTCTCCGCGGCGCGCCTGGTCGATCGCCCTGACCTGGGCCAGCAGGATCAGGCACAGCACGATGGGCAGGAAGATGCCGGGCGAGAAAGCCGATTTGCTATTCGTCGACAACGTCAGTCCGACGACCGCCAGCAGGACGAAAAAAAACGCGCCGATGACCGGGTAGGCGACGAGATCCGCCTGCTTGGTCTGGAAGTTGCCCCATCGGCCAGCCCAGGGCACCGGCACACGGGCGTCCGGCGGCAGCCTCATGGCGCCGTAGACGGATAGCAGGATCATGGCGACCAGTTCTACCCCGCCGACCGCCAGCGCCGTGACCATGCCGCCCCCCTTCGCCGCCTCCGGACCTCTTACCGGTACCTGCAACCTACCGCGTGTCCAGCGGGACCGGGGACCATGCGGCCGGGTCACCGGGGGCGGCGGTGAAGTCGAAGCGCAGCGCCCGGGTCCTTCCGGCCACGGTGGCGGCGACCAGCGAGATCGACGTGGTGCCCCAGATGCGGCCGCCGCCGAGGTCGCGCCGGACGATCAGGGCGCGCTGATCGTCCGGGCGGATGCCGTCGCCGTTGATCAGGGGCAGCCACTCCCCCCACGCGGCCGCGACCGGGACCCCGGGCTCCGGGTCCGGCATCCGGGCCGCCCGCAGCCGCGGCAGGAAATGACCGATGCGGCCCACTTCGTGCGCGCGCGCCGCCGCGGCCTGTTCCGCGGTCAGGCCGCCCGCCCCGGTATCGGGCACGGCCCCGGCGGGCACGCCTGCCGGCCCCGGTACTAGCCCCGGTCCTAGTCCCGTTACCGGGACCGGCCACAGGTCGCTGGCCAGGCCGCTGTTCACCACCATGTGCAGCCCGGGGCCGAGCTCGCGCTCGGCGAACTCGGCGCCGTCCCAGCTGAGCAGCACGGCCCGGCCCGGTTCCGCGACCAGCAGCCGGAACGGGTCGAAGGCCGCGAGGTCGGCGAGGCCCAGCTTGCCGTCCGCCGCCGCGGCCAGGGGCAGCACGCCGCGGGACCGCCGCGTGGACGGGGAAGCCATCCGCCCGCGCCCGTTGAGCACACACGCCACCCGGCGCAGGGCCGGGGTGACCGCCAGCCAGGTCCCGCCGGCCAGCAGGTCCCGCCCGCCGATCACATCCGGCCGGTCCGGCCAGTACCGGCCCGGCGGCTGCCAGTCACGGCTGATGAACTCGTCACGGACCCCGGCCAGCAGGACCGTTCCGTCCGGCCCCAGGCCGAGAATTGCGGTGCACATGCCCTTATTTCAGCAGAAGGGGCAGCGCCGGGCGTACATCGCCCGTGCGGGGTCGCGGCTGGATAGTCGTTCGCCTCCCGTAGGGCCCGGGCGCGACGATAGGTCCATGACCGATATTCGCCCGGTGAACGAGGACGACTGGCGCGTCATACGCGATATCCGGCTGGACGCGCTGCGGGACGACCCGGCGCGGAGCGAGATCGGAATGACGCTCCCGCTGTGACGGTTACCCGCGCCGGGCGCGCAGGGCCCGCTGGGCGCGCCAGGCGGCCTCCGCCTCGCCCATCGGCGTGGACGGGGGGGCCTGGACGAACGGCCAGATCTCTTCGGCGATCCCGCGCCAGTCGGCCGTCGCGGTCAGCTCGCCGAGCAGGGCGAACACGCCCAGGTTGATCCGCTGCAGGATCACGTAGGACCGCGGGACCTGCGCGTACGGCGCGATCGGGCTGCGGACGTCGAAGAACCGGCGCACCACGGCGGAAGAATAGTCCCCGGTAATGGTCAGCTCGCCGGGCTTGCGGATCGTGTCGTAGAACACGGCCAGGTGGTCCACGATCACGTCCGTGCCGAGCGGTGCCCCCGGCTTGAGGAAGCCCGCTTCCTCCAGGCTCCGGCGGAACTCCTCAGGGTCATTCTCCACGCACAGGTAGCGGGCCATGTCCATGAGCGGCCGCAGCTCGTCCGCGGTGAAGTGCTTCACCAGCCCGAAGTCCAGGAAGGTCACCTTCCCGCCGCCGTGGAACAGGTAGTTACCGGGATGCGGGTCGCCGTTGAACGCGCGCATGTCGTAAAGGCTGCGGAAGACGAACCGGTAGATCGTCTCGGCGGCCAGGTCGCGCTCGTGCTGGGACCAGGTGGACAGCTCGGAGAAACGCGCGCCGGTGGCCAGGTCGCTGGTGACCACACGGCGGGTGGACAGCTCGCTGACGACCTTCGGTACATGAATAGTGGGGTGGCCGTCGTAGTAGTCCGCGAACAGCTGCTGGTTGCGCGCCTCGCGGCTGTAGTCCAGCTCCTCGACGATCCGCTCCCGCAGCTCGGTGATCAGGGAGTCCACGTCCTGGCCGGGCGCGATGATGCGGAGCATCCGGCGCAGCAGGGACACATTGCCCAGATCGGCCGCGATCGTCTCGGCGATCCCCGGGTACTGCACCTTGACCGCGACGGCGCGGCCGTCCCGGGTGATGGCCCGGTGCACCTGCCCGATGGACGCGGCCGCGATGGGCTCGGGGTCCCATTCCGCGAAGACCTCCTCGGGCGGCATCCCGAGCTCTTCCGTGATGACCCCGGCGGCCAGTTCGGCGGTCATCGGGGGCACGCTGTCCTGGAGCCGGCCGAGCGTACGGCGCGCCTCCGGCGGCAGGCCGTCGTCGACGTAACTGGCCATCTGGCCCAGCTTCATCAGCACGCCCTTCATCGCCCCCAGGGTGGTGGCGACGTCCTCGGCGGTCTGCAAGGCGAGATCGTTGCGGAGCTGCTGGCGGTTCTCACCGGCCAGCATGAACAGGCGCGGGGTGTTCCCGGCGTAGCGCGCGCCGCCGCGTACGGCCAGCTGGAGGGCCGCGAGGCCACGGTTCAGGCGGAGCGCGCCGACACGCCGGGCCTGCCGGACCACGACCGTGGCGGTAACCGCCGTGCCGATGGTCAGCGCGGCGAAGATGGCCTTCTTCACGCGGCCCGCGCCGCGCGCATCCGCAGGGCCAGCCGCTGGCGGGCCTCGAGCACCCCGGGCTCGCCGAGGAACACGGCGTCGAGCACGCCGAGGGCCTGGCGGATCTCCATCCGGCGCGCGTCGGTCAGCGGCCCGGGCATCTCGTAGCCGTACATGTCGCGAGCCCAGCCGGGCAGCGCCGCGATCGTGCCCGCCCGGATGTCCTGCCAGATCTCGCCGACGTCCGGGTCCAGGCCGGGCGGATCGAGCAGGTAGGCCATTGATTCGCGGGCCGCAGGCGTACAGCGCAGCTCCGGGCGGACCGATTCGAGATAACGGCCGAGGGCGGCCACGCTGGCCGGGACCAGGGCGGCCGGCACACCGACGAGCTCGGCGGCCGCCACCATTTCCGCGACATAGCGGTCGGCGTCGGCGGCGGACAGCGGGGTGCCGAACAACTGGGCGGCCGCGATCGTGGAATCGACGAGGGCGGCGTGCACCCACAGCAGCAGGGCGGGATCCCCCGCCGCGTAGGGCTGGCCGGTCACGGAGTCCACGCCGCGGACATGCTCGTGGATGCGGCGGACCCGCGCCGAGACCCGTTCGGCCGTCGCTTTGTCCCCCACACTGACCGTCGTCACGTACGAAGACGTCGCGGCGAGGCGGCCGACGGGGTCGCTGCGCCAGTCGCTGTGCTGGTCGACCCCGGCCATGGCCAGCGGATGCAGCGCCTGGATCATCAGCGACCGCAGGCCCGAGATGGGACCGGACAGGTCGGTAGTGAGCCGCCAGGTGACGCTGCCCGGGCCGAAGAACCCGTCGTCCGCCGGATGGTCCGGAACGCTGGACGCGTACGCGGCCGCCGAACGCTCCACCAGCCCGGACAAGGACCCGGGCAAGGACCCGGGCAACGGCCCGGGCCAGGACCCGGGCAAAGGCCCGGGAACGTCAGCGTAGGAATCAGCCGCCACCGCTTGCCACCTCCGCAGATAACGCCATGGTCACAACCTCAACGTACCCGGTGGTAAGCAGGAGAAATGAACGCGGGCACCGGATCTCGCGAACCGCGGGAGACGCTGGCCGCCGAGCGGGTCAGCACGCTGGAACGGCTCGGGGGGCTGGAGCGGGAGTTCGCCGGCATCGTCGACTCCTCCGCTTCGGCCAATGCCGACGACGAGCACGACCCGGAGGGGGCGACGATCGCCTTCGAGCGCCAGCACGTCGCGGCGCTGATCGACCAGGCCCGGGAGCACCTCGACGCGATCGACGCGGCGCTGCAGCGGGTGCAGGACGGCACGTACGGGCGATGCGAGAGCTGCGGCCGGCCCATCGCGCCCGAGCGCCTGGCCGCCCGGCCGACCGCGACAAGGTGCGTCGCCTGCGCCGGCCGGCGCTGAGCCAGCCCCGGTGCGGGGGCGGCACGCCGAAGCCGTGGTACGGCATCACGGCGCTCGTTAGCGGCCCGAGCGGGACGGCCAGCCAGAGTGATCGGCTAGCCAGGGGTGATCGGCGTGCCCTGGTGGAAGTAGCGGCGCCAGCTCGGGCCGGTCTTCAGCCAGAGTGAGCTGTGGCGGGAACGCTGGCCGCCCTGCTCGCTGGTGTAGCTGACGAGAATGACCGTACCGGACAGCCGGACCCCGGTCAGCCCGGAGATCGCGGCCGCTGGCCCGGCGGGCGATCCGACCCCGTTGTCCGGCGCGCCGGGCGCGCCGGGCGCGCGGGACGCCGGGCGCGCCGGGCGCGCCGGATGGCCGAGGGCCGCGATGACCTCGCGGCGCTCGAGGCGGTGGCCAGAGGTGGCGATATCACAGAAATCCGGGTGCAGCAGCGCCTCGACCTGCGCGGTGGAGACGTGCGCGTCCGGCTGCAGCAGGCTCAGTTCGCGCCGGATTACGAAACGCACGTCTTCATCTGACCGCGTGTCCGTCACGGGCTTAAGGATAGCGGCGCGCTCTGGCGCTTGACTGGGGACCGGGACAGCCGGCCGCGGTCATTGAACTTACCGAGGTGCGCGGGCCAGGGCTACCGCGGCTGGAGGACCGCCAGGATGTTGCCGGCGGGGTCCTTGAACCAGGCGATGTACGGGCCGCTCGCGCGGTTGATCCCCTTCTCGTCCTGCCCGAGGCCGTCGTAGTGCTCGAACCGTACGCCGCGGGCGGCCAGCCCGTCGACGGCCTGGTCGATGTCGTCGACCTCGAAGTTGAGGATCGTGTAGGCCGCCGGGGTGTGATCCGGCTTGGGGTAGACCAGCGTGTCCCGGGCGCCGGCCAGGTGCAGCGTCATCAGGCCGTACTGTTCGGACGTCTCGATGCCGAGCGTGTCACCGTAGAACTGCCGCGCTTTTTCCAGGTCATCGACGGAGAATCCGCTGAACGCCTTGGTTTTCCCGAGCATGATGGTTCCCTTCGCGATGCTGGCTGCGCCAGCCGGTGATGTCTCCTGGCGCCTCATGAGGGGAGACGGCCCGCGCCCCCAAAACTAAGCGGCGGCGCCGGGGGCGGCGACGTCGCGGCCGAGTATCCGGTTCGCGGCGGCGCGGATGAGGACCACGGCCCAGGTGCGGAACGGCCGCCACGGCTCGGCCAGCGTGCGGAACTGCGGCTCGGACGGCGGCTCATCCAGGCCGTAGAGCTGAGCGGTCAGCGCCAGGGCGCGCGGCTCGCTGACCGGCAGTACGTCGGCGAACCCGGTGCCGCGGATCACGATCAGGGCACTGTAGAAGGGGCCGATGCCCTTGATCGACTGAAGCTCGGTCATCGCGGCCCCGGGACCCAGCTCCTGCAGCGCGCTGACGTCGAGCCGGCCTTCGAGGGCGGCCCGGGCGACCCCGTGCAGGCGCTCGATCTTGTCCGGCCCGAGACCGGGGAACGACTCCACGCGGAGCAGCCGGCCAGGCGCCGGGAACGCGGCCAGGCGCTGGCCGGCCAGGTCGAACACGCGACCATGGGCCTCGCTCAGCAGCGCCCGGACCTGCATCATCTGCCGCGCCGGGCGGCGCGCGCTCAGCACCGACCAGGCCGCCGCCTCGTACGGGGAGTAAAACAGCGGCGGGCGCAGGCCCGGGGCGGCGGCCTGCAGCCTGCCGATCACCGGGTCCCGCTCGCCGACCCGGACGAACTCCGACGCGTCGTAGTCGAGCGACAGCACCCGCGCGACCTGGGCCCGCACCGCCGCCGGGTCGGTACCGGGCGGCAGGTACGCGGTGCCGTGCACGTCCCCGGCGGCGTCCTGGGAAAGCTCGACCCCCGCGTGGGCGGCGTAACCGTCCACGCAGAACGCCAGGCGCATGAGCGGCGCCTGCCCGGCACCGGCGTCCTGGGCCTCCCGCTGGCCGAACCCGAACGACGCCGCCTCGGCCAGCGAGAACGGACCCCGCGGGGAGATCGTGAACGATTCGGTGGCCACTGCTGTGGAAGACATGGCTGTGGAAGACATGGCTGTGGAAGACATGGCTGTGGAAGACATGACGGCTCCCGCCCTCGGTTACGTGCCTGATCCCATGGTCGCCGGAGGGTCTGACAATTTGCCTGGCACGCGGCACGGGCCGGCGATCACCGAGGTGACCGGGTAGGGCAGGGGCCGGGGATGGACGAGCAGCGCCCGGGCGACCTGGCGGATGGCCGGGCGCAGCGGCGTCAGGACCTGCTCGCTGTAGCGCCACGCGGCGCATTCGGCCGCACGGTCACCAGCACCTTTAATGGGGCCGAACCGCGCCACAATGTCGCGGCGGAAGTGGCGCGCGTCGCCGCCGTCACGCGCCCAGCGTGCGAGCCAGGCACAGAGTTCGCCGTCGTTCGCCGGCATGCTCCAGTCCCTGAGGCGCTCGGCGATCTGGCCGGCCGCGTCGATCACGAACGTCAGGCCGCCCCCGCCGCTGATCCGGTGCACCCGGCCCGCGCTGTCCCGCCCGTGCAGGATGCTGGCCGAGCTGAAACGGGCCCCGACGGCCAGCGCGGCCACGGCATGCCCGGCTTCGTGCCACGCCGTGGACACCGCCACCGCGCGGGCCGGCACATAGCTGGCGGCGTACCGGCCCGCGTAGCGCTGCCGGATCCACCGGTCGTGCACGATCGACTCGTCGTCGTAGCGGGCCAGCCGCGCGAGTGTGGCCTGGATCGCGGCCGCATCACGTTCCTCCGACGGCTTCACGGGGCACGATAGGCGGCGTGAGGGACTGGGTGGCGTGGCACAAAGCCTATGATGACCCGTCGTCAGCGCTCAGCGCCCGGCTGCAGATGGTCCAGGCCCAGCTGGCCGGGGCGATCGATCGCGCCCCGCCGGGCCGGGTCCGCCTGGTCAGCCTGTGCGCCGGGCAGGGACATGACGTCCTCGGGGTGCTGCGTGATCATCCCCGCCGCAAGGACGTGTCCGCCGTCCTGGTCGAGGCCAACCCGGACATCGCCGCGGCGGCCCGCGAGCGCGCCGCCGGGGCCGGGCTGGCCCAGGTCGAGGTGCGCCACGCGGACGCGGGCCGGGTCGCCAGCTTCGCCGACGCGCTGCCCGCCGGCGTGCTGATGCTGTGCGGCATCTTCGGCAACGTGAGCGACCCCGACATCGAACGGACGATCGCGGCGGCCGCCGCGTTCTGCGCGCCGGGCGGCACTGTCATCTGGACCCGGCACCGCCGGCCGCCGGACCTGACGCCACAGGTGCGGGCCTGGTTCACGGCGGCAGGCTTCGAGGAGATCATGTTCGGCAGCCCGGAGACATCCCCGCAGATCGGCGTCGGGGCTGGCCAGTTCCGCGGCACGCCCGCCGCCACCGGGCCGGCCGCCACGTGGCCTGACGCGCCGCTGTTCACCTTCGGCCCGCAGAGCTGAGGGGCGTCGGGCGCGCCGGGCGCATCGCACGCCCCCGAACGGGTAGAAGCCGAGTGGGAATAGCGCCCCCGGGGCGTGAGTTGGCCCGCGTGACAGTTGATGACGCCGGGCGGATGACGCCGGGCGGATGACGCCCAGGCGCGTGACAGGAGTGCGGGAGCTGACATGGCGACGATCGCGATCTTCGGCGGGACCGGATACGCGGGCAGCGCGATCAGGGAAGAGGCGCTGAAGCGAGGGCACTCGGTGATCGCGGTCAGCCGGTCGGGACCCGCGGCGGACAGCGCGCAGGCCGGCCCGCACGTGCCGGGCGGGCCGGACGTGCACTACCAGCAGGGTGATGTGCACGATGACGGGCTGGTCGAGGCGCTGGCGGACGAGGCCGACGTGATCGTGGTCGCGATCCCGGGCCGGGAGATCAACGGCCGGAAGCTGATCGACGCGCTCGGGTCCCTGACCGCCGCGGCGGCCAAAACGGGGACGCGGCTGGGATTCGTGGGCGGCGCCGGATCCCTGCTCGTGAGCGAGGGCGGTCCCCGTCACGTGGACGGGCCGGACTTCCCTGAGGCCCACAAGAACGAGGCGCTCAGCCACGCCGGCGTGCTGGCCGCGCTGCGCGAGACCGGCGACGACCTGGACTGGTTCTACCTGAGCCCGGCGGCCGGGTTCGGCTCGTACGCCCCCGGTGAGCCGACCGGGGCCTACCGCGTCGGCGGCGACGTGCTGGTGACCGACGCGAATGGCACGTCGTTTATCTCCGGCGCCGACTACGCGCTCGCGTTCGTGGACGAAATCGAGCAGGCCCGGCACAGCCGGGAGCGCTTCACCGTCGCGTACTGAAACGCCTTCTAGCGCTGCCCGGCCGGGTCACTTAGCATGCTCACATGAGCCCGCTGACGGGGGTACTTCGCGAGGCATGGGCGACATACAAGGCCTACGCCGCGCACTTTCTGGTGATCGCTTTCGCGCTCTACCTGGTCGCGGCGGTGATCAGCGCGCTGCTGGCCGCGGTCGCCGGGCTGCCGGGCAGCGCCGCCGGGTCGGTCATCAACCTGTTCTGCATGTTCCTGCTGCAGGCGGCGCTGGTGAAGGCGGTCCAGGACGTCCGCGACGGCCGGGTCGACCTCGACCTCCGGGGCACCTTGTCGGCTGCGCTGCCGTACGTGCTGGCGGTGGCGGCCGCATCGATTCTGGCCGCGATAGCGATCGTGATCGGGTTCGCGCTCCTCATCGTGCCCGGCCTGATCCTGCTGACGTTCTGGTCGCTGATCGTGCCGAGCATCGTCATCGGTGAATCGCCCGCGCTGGCCTCGTTCGGCCGGAGCTGGCGCACCGTGCGGGGGTACGCCTGGAACGTGTTCGGCACCTACGTCCTGGTGTTCCTGATCTACATCGCGGTGCAGATCGCGCTGTCGCTGATCTTTTCCGTGCTGCCCGGCTCGGGCCGGAGCTTCATCGCCGATGTCGTCTCCGGCACCCTCGTCACGCCGTTCATCTCGATCGTGGTCAGCCTGATCTACTACCGGCTGACCACCGCGCACGTGAACCAGGCCCCGCCCGGTTACCCGCCGCCCCCGGGTTACCCGCCGCCCGGGCCGCCCGTCTAGATCCGCGCCCGTCTGGCCAAGTACTCCGGGCCGGCACCCCGGCCGGCCCGCCGCCCGGGCTCAGTGCTGGTTCACGCTGTCCTGCTCGAGGGCGGCCAGGGCCAGGGGCACCCAGCCGCTGTCCCAGCGGTGCGCCATCACGGTCCATGCCTCGGTGGAGTGAGCGATGCCCTCCGCGGTGAGCAGTGAGTTGTAGTCCGTCATGTCGGTCTGGAAGGCGTTGTAACCGCCGATCCAGATCCGGTTGTTGCTAACGAACGGTGCCTTGTGCGCCGTCAGGAAGGCCGGGGTGAGGCGGTAGCTGGCCTGGAAGTTCGCGTCCGTGCCGTAGGAACTCGCCGAACTGGAGCCGTACTCGTCATAGGCCGACATGTCGGCGGGGAAGTCCCACGACGCGGCGAGCGTGAACACGTCCGGGTGCTTCAGCAGCAGGTCCTGCCCGCCGATCCCCGACTTGGAGAAACCGATCAGCCAATTCTGCTCGGTGCCGGACGTGGCCAGATTCGCCTTGACCCAGGGCGCCAGCTCCGACGTCATGAACGTCTCGTACAGCAGATTGGCGTCGTTCGGATTGTCCGCGTACCAGGGCTCGATGGCGAAGGAGGGCTCGATGATCGTCAGGTTGTACTGGTTCTGGGCGTTGGCCGCCTCAAGCGTCGCCATGCCGTCGCCGAAGGTGGTGCCCTGGCCGGCCTCGACCGGAAGCGCGAACAGGAAGTTGTGCGCGACGCCGGCCGCCGGGTTCGCCGGGCGGAGCACGCGCAGGATCTGCGGCCCATCACCGTTGCTGGCCGAGATCATGTCGTAGGACTGGACGCCGTTGGCGTCCGTGCTGAGGTAATGCGCCTCGAACCCGGCACTCCCCCCCGACCAGTTGTCCGCTGTCGCCGTGCCAAAGGCCATGATGCCGGGGGCACCACCGGTCCAGCTGTTGTCGTAGACGGCGATTCGCTCGACGCCGTTCTCCAGGAACGAGAGCGTCGAGCCGACCGCCATCAGCTTGAGCTGGGTTCCCGCCGCCAGCGGACCGGAGCTGTAGGCATTGCCGATCTGGTTCCAGCTGCCGCCGCTGCGCAGGTAGAGCAGCAGTTCCGGGCTGCCATTGTTCCAGGTGTAGACGCCGACGTACCCGTTCTGCCCGCCGTTCTGGGTCCGTACGGCCGGGCCGATCCACTGCGTGCCCGTCAGCTGGGCAGAGGTCACTTCGATCTGCGAGTACTGATTGCTGCTGTAACTTTCGGCGGTCCGCATGCCGCCGGTCGTGCCCGTGGCGCTGGTGCCCGCCACGGTCTGGGAGGAGATGGCCAGGCCACCGTCGCTCATGTCGGTCCAGTTGGCCCCGAGCGGCCCGTCGGCCCGGTTGAAGTTGTCGGAACCGCTGCCGGCCGAATTCGTCGTGCACGTGACCGCGACGTTGCTGACGCTCGCCGAAGAGATCGTGCCGGAGCCGTTGGCGACCGTGCAGTTCTGGCCGGCCGGGCCGTTCTTCACCGTGACGTTGTACGCCCCGCCGTTGGGCAGCAGGGTCGCGAAGGTGAAGGGACCGCTGGCGCTGACGCTCAGGTCGTCGCCGCCGTTGTTCTCCAGGACGGCGGTTCCCGAGAGCCCGGAGACGTTTCCGCCGACGGAGTAGGCGCCCGTGGCGGACAGGCTGCCGCCCGCCCAGTTGTCGGCGGTGGGAGTCTGGAAGGCCATGATGCCCGGCGCGCCGCCGGTCAGGCTGGTGTCAGTGGCGGTGATCCGCTGAACGCCGTTCTGCAGGAACGAGATCGTGGACCCGACGGCGCTGATCTTCAGCTGGGTGCCAGCGGGAAGAGCGCCGCTGAAATAGCTGGAGCCGAGCTGCGTCCAGTTGCCGCCGGCCCGCTTGAACAGCATCAGTTCCGGATTGCCGCTGTTCCAGAAGTAGATGCCCAGGTACAGGCTGAGGCCGCCGTTCTGGGCGCGTACGGCGGGACCGATCCACTGCCCGCCGCTGATCTGCGTGGACGTGACCTCGACCTGGGAGTACTGATCGCTCGTGTACGTCTCGGCGGTCCTGATGTCACCGCTGTAGGCGCCCGAGGTCCCGATCACGGCCTGCGACGAGATCGCCAGGCCGCCGTCGGACATGCTGGCCCAATTCGGCCCGAGCGGCCCGTTCGCGCGGTTGAAGTCGTCGGTGGCGGTCCCGCTTACGCTGCTGGAGCAGGTGACCGCAACGTTGGTGACGTTCGCCGACCCGATGGTGCCGGTCCCGTTCGTCACCGCGCACGTCTGCCCGGCCGGATTGGTCTTGACCGTAACGCTATAGGCCGCCCCCGCCGCCAGG
>Ga0066790_10000744_pt1 | contig 12960 bp, 10 predicted proteins | sample OrgsoiDNA2013050_FD_70963 | JGI IMG/M metagenome (GOLD analysis project Ga0066790, IMG submission 70963) | Permafrost soil microbial communities from the Arctic, to analyse light accelerated degradation of dissolved organic matter (DOM) -... | ecosystem: Environmental > Terrestrial > Soil >...
CCGAGATAAGGAATCTCCCCCAGCGTCTCGTCAAAATAGAAACAGTAGTGCGCCGGAGTGATCTCGTCGGTCGAAATGTCGTCGCGCAGTTTTGGATTGTTAGCCGGATTCTTCGTGTCCCAGGGCAGGTCTTCGCCCGCGAGTTGCCGCTGGATGAGCTCCGGATCTTCGGTAAGAAAAAGGATGCGCCCCTGCAGCCGGACTTTGTCCGGCCGCCTTTCGATCTTGCGTTCCAATAGTGAGTTGATCACGATGAACCTGAAGTGTTTTTGAATTGGCCAGCGCCCGGAGCGGAGCGGGCCGGCGTCCCCACAAAGTTATTGTAACAAGGCAACAGCCGCCCGCAGTGCGCTTACCGCTTGTATTCGCCGGGATCGGGCAGAGGAGTTAGCCCGCGTCCCGCAAAGATTTCGCTGAACTCGTGCAACAGTGCGTCGTGCACCAAGCCATTTGAAGCCAGCGTCTCGCGGCTGTCGATTTCAAACGGAGATCCGTCGAAGCGGCTGACCTTGCCGCCGGCTTCTTCCACGATGAGCACACCCGCGGCCGTATCCCACGGATTGAGATTGAATTCCCAGAAACCGTCGAAGCGCCCGCTGGCTACGTTGCACAAATCCAGCGCAGCCGATCCCGCGCGACGCACGCCGTGGGTGCGCAGCGTGATCTGGTGGTAGAAGTGAATGTTCGGATTCTTGTGCCGCTTGTGGCTCGGAAAACCGGTGGCCACCAGACACTCCTTCAACAGCGACGCCTTCGAGACGTGAATCGGCTTGCCATTCAGGTGCGCGCCTCTTCCCTGCTCGGCGCTGAATAATTCGTCACGGGTGGGATCGTAGACCACTCCTGCGATGCGGCGCCCCTGATCCTTCACCCGGTGTTCCAGCGCCATGGACACACCGAATACCGGATACCCGTGCGCGAAGTTCGTTGTACCATCGAGCGGATCGACGTACCAGCGGTAGTCGCTACCCTGATCGTTCAGCCCCTGCTCTTCGCCCAGGACGTCATGGGACGGAAACTGCTGGCGGATGCGCTCGCGGATGAGCGCCTCGGCGGCGCGGTCCGCCGCGGTCACCAGATCGGCGTCCCCCTTGTACTCAATCTTGATTCCCTGCTGGAAATGCTGCAGAAGCAGCGCTCCGGCCTCGCGAGCGATGGTCGACATGGCGGGAAGGAAACTTTCGGGATGGTGTGCGGAGGATGACATTGATTAAGGGCTTTCGGCTTTCGGACTTCTCACGGCAGGGTCGCGCACTCAAGAAACAATCAATCACCAAAAGATTCGGAGTCGGAGACACTCGGATGCCGGCAGCCGAGAGCCGGGCGCCGACCTACTTCCGCTCTCCGCCATCTTCCGAGATGTACATGATCTCGTGCTTAAAGATGAACAGATTGGGCGCGCCCTCGCGCGTCAGCCGCACCATATTTTTGTCGTAATATTCAATCCATCCGTAGAAGATCTGCCCGTCCAACAGCTTGACCGAGACCGGTTTCTGCTTTTCCCCCAGCGCTTTAAGAAACGCAACCTCTTCGAAGGTATCTTCCGGAGGAGGCGTCCGGCTTCGCTTGGCGGCATTGGGATTCCCTTGTGGGGCGCGGAACGGCATGCACGCATTGTACACAAAGCGTGACGTCCAATGCCGCGCCAAGGTTGAGAAACGGCACACAAAGCCGGGGTACAATGCCTGAAATCTTTGCTCTTCCGGCAGGAGGCGCACCTTGAAGAAATCTGCTCCGCTCTCACTCCCTCTAGTGTTCGGACTGATGCTGGGGACGTTCGCTTTCCCCGCGATTCCGCAAGCTCGCAGTAACTATCCCAAGCCTCCCGAGCCACTCGATCCGGCGACTACCAATCCGACGCCCGCCGCTCCCAACCGGCACATCGATCTCGCGCGACTGCAGAGAGAAGCGGACGATCTGGCCCGCACCGCGCAAACCATCCCCTCCGACGTAGCCAGCGTCCGCAAAGGAATGCTCCCCAAAGACGTGATCGAAAAACTGAAGCAGATTGAAAAACTATCCAAGCGCCTGCGGACGGAACTGAACCCGTAAACCCGCGCAAGAAAAAATGCCGCCAACATGAATATTGGCGGCATCAATGCGTCGGCCTGTTGACCTCGACCTAAAAGACCACCTTCAGACCAAATTCGATCTGTCGCGGGGAGCCCAGCGTGTAGACGCCAGTGCCAGCACCCACACGGTTTCCGAAATGCCCGTTGTAGTCGGTACCGTTGACGCTACCGGGTTGGCCGGTAAGCAATCCCGACATCATGCTGGTCGGCAGATCGAAGTTAACGAAGTTGAAAAGGTTGTAAACACCGATCGACGGTTTGATGGTCACCTTTTCCTTGACAGTGTACGTCCAAGCGAGAGTGGTATCGAAGGTCTTTAGCCATGAGTAGTTTTGCTGACCGGCGGGCGCTAACGGCAGAGGAGTACCACCATTGCCTACGCCGCCCAAAGTAGCTAAATCCTGAGCGGTCATCAGATTGGCAGCAATGAGCACATTGCCGGCGGGAGTTGGCTGGCCAACGACTGTGGTGTTGAACTTGGAAATGGCCGCGTTGATGCCGCTGGCATCGATGCCCCGATCAAAATTTCCCACCTTGGTTCCCGGGATCGGGTTTTGGGTCGTACCACTCCCCGTGAAGTCAGTCTGGAAAATCTGGCCGGCGGACCCGGTATTTGGAACCGTCAGTGTTGTCGAAAGCGGGCTGTCGAAATGGCCGATGACCGCCCACTGGAATCCGCCACGCAGATCTACGAAGCCACCGAAAGAAATCTGGTGGGTGCGATCCAAGGTGGAAGGTCCAAAGTAGCGGTTGACATTGGCATTGTCCAGGGCTGGGACGATGAAGTCCTGGTCGCCGCTGGCCGCAGTTACCAAGTTGTCCGCTGCCACCCCGCCGCCGGTGTTGTCAAAGCGGGACAAGGAATAGGCAAGTTGAAAGTTCAAGGCCGTGGCGCCCCGAAACGGAGCCTTGACGTTTTCTACGAGTTTCATCTGAAGGCCGTCGTACAGCGAGCGCCCCACGGGCGACAAGAAGTTGAGCGGCGGCGCGTTGGGATTGATGCCGCCGAAAGCGCAGTTATAACCAAGCGCGGCTAGACAACTGCTGCCACCCATATCCGCTGAAGAACCAAGGCCGAACGAGGCAAAGTTTCCGATATTGGCGCCAATCGCCTGGTTGGACGAGTTGAAACCGTTAAGCGCTGAACAATTAGCTTCGGCAGCTGCAAGTGAGGCAGCGTTGCACGCAGCCAGGGTGTTTGCGATCGCTTGCTGGGCACCGGCCAAGCTAAAGTACCTGACGTCGCCAGCATGATTGCGGTCGACACCCAGCAGGTAGTGTGTCTGGACGTTCCGCACGAAATCGACGCTTAGCACCATGCCTCTACGAAGCTCCCGCTGAATGCCAAGATTCATCTGGATCGAGCGAGGAGATCTGTAGTTGGGGTCAAACATGGAGGCACCCGGCGCAAAAAAGCAATTGCTACCACCCGCGCAATCGGTCAAATATTGTCCCGCGTAGGCTGGATTAACCGCCGTGAGGTTCAGGGGCGAGGCGGCGGCCCATTGCTGCTGCAAGGCGATGATCGCAGGCAGGGCGTTACCGATGAGCGGGAAGTTGGTGTCCCCCTGGTTACCGCAGACTGCGGCGCTCGGAACGATGGGACCCGACGGGCTCTGCAGAGTGACCGGATTCCCCGGAGAACTGCAGGGCGAGAAGAACTGCAGGAACGCTCCTGTTTGTTCGCGAGGCGGCCCGTCGAAAAGCACGTTGTTCCAGATGGCATTCTCCCAGAACAATCCAATACCACCACGAATCGATGTCTTGCCGTTTCCGCTCGGATCCCAGGCAAACCCTACCTGCGGCGCAAAATTGGAGTTAGGCTGTCTTACGGCGTTGCCTAGCCCAGCGAACAGAGCATTGAGTTGAGGAATCGCGGGATACTGGCTGTCAGTGCGTCCGGTGTCGCGGTCGTACCGTAACCCGTAGGTCAGGGCAAAATTTCGCCTGATCTTCCACGTATCCCCAAGGTAGAACAGAATGCGATTATCTGGCCCAAGGCCGCCCGCAGGGAATCCCAGCGCCGGCTTAGTAGTGGAATAGCCCAATTCGTTAGCGATGGTCACAGAATCGGCCGGGTAGTTGAAGGGATTAGAAGCGCCACCGGTGAAAGGGCCACTGGCCGCTGCCGTAACTTCGGCATCTGACACCCCTGATATGACCTGCGGTCCGTTCTTAAAGAACGAGGCAAAACCACCACCTTGGAGATGGTTAAACGAAACTCCAAAACGGATCACGTGTGAGCCGATGATCTTGCTTCCATCGTACTTGATTTCGTGGTCGCTCTGGGGAGTGCTCTGCGGAGCCAAAAGGTTCGGGCCAGCCGTCAGCCCGGTCCCTCCCATGAAAATCTCGGCGCCAATGTTGTTAAACGGCAGCGAGCTGTTGCCCGCGGTCGCATCCACGATCTGATTCTGGAATTTCAAGAAAGAAAAACGGATGGAATGGCTAATGCTGCCGGTGTTGAAATCCACGCCGATCACATGATTGCGAGTGATATCAACGTTGTTATAGAGCGAGTAACCAAACCCGAACGTCGCTCCCAGAGAATTCTTGAAATAAGAATAACGATAGAAGAGGCGCGCGCTCTTGGTCAGGGAGTAATCCAACCGTCCGAGCAGGTTGGCCTCATGGAAGGGATCGGCAAAGCTGCCCGAGTACTGACTGAAAGGAGCAGAGACAGGCACCGGCACCGTGGTGTGCTGAATGGTTCGCTCACCGTCCGCGAAGAAGAACAACTTGTCCTTGATGATCGCCCCGCCGAAAGCGCCGCCATATTGGCTGCGCTGGAAGGGACCTGGTGCTCCCGGAAGTTGCGACGAGAACGCGCTGTCGCGGAATACGCCAAAGGCTTCCCCGTGGTAGGAGTTCGTTCCGGACTTCGTGGTGACGTTGACCGAACCGGAAGACGTCAACTCTGTGGACATGTCCAGGCTGGACTGGCTGATCTGGAATTCCTGAATTGCACTCGCGGGGATGTCGGTAGTCGTGGTGCCGACCGTCTCGTCGGAGACATCAACGCCATCGACCTCAATGCGAGCAGTACGGCCAAATCGTCCACCGAACGAGATGGACGAATAGCCCGCTTTCGTGGGATCGAAATTCTGACCATCCTGAATCTGGACGCCGGGTTCGAGTTGCGCGAGATCTAGAAAGTTGCGGCCATTGACCGGCAAGTTCTCAATCTGGCTGGCGGTCAGAACACCTTGCACCGTCGCCTGCTCCGTATTGACCTCCGCTGAGCTCGCCTCCACGTCAATAACGGTGCTCTCCTGGCCGACTTGTAACTTGGCGTTCGCCGTAGCGGTGTTGCCGACTTGCACTTGCACGGTCTGGCTCACCGTACTGAAGCCCTTCATCGTGACCTGCACTTTGTAAGTGCCCGGAACCAGCGAGCCGGAGTTGAAGCCACCGGACGAGTTCGATGTCACGTTGATGATCTGGTTGGTAGCGATATTAGTGATCGTGACTTTGGCGCCGTCTAACACAGCACCGCTCGGATCCGCTACAGAGCCGCTGATGCTGCCCGTACCAACCGTGGTTTGCGCCAGGAGAAACGCTGAGGACAACAGGACAAACACGCTGACCAGCGCCAACATGCGAGGGGACTTGAGGTTCATCGTCAACCATCCTTTCGGAATGTTCACAGAATCGTTTACCTGACTTGTCGTGAACACTGTCGCTGCAGAAATCCACGATTGCCGTTTTGGCGCGGGATATGAAATCTGTTGATGAGACCTCCAATGCAATTTTCCGGCCAGGCCCGCAGGATACGCGATCAGGCAACCCAGCTCTCATTCATTTCAATCACTTGCCGTGATCCAAAGCGAGTCCAGCGTCGGCCGAACCGCGAGGTCCGCGATCCGCATATTCCAAATACTGTATTCCTGTTCTGGGAAACTGGACGAATTCGAGTTTACCCTCGCGTTTACATATAGTTACAATCAAAAAAATGGGATGTCTCCGCAACGAGAAATGCGTGTCATATCTTATGCCAGATTCTTGGGGCCGTCTTAAGTTAGAACTCCGACTTCACCGTATAGTAACCGGCTCTGTGGCGAACTCGATAGCCCGCGGCATCGGGCGCGCCCGCCACTTTGACCTCGATGCGGCGGAACTCGGAGAACGATGTGCGCTGTGAAGGATAGTAGGCCAGCAAATACTGCGTACGCAGTTCGTCGCTGATTTTGCGAAATGCGTCGTCGAGTTGTGCTGTGGAAGTCGCATAGTAATACTTGCCCCCGGTATCGTCCGAGAGCTGGATCAGGGCGTGCTCGCCCCCGGTTTCGCGCCCGGCGCTGCTCTCGATGGGGACAATGATGATCGAGTAAACAATCGCTTCCGCCTCGACGGCGGCGCGCACGGCTTCGGTGTAGCTGGTTTTGCTGAACGTGTCCCCGCCATCGGTGATCAGGACGACGACTTTTCGTCCTTTGCGGTGGTCCAGAGCGCGCGAGACCAGGTAGATGGCGTCGTAGAGCGCCGTGGCGGCGCCCGGGCGAATGTGGTCGATGCCTTCGTCGATGCTCTTCTGATCGGAAGTGAATCCGTGTGTGGCTTCGCGTACGTTTTCGTTGAAGCCGTATACGGAAAGTACATCGATTGGGCGCAGGATGGCGTGCGCAAACCGCTTGGCTGATGACTGTTCCAGCGGCAAATCGTGATGTGTGCTCAGACTCGTGTCGAGGGCAAGTGCGATCGAAAGCGGCAGCACGGATTCCTTGTCGAAGACGGCGATTTTTTCGTCGTGATCGTCCTCTTTGAGCATGAAATTCTCTTTGGTGAGCCCGCCAATGGGAGCGCCGTGAGCGTCGGTCACGGTCACGAATACGTTGACCAGGTTGACGTCCACCCGAAGGGTGGTCGTCGGTTCAGACTGACGTTCGGTCTTGCCGGATTTCTGCGGGGCAGGACTCGGCTGGACCGGCGTCTGCTGCGCCCATAGGCCACCAGACAGAACCACTGGGCCAATCAGAAGCAGACTCGTGGCGGGTTTTCTCATCGAGTAGTGGAATTATACCTGCGGATCCACGGCGTCTCTGCCGGATCACCAGCTCTTCATGGCGGCGAATCCCGACGAACAAAAAGCAATCCAGCCGTGCAGTTAGATGCGGCTCGCCGTGCTGGGCTGCCTCAGATCCCGGAATTTGCCCGTGGAATCTCCGGTGGGAACGGTTCTCCATCCGCCCAAACGGTACCGTCCTCGAAGTGCTCCTTCTTCCAGATGGGCACGGTGCGCTTGAGCGTATCGATCAGCCACCGGCAAGCGTCAAAGGCGGCTGCGCGATGCGCCGACGCAACCGCAATCAGCACGCTGGTCTCGCCGATTTCGAGGCGCCCCAGCCGGTGGACGATGGCTACGTCGCGAATCGGGAAGTGTTGCACGGCCTGGATCGCCAACGCTTCCATTTGCTCCAGCGCCATCCCTTCATAGGCTTCGTAGTCGAGATAGACGGTCTTCCGTCCGCGGGTCTGGTTGCGGACCACGCCCTCAAAAACAAGAGCAGCGCCATCCTCCCCGCGCTTGAGGCCAGCAAGAATCGGCTGCGTATCGATGGCTTCGCGCACAATCCAAGCGTAGCGCCGGCGTCCCGCCGGCTGTCCGGTCGGTGTCTCGCCCGCCGCTTCGGGCGCGCCGCCGCTCACTGGCGGCAACATAGCAAGCTCGTCGTCCGGCTCTAATTTCGTATCGGGCCCGGCATATTGTTGGTTCACCGCCACGGCAAAAGACGGCAGCAACTCTCTCAGGCGCGGAATTTGTGATTCATACAATGCAAGCGCATCGCGGACCGACGCGCTGTCCGGCAGGTCGATCATGTCCGCTGACTTCCCCACGATATCTTTCAACATCCCGAAGAACAGCACTCGCACTCGCATCAGGGGTTCAGTTTACCTGACGGAGCTTTGCTTCCTACAGAACATCGACGAAGTCGGAATCATTGCGACCTTCCTCCGGCCGCATCGCCCGGAGCCAAAAAAAGGCCAGCCTCCTGCGAGGCTGGCGATTGAGATCGCGAGAAACATCACGCCCGCGTCAGCACCTTATCGTGGACCGGTTCCGGTTCTTTCACCGGAGCGGTGGGGTTGTAATCCTGTTTGGGATCTTGCGGAGGTGCAGAAAGTATCTTCGCCGCAGGACCTTCCGCCACCGCCGGCAGTGAAACCCGCAGGGCCTCGTCGATCGTCTTCACGTAGTGGACCGTGAAGTTCTCAAGCTGTTCCGGGGTGAGATCTTCCTCGACATTCATCCTGTTTTCCGCAGGCAGAATCACATCGGTAACGCCGGCACGTTTGGCGGCAAGTACCTTCTCTTTAATCCCGCCGACGGGAAGCACGTTCCCGCTTAGCGTGATCTCTCCGGTCATCGCCAGCAGCGGCGTGATGCGCTTTTTCGTCAGCAGCGATACCAAGGCAGTGGCCATGGTCACTCCCGCCGAAGGCCCGTCCTTCGGAATCGCCCCAGCCGGTACGTGAATGTGCAGATCGTGATTGGCGAAGAAGTCCTCCGCAACCCCGAGCCGGTCCGCATTGGACCGCACCCAGGTCAGCGCCGCCTGCATGGATTCCTGCATGACCTGGCCGATCTGCCCGGTCATGGTGAATCCTCCCTTGCCCTTCATCGCGTTGGCTTCGACGAACAGCACATCGCCACCCGAAGGAGTCCAAGCCAGACCCACGCCCACACCGGGCCGCTCGGTCCGTTCCGCAATTTCTCCCTCGCTGCGAATCTTGATGCCCCCGAGAAATTCCTGAATGACTTCCTTGGTGACGATGAGTTTATCGGTCTTGCCCTCGGCCAATCGCCGCGCCTGCTTGCGGCAGATCGTACCGATGGTGCGCTCCAGACTGCGCACGCCCGCCTCCCGCGTATAGTGCCGAATGACGTGGCGCACTGACTCTTCGGGAAACTCGATTTGCTCGACCGTGATGCCGTTCTCTTCGATCTGGCGCGGAACCAAATAGCGGAACGCGATGTGAACTTTCTCTTCCTCGCTGTAGCCTTGCAGTTCGATGATCTCCATGCGATCGCGCAACGGCTCCGCGATCGGATCGAGCATGTTCGCCGTCGTGATGAACAACACCTTCGACAGGTCGAACGTCACGTCGAGATAGTTGTCGCGGAACGTCGAGTTCTGCTCCGGATCGAGCGCTTCCAGCAGCGCCGATGCCGGATCGCCGCGGAAGTCGCGTCCGACTTTGTCGATTTCGTCGAGCATGAAGACCGGATCTTTCGTCTCCGCGCGCCGAATACCCTGGATAATCTGCCCGGGCAGCGCTCCGATATATGTGCGGCGATGTCCGCGAATCTCGGCTTCGTCATGCACGCCGCCGAGCGAGAGCCGTACGAACTTGCGGCCCAACGCGCGCGCGATCGACTTGCCGAGCGAAGTCTTGCCCACGCCCGGAGGTCCAACGAAGCACAGAATCGGCCCCTTCATGTTCGGCTTCAGGCGCCGGACGGAGAGATAGTCGAGAATCCTGTCTTTCACTTTCTCCAGATCGTAGTGATCGGTATCCAGAATCTCCTTTGCTTTCGGGATCTCGATCTCCTGCCCCGAAGTCTTGGCCCACGGCAGGACGGCAAGCCATTCAATGTAGTTGCGCGTCAGAGAATAGTCCGCTGCCATCGGCGACATCCGCGAGAGCCGTCCCAATTCCTTGAGCGCTTCCTTCTTAACCTCGTCGGGCATGCCCGCTTCTTCGATCTTCTTCTTCAGATCCTCGACGTCGCGCTGGCCTTCGTCCTGCTCGCCCAATTCTTTTTGAATGGCCTTCATCTGCTCGCGCAGGTAATACTCCCGCTGCGTCTGCTGTACGCGGTCCTGCACTTCGCTCTGAATCTTGTTGCGCAGTTGCTGAACTTCGAGTTCCTTCGCGAGATGCTGGTTGATTTTTTCCAGGCGTACGTGAATGTCCAGCGTCTCCAGCGTATCCTGCTTGTCGGGCGTCGATAGCGACGGTAGCGACGACGCAATGAAGTCCACCAGACGGCCCGGTTCGTCAATGTTCATCGCCACGGTCGAGAGTTCATCCGACAGCGTGGGCGAACCGGCGACGATCTGCTGGAACAGCGTCAGCACGTTGCGTTGCAAAGCTTCAATCTCAGAGGTCGCGGCCGGCGGGCTTCCCTCGGGCAACGCCGAATAGTAGGCGCTCATGAAGGGCGTCAGTTGGGTAAACTCGCCCAGACGCACGCGCTCCAGGCCTTCAGCAAACACGAACAGACTCTGGTTGGGCATCTTGACGACCTTATGCACGACGGCGGACGTTCCCACCGTATAGAGGTCGCTGGGCTGAGGGGAATCTACCCGCGCTTCACGCTGTGCCACCACGATGATGGTCTTGTCTTCGCCAAGGGAATTGATCAACTGCACGGAGCTCTCCCGACCCACCGTTAGGGGTAGCACAGCGTGCGGGAACAACACGGTGTCCCTTACCGGAAGCACCGGAAGGGCCTTCTGATCGTTTATTTCCTTATTCTTAGGAGTGCGCTCGACGGGCGACTGCTGGCTCATATGTCTCCTTGAGTGTAACTCGCTCAAGTTTTAGATGATACTCCCTCGGGAAAGGTTTCAGTAGCTCCGAGGATTCCCGCAAGATCTTGAATTCTATTCTGCTACGCCCTGTATGGAATGTGCCTAAGGTGCAGAGGCTAACGCGGAGGGTACCTCGTTGCCAAGGACAAAATGGGAGGACGGGCGCCGGAATCGGGAGAGACTCTTCCCTCCGGCGCCACAGCCTCGCCTACGGCGCGGCTCACGCCCATTTACTCGGTGGCGCTGATCAGATCTTAGAAAACGTGCTTCGCGCTATCCCCGCGGAACACCAACTCCTGCAGCACTCTCTCGTTACTCGCGTTCAGTTGGTAGATAGTTGCGTTCTGATCCGCCTTCTTCGTGAGAGGAACCAGCGTGCACTTTACCTTGATCTCATCTTTGCTATGGACTTTTTGAAACACCATCACATGTTCCTGTCCCTCCATCGTGTGGCGCACCACGTAATCTCCGGAGGGCAGCAATGCCTGTCCTACCCTCATGGGCGCAACGAATGTGACATAGCTCACATCTCGAACTCCCATGTTGTTTTCTCCGGCTACAGCAATCGAGCCAAGAGCCAGCACGCACATCAAGATGGCGAGTACTTTCAACGAACGCATACAACCTCCATCAGAACGATTCTGTGGTCCCCGGACAGTATCCGGGGCCACCAAACCAGTCTAGAAGCGAGCTTTTCAACCGGTTGTGCGTGGGGTCACGCAGGCGTGTGACGGCGGACCCGCGAGTTTCAATCTGGGGTGAACCGAGCCAGTTCGAATCAGGCAGCCGGGTAAACCCCGAGCACCTTCACGAATTCGGCCACCTCGCCCAGATGCCGTAGCGCATTGCGCGCCGGCTCGTCATCCCCGCGGAGGAAGTCCACGTAGAACACGTACTCCCACGGCCGCCCGCGCATGGGCCGCGACTCGATCTTGCTCAAGCTGATATCCCGCAGGGCAAACACACTGAGTGATTTGAAGAGCGCACCCGGCACATTCTTGACCTGGAAGACGATCGAAGTCTTGTTCGCGCCACGAGGAATCAGCCGGTGATAGTCCGCACTTCCCTTCTTCTTTCCCGTACCGCGTCCCACCTTGCGAATCAGAAAGAAGCGGGTGAAGTTGCGCTTGTCGTCTTCGATGCTCGACTCTACGATATGTCCGGAATACTCCCGCGCAGCTTGCTTTCCAGCAATACCCGCGGCATCTTTCAACTGCTCTGCAATCACGTGCTTCACGCTGCCAGCGGTGTCGTAGAACGGCACCGCTTCAATTTTCGGATGGCGGCGGAAGAAGTCACGGCACTGGTCGAGCGCCACCGGATGCGACAGCACCCGCCGCAACGAACCTAACCGAACGCCCGGCATGGCTATCACGTTATGTACGATCCTCAGCAGATATTCGCCCTGAATGAAAACCTCTCGCGTCAGCATCAAATCGGCATGCTCGGCCACGGTTCCGGCCAGCGTATTCTCAATCGGAATAACCGCCGCATTCACCGATCCGCGCTCCAGGCGATCAAACACCTCCGCCGATCGTGCGCAGGGCGCCACCGTGCATCGCGGCAGCATCCGCTCCGCCGCCTCGTGACTGAAGGACCCGAGTTCTCCCTGGATTGCGACTTTCATTTTTCGTCTCTCGCCCGATTAAGGCACGTTATCCGCAGAGGGCCCGCCAGCGCAATTACCTCTCTCGGCTCAACCGGTCAGCTCTTTCTTCATCACCAGCGCGTCCACGCCATTCGAATAATAGCGCGGCCAGGTCCGGACGACGCTGTAGCCGTGCCGCTTGTAGAACGACAAGGCCGCAAGGTTGTCGACCGCGGTTTCCAGCCCTACAGCCTGCGATCCGGCGATGCGCAGACGGTCCTCGGCAGCCCGCAGCAGCAGCGACCCAACGCCCGACCGACGGGCCTGCTCAATAACGTCGATGGTGATGACGTGGCCGGTCGGACCGTCGTGCACCACCATGAAGCCCGCAGGACTATCGTCTTCCCCGTAGGCCACCAGCGTGAACGATCCTTTCGTACGCATGTAGCTTTTGAGTTCCTGCTTCGAATATGCGATTCCCGGCGGAAAGCATTCCTGGTCCATGCGCCACAGCGTTTCGAAATCTTCTGGCTGGAAGTCGCGGATAACGAAGGCCACGGCAACATTGTATCGGCCCAAGACGCCCGAGAAACACGGGAACGAAACTCCCCCCGCGTGCGGACAGGTTTTCCACAGCCAGCCCACCGCCTGGCCGAAAAAATTATGATTGGGGTCTATTGTCCCCTTGCCCCGACCGCAACCTCGGACGTACCATCGGCATCAGAGGACTGTGTGAAGACGTGGTGGGACGCCTTCTAGTCAT
>Ga0066790_10000745_pt1 | contig 12959 bp, 11 predicted proteins | sample OrgsoiDNA2013050_FD_70963 | JGI IMG/M metagenome (GOLD analysis project Ga0066790, IMG submission 70963) | Permafrost soil microbial communities from the Arctic, to analyse light accelerated degradation of dissolved organic matter (DOM) -... | ecosystem: Environmental > Terrestrial > Soil >...
CGAGGCCTACGAGGCCTACGGCCGGGGCGATGTGGACCGGATGCTCACGTTCGTCGATCCGGAGCTGGAGTGGACCTATCTCGACCCCAGCCAGGAAAACCCCGAGCCGCAGACGTGCCGTGGCCGGGACGAGCTGGCCCGGGCGCTGCGGCGCCAGGCCCGGCAGGGTCTGACGGCACAGATCGAGGAGATCACGGCCTGCGGGGACCAGGTGCTGGTCGTGACCCGCACGCCCGGCGTCGATCAGGTGCGCGCCCGGACCGCCGGGGACCGCAACTACCTGGTCCTGACCCTTCATGACAGCCGGATCATCGCCATGCGGGCTTGCCGGGACGACAGTGAAGCACGCCGCGTCGCTGGCCTGGCCTGAGCGAACTGTCCCGGGCGAACTGTCCCGGGCGAGCCGGCCCGGGCCACGCTGCGCCGGGGCGCTTCCCGTCACACCGGGGCCGCGGTGAGGGCGGCCGCGAGCGACCCGGCCACGACGTCGACGTACCGGGCCAGCGCAGCACCGGACGGCTCGTAACTGGGGTTCACCTCGGTGCAGACGGCGGCCCGCAGGCGCGGAACGCGGTAAAAGCCGGCCAGGGGACCAGGTGGCCCCGCCCCGATGAGCGGGGCGGTCAAGGGCTGGCGCCGGGGCCGGGGTTACGCTCGGCCGGTGGCTGATCGCGGGAAGGTGCGCACCGCCTTCGAAAACCCCCCCGAGTTCACGACCTCCCCCTTGTACCGGGCGCTGAGCCGGACCGTCGCCGCCAGCGATCAGCTGCTCGGCCTGGCCTCCCGCGGCCGCCCCGGCCAGTACCCGACGTTCCTGTTCTTCGGCGCGGTCCACCTGCTGCTGCTGCGCGGGGCCGATCACCCGCTCGCCCGCTACTACCCCTCGGTGGCGGGCGACCGGGTGCGGCCCGCCGGAGAGGCCGGCCCCGCCTTGGTTTCGTTCGGGACCAAATTTGAGACGGAGCTGGCCGAGATCATCAGCACCCGGCTGGTCCAGACCAGCCATGTGCAGCGCGCGCTGGCGCTGCGGCTGGGCCTGAGCATGATCGCCCCGGCCGTCACCGGGCCGGTGCACCTGATCGAGGTTGGCCCCGGCGCCGGGCTCAACCTGCGGTTCGACCGGTACGGTTACCGGATCGCCGGCCGCTCGTGCGGGGACCCGGCCTCGCCGGTCCAGCTGGCCGCCGAGGTCCACGGTGCCGCGCCGCTGCCGGACCTGGACGTGTTCCCCCCGATCGCGAGCGTGCAGGGGGTCGATCTCCACCCGGTCAACGCACAGGTTCCTGCCGAACGGGAATGGCTGGAGGCACTCGTGTGGCCGGAGAATCACGCCCAGCGGGCCCTGCTGACCTGCGCCCTGGAGGTGGTGGCGGCCGATCCGCCGCGTATCAGGGGCGGCGACGCCATCGACGTACTGCCTACGGTGAGCCGGGAGCTGCCCGCCGGGTCCGCCCGGGTGGTGTTCCACGCCGCGACCCGGATGCACGTTCCGCGGGGCCGGCGCGGCGCCTTTGACGCGGCGATCAGGTCACTCGGCGACATGGGGCCGCTATGGTGGCTGTCGCTCGAGGATGCGCCGGATCCGGACCCTCGTCCCCAGCCCGCGCGGCACGGCGCCGCCCTGCTGTTGCGCACCCCGGACGGCCGGACGGAGAACCTGGCCGTGGCCGACGGCCACCTGCGCTGGATCGAGACGCTGCCCGGCCCGCTGAACCGCGGTTAGCGGGCCATGCCGCCCGGGCGGGGCGAGCCGGTCATGCCGCGCGGGGTGAGCCCACGCCCGCCGCACAAAATCCGACACAAAACGCCTTGACGGCCCTGCCGCCGGGGCGTAGCGTCCGGTTTAAGCCCATGTGACAACGTTGTCGGGAGAGTGGCCTGTGCTCCGGAATCCTTTGCGCGCCCGATCCCTGCGTGTTCTGCCCATCGCCGTCGCCGTCGCCGCTGCGCTGGGCACCGGCGCACTGGGCGCCGCACCTGCCGTCGCCGCTGCGCCGAGTCCGGCCAGCGTGCGGGCCGCGCCGTCGGCCGTGGGCGCCGTGACGCAGGCCACCGTGACGTCCGGCGCCGCCAGAACGGCCAGCCCTGCGGCCGGGCACGCTGCCGGGCACTTGCGGTGGACGGGCACCTGGGAGGCCGCACCGTCCGGAGTGGACACCGGCTTCGCGTGCACGGACTGCACGATCCGCAACATCGTGCATACGTCCATCGCCGGCCGGGAGATCCGGATCCGGCTGTCCAACCTCTTCGGCACCGCCGCGCTGCCGGTCGCGCAGGCCACGGTGGCCCTGCCCGCCGCCCCAGGAAGCGCGGCCGTGGCCCCCGGGACGCTGCACGAGGCCACCTTCGGCGGCGCGGCATCGGTGACCATCCCGGCCGGGCAGACCGTGCTCAGCGATCCGGTCCCGCTGGCCACGCCGGCCAACCACGATCTGCTGGTCACTACGTACACCCCCGGTGACCCGACGTCGTTCACCTACCACCCCGACGCGCAGGAGTACTCCTTCTACACCAGCGGGGCCGACGCGGCCGGCGCCACCAGTGCGGCCGCGTTCCCGCAGACCACCGCGTCCTGGTACCTGCTGACCGGCGTGCAGGTGACCAGAACCGCAGCGCGGGGCGCCGTGGTGGCGTTCGGCGACTCGATCACCGACGGCTACCAGTCCACCTACGACCTGAACGCCCGGTGGCCGAACATCCTGGCTGACCGGCTCCTTACGCTGCCCGCCCGGGACCAGCTCGGCGTGCTGAACGCCGCGATCAGCGGTAACCGGATCCTGCTGGACGGCGGGAACGGCTTCGGGCCCCCGGCGATCAGCCGCTTCCAGCGCGACGTGCTCGACCAGCCGGCGGTCCGGACCGTGATCATCCTGGAAGGCATCAACGACATCCAGCAGACGCCGCACCAGCTCAATGCGCAGGCCATCATCGCGGGGCTGCAGCAGCTCATCGGGATGGCGCACGCGCGCGGGGTGCGCGTGATCGGCGGGACCATGACGCCCTTCGAAGGCTGGAACACCTACGGACCACAGGAAGAGCAGACGAGGGAAGCGGTCAACCAGTGGATCCGGGTCAGTCACGCCTACGACGGCGTGGTCGACTTCGACGCCGTGGTGCGGGATCCCACGGACCCGCACCGGATCCTCCCGGCCTTCGACTCCGGTGACCACCTGCACCCCAACGACGCGGGCTACCGCGCCATGGGCGAGGCAATCCCGCTGGCCGAGCTGGGTATATGGGGCGTGAGAAGCTAGGGCGGCGGTTCAGAGCTGGCCGATCGGGCCGCGGCGGCTGTGTGCCGGAATCGTCTACTTGGCGGAGTCGTCGCCGAGCTTCTCGGGGTGGGCGCGGCGGTAGTGCTCGGTCAGGGCCGCGCTGGCCTGGCCGGGCCGGTGAGCCACCGTGCGGCGGCAAATCTGGCAACGGGTAACCGGTAGCTGGGTGACGGTTACGGGATATCTCGGGGAACCGGAGCTGGTCATCCAGGCCCATTGTGCCAGAGCGAGCGGCTCAGCGGCGGAACCGGGCCCGGGCCATCGCGGGGACGGCGGCGCGCCCGGTGATCGGCCGGAACCGGTCCGACGCGGCCCGCAGCGCCTCGTACTCGTCGTCGGCCAGGTCAATGCTGGCCGCGGCGACGTTGCTTTCCAGTTGCCCGATGCTGGACGCGCCGGGGATCGCGGCCACGGCGGGGTGCCGGATGACCCAGGCCAGCGCGATCTGCGCCGGGGTGGCCGCGTGCGCGTCCGCTACCTCGCGCAGCACACCGATCAGGTCGCTGGCGCGATCCAGGTTCTCGGGCAGGAACAGCGGATTGCCGGCCCGGACCCGGTTGGTGGGCCGGCTGGCCCGGTCGTACCGCCCGGACAGCAGGCCCTGGGCCAGCGGGCTGTAGGCGATCACGACCCGGCCGCTGGTACCGGCGTACGGCAGCAGCTCATCCTCGGGCCGGCGGTCGGCCAGGCTGTACCGGACCTGATTGCTCAGCACCCGGCGGCCCAGCGCTTCCTCGGCGGCCTGCCAGCGCTGCAGCGAGTAGTTGCTGACCCCAACCTCGCCGACCAGCCCGACGTTCTGCAGCGCGCTCATCCCCCGCATGATCGTGCCGTCGCGGAATAGCGGGTTCGGCTGGTGCACCTGGTAGAGGTCGAGCCGTCGCGTACCCAGCCGGTTCGCGCTGGCCACCGCGCGCTGCTCCACCACCGGAGCCACCGGGAAGAGCGGCAAGATCTTGGTGGCGAGAAAGACCGACGCCCGCCGCTCGCCGAGCGCCTGGCCGAGGATCCGCTCGCTGCGCCCGAAACCGTAGATCTCGGCGGTGTCGAACAGCGTGACGCCCAGGTCGATCGCCCGGCCGACGATCTCTTTCGCCTCCTGCCCGTCGTACCCCTCGCCGTATCCCCATTCCCGGGCCCCGAACTGCCAGGTGCCCAGGCCTATCTTCGAGATCTTCGGGGCCGTGTCGACGTCCAGATATCGCATATCGGTCAGCTTCCTCCCTTGCCGGCGTCTCTAGCCATGATCCCCCTCGCGTCAGCTTTCCCCGTCACCGGCCGGCTGGCGAGGGGTGTGCACCAGCGCCGCCTGCAGGGCCGTCACCGCCGCGTCGATCGCCGTCCTCGCGGTCACCGCACTGGTGTGGGCACGGTCGATTTCATCAAGGCCGATGCAATCGAAGGCGACCCGCGCGTCGTGAATGGCCGCCTCCAGTTCGCGCGTGGCTTCCGCCAGCACCGGGTTGCCGCCGTCGATGTCCGGAATCATCATCCCTGCCCTCCTGGTCGCGAGGTCCCGGCTACCCGGGCCAACGGCAGGTGAACATACCCGGCCGCCGGCTGGCCAACCGGGATGGCCCGTGCGGCGTCATGACAGTCAGCCAGTGCCCGACCCCAGAAGACCTCCACAGCCGAACGGACGTAGCGGGGGTGAACCCCCCTGCTACGTCCGTTCCGGCGGGAAATCAGCCCTCGGCTGGGATGGGCGGCACCGTTTCCGGCACCGGGCGGGGGCGGCGCGGGGCGAGCGCGAAGAGCGTGCCGACCGCGCTGGCCAGGGCGACGCCGGCGGCGACCTTCATACCCACCGACATCGAGGTGACGAACGCCGAGTGCGCGGCGGCCACCAGTTCGCTGCCGTGCACGCCCCCGAGGCGCGCGGCGGTGAGGTCGGCCGCGGCGACCGAACCGGTCGCGGCGTGCGTGACCGGGCCGGGTACGTGCGCGGTGGCCAGCGCGCTGCCGAGCCGGGACCGGTAGACCGCGGCGGACAGGCTTCCGACGATCGCGACGCCGAGCGCCCCGCCGACCTCGCGGATCGTGTCGTTGATCGCGCTACCGGCGCCGGCCTGGTGCGCGGGCACCGTGGTCATGATGACCGTGCTAGCCGGGGCCATCACCAGCCCCATGCCCGCGCCCATGATCGCGACGGCGAGGGCGAGCGATGGGTAGGCGGTGTGGACGGCCGCGGTCGAGAGGTCGAGCAGGCCGAGGCCCATCAGCGCCATCCCGGCCGCCATGATCACGCGCGTGCCGAGCCGGGCGGCGATGAGCGGTGAGACCGGTGAGACCGCCGCCATGGCCAGGGCGAACGGCAGCGCGCGGAGCCCGGCGGACAGCGGGCTGTACCCCTGCACCAGCTGCAGGTACTGGGTCAGCACGAACAGGCTGCCGAACAGGGTGAAGAAGATCACGGTGACCGAGCCGGCGGCGGCGGAGAAGGCGCGCGAGGTGAACACGCGCAGGTCGATGAGCGGGCTGGCGATGCGCAGTTCCCACCAGACAAAGGCGGCGAGCCCGGCCACGCCGGCGGCGGCCAGGCCGAGGGTCACCGGCGCGGTCCATCCGTGGTCCGGCGCCTCGATGATGGCGTCGATGATGGCGAACAGCGCGCCGGCCACCAGCGCGACTCCGGGGATGTCGAAGCGGCTGCGGCCGGGCTCGGCGGTCTCCGGCACGGTCAGTACGACCCCGGCCAGGGCGACGGCCACCAGCGGAACGTTGATCAGGAAGACGCTGCCCCACCAGAAGTGGTCCAGCAGCAGGCCGCCGAGGGTCGGGCCGATCACCACGGCCGCGCCGGCCACGGCCGACCAGGCCGCGATGGCCTGCGCGCGCTCCCTGGGCGGGAACACGGCGTTCAGGATGGACAGCGTGGCCGGCATGACGAACGTGGCGCCGAGGCCCATCACGACCCGCGCGCCGATCAGCAGGCCGGTGCCGGACGCGAATGCCGCCAGTGTGCTGCCCAGTGCGAAGACGGCCAGGCCCGCGACCAGCGAGCGCCGCCGGCCGAATCGGTCGCCCAGCGCGCCGGCCGGGATAAGCAGCGCCGCGAAGCACAGCGTGTAGGCGTCCGTGATCCACTGCAGCGAGCTGGTCCCGGCGTGCAGCACCCGGGCCAGCGTCGGCAGCGCGGTGTTCAGGATGGTGTTGTCGATGACGACAATCAGCAGGCTCAGGCAGAGCACGAGCAGGATCCGGCGGCGGCGCGGATGGCCCGCGGGCCACCGGGCGTCGGCCTGGCCGCCTCGCGCCATCGGCTGCTGCGGGCCAGCCGGACGGGAGCGGGCTCCGGCCGCCGGGCGGATGTCGGTGCTAGTCATCCCGGTTCTCCTTACAGGCGATTACTTACGTTCGTAGGCTTACGCTTGTAAATATAAGAATATGAGCTAACGGATGTAAAGTGAAGGCATGGCAACGACATCAGCGGTTCCTGCGGCGGGACGCACGCACCGGCGGCGGAACGCACGCGGGGAGGGCGTTCGGCTGGCCGACGACATCGTGGCGGGTGCGCTGGCGCTGATCGAGCGGGCGGGCACCGACGAGGCCGTCACGCTGCGCGCCGTGGCGCGGGAGATCGGGATCGCGGCCCCGTCCATCTATGCGCACTTCACCGACCGGGACGCGATCGTCATGGCCGTGGTGGTGCGCGTCTTCGACGAGCTGGCCGAGGCGATCGAACAGGGCACGGCCGCGGCGGGGCCAGATCCGGTCCGGCGGCTGATCGCGGGGTGCGAGGCCTACCTGACCTACGGCCTGGACCACCCGGCGCGCTACGGGGTCCTGTTCACCCAGCACAGCACGAGCCCGGAGGAGTACTGCAAGCCGGTCCCGCTCGGCCCGGATGGGCGCCCGGTCCTGGAGTTCGGCGCCGAGTCGTTCGCGCTGCTCGTGCAGGCCATCGAGGGGTGCGCAGCGGCGGGCGTCTCGGCCAGCATGGACGCCATCACCGACGCCACCGCCATCTGGGTCGCCCTGCACGGCACGGTCACTCTGCGCACGGCGCTGCCCGGCTTTCCCTGGCCCGAGCTACACGAGTTCACCCGCCAGATCGTCCTCCCGATGGCCCGGGTGACAGGCTGAGACCGCCCGGCAACGTTCAGCCGGATGACCGGCCGTAATACCCTGGCGGCAGAAGCTTGCGACCGGGGGACGGTAACCATGGTGACGCCTGCGCGCAGCCTCCGCTGGTGCGCGCCGGGCCGGCGGCTGGCCGGGGTCCTCGCGGCTGCCGTCGTCCTGGCCCTCGCCGCCGCGGGATGCGGAGCCGCCTCGGCCGGCCGGAGCCGGCCCACCGCGCCCACGTCACATCCCGCCAGCAGGGCCGCCGCGGCGGCCCCAGCGTCCAGCGCGAGCCCGGCGTCCAGCGCGAGCCCGGCGTCCGCATCCTGCGCGGCCACGGTCTACGACCGGATGACCGAAGCCCAGCGGGCCGGTCAGCTGTTCCTCGTCGGGCTGGCCGGCGCCCAGCTCGACCGGGCTACGGCCGCCGCCATCCAGTCCGATCACTTCGGGTCGGTGCTGTTCGGGACGACCAGCCACGCCGGGGTGGCCCGGACCCGGGCCGTCACGAGCGCCGTGCAGTCGCTGGCCTCCGCGCAAGCCACCGCCGGCGTGCGGTTCCTCGTGGCCGCGAATCAGGAGGGCGGCCAGGTCCAGCAGCTGCAGGGGGCCGGTTTCGCGGCCATACCCGCCGCGGTGGATCAGGGGCTGGCCCCGCCGGACGCCCTGCAGCAGGAGGCCGTGGCCTGGGGGCGGCAGCTCCGGGCGGCCGGCGTCAATCTCGACCTGGCCCCGGTGATGGACGTGGTGCCGCCCGGCACCGACCAGCAGAACGCGCCGATCGGAGCCCTGCAGCGGGAATTCGGCCACGACCCCGGCACCGCGGCGGCGCACGGGGTCGCGTTCCTGCGCGGGATGAGCCAGGCGGGCGTGGCGACGACGGCCAAGCACTTCCCGGGGCTGGGCCGGGTCCGCAGCAACACCGACTTCAGCTCGGGCGTGGTGGACACCGTCACCACCCCACAGGATTCCTACCTGCAGCCCTACCAGGCGGCCATCGGCGCGGGCGTGCCGTTCGTCATGGTCTCGCTGGCCACCTACACGCGGATCGACCCACAGCACCTCGCGGTGTTCTCCGCGCGGGTGATGCGGACCATGCTGCGGCAGCAGCTGCACTTCGGGGGCGTCATCGTCTCGGACGACATGGGCGCGGCCACGGCGGTGGGCGCGGTGTCCCCCGCGGCCCGGGCCATCGGCTTCCTGACCGCGGGCGGGGACCTGATCACGACGGTCAGCGTGCCGGTCGCCGCCGCGATGGATACCGCCGTGCTGCGGCAGGCGGCCAGCAGCGCGGCGTTCCGCGGGGAGGTCAACGCCGCGGTCATGCGCGTGCTGGCGGCCAAGCAGGCCTACGGCCTGCTCCCGTGCTGACGCCCGCGGCCCTTAGCCGGCGGCGGCGGTGAACGCGGGCAGGTAGCCGTGCTCCTGGCCGGCCGCGGTCGGGTGGTAGGAGTCCCCGATCGGGAACGTGAGGGCATGCAGCCAGCTCGCGGAGTCGCAGATTTCGTGCCCGGCGAACTGGCCCCGTACATCCGAGAACACGTCGCCGTGGCTGGCCGCCGCGGCGGCCAGCGCGCGATCGAGGTCGTCGGCACCCTGGTTGAGCGCGGTCCGCTTGGTGGTGCCCAGGCCGATGCAGTCCGGCGACGCGGACAGGTCAAACAGCTCCGGGTAGCCGACGACCACGACCCTGGCCGACGGCGCGTGCGCGCGGACGGCCCGCAGCGTGGCGCCGAGCCGGCCCGGCAGCGTCCGGGCGATGAAGGCCTCGGACGACGCGACGGCGTTCAGGCACGCACTGTCCCACTCGAGCACGCAGGTCTCCATCACGTGGGCGAAGCCCGCGTCGTTGCCCCCGATCGTGATACTGACCAGGGTGGTCCGCGCGCTCAGCGCCGCCAGCTGACCGCTGAACACGCCGGACGTGGTGGCCCCGCTGCAGGCCGCCGAGACGAAGGACGCCGTGGTGTGGTGCCGGGCCCACTGCTCGGGATAGGCGTCCGCGCTGCGCTCGCAGCCTCCCTGGGGCGGGCCGTAGTGCCCGGCTCCGGTGCCGGCCGCGTAGGAGTCGCCGAGGGCCACGTACCGGACAGCGGGCGCGGCCGCGGCCAGCAGCGTGATGGCCGGCGCCGTGCGGGCGGCCGGCGTTCCGGTCGCGACGGTCACGGCGGTCACCGTGGTTGCGGTCAGGGTGGCGGCGATGGCCACACCAGCGATCAGGCGGGAACGGCGCACTCTTCACTCCATGTACGTACAGAAAGTGACGGTATACGTACTTTTCTTATATCAGTGGTCACACTGGAGAATGTATCGAACACGGAAAGTTACTGAAGTGACCGGGTAGGGCCCGAGGGAGGCAATTCGCCTGCTGGGAAAGCAGAGGCACCCCCCGATGGGGGCGATGGGCGCGATGGGCGCGATGGGCGGGCAGCGGACGGGGCGGACCCCCGGGCCAGCCTGGCCCGGCCGGATCTGCGTCCCCCCGGCCGCCCGTTCGGAGACGGTCCAGCCAGTGCGTCGACCGCTTCCCGCAAGCTGGCCAGGTGCCGGGCTCCCGCGGGCGGGTTAACCAGCCAGCCGGGGCCGGCGATGTACCGCCGGACCGAGTAGGGCCGCAGCGCCCGCAGCACCTCGGGCCCGGCGGTGTCCGCGCGCTGCGCCCACAGCACGATCGCCCCGGGAGCGGTGTCCCGCACGGCCCGGACCAGGCTCGGCGCCGGCGTGGCGGCGCCCAGCATGCGCGCCAGGACCCGGTGCCCGGCCAGCGCGGCGGACAGCGCCGCGAGCGGGAGCGTGTGATGCTCGGCCTCCACGCACGCCAGCAGGACCAGCGGGGCGTCCGGGGAGACCGGCGGCCGCGGCACACGGTGCAGTGCACCGAGCATGGCCCACGACAGCGCGTGCTCGATGTCCATGCAATCGGGGTCGGTGCGCTGGTCGGCGTCCACGGCGACGAGGGCGGGGCGGCACACCTCCTCCCAGGCGTCGACCACGCCCCGCCGTGACAGCACGCTGTCCAGCACGATGCGGCACCGTTCGGTGTCAGACGCCCGGACCGCGGCGACGAGGTCCGCTACGTCCCGTTCGGCCGGTACCGGCCCTGAATCGCCGGCCTGCACCGTACGCGCGGCCTCGGAGGCCAGCATGCCCAGGCCGATCAGGTCAAGCATGCGGCGCAACCGTGCGACGTCCTCCTCACCGTAGCGGCGGTACCGGCCCGGCTCGGAGCCCTGCGGCCCGATGCCATACCGGCGGTGCCACGAGCGGAGCGTCGACTCGGCGATACCGAGATGCCGCGCCACCTGCCCTGCGGTCCACGCTGACCCTGCTGGTGATCCCATTCCGCCTCACATAGACCGCAGCTGGAAGCGGCGCTCGGCGTAGGCCAGGTCGTCCCGCCACAGGCGCGCCGCGGCGCGCCGCATGACCGGCCGCAGCACGGGCGCCATAGCCCGGGCGACCGCGAACCCCGGCCGGCCTGAGCCGGCCACCACCGCCTCGATGACCGCCGTACGCGGGCGGCCGCCGGTCCCCCGGCCCCGCGGCGTGGCGTGCGTCTCCACCACGCTGCCTGCCCCCTCACCGTCGGTGATCCGCATGACCACGGTCCGCGGCTCCGGGCAGCTGAACTCGGCGCGGACCGGCACTCCGAGGCCGGGTGCCACCCGGAAGGTCACCGCCACCACGAAACGGTCGTCGTCGTCGTCGGCCACGTCCACCTCACCGGGCGCGGACAGCACGGAGAGCCGGCCGAACGAGTACGGGGCCCCGGCGAGCGCGTCCGGTAGCGCCCGCATGCCACCGCGGGGAAAGTACACGCCAGCCACCGTGTCCATGTAGGCGATGACGGCGTAGACGGCGAGCGCGTGCCGCGGCGACTCCCCGGCGTACAGCGACTGGAAGGAGAACACCCGGCGCAGCCGCTCGTCGCGGATGAACCGGCCGATCGCGGGTTCCAGCCGGCGGAACGCGCCCAGCGCGGCCAGGCGCCCCAGGTCCGGGGTGGCCAGCGCGAACGGCGAATCAAAGTTGGCCGCGATGAACTGGCCGAACTCGCGCTGGTACAGCTCGGTCAGCCAGGCGCGCAGCCGGCGGTAGCCGTCCGCCTCGGCTGGCCCGGCGAACGCGGCCACGGCCGCGGTCATGGCGGCGGCGTCGGTGTGCACGTCCAGCCCGCTGCCGTCCGCGAACTGGGCCCGGTAGGCCGGGTCCAGGCGGATCAGGTCCAGCCGGTCGGTCAGGTTCTCCCCCACCGCGCCCAGCGTCTCGGCCACCAGATCCGGCATGGTCAGCACGGTCGGGCCGGTGTCCATCCGGAACCCGGCGAGGTCCATCCGCCCGGCCCGGCCACCGGGGGTCGCGTCACGTTCGATAACGGTGACCTCGCGTCCCCGTCCGGCCAGGTGCAGGGCTGCGGCCAGCCCGGCGAGCCCGGCGCCGGCCACCACGACCTGGCTGGTGGGCCCGCTCACGGTCCGCATCAGCTACCGGGCCCGGTTCGTGTAGCGGATGGCGAGGTCGCGGAGGGCGCCGAGGACGAAACCATTCAGCCCGCTGCCGGCCAGCCGTTCGCACGCGGCGTTCACCCGGCTGCTGATCATCTGCTCGATCCGGGCCGCGGCCCCCGTTTCGGCGATGAGCCGGCGCCACTGGTCCACGTGGTCCTCGTCGAGGGATTCGCGCCCGGACAGCCCGGCCAGCCGGGCCCGCTGACGCGGCGTGGCCATCTCCCCGGCCAGCACCACGACACTCGTCGCCTGGCGCTCACGCAGGTCACCGCCGCTTGGCTTGCCCGTGACCGACGGCCGCCCGAAGACGCCGAGCACGTCGTCGCGCAGCTGGAACGCCTCGCCCACCAGCGCGCCGTACTCGCCGAGCACGCCCAGGACACGCTCGTCGCAGCCGGCCAGCGCGGCGCCCAGTTCCAGCGGACGGCGCACCGTGTAATTGCCGGATTTGCGCCGGTTCACGTCGAGCACATCGTCCAGGCTGGGGCTGCACCGAGCGTCGTTGACCAGATCGGCGAACTGCCCCACGGCCAGTTCGCCGCGCAGCGTGTCGTACCGCGGCCATCCGCGGGCCAGCGCCACTGCGCCGAGCCCACTGTCACGCATCAGCTGTTCCGCCCACACCAGGCACAGGTCAGAGAGCAGGATCGCGGCCGATTCGCCGAAGCGCCCGGCCGGCCCGCCCAGGCCCTGCGCCCGGTGCCAATCGGCGAGGCGCATGTGGCCGGCCGGCCGCGGCGCAGCGCGGACCGGTCCATGACGTCGTCCTGCAGCAAGGCGAAGGCGTGCACGAGCTCGGTGCTGGCCGCGGCGCGCAGTGCCGCGTCGCTTTCCGCCGCGCCACTCAGCCAGCCGAGGTAGGTGAAGGTAGACCGGACGAACTTGCCGCCGCCGACGAACTCGCTGAGCAGCCCGGTCACGAATCCCGCGCCGGCCACGTCATGCACGTGCTCCGCGCAGCGATCCCGGACGAACGCCGCGAGCACTCCCGTGACCCGGCCCTGGACCCCGGCCAGCCAGCGGTCCAGGGCCGGGTCACCCGGCTCGTGCAGGGCGCCAGGCCCACCCGGCGGGCCCGGTGACCCCGGCGCGCCGGGCGGCCCTGGCTCAA
>Ga0066790_10000753_pt1 | contig 12923 bp, 19 predicted proteins | sample OrgsoiDNA2013050_FD_70963 | JGI IMG/M metagenome (GOLD analysis project Ga0066790, IMG submission 70963) | Permafrost soil microbial communities from the Arctic, to analyse light accelerated degradation of dissolved organic matter (DOM) -... | ecosystem: Environmental > Terrestrial > Soil >...
TGATGAGGGTGAAATTGAGTTTGTGGCCAGCCTGGGATAAATTGAGCGCCACCCCAAAGGTGCGCAGATCCCAGACATCTTTTTCCGTTGGTGCTCGATCATCATAGGCTTCGACCAGCGTCTGATAGATCGTGCGGAACAAGTAGATTCGCCGGTCTTCCGTGACATAGCGTTTGTAGGTGTGGGTGGTGGCCATCAAGCGCCTGGACGAGCGCAGTACATATTGGTCTGTTTGAACCAACCAGGTGCGTAATGCGCATTCCCAGAACTCTAGAGGACGTTGCAGAAACGAAGGTAGAGCGGATCCCATCTCCTGGAGCCATGTCACCAGATAGCGTAAACTGTGCAACACCGCTTGCTGGCCCCGCTTGTGATAGCCGTGCCAGATGCCTTGCGTCCACTGAAACCACATCGCATATTTGAACTCCTCTTTGAGGGCGTCGTTGGGAAACGTGAAGCACAGCGTTCGATGCACTGGCTGCTCCTTCCAATCGATGCCTTCAAGCTGCCAGCTATCTTCAGCCCACATTCCGCTGAGGCTGGCATGAAGACGAAGCTGCTTCTCTGCCGACCAGAGAAACAGATGGGCCGATTCCTGATTCATGCCTCTGCCCCCTTTCGATGGGCCAGAGCTTCTCTGAGGTCGGAGACGTCCAGGTGCAGATAGATATCATTCGTGGTCTGAATACTGGTGTGCGTGAGAAGCCGGGAAACGACTGGTAAGGCCAGATGGTCATCTTTGATCCAGATAGTGGCTCGGGTATGTCGGAGCATATGGGGAGTAAAGGAGATCGCTGTTTTCTTCACCAGCCGCTTCACCAGTGACATGGCGGCAGCGTAGGACATGGGACGGCCAATGTCGCCTTCCCACAAATTAACAAAAACAAAATCAGGGAGGGACTCGACCTCTAGTGCGCACAATTCATCTACGAGGTAATCCGTGTACAGATGCAGGAGCCGTTCTGGAAGGGGAATGGTATGCAGAAACCGCGTTTTGGCACGCGCGCCGTTTGGATTCCCATTTCGAGGGACGATTTGGAGCGTCCCATCCTCAACCGACAAGTCAGCATGAGTTAAACCCAGGCATTGACCAATCCTCATGCCCGTTTCGTACATGAGAGCCAGGAGAAAGCGATCTCTAGTGTGTGTACAGGCATCTAACAAGCACTGCACTTGCTCTTTGGTGAGCGTTTTTGGAAGTCTGTGTTCCGGCTTGACCGAAACAACGCGGGTTGCTTCCGGTTTAGACTTGGCGATGCCATGCAGGAAAGATTTGTATCTCCCCCGATGAGGGACGGCGAGCTTGTACAGAGGCAATTCAGGAATGGTCCCCAGTCGCATGTGGTAGGAGTAAAATCCATAGACTGCTCCCAGGGTCAAATCGATGGTTGCGTTGGTTCATTTCGCTTTTCGGGGTGCAATCGAAATCACGGCTGGGTCCTGCCTCCGTAGCCAGGGAATGAATGCTGCAAGCTGAGCGACATCCATCTCTTTCCAGCCAAGATGTTCATCACGGAGATATTCCCAAAACAACTTCAACCGGTGAGCCGTCGCCCGAATCGTATTTGGGCTCCGATCCAGATTCTGTAAGAAGGTGAGGTAGGAGAGAATCGGTTGTACTGGTAGGTAGCTGTCATCAAGGACCAACCAGGCAACACAATCTGTACCAGGAAGGCGCACTCGTTGTACTTTCATCGTCTACATCCTTTTCGTTCTGGAAATGGTCTATCTCTTCCATTCTACACAGAACAACCAAAGGGTGTTTCTGTACGTTGTTTACGTTGTGGGAGGACTCTTTTTCGGTCTAGATTACCACTACGAGACGATCTGCCAGGCTTCCTGCCCGCAGGCGGCATGAGAACACCAACGATCCGGATCTTGCTCGCTATCCTCATCGGAGAGCGTTGGGGCGTAAGCCCCACGATGCAGATACAGCCCCACGACATCGGCAGCGGTGAAGGCCGCTGACGGAAGCTTCGTCAAAAACAGCTCGTAGACAACGCCTGCACGCTCAACGCCGATACGAGTCTTCTTCTCAGAAGCAGGGTGGGTGGCCACCACGAGACGGCAGTGCTGTCCGCTCGTTCCTACAGCCACATCAGCGCAGTCATAGAGGGTGCGCACCAGAGCACTTTCCTCCCGTGTGAACTGCTGATCGGGGGCAGGTGCAAGCGTGCCTGGACGAGAGGCTGGTCAAGTATCTGATAGTCTTTGCCGCGAATGACAAATGGCAGTCCGTCCAGGTCCGCCAGAATAGCTCCCGTGCCATATTGTCCATCCAGACGCAGGAGGACATGCTCTTCTGGGAAATCGTATGCCTTCGTATACGCCTGGATCGCCGCCACTGCACGGCACAGTTCCTCACGGTACTGTCCATTGCCCGGGTTGCCAAAGGTGGCGAGCCACTGATGCGAATGGGCTTGCAAAACGGTGGTGCGGGTTCGCACGACTTCTCCCCGCTTGCGCCCCGTGTAACCAGGGGCACAAAGGGGGCGCAAACGGCGTTGGGGCGAGGGCCGAGCTGGGCTCACAGGCAATGCACGTTGACGGGCGGCCTCACGCGTCCCATCGATGTCGAAAACTATCCACCGGGTGCCTGCTCGGTCCCATAACCCTGCCAACGGCTCCTCTTTGTCCAGAGAGCGAGAAAGCCGAGTCCGAAAGCATGAGCGTGCGAAGGGTCTCGACAGGCTCAGGGGTCAGAGCCGAGAAATCGCGCGAAAGCGTCGAGCGCGCTGGCAAGTGGTCGCGTCCGAAGAGCGCCATGAAGGTCGCTGAGAAGGAATGCAGGCGCTGGTAGAAGGCTTCCAGGGTGCGCTCGGAACTGAGAGCGTAACCAATGAGCACGGCGAGAAAGTCGATCACTTCGTAGTGGCCGAACCGGCGACGGGCAAAGCGCACCTGCTCGGCAATGGCTGAGAGCACTCCTTGCTTGCGTAGATGACGAACCAGAAGCGCGACTTCACCCAACCAGCAGGGTGGTGAGGGAACAGACTCAGAAGAAGTCTGGATAGTCACCACAGAATCAGAGATACTGTTCATGTCTGTCTCCTTGTTGAGAACGATTTTCTTCTTCCTCATCAAGGAGACATATTCTTATGCTGGTTTGCTACTGGTTACATCTCGTTGCGCAATTCGTGGGCACGACCATACATCATGCGCTTTGCGGTCTTCAACTTGTTCACAAATCCCTCTGTTTGCCCTTGATTCCAGGGAAGACAAAGGGCGGCTTTCACGGCATCATAATCTCGCTCGATGCCTGCGACAAAACTCTTGAGTTCAGGGATACCACTCCTGGTAGCTTCCTGCATCCAGGGGCGTAATTGCTCCTGCTTGCGCTCTCGTACCATCTCTAGAAACCTATGCAGTAAGGCATGGATGGACTCTATATCTGGCGAAAGTTTCAAGAGTTGATCGAGCCTGATTTGTTCTTCCTGGTCGAGATCCTCGCGCTTGCGGGCCAGGAGCCAGCGTAACGCGCGTGGGGAGATTGAGCTTCCCCTGAATTCGTGGAGTAAGGAAACCTTTGAGGTATACTACTTCAGAAAGAGGGTGAACAAGGATGAAGAAAGTGCAAAAGACCTCTACCGCTGAATTCAAACGGGAAGCCGTCCGACTGGCGCAGACCAGTGGGAAGCCGATTGCCCAGGTGGCCCGTGAGTTGGGTATCTCAAACACTTCCATCCATCAGTGGCGCAAGGAATTGTCTGCTCACGGTCAGGAAGCCTTTCCAGGAAGCGGGCATCAGACGGCTCAAGAAGAGGAGTTGCGCCGTCTCAAACGGGAACTAGAGGTGACGCGCCAGGAGCGCGACATCTTAAAAAAAGCTTTCATTGTGTTTTCAAAAACATAAGAGAGCGCTACGCTTTTATTGCAGAACATCGGCAGGAGTATCCCGTGAAAACGATGTGTCAGGTCCTCCACGTTTCAGAGAGCGGCTATCACGCCTGGTACAAACGTGCGCCAAGTCGCCGTCAAGTGGAGAATGAGCAGCTGGCCGAGCAGATCCGCCAAGCCTATGACCAGGGAAGGCACGTCTATGGCAGTCCACGCGTGCATGCCGAGTTGCGGGCACAGGGGATCATCTGTGGCAAGCATCGCGTAGCGCGCCTGATGCGACAAGTCGGCCTGCGTGCTGGGAAGTCAACGACGCCACATCCACACCACGGATAGCCGCCACGACGATCGATGCCAGCTCCCAATTTGTTGCAGCGCGATTTCACGGCTCCTGCGCCCAATCGGAAATGGCTCACTGATATCACCGCTGTGTGGACTGCGGAGGGGTGGCTGTACCTGGCGGTGGTCCTGGATGTCTATTCACGGCTCATTGTTGGTTGGGCAATGGCCTCCCATCGCGAGGAACGCCTGGTGGAAGAAGCTCGTCTTCATGGCACTTGGCCGACGCAAACCTGTTGACGAGCTGATGCACCATTCCGACCGGGGCAGGAAGTCACACGAGTCTGGCTTATCAAATGGTGCTGGCTCAGTTTCATATCCAGGTGAGCATGAGCCGGAAGGGAGACTGTTACGATAACGCAATGATGGAGAGTTTCTTTAGCTCGCTCAAAACCGAGTGCGTGAACCGACACGTCTATCAGGGCCGTTCGGAGGCCAGACTCTCCATTTTTGAGTGGACCCTCGTGTTCTACAATCGACAGCGACGCCACTCCTCGTTAGCGTATCTGAACCCTGTTGCCTATGAGCAACAACAGGCTCATGTTTAGCCACTCTACGACAGTAGGGGAAGATCAGGATCAACTCTTCACACGGTTTTCGTCTGCCAACCGCCATCAAGAGAGCTTCTTCCACCAGACTTTCACGCCCTTTGGGAGGCCACAGCAGGGTCCACGATTAGCCGGGAGTACACGTCCAGAACCACTGCCAGGTGCAGCCACCCCTCCGCCGTCCAAATAGCGGTGATGGAGGTCGCGCCATTTCCGGTTAGGAGCGCAGGCCGTGAAATCGCGCTGCAACAAGTTAGGAGCCACGGGGTCGCCGTGACGACTGTCTGTGGTGCATGTGTGATGTCGTTTCTGGATAGCTCGCAAACCAGCTCGTTGCATGAGGCGTGCCACACGATGCTTCCCATAAGCGATGTCTCGCGCTCGCAGCTCAGCATGAATACGTAGGCTGCCATAGACGTGTCTTCCCCGGTCGTAGGCCTGTCGGATTTGCTCGATCAGTCGCTCATTTTCTTGGTGGCGCTGACCAGGTTCTCGCTTGCACCAGCCATACTACCCACTTTCAGAAACAGCGAGCATATGGCACATCGTTTTCACGGAATACTCCTGCTGATGATCTTAAATAAACTGATATCTCCCTTATGGTCTCAAAACATCATCAAAGCTTTTTTAAAATATCACGCTCCTGCCTCGTGACCTCCAATTCTCGTTTGAGGCGGCGCAGTTCCTCTCGCCTTCGCGGTCTGATGTCCACTCCCCGGAAAGGCCCCGTCTGCATGAGCGGCCAGTTCCTTGCGCCACTGGTGGATGGAGGTGTCGGAGATGCCCAGTTCGCGAGCCACTTGCACAATCGGCTTTCCACTCCTCTGGGCCAGCCGCACGGCTTCTCGCTTGAATTCGGCAGTGGAGGTATCAGTTGCAGCTTAAAAAAGACCACCGGATCGATCGATGGGCATCCTCGCGCTGAGTAGTGCTCGGCAACGAGATCCCGAATAAGGTGAAGGTCGAGGTTTGCCTCAAGATGCCGATAGAAGTTACTGGCAGGGACGAAATCCTCCAAACAAATGGCCAGATGCGGTTGAAGCTGTTTGTCATTTCTTCCTACCATGGATCTCCTCTTTGATTCAAATCCATGATATACTTTCTCTAGTCTCTGTCATGAGGCATTTCCATGTCGAGGGCTTTTTTCAACACGCTGCTCACTGAGCAGTCATGACGCCTATACGTCTGAGTGTGAAAGTACTTTCGAAAGGAGGGTTGTTATGGAGAGCACTGGAAACGTGGAAAACGATCGAGGAGCCCGTGTGCACACCGATCGCATTTTCCCAGAAACACGATGGGTCTCAGCGATCATCGTCCCATTTTTGCTGGCCGCTTTCGGCATCCTCTATCTGTTCCCCGATCACACCCAGGAGCTCTTCGCCTGGGGCATCCAGCCACGTATGAGTGCCATGATGCTGGGTGCGGCCTATCTTGGCGGAGCCTATTTCTTTGTGCGTGCCGCCGCCAATGCCCGCTGGCATTGGGTCAAGGTCGGGTTTCTTCCCGTCACCACCTTTGCCACCTTAATGGGGATTGCGACCATTCTGCACTGGGATCGCTTCAATCATGGGTCTCTCTCGTTCTTCGCCTGGGTAGGACTGTACTTCACGACGCCGTTCCTTGTGTTCCTGCTCTGGCTGCGCAATCGATCCGCTGACCCTGGCCCTGGCACATCACATGATCGCCGTGTGCCACGCCTTGTGCGCCTGGTGATTGGCATCGTGGGTGCCTTGACGCTGCTCACCAGCATGGTACTTTTCCTGCAGCCGGGTTTCATGATCAGCACCTGGCCCTGGCAGTTGACTCCCCTTACAGCGCGTGTCATGGGAGCATTATTTGCCCTCACAGGAGTGGGTGAACTGGGCATTGCGCTCGATGTGCGCTGGAGTGCAGTACGCATCGCGCTCCAGAGCCAGATGATCGGAGTTGCCCTCATCGCGGTGGCAACAGTCTTTTCGTGGAGCAACTTCCATCAAGCGAATCCGTTGACCTGGATTTTCCTCGCGAGCATCCTCTTCCTGCTCGTTGCAAGCCCCCTCCTCTATATCTGGATGGAGACGCGGGACAACGTAACAGGTGGAGCAGCGTGAACGCAGATCTGCAGGAGTATGCCATGAACGTGTTACCAGCGACACTTGGCGCTAGTGATGAACACTACCGTCGTTTAGGCGTCAGCAGGGATCGCATTGAACCCTGGGAAGATGGGATGAGGACTGAGGGCGGCAGAGGCACCTACGAGTGGTGGTATTTTGATGCCTCTCTCAACGATGGCTCCAAGCTGGCGATTACCTTTCGCACCAAGCCCATCATGGATGTCGGGAAGGCGCTTGATCCCTGGATCGACTTCCATCTCGAACAAGCCGACGGGACGAGCGTGGTCAAGCACCTCCCCATCGAGCCGAAACACTTCTCGGCCTCCAAAGAGGCCTGCGATGTGGCGATGGGCTCGAACACTTTCAAAGGGGACTTGCACACCTACTCCATTCACGTCGATGCCCAGGGAATGGTGGTGGATGTCTCCCTCACCGGCATCACACCGGCCTGGCGGCCTGAAACTGGCTGCCTCTTCTTTGGCGAGCGCGAGGAGTATTACTTTGCCTGGCTGCCCTCGGTGCCACAGGGGGATGCGCACGTCAGCATTGCAGCCGATGGCAGCAATCCACAACACTACACCGGCAGCGGCTATCACGATCATAACTGGGGCAATATGTCGATGCTCAAGCTCATGCACGACTGGTACTGGGCGCGAGGCAAAATTGCCAATTACTCGTTGATCGCATCCTATATCACCGCCGAGCAGCGCTATGGGAGCAAGACCTTCCCCGTCTTCATGCTTGCGAAGGACGGGAAGGTGATGGCCGATGACGCGACGAAGGTGCGTTTCAGCACGCGAGGGGTTGCCGTTGAACCGGACACTGGCAAGCCGGTTGCCAACCAGGTGATCTACGAGTACACCGACGGGCCTGAACGCTATGTGCTCACCTTCACACGCGAGAAGGATACCCTGCATTACAAGTTTATAGAAGAGCTGCAAGGGATCAAGGCTCTTCTGGCACGATTGATACGCGTCGATGGTGCGTATCTGCGCTTTACAGGTGAGCTTTCGCTTGAGCATTATCAGGCAGATGCACTTGTTGAGATACAGCGCGATGAGGCCTTGTGGGAACTCATGTACTTCGGGCACGTCCCCCGCGAGTAACTCAAGGGAAACCAGTTTATGGTCCGCGAGGGGTTTGGGTCACTGGTCAGCACCAATTGAATGATATGCGGGGAAGGCTTACGGTTGTTCCAGGCAATTTTTTCCAGGCGATCCTTCACACCTGTGTCAGGCTCATTTAGCCAGGGTTTCCGGGCGGGTTGGCAGAAAGGACAGCGTCGGACTCCGACTCTCACCTCGTCGCATGAGCAGGAATCGACCGGGCCAATGACACAAGAGGATAGGTAATGTAGCCACTTTTGTGAGCGAGCCCTGTGAGACACTGGCGGAAGAAGAGTAGAACGAACAAGCGGGAGAAGGACATCAGCCTGATCGTTTCCGTTGCGAGAAAGCCCCGGAAGAGAGGCTCCCATAGACCCGGACATTTCATTCAGGCCGCGTCGGTTGCTAGCAAAGCGAGCGCATGAGGGAAGGGAAAGCATGGAAAGCGCGCTCGTCTTTGTCGTACAGAAGCATCAGGCTTCCCGCCTACAGTATGATTTCTGGTTGCAACTCGATGGCGTCATGAAAAGCTGAGCGGTGCCCAAGGGTCACGCGCTCAACCCGCACGAGAAACGGCTGGCGATCATGGTTGCTATACGAGAGCTAACAAGCCGCTAAGAAAACTCTCGTTGGTACATGCTACGATAGACTGATCCAGGCGCTGTTTTCTTACGTACACTCGGTATATATCCTGTTTCTCCTCTGGCGTGACTTGAAACAGGACACCTGCTAAGGAGGCTATGTTGCCAACAGACGTTTTTCACTCTGCACCGGAACCGGAGAAGCAACTTGCACACTCTTCCCTGCTCGATGCGCTGCTCGCCCGCCGCTCGCGCCGCTTCGGCAGAGGGATGTGTTTGAATGGCGGGCCGCTGGCCTATGCAAGCGCGCACGAGCCAGCGCCGCTCAGCCTGCTAGAGGAGGCGATGCTCGCCTTTGCAGCGTGCGGTATTACCGGCTATACCATGGGTGAGCTCCCCTATGATACAGGCGATGTCGCTGAGGCCGGAGGGGGCAATATCATCATGAACTTTGTTGGTCGCACAGTGTTCAGTGCGGATGCCGCGCACCTGGTGACGGTCTTTGTGCTCAACGACGAGGGCGTCTGGCTGCTCAAGCGTCCGCAAGACTTCCCACGACTGGAGGTGCCCGAACTGGTCGAAGCGGCACACCAACAGCAGTGGCTGGATGTCTATACCAGAAGCCGCGTGCGTCTCGCCGATCAGCGGCTAGACGTGCCGCGCGATCCTCCATTTGTGCCTCCCTTCAATAAGTGGTCAGCCAACGTTCGTGGCACCACCTACTTCTTGCCCGTTGCCGAACTCAGTGGCCTCTTTCTCAATGTGCTGCTGGCGGCGTTTAGTGAAGAGGTGGCATACTTTATCGTCGATGAGCGCCGTACCTTCCAACCGGCGGGAGTCGCTCAATTCGCCCGTTCAAAAGGAGGCTACCTGCACGACAATCTCGTAGAAGGCCGCGTGGCGACGGTAGGCTTACTCGACACCTGGATGTATGAGTTTGCTGCTGTCGAGCAAGGAGCCATGCTCCAGAACCTGGCCCTCGTAACAGCGGCTCTGGGACTCGGCGGTTTTCCCCACCTGGCATCTCATCCGTTTGGCTGGTTTCAGGCGCTCGGCTTTCGCATGGCGGATATTCCGTTCTCGCGCACCATTGGGGCTGGACCTCTTATGAAGGGGTTGCTGCGGGTGCTCAAAAAAGAGATGCCTCTCCCGACAGCGGTTGGGCTGGAACGCGATGGTCAGGTGCTTATCAAGCCGTTCTGCCCGCCGTACTACCGCAACATGGAAGAGGCAGTCCTGGCGTTTGTCGATGAGAAGTATGCCCAGGGGAGAGGCACCATGCGCGATGGCGGGACAGCCAGCAACTGGTTGGATGGGGCAGCGGTACAGGCAGGCATTCCTCGCTACTCCGACCAAACCATCGCAGCAACAATCGCGTGCTGTGAATACCTCTACTCACGCTATGGGCGTATCCCGGCGACCAATGGGCCATTCCGCACCTTGATGGCCTACCAGGCTCACCACCTGGATGCCGATTTCTACCGGAAGTTCTACCGTCCCGAGGTGGTCGGGAAAGTCGTGTGAAGAGACTGAGCCTTGTAGATCAACAAAAAAGAGAGCGGAAAGGATCACTGCGATAACGAAGAGCGACGTGGGGTGAGCCAGGCCAAAGCCGTCTGTGCGGTGACCGATGGCGCAGACTGGATTCAGGGCTTTGTTGACCTGCATCGACCCGATGCGTTACGTGTCTTGGATTTTCCCCACGCAGCCGAGCATGTCCATATGCTCATCGAGGCATTGCAGCAAGCAGGAGTCATCTTGCCTGAGAATGTCTTTGAGCGAAGCTTGCATGTGCTCAAGCATCGTGGTCCCGGTCTCCTGTTGCGGTGGTGTGATCGTTTGCCTACTGCCCCGACTTCGCAGGAGACGATCCAGAAGCAGCTCTCCTATTTGCGCAAGCGAGCGTCATTGATGCAGTATCCCGCGTATCAACGGCAAGGCTGGCCCATTGGATCGGGGATGGTAGAAAGTGCCAACAAAGTGGTGGTGCAAGCCCGTCTCAAAGGAGCAGAGATGCGACTTCGAACCTACCCATGTCAATCCCATGCTCACCCTACGGACGGCAGCATGTAGTGAGCGCTGGGATGAAGGGTGGCAAGAGATGCTTCAGGAGCATCACATGCAACTTGCCAGGACACGTCAGCAACACGCCTCTGCACGCGTTGAGTCCTCTCTCTCTTCTTTGATGCTCTTGCTCCTCCTGCTGCTATCTCCATTCCCAAACCACCTCTTCCTCCTGCACCATGAGGTTAAACCTGCTGCGACCTTGCCAGGTTCCTCTCGTCCGTCGCCTCACCATATTGGGAAACGGACCCCTGTCTGCCGCCCAAAGCCAATTGCAAAAATTTGACGGCCACCCAAGACCTTCATGAAAGGGCTACACCACCCAGAATGAAAAAGAGTAGAATATTGGGAGGAGATGCCAGCAGCAAGATCGTAAGAGCTTAGTGCCACGAGCCAGTCCCAAGACTGATTGAGGATGTGCGTAGGAACCACCCATTGTTGCCCTTGCAGGAAGAACTTCTTGCAAGCAAGCACGCAGAAGAGAATCTCAGGTATCCGCGTCCTCGCTGGCATCTGCTCCCCAAAGGGAAACCACTGGGGAAGATCACCACGAGGAGTGTAGAAATGGATATTCTGCATACACGATGCGCAGGAATAGATGTGCATAAGAAGAATGTCAAAGTCTGTTTGAGTATCACCGACGAACATGGAAAACGCAAGAAGGAGATCCGCACCTATTTGACGATGACTCATCAGTTCCTTGAGCTACGCGATTGGCTCAAGGAACAAGGATGTAGCCATATCGCCTTTGAGGCAACGGGGGTGTATTGGAAACCGGTGTTCAACGAGGCACGGAAGGAGATTTTGAGATCCTGGTCGTCAATGCGCACCATATGAAGGCAGTTCCGGGAAGAAAGACGGATGTCAAAGACGCCGAATGGATTGCCGACCTCTTGCAGCATGGCCTGCTGAAGGCGAGCTTTATCCCTTCAGCCCCACAACGAGAACTGCGAGATCTCACCCGCTACCGAGTCAGTTTGGTAGAAGAGCGTGCGCGAGAAGTGAATCGGCTTCAAAAGACCTTAGAAGACACCAACCTCAAACTGGGGGATGTCGTCAGCGATATCATGGGGAAAGCATCGAGCAGGATTGTGCATGCGATCGCTGATGGGGAAACCGACCCAGTCCGCCTCGCTTCTTTTGCTGTCGGACGTGTTCGTGCGAGCAAAGAAGAGTTGGAAGCCGCTTTGACGGGCAAGGTCACCGAGCATCACCGCTTCATGCTCAACGCACACCTCAAACAGATCTCCTGGTTTGATACCGCTATTGAGCAGGTCAACGCCGAAATTGCGCGTCGCCTCGCTCCTCCTGAGCCGCCACCAGAAGAGCAAGCAGAGCAGCAGGACAACGCGGAATCTGGCGAACATGGGGGGGATGAGAACGAGCCAGAACCCTCTGCTTGTGTGCCACCTTCCTCAACATGCATGGCTCCTGCAGTGGTGGAAGGTCAACCCCCACTGAGCTGGCAAGAAGCGGTGCGCCTGGTCGATCAGATCACGGGGATCAGCGAGCAAGTGGCATGGGGCGTGCTGGCCGAAATAGGCATCCAGATGAGCCAGTTTCCCTCGGAGAAGCACCTGGCCTCCTGGGTCGGACTGTGCCCAGGCAACCACGAAAGTGCGGGGAAACGCTACTCTGGCAAAACACGCAAAGGCAATCCCTACGCTCGTCGCCTCCTCATTCAGGCAGCGCTTGCCGCCGCCAAGAGCAAGAAGAGCTATTTGTCGACACAATATCGTCGCATCGCTGCTCGACGGGGAAAGAAGAAAGCGGCGGTCGCCGTCGCGCACAGTATTTTGGTGATCATCTATCACGTCCTGCGCGACCGCAGCACCTATCAGGATTTAGGCAGCAGCTATTTTGATGAACGGGATCGACAGGCTATACAAAAACAGTTGGTTCGGCGCCTTGAGCGCATGGGCTACCAGGTCGACCTTCAACCAGTCGCGTAGACGCATCATCCCTTCACCTTTCTGTGGTCTGATCTCACCTGCCGACCGAACTCAGGTGGTCGGTTTTTTCCTGCTGCCTTGTTCCTGCTGCTGAGTGCTTTTTTGGCTCGGCAAGACTCTTCCCTGCGTCAGATCCCCTCCTTGAACGCTTCTCTCATCCCGATCTCTCATGTTGAACCATTGCTTCTTGCTCCCATTGAGCCATGTCCTTCCCATTTGATCCGGCTGGGGCAGAATTTTTTCAGAAGAGAAGAAGCAAGAGAAAAATATGAGTTGGGAGACGACACAAGCGATTGGAAAATTCAACTGGCACAAAAAGATGTGAAAACATCCGGGCCTTCTAAGACAAAAATTAAGCCTATTATGTATCGCCCATTTGATAAACGTTACACATACTATACAG
>Ga0066790_10000754_pt1 | contig 12913 bp, 11 predicted proteins | sample OrgsoiDNA2013050_FD_70963 | JGI IMG/M metagenome (GOLD analysis project Ga0066790, IMG submission 70963) | Permafrost soil microbial communities from the Arctic, to analyse light accelerated degradation of dissolved organic matter (DOM) -... | ecosystem: Environmental > Terrestrial > Soil >...
ACCGCAGTCGAGTTTGGCAAGAAGCTGGGCAAGGTTCCCGTGCGCACGGTGGACAAGCCAGGATTCATCGTGAACCGCCTGCTGGTGCCCTATCTGCTCGACGCCATCCGCGCCTACGAAGAGGGCGTGGGCTCGATTGACGACATCGACAACGCCATGAAGCTGGGCTGCGGTTATCCCATGGGCCCGTTCACGCTGCTCGATTTTGTCGGCCTGGATACGACCTACTACATCACGCACGTGATGTACGACGAGTTCAAGGAGCGCCGCTTTGCTGCGCCGCCGCTGTTGAAGCGGCTAGTGATGGCCGGCTGGTACGGTCGGAAGACAGGCAAAGGATTTTACGACTATTCGGATCCGGCGAATCCGAAGCCGAATAAGTTGTAACTTCGTGGCCGCGGATTTACGCGAATCAACACGGATTTTCTTTTTTAGGTTGTCATCCTGAGCGCAGCGAAGGACCCATGCATTTCGATGGCGGCGGCAAATTGCATAGGTCCTTCGCTAAGCTCAGGATGACAAGGGATTTGGACAGGAATCGAATTTGAAAGCTCCAGCAAAACGTCGGCTTAAGGCCCTCGAAGGCAAACTCAATGCTGCGGGGAAGCGCTTCGCGATCGTGGTCTCGCGCTTCAACGCATTCATCACGGACCGGCTCCTGCAAAGCGCCTTCGACGGCTTGGTGCAATGCGGCGTTGCTACGAAAGACGTCAAGATCGTCCGCGTCCCTGGCGCTTTCGAAATTCCATCTGCCGCTCGCACGCTTGCCGAGACCAAAAAATACGACGCCATCATCTGCCTCGGCTGCCTGTTGCGCGGCGACACCGCCCACTATGACGTCATCGTCAACGAAGTCGCTCGCGGCATTGGGCAGTCGGCGCAGGAAACGGGAGTGCCCCATGCCTTCGGCGTCCTGACCTGTGAGACGCTGGAACAAGCCATCGATCGCGCCGGCCTGAAGATGGGCAACAAAGGTTTCGAAGCGGCGCTTGCGGCGGTGGAGATGGCAAACCTGAAAGCGGACCTCGGACGTCGGACCTCGGACCTTGACAAGGATGAGAGCCGCAAGCGGCCCACACGTTCCAAGAAGCGCAGGTCCTGAGTTTCTGTTTGCGGCTTCGAAACCAAACAATTCTTGTAGACTGAAACCTCGACGTCTGAGGTCCGACGCCTGACGTCCGAGGTCCGCTCTGGGAACCCGCCGCAAATCTCGCGAACTTACCCTGCAGATGCTTTTCCAGGCTGATATGGGAAAGCAGACTCCGGAGCAGGTGCGCCAATCGTTTTGGCGCGAGCGTGGAGACGTCGGCGCCGACGTTCAGGGCTTTGCCGAAGATCTGTTCCGGGTCGCCACCGACCGGGCCACCGAAATTGATGGCCTGATTGAAGGTCATGCTCAGCACTGGCGCATGGAACGCATGGCCGCCGTGGACCGCAACCTGATGCGGGCAGCGGTTGCCGAACTGATGGGCTTTCCTACCACTCCCCGCGCCGTGGTCATCAACGAAGCTCTGGAAATCGCGCGCAAGTTTTCCAGTCCGGAGTCTGTGCAATTCATTAATGGAGTGCTGGACAGTGTGGGCAAGGAACTGGAAAGCAGTCGCTAACTAGAGGTGTGAACGGGATTGTGCTACGCGACTGCTGCCGCGGCGACCGATGCGGCCAGGCTCACAATGCGTCCCAGGCCCTGAGCTATGGCGCTATCGAGTGCCTTGTCGGCGCGATTGATGACTTCGGTGACGATATCCACGGGATCGAACTGTTGGCGCACGACCGCCTCGGCCAGACCCGCGCTGAAGGGGACAATTTCGTCGGATAGTTTCACTTCGGAAAGCAGTTTGCGCAATTTTTCTATCGCCAGCAGCGCTTCCTTCTCTCCAGTTTCCCCGAGAACCAGCGCGATCGTGGTCTTTTCGTAGCGAAAGGCAAGATCATTCTGCCGGATGTTGGCGGCAAAAAGCTGTCCAATCTGCTGCATGGCCGCTTCGACGGCTTTTTCTCCATGCTCTTTCAACATGGCCGAGCTTTTGCCAAATTGCATCAGCGTCACCGTCACCGGAGTGCTTTGCTGGAGGGCACGTCGCGTCTCCGCCATCAGGAGATCAATGTAGGAAGCCCGCTTGAGCAATCCGGACTGCTCATCGGTGACTGACAAACTTTTGACCAGGCGGCGCAGTCCGGCATTGGTGAGAGCGATCACGATCTGTTCGCTGATGGTCTTGAGTACGACGACATCGGCGGCGTGCCAGCCCCGGGCGGTGTTTTGCACCAGCAGAAGCACCCCCATCTGGTCCTGACCGTCGCTCAGCGGCAGCGCCAGCAGTGACGTGATCCCCAACTCCACCAGAACTTCATGAATCTCCTGCAACTCCGGTGCGGCGGAGGCGTCGGCAAGGGTCAGCGTCCCCTGGCTGATGGCTGCATCCTGCACCACGGTGACCAGCCGGCTCAAGGCTTGCGGCTCTCCGGCTTTCACTCCTTCACTGTGGTACTCCTTCACCGCGCTCGGCACCATCCCCGGTTTACGCGTGGCCACGATGCAGCGGCTGATCTTCCATTGCGCTCCGATCTCCGCGACCGCGGTGGACATGACAGCGTCGGCATTGGTCTGGCGGTAAAGCTTGCGGGTGATGTCCGCCACTTTTGTGAAGCTGTTGACATCGGCGGATTCCGCCGGGGCCGACGTGCGCGCTTGCGGCGGCGCGGATGCCGGGGCCCCTTTGGCCGCTGCGTTCGCGGGCGGCAGAGGAGTTGAATCCGAATGTTGCGGAGTCATCCCCGCAGCCAGGTACAACTGCTGCAAGTCCTGATTGCGTTCTTCCTCGCGCGGAAAAAGTTCCTGGATGCGTTGCAGCCGTTCAATGGCCTTGGAACGCATTCCGTACTGCACCAGGATTTCAGCCTGCAGCATGAGGTCCTGCAAGGCAGCAGCGCCCAGCGTCGGCCCTTCGGTCTTGGCCGGTTCCGATGCCGTCTTCGCCATGCTGGTAAAACGCGAAGCGATGACCTTGAAGCGGTTGTCGTCAATTTTGCCGCGCAGCATTTCCAAACGCTTCTGGTGGCCGGGCTCGTAGGCGTCCACGTCGGCGGCGCGATCGAGGCACTCGGCAGCTTTGGCGTAATTGCCCATGCCACAGTGCAGATCGAAAAGCTTGAGCAGTGTCTGACAATAGTCGCCTTCCCGATTGGAGGCGTTGAACAGCTCGCTCATGAACTCCAGGAGATCGGGCGAGCCCCGATGCTTGGCCACTACGTCCTGCAACATCGCGACAAATGCGCGGCGGTCTCCCTTGTTACGCTGAAACTGTTCCAATTTGCGTGCCAGCGCGACGGCCTCCGCATCCTGCTGCGCGTCCACCAGCAAGCCGATCAGGTCAACCACCTCTTGCTGGCGGGACGGGTTCTGCTGAAAAAGTTGCCAGACCAGCGGTTCCGCGTCGGACAGGCGATTCGCGGACAAGAGCGCATTCACGTAGCTCTCACGCGCTTCCAGGCTCGCGTCCTGCGCCTTGGCCAGGGGCTCTAACACAAATATGGCTGCCCCGACCTGGCCTTGCGTAATCAGGCTCTTGCCGTAGCTCAAAGCCGTCTTCGTATCGCTGGGGTCTTCGGTATAGGCGCGTTCAAACCACTGGGCCGCGTTGGCGCCAGAGGCTTCCGTCATCTCGGCCAGCTTGAGGAAGGCGCTCGATGCCCCGGCTTTGTCTCCGGTTTGCGAGCTGAGTTCGCCCAGTCGCAGGAAGTTTCGTTCCGCGGGCTCGAGCGCGACCAGGCGCTTCAGCACCAGCAGGCAATCCTGCTGACGTCCGTTCTTGCTCAGGTCTTCAAGAGCGCTCTCGTAAGTCTCGAGCGCAAGTTTCCGGTTTGAGGTTTCGAGGATCTGCCCGAAGTGGATTCTCTGCAGGCTGGTCGGAACGGTGTAACGGGCCAGCTTTTTGTAGGTCAGGCTGGCACGAGTGTTTTCTCCGGCCGCGATCTGACGCTCAAACAACTCGCCCAGCAGCTTTACCGCCTCGGCAGTGCGTTGCAATGAAAGGCAGATATCGGCTGCCATCTGGCGCACGTTGTCATTTTGCGGGTCTTCGGCGAGCACCTGCATGTACTCATCCAGAGCTTCGCCGGTCTTGCCCTTCTGCAGGAGCTTTTCAGCGCGCTCGACTCGTCGCGCGATCTCGGCTCGGTCCATTCGCTTGGTCGGATCTGGCATGAGAGACACGGGTAACGTACGTAGTAACCCAAGTGAGATTTTAGGAGGCCATCCCCGCAGCGGCAACGAAGTCGGGTACCGGGGAGATTACGAAAGTCACGCAATATTTCTTTGGCAGAAGGGTTTCCGGTATAAGTGCCGGATGCCAGCAGAACCGATGTCAACAGAAGTCGAGGAACGGGGGCTTCGTCACCAGCTCAGCGCCGGCCAGATGGCTATGGTCGCCGTGGGTGGGTCCATCGGGACCGGATTGCTGCTGGGATCGGCGGCCGCTCTCGAAATCGCCGGACCTGGAGTCATCCTCAGCTTCGTCCTGGCGGCGTTCATCACCTGGACTGTGACCCTGGCGCTGGGTGAACTCTCGAGCATGCATCCCGCCGCCGGCTCGTTCGGTGTCTATGGCGATCTTTACCTGAACCCGTGGGCGGGATTCATTGCTCGAGCCGGCTACTGGGCGGCAATCTCAATTTCCATTGGCGCGGAGCTGATCGCCTCCGCGACCTATCTTACTTATTGGTTCCCCTCCGTCCCGGCCGTGTTTTGGGTGCTGCTTTTTTCCGTGCTGGTGCTGGTGATCAATCTTTGGACTGTGGGCAACTATGCCCGCTTTGAATACTGGTTCGCCATGATCAAGGTCGCAACCATCGCGGCTTTCGTCCTGCTGGGAGCGGGGTTGTTGCTGAGCGGCCGGGTGACGCCGCAATACACGGCGCATGGCGGATTTCTGCCCCACGGCGCTCTTGCTCCATTGCTGGCCATGGGCTTCGCGCTCTATACATTCGGAGGACTTGAATTTGTGGCCATCACCACCGGAGAATCTCGCTCGGCGGAGGAGATTCCCCGCGCCATCAAACTGACTTTCGCGGTGCTGGCCTCGGTTTACCTGGGAGCGATTGTCATATTGGTTGGAGTGATGCCGTGGAACCGTGCCGGTGTGACCGAGAGCCCGTTCGTCACCGTGTTCCGTCACGCCCACGTTCCGGCTGCATCGCACATCATGACCTTCGTGATTCTGACGGCCGCGCTCTCGGGAGCGAACGGAGCGCTCTATGCCGCTTCGCGCGTCTTGTTCTCCCTGGCGCGCACCGGATGGGCGCCGGCGGTTCTGGGACGGCTCAGTGCTTCGGGATCGCCAAAACCCGCTCTGCTGGCTTCGTCCTACGGTATCGTGCTCGCGCTGGTGCTGGAGAAGTGGGCGCCCAAGAATGCATTCGTTTCGACTCTTGGCGCGGCGCTGGTGGGAATGCTGCTGGCCTGGCTGGTCTCTCTGGCCGCGCACATCAGCTTCCGTCAGAGAGTCTCCGAAAGCCAGCTTGCCGGGTTGCCCATGCGTTCTCCGCTCGGGGCCTGGGGTTCGGCGCTGGGCTTCGCGCTCATCATCGTGGCAATTCTCGAGACTGGCTGGGCCTCTCACTTGACGCTGATCAGCGGCGCGATCTATATGGTCGGCTTGACCGCGGCTTATTTCCTTCTGAAGAAGAAGTGTGGGGAGGACACTCCTGTCCGCCGCTTTTGACCTGGACTTTACGGAAGTGAATCTCGTTCGTAGCTTTGGAGAGAACGCAAAGCAACGACAAAAATCAACTTCAAAGGCGGCGGACAAGAGTGTCCGCCCTACACGGACGTACAATACCGGCATGGCTGATGAACTTCTCCGCTATCGTTCTCAGTTCCCCATCCTGGAACGGACCACGTATCTGATCAGCAATTCGCTGGGCGCCATGCCTCAAGGCGTTTATGACGCCATGAAGGGGTACGCCGACATCTGGGCCACACGCGGCGTGCGGGCATGGGAGGAAAGATGGTGGATGCTGGCAGCGCAAGTGGGCGACGAGATTGGCGCGCTGATGAATGCGCCCCAAGCCTCGGTCTCGACCCACCAGAATGTGACCACCTGCCAGGCCGTCGTAGCGTCGTGCTTCGATTTCTCGGGCCGACGCAACAAAGTGGTGTACAGCGACTTGAACTTCCCTTCGGTGATGTATTTCTGGGAGGCGCAACAGGCCTATGGCGCCCGCGTGCAGATGGTCAAGACCGAAGACGGGATCACGGTTCCCATCGACCGCCTCCTGGATGCGATCGACGAACAGACCTTGCTGGTCCCGGTATCGCATGTGATCTTTCGCAGCGCCTACATTCAGGATGCAAGGGCCATCATTGAGAAAGCCCACAAAGTCGGCGCACACGTTGTGCTCGACACTTTCCAGTCGCTCGGCACTGTGCCCGTCGATGTGCAAGGTTTGAACGTCGACTTCGCCTGTGGCGGCGTTCTGAAGTGGTTGTGCGGAGGGCCGGGCGTCGGCTATCTGTATGTTCGTCCGGACCTGGGAAAGAAACTGCAGCCAAAATTTACCGGCTGGTTTGCGCACCAGAATCCCTTTGGCTTCGAAGTTGGAGCCACTCGCTACAGCCAGCCTCCATTTCGCTTTATGAATGGCACTTCCCACATACCCGCGTTGGAAGCGGCCCGGCCGGGATTGAAAATCATCGCCGAGGTCGGCGTTGATGGCATTCGCGAGAAATCGAAACGGCAGACTGCTCGATTGATCGAACTGGCCCTGGGACACGGATGGCGCGTGAATTCGCCTCGCCATGCAGACGACCGCGGCGGAACAGTTTCAATCGACATGCCCGATGCCGAGGCGGTCTGCGGCGAACTGATCAAGCGAGACATCCTGGTGGACTATCGCCCCAAAGCCGGCGTTCGCATGTCTCCCCACTTCTACAGCAAAGATGAAGAACTGGAAACCGCGATCGCAGCGGTGGAAGAAATCCTGAAAGAAAGATCGGTTACCACGAAATAAGAGCTTGTCGAGCTTCGCTCGACCTGGACGGGTCCCTTCGACTTCGCTCAGGGCAGGCTCCGATCCGTCCCTACACAGTTCGTGCCGAGGTCTGACGTCCGAGGTCTGACGCCCATCCTGCGAGTGCACCAGCCTTCTCACCTCCCATGCCCCGCGCTGCCGAACTTCTCCACTAAAATAGCTGAGTGAGCGATCCCGTCCGCATAGGAATTCTCGGGGATTACGATCCCAAGTCTCCGACTCTTCCCGCCGTAGAGAAGTCGCTCCAGCACGCCTCCACCCAACTGAGACTGCCCATCGAAGGTGTGTGGATCGCGACCCCGAGCCTGATGGAGCCTGGCGCAGAGAAAAAACTGGAGAGTTTCGACGGAATTTGGGCTGCGCCCGGCAGTCCCTATAAGAGTATGGATGGCATGCTGAAGGGCATTGAATTCGCCCGCCGGCGCGACTGGCCTTTTCTCGGCACCTGCGGCGGCTTTCAGTATGCTCTGATCGAATGTGTCCGCAATGTACTGGGAATCAAGGATGCGGACACTGCCGAGAATAATTCCGGCTCGAAAAACATCGTCATTTATCCGGTAGCCTGCGCGGTACCCAATCGCACCAAGGGTGCGCCCAAGCTTTCCGGTGCAATACCTGAAATCCGCCTGCGCCCCGGTTCCTATCTGCAGTCGTACTACTCACAGGACACGGTCGTCGAAGAATTCTTCTGTAACTTCGAAGTCAATCCCGAGTACGAGTGGGCCGCCATGGAAGCCGGGTTCCCGGTGGTAGCGCGTGGCCCGCAAGGCGAGATCCGCGCCATCGAATCGCCCACCCACCGTTTCTATATCGCGACACTATTCCAGCCGCAGCTATCTTCCAAGCCCGACAAACCCCATCCCCTGGTGCTGGCTTTCGTGCAAGCCGCGGCCGACTGGGGAAGAAAGAAACTGGACGACAGTGTCCTGGAATAAACCGGCGTCGGACTTCGGACGTCAGACCTCTGCAAGAACCGTGTGGGGACGGGTCTCAGGCCCGTCCAGGTCGAGCGAAGCTCGACTAGCTTTGTCTTGTTAACGTGGAATCAATTCAAACGCAGGATAGCTCTGCACCAACTCGCGAAAAGCCTCGACCGGCGACCCAGCTGCCACCGGAAAATAGGTCTGAACCTCTTTCCTGAACTGATCCAGATAGGCTTTGAGAATTTCGGGCTTCTCCTGATCCGAGAGAGCGCGAAGTCCGAATTTTTGTCGCTTGCTTCCCTTCTTGAGCGTTACTTCTCCAGCCGCTTCTGCATTGCGCACCCACTGCGTGTGGCCACGCGGGGCCACCAGAAACCGCTTGCCGCCGAGTTCCAGCAGATCAATTGGCGTGGAGTAAATCTTCCCGCTCTTGCGTCCACGAACCTGCAGAAGGTAGTTGTAGGAAAAACCCAGCCCGAGTCCTACCAAAAATCCAAAGACCCGGTTGAACACACGTTCGGTCGCGCTGGGGGCACGAAATGCAGGCGGAGGGGAATTCATACCCGAAACTCTATCCTAAAACTGTCATCCCGAGCGCAGCCTTTGTCGCGCACGGCGCGACAAAGGCAAGTCGAGGGACCTTGTGTTGGAGGGCCGGAACAGACCTAGATTTGCTTCACGAACTTCAAAGAAGCCGAGTTCATGCAATAGCGAAGTCCGGTGGGCTGCGGTCCGTCATCGAAGACATGGCCCAGGTGCGCGTCGCACTCGGTACAGGCAACCGCACTTCTCACCGTGCCAAAACTCGTGTCGTTGAGGGTCCGAACGTTTTCCGCCGCGATCGGCTGCCAGAAACTGGGCCAGCCGGTGCCGGATTCAAACTTCGTCTCCGAACTGAACAGAGCATTGTCGCAACAGATACACCGGTACAGACCCTTGTCGTGCAGCTTCCAGTACTTTCCGGTGAAGGCAATTTCGGTGTCGGCATGGCGCGTGATATCGAATTCCCCCGGGGACAGCTGTTTGCGCCACTCATCGTCGCTCTTCACCACCTTGGGCACGCGGACCTTCTGCAGCTTTTTCCCGGCGTCGGAGAACTGCACGATGGTGACCTCTCCGGGATCGCCCTTCGGCATCGCCGCTTCGATCACCCGCGGCTTATGCAATGACCATAGCGCAGCGCCCGCGATCGCCGAAACCGAGATTCCCAGAAACGCGCGCCGCCCCACGTTGAACGATGAAGCATCCTTGCCCAACTCAGAATCAAACATGGCTCACTCCTCGACCTGCGTTTTATCCCGAACGGGATCGTCACTACTTTCCCGTATACAGTTCGGGAAATTGCTGCTGCAGATGGGCCACCTTGGGCGCATCGTTAAAAACAATGTACGGCTGATGCGGATGCAGCGTCGCATAGTTCTGGTGATAAGCCTCTGCGGGATAAAACGCCTTCAGCGGAACAACCTGGGTCACGATTGCCTGCGGGAACGCTTTGGCTTTGTCGAGCTGTGCGATATACGATTCCGCAATCTTCTTTTGTTCGTAGTTCCCGTAGAAAATCACCGAGCGATACTGGGTTCCATCGTCCGGGCCTTGCCGGTTCAGCTGCGTGGGATCGTGCGCTACCGAGAAAAACACCCGGAGCAACTCTCCGTATGTGACCTGAGACGGGTCATACGTAACCTTCACGGATTCAGCGTGGCCGGTTTTGCCGGTGCTGACGATTTCATATTCCGCGGTCTTGGCATCTCCTCCCGAATATCCCGAGGTCGCGTTCTTTACGCCTTTCACATGTTGGAAAACAGCCTGGATGCCCCAGAAACATCCGCCCGCCACCACGGCAGTTTGTTCACCTGACTTCGCAGCCTTCGCGGCGTCTACAGTCGGGCCCGGAACGGCAAACCCGGCAGCATTTCCGGCAGTACACGCCACCGTGCCAGCGATCAATACCAGGGACACCAGGAAAGCGTAAGCAGAAAATTTGAACATTACAGACACTCCTTCGGCCGGTTCGTCGGCCGCTACTTATTAGAGCCCTGAGACGGCCAAAAGTTTCGCCGGGATAGATGGATTGTATGTCACACACCTGACTCCGTTTTCCGCTCGTAACCGGGGCACGAGAGGACGGGCAGGCGGGGATATTTCTTGAAACGAGAGTCGGTCAGAGCCAGTTGGCAGAGGAAGAACACCGATCCGCGATCGGACTCGATGCGCCGGGCATGAGTACACTCGTGGCAGAGTCCGGGATGCGTCTGAGGCGCCGAATTTTCCGCAGGTCGGCTCACCGGTTCAGAATAGCAGCCACGATCTCGTCTTGTTTTTAGGTCCGTACATATGCCCTCGAGGCCGATCATTTGATACTGTAGACGCAGTTTTTAGCAAAGCGGCACGGGGGGCGGGACGCCCTCCGGACAGCCGGCGGGACGCCGGCGCTACCTGGGAGCCTTGATTGAAATATCGGAACTGGTCATTGACGATCTCTTTTCTATTCCTGGCAATCGCTTCACAGTCACAGATTGACGACGCCACTCGGCAGATTTCTCACGACATTTTCAAACAACTCATCGAGATCAATACCACCGATTCCGTCGGCAATGTGACGACGGCTTCCGAAGCCATGGCGCAGCGCTTTCGGGATGCCGGATTTCCCGAGAGCGACTTGCAGATTCTGGGGCCGAACGATCGCAAGAAGAACCTGGTCGTCCGTCTGCATGGCAGCGGCAAGCATAAACCTGTGCTGCTCCTCGGACATCTCGACGTGGTCGAAGCGCGGCGCGAGGACTGGACCACCGATCCCTTTCAGTTCGTGGAAAAGGACGGCTACTACTACGGGCGGGGCACGCAGGACATGAAAGACGGCGACGCCATCATGTCCACCGCGCTGATCCGGTTCAAGAAAGAAGGATTCGTGCCCGACCGCGACATCATTCTGGCGATGACTGCGGACGAAGAGGGCGGCACCTCGAACGGCGTGGATTGGCTGCTCAAGAACCACCGCGAACTGATCGACGCGGAATTCGTGCTCAACCACGACGGCGGCGGAGTCTTGTCCGAGCATGGCAAGCCTCAATTCATGATGGTGGATGCCTCGGAAAAACTGTATTCGGATTATCAACTGATGGTGACCAATCCCGGCGGCCACAGCTCCCTGCCAAAACCGGACAATGCCATCTACCATCTCGCCGACGGCCTGGCGCGGCTTGAGCAGTACCAGTTTCCGTTCGAGCTGACGAACGTCACGCGCGCGTATTACGAGCGCATGGCAAAAATTGCCAGCGGCGAGCGGGCGGCAGACATACGTGCGATGCTCAACAATCCTCCGGACATGGCTGCCGTGGCGCGCTTATCGAAAGACCCGATGGATAATTCGATCATGCACACCACCTGCGTGGCCACCCGCCTGAACGCGGGCCATGCCAACAATGCTCTGCCGCAGATGGCGCAAGCCAATGTGAACTGCCGCATCATTCCCGGCCACTCGCCGGAGGAAATCCGGCAGGAACTGGAGAAGGTCGTGGCCGATCCCAAAATTGCCGTGAAGGACATCGGAGCGATTGGCGGAGTGCATCACGAGTCGTACGCCCCACCGCCGCTTCGTCCGGAGGTCTTTCAGCCGCTGGAGAAAGTTGTAGACAGCATGTGGCCGGGCCTGGCCGTGGTTCCAGACATGGCGACGGGCGCCTCCGACGGCGTCTACACGAATGCGGCGGGCATGCCGACGTATTGCATTTCGGGAGAAGCCATTGATCGCGATGACATCCGAGCCCACGGCAAAGATGAACGCATCCGCGTCGATTCGTTCTATCGTGCGGTGGATTTTTACTACCGATACTTGAAAGCTGTGACCTCGCAGTAGCGGGAAACACAAGCTCCGAGGCGCCCTGTGATCCTGAGCGCAGTGGCTGCTTCGCTTGGCGAAGCAGCTGCGGAGTCGAAAGACCCCTACCAGCGGACAAGACGCCGGAAACATTTCTCGTGCGTGGATAACGAACGCGCGGCCAACCAGAGCTCCCGACAGAGATTAAGACGGTAGGGGTCCTTCGACTCCATCGGGTCATTCGCCTGCGAATGGCCCGGCTCCGCTCAGGATGACACCTGTTATTACTCGCGTCACTGCGCCTCTTGACTTCGCCTTATATTCGCCTACAATTACGCTATGGCAATCACTAAACGGCAACGGCAAGTGTATGACTTCATCTCCGAATTCGTGCAGAAGAACAGCTACTCGCCCTCGTTCGAAGAGATTGGCCAGGGCCTGGAGCTGAGTTCTCTGGCGACAGTGCACAAGCACATTTCCAATCTGGAGAAAAAAGGCCTGCTCACTCGCGATTACAACCGTAGCCGTTCGATTGACCTGCTGCCGCCCAAGGGCCGGCTCAAGCAAGCCATGGCCGTGAATACGACCATGGTGTTGCCCCTAGTGGGCCGCATCGCGGCGGGCCAACCCATCGAGGCGGTGCAAAGCAACGAAACCATTTCTCTCGCCGACTTTGTACGCTCGAAGGAAGTGTTTGTGCTCGAAGTCCGGGGCGATTCCATGCAGGACGAGGCCATTTTGAACGGCGACTACGTGATGGTAGAGAAAAGCAGAACGGCGCACAACGGGGACATCGTAGTCGCGTTGTTGGAAGGAACCGATGCGACACTCAAACGCTTTTACCGTGAAGGCGAAAATATTCGCCTGCAACCCTCGAATGCCAGCATGAAACCCATCATCGTGCCCGCCGCTTCCGTCGAGGTGCAGGGCCGAGTGATTGGAGTGTTGCGGAAGTACTAAAAGCAGCTTCTAGCTCCTGGCTTTTAGCTTCTAGCTAAAACGCTGGTTTTCGGCTGTCTGCAGAAAGCTCCATCGACCAAAAAAACGCCCGGGCTATGAACCCGGGCGTTTGATCTTAGCTGACGACCGACGACTGACGACCAACGACTGCTTCACCCAACGTGCTTGTCAATCGCCTTCT
>Ga0066790_10000757_pt1 | contig 12887 bp, 18 predicted proteins | sample OrgsoiDNA2013050_FD_70963 | JGI IMG/M metagenome (GOLD analysis project Ga0066790, IMG submission 70963) | Permafrost soil microbial communities from the Arctic, to analyse light accelerated degradation of dissolved organic matter (DOM) -... | ecosystem: Environmental > Terrestrial > Soil >...
TTGCGGCGATTTTGTGGCTCGGACTCATCGTGGGTGAGTCCACTAATTTTGCCTCGGCCGAGAACACGGCCAAACTTTTGTACGCGCCCTTGCACTTTCTTTTTGGGGTAGACCCCGCCCACTTTCCTGCCTGGCACTTTTTCATTCGGAAGACCGGGCACTTCGTAGGCTATTTCACTCTCAGCTGGCTATTGTTTCGCGCCTGGCGAGACACCTTCCCCCTCTTTGGCAGCCGGTGGTCGATGCAGTGGGCACGAATTTCTTTTTTCATGACTGCCCTGGTCGCCTGCCTGGACGAGTGGCACCAAAGCTATCTTCCCAGCCGTACCGGAAATCTGCACGACGTGCTGCTGGACAGCACGGCCGCGCTGATCGCGCAAGTCGTCCTCTTCTTAATTCTGCGGGGAGGAAATCCAGAGTCTAGTCCGCAGCTCAAAGTCTCCTGACAGGCTGGGCGTTGTCCAGCACTCTTTGCGAACTTTTGCGGCCTCTCTTTGCGTCCTTTGCGGTAAAGGGTTTGACCTCGTCGGCATCATTCAAAAAGCTTGAACCGCAAAGGCCGCAAAGAACAGCCGCTAAGCTCGCAAAGGAAACCATCGGCTGACGCCTGACGACTGACGGCTGTTTTTCAGTACATGGAGTCGTATTTGGTTACGACCCATTCACCGTCTTTTCTCTCCAGCGTCACCGAGAACAGTTCCTTGTACGTACCCTTCTGACCGGGAGCGTTACGCCGCTTGCCGCGATAGTGAAGGATGCGCAAGGGCGGAGTGTCTTCCCAATCCGCGACCTCCCACGAGATCAGGGGATGCTGTGCCTCCGAGTCGCAGATGAACGCGGCGTACTTCTTGCGATAATCCTTGGCCCAATCCGCAAGCTCTTCCTTGCAGTTCCCGTCACGCATGCTGCGGATAAACTTCGCCGCCTCACGCTCCGAACTGCGGTCACGCAGAGGATTCAGGGAGATGGAATTGGGTATTCCGGAGAGAGGATCGCGGTCTTCCGACCGGTCAAGCACCGGACCTTGACCATTCAGATGGATGAGATAGCCAAAGAACACAATCAGCAGGAGAATGCCCGCTGCTGCCGCGATGCCGATCTGATTGCGTGAAAACTCCATGGTCCTCACATCAGTCTAACGTGAGGTCAGGCGAGGGCAAGATTACGGCGGATAGACGCCGCGGGACATGTACGACTGGGGGACCCGGCAGGAGGAAAGGAGGGGCGGGTCGCAGACCACGCCCCATTTCCGTTGTTTTTACTTCTACTCTTTGTCGTCCTTGACCTTGTCAGCGCCTTCGGCGTGGTCAGCAGGATGTTCGACTCCCTGTTGCGCCTCGGCTTCGTCCATGGCTCGTTTGGCTTCTTCGGCTCGCTTGGAACGGGCCTCGGCTCGCTTTTCGCGCTTTTCTTCCTGTAGCTTTTCGCTGCCCAGGAGTTCGACGAACGCCGTGTCGGCGCCGTCACCCTTGCGCCAGCCGGCGCGAACAATGCGCAGGTATCCGCCTTCGCGGTCGCCAAAACGGGGGGCGATGGTATCGAAAAGCTTGTCCACCGCGGCACTTGTCATCAGGTAGGCAATGGCTTGGCGGCGCGCGGACAGGTCGCCGCGCTTGCCGAGAGTAATCATCTTCTCGACCAGCGGACGCATGGCCTTGGCCTTGGGCACCGTGGTCTCGATTCGTTCTTCAACGATGAGTGAAGTCACCAGGTTCCGCAGCAAGGAGCGGCGGTGGCTGGTGTTACGTCCCAGTTTCCATCCTGCTACTTTGTGACGCATTTGAATCCCTCTGGGGCCACTTAACGACAAATGGCCAGTTCAGTTCGGTATCTTGGTTTCTAGTTTCCGGTTTCAAATTCCTGGTCGCGGGCCAAACATGCAGCGTCCGGATTTTGGAAACTAGAAACCAGAAACTAGAAACCGGGTGGCGCAGCGCGCCACCCGAAACTAGTTATAGATCGTTGTCCGGACCGTACGCCGATGCCGGCAACACCTGGTTTGAAGTCGGGCCGGGCACGGCATTTCCGTGCTCGTCGATCTTCATTCCCAGGCTCAAGCCCATCGACGACAGAATTTCCTTAATCTCGTTCAGCGACTTGCGGCCGAAGTTCTTGGTCTTTAGCATTTCGGCTTCGGTCTTCTGAACGAGTTCACCGATGGTCTGGATGTTGGCATTCTTCAGGCAGTTGTAGCTGCGAACCGAAAGCTCCAACTCCTCAACCGAACGGTTCAGGTTTTCGTTCTTGATTTCCGGCTTGCGATCGTCGGTCGAAGTGGAGGTCTCGATGTCCTCTTCGAAGTTGATGAAGATGTTCATGTGGTCTTTCAACAGCTTCGCCGCCAGGCCGATGGAATCAGCCGGGGTGATGGAACCGTTGGTCCACACTTCGATAGTCAGCTTGTCATAATCGGTGATCTGCCCCAGGCGAGCGGCTTCCACGGTGTAGTTGCACTTGCGCACCGGGGAATGCACGGAGTCGATGGGAATGAAACCGATGCCGAGATCTTCGTCAAAGTTCTTGTCCGCCGAAACATAGCCGCGGCCGCGCTTGAGGCGCATTTCCATGTCGAGCTTGCCACCTTCGCTGACAGTCGCGATGTAGACGTCTTTGTCGAGCACTTCGACGTCGGCATCCGCTTCGATCATGCCGGAAGTGACGACGCCGGGCTGGTCGCTGCGCAGGTAGATGGCTTTCGGAGCGTCTCCGCTCAACTTGAAAGGAATCTGCTTCAGGTTGAGAATGATGTCAGTGGCGTCTTCGACCACGCCGGGAATTGACTGGAACTCGTGCAGGACGCCTTCAATCTTCACCGCAGTGACCGCAGCTCCTTCGATGGAAGAAAGCATTACCCGGCGCAAGCCGTTGCCGATGGTCGTGCCAAAGCCGCGTTCAAAGGGCTGGGCCCAGAAGATGCCGTACTTGTCGGTTAAGGTTGAAGTATCGACGGCGAGACGTTTGGGTTTTTGAAATCCCTTCCAAAGCATTACGTTGTTCTCCTTCGGCCGTTTGGCTCAGTCCTGACATCCCTGAACAGGTCCGCGTTTCATTCAGGTCAAGCGTCAGAGACAGGCTGATCTGGCTCGAATTGTTGGACCGGCAAAAACCTAGAAACCGTCGTTGGCCGTTGGTAGTCGGCCCTTGGCCAAACCAAAAGCGAAACGATTGACGAACATCGCCGGAAGCCTTGGGCCCTTGATCTTGCCAACGACCGAGGGCCAACGGCCAACGACTACTTGCTGTACAACTCGACAATCAACTGCTCGTTCACCGGCAGGTTGATGTCCTCACGCTTGGGTAAAGCCAAAACCTTGCCTTTGTAGTTGTCGCGATCGATTTCGAGCCAGTTGGGCGCATTCTGGTGGCTGGCAAATTCCTTCGCCGGCTCCAGGATGGGCAGCTTCTTGCTGGATTCGCGGATCGCAATCTCTTCGCCCACACTGACCTGGTACGAAGGAATGTTCACTTTATGTCCATTCACATGGATGTGGCCGTGCCGCACCAACTGGCGGGCCTGGCGGCGGGACATTCCGAAGCCCAGGCGGTAGACCACGTTGTCCAGGCGGCGCTCCAGTTGTTGCAAAAGCACTTCGCCGGTGACGCCTCGAGTCCGCGCTGCTTTCTCAAAATAGTTGCGGAACTGGCTTTCCTGGGTGAAGTAGATGCGCTTGGCTTTCTGCTTTTCGCGCAACTGCAGGCCGTAGCCAACGATCTTGGCTTTGCGGTCCTTGCCATGCTGTCCAGGAGCGAAGTTACGCTTCTCGATGGGGCATTTATCGCTGAAACACTTTGTGCCTTTGAGGAACAGCTTCATGCCCTCGCGGCGGCAGAGACGGCAGACGGGATCGGTGTAACGGGCCAAGTTATTTCTCCTTATTAGATGACCGGTTTACAGGTTTGGCTTCACCCTTCGTCCCGGACCAACATTCAGTTTCGAGTTTCCGGTCTCTAGTTTCCAGTCTCGGCTACTGAGAACTGGGAACCAGAAACTGAAAACTGCTCCCTAAATCAAAATACAGTTTCTGCAGGTCCCTGTTTCCAGTTCGTCCAGTCATTTGAAACTGGAAACCAGAAACTGGTTTCTTAAACTCTTCTGCGCTTCGGCGGACGGCAACCGTTGTGCGGAATGGGCGTAGCATCCTTAATGTTGCGAACTTCGATTCCAGCCGCCGCCAGAGCGCGGATCGCGGACTCACGCCCTGAACCAGGACCACTCACCCGCACTTCAACGCTGCGCACACCATGATCGCGCGCCATGCTGGCGGCGTTCTGAGCTGCCTGCTGGGCGGCAAATGGAGTGCCTTTTCGCGATCCGCGGAAACCCAGCGAACCCGAACTCTTCCAGGCCAGAACGTTCCCCGCCTGATCGGCGATGGTCACAATCGTGTTGTTGAACGAAGCCTGGATGTGGGCAATACCGTGCGGAACATGCTTCCGCTCTTTCTTCTTAAACGTCTTCTTCTTGCCCTTTTTATCCGGCGCCGCTGCTCCGGTCCCCGCTGCCGCTGGTGCTGCTGGTTTTGCCATAAGTTGTTCCAGTCGTCGGTCGTCAGTCGTCGGTCGTCAGCTCAATCCCCGGTTCAAGCGTCAGATTTTACTGACGACTGAAGACCGACGACCGCTTTCTAAGTCTTGGCCGCCGATTTCTTCTTGGCTGCCACTGTGCCCTTACGCGGGCCTTTTCGGGTACGCGCGTTGGTGTGGGTGCGTTGTCCGCGGACCGGCAGGTTCCGGCGATGACGATAGCCGCGGTAGGAACCAATTTCGATGAGCCGCTTGATGTTCATCGAAACTTCCTTGCGCAGATCGCCTTCCACCAGGCCTTCGCCTTCGATGACCTGGCGGATGCGATTGACTTCGTCCTCGCCCAGGTCCTGGATCTTTTTCATCGGGTCCACATTGGCCGCGTCCAGAATGCGCGCGGCGCGCGAGTTGCCGATGCCGTAGATGTAGGTCAGCGCGATATTCGTCCGCTTGTTGCGTGGAAGATCGACGCCTGCAATGCGTGCCATAGTGCTCCTCTAATCCTCTAGCCTTGACGCTGCTTGTGCTTGGAGATGACGCAGATCACCCGCACCACACCTTTGCGGTGGATGACCTTGCACTTGTCGCAAATCTTTTTTACGGAAGCCCTTACTTTCATAACCCAGTCCTTTGCATTCACAGCCGGGCTCTGCCCGGTCTGACCGGGTCAGAGACCCGGTCCCACACAACTATTTGTAGCGATACACGATGCGCCCGCGATTCAGGTCGTAGGGCGAAAGCTCAACTGCCACCTTGTCGCCAGGCAGAATGCGGATAAAGTTCTTGCGCATCTTTCCCGAGACGTGCGCCAGCACCTTGTGTTTGTTTTCCAGTTCCACCCGGAACATGGCATTGGGCAGCGGTTCTACGACCGTCGCCATAACCTCAATCGCGTCCTCTTTGCTCATCGACTCCTTGAAGAAAGCGGTCAGCTTTCAGCCATCAGTAAAAACTGACAGCTGATAGCTGAAAGCTTTTTTTACTGCGTCAGAATCATCGGGCCATCTTTCGTGACCGCGACACAATGCTCGAAATGCGCGCTGTAACTGCCGTCGGCGGTTACCGCGGTCCACTTGTCGTCGAGAACCCGTGTCCCGGGACTACCGGAATTCACCATGGGCTCAATTGCTAAAACCATGCCTTCGCGCAAGCGGGCCCCGTGGCCGCGCGTGCCGTAATTCGGCACCTGCGGTTCTTCGTGCAGGCGGGTTCCGATGCCGTGTCCGACAAACTCCCGAACCACGCTGAAACCGTTGGCTTCGACAAATTCCTGCACTGACGCGCCAACGTCTCCCACCGCGTTGCCGATTCGCGCCGCCTCGATGCCCCGGTACAAGGAGGCCTCGGTCACTTCCAGCAGCTTGGTCAATTCCGGAGTAATCGAACCATCCACCGGAACCGTGATGGCGGCATCGCCGTAGTAGCCCTCCAGCACCACGCCGCAATCGATCGAAACAATGTCACCCGCCTTCAACACTCTTTTCTCCGAAGGGATGCCGTGAACAATCTCTTCATTGATCGATGTGCAAAGCACGCAGGGATAGTCGTAATATCCCTTGAACGCGGGCTTCACGTTCAGGTCTTTAATCTTCTGTTCCGCCGCGCGTTCCAGGTCCATCGTGGTCGCGCCCGGTACCACCAGGGTGCGGACATGGTTCAGCACCTCGCGCACGATGCCGCCACTGCGCCGCATCTTCTCAATCTCTGCCGCCGATTTGCAGACAATCGCCATGATTGCTTGTCGAAATTTATCTGTCAGATCTACTTATCGCCGGCCGGCACGCCGCGCTGGCTCTCGATCACTTTGAAGATCTGTTCCGTGACCTGATTGACCGGCAGGTCGCCATCCACCGAAACCAGCCGCCCTTTGCGCGCGTAATATTCGGCTACGGGCTTGGTCTGGAGTTCATAGGCCGCCAGTCGCTCCCGGATGACTTCTTCACGGTCATCGTCACGGGTCACCAGCGTAGAACCATCAACATCGCAGCGATCAGCGACGCGGGGTGGCTGGGAGTAGACGTTATAGATCCGTCCACAGACGGGACAAGAACGGCGCCCGGTAATACGACGCAACAACTTATTATAGTCCACGTTAATTCGGATCACAATGGGCAGGCACGGCTCCCGCTGCCCCTTTTCAATGAACTCGTACTCCAGAAACGCATCCAGCCATCCGGCTTGGGCCGGATTGCGGGGGAAACCATCCAGAATGAAGCCGCGCTGGCAGTCTTCATTCCGCAGGCGCTGCGCCACCATGTCGTACATCAGGTCGTCCGGCACGAGTCCGCCCCGTGACATCACGTCTTTAACCGCCAAACCCAGCGGAGTGCCGCGCTGCACATTTTCCCGCAGCAGGTCTCCCGTTGAAATCTGCGGGATGCGATAACGCTCCACGATCTGCTTGGCTTGCGTACCTTTGCCCGCACCCGGCGAACCGAGCAGAATGACAGTTCCGATGCCGCGCGAGGTTGCCTCCGCCATCGAACTGGTCCTCCCGCCTCCCGATTGCAATTTCACTTCAACCAGCTTAATGACTGTCGATTCAGTTTCCGGTTTCCTGTTTCCAGTTTCAAAATCAGAACCAGAAACTGGAAACTAGAAACGAACTTCTGCGTGCCGCTGCCGCACGAGCGCGGACGCTCGCGCCTTCATTACGACCAGGTGCTCAGGACCAGGTCCGGCGGCCGCGAATCCGTCCACTGCGCGGCGTGAAACCGTCGTAGTGGCGCATCACCAGCTGGGCTTCGATCTGCGTGACCGTGTCCATGGCGACGCCGACCACAATCAGCAGCGACGTCCCGCCAAAGTAAAAGTTCACCCCGAGCCCATTGGTTACCCAGGTAGGCAGCCGCTCAAAAAAGGTTCCAATCGGCCCGTAGAGATGGTTCAGATGAATGCCGGTGATCATCCATTCCGGAATAAACGAGATAATGATCAGATAGAGCGCCCCCACTAGTGTGATCCGGGTCAGGATCTCGTTGATGTGGTCCGCGGTACGCTTGCCGGGACGAATGCCGGGGATAAATCCACCATACTTCCGCATATTGTCGGCAACCTCGTTGGGGTTGAAGACGATCGAGACATAGAAATATGCGAAGAAGATAATGCCCACGGCGTAGAGAAATGTGTAGAGCGGCTCGCCCCATCCCAGATTGCGGATCAGCTCTCCGAAATAGCGGTTGTTGCGCAGGCTGTATCCCACGGTCTGGGGAAGCGTGAGGATTGACGACGCGAAAATCACCGGCATGACGCCGCCGGAGTTCACCCGCAGGGGCAGGTGGGTAGACTGTCCGCCCATCACCTTGCGGCCGACCACGCGCTTGGCATACTGCACCGGAATGCGGCGCTCGCAGCGTTCCACGTAGACAATGAACGCCACCACCAGCACCATCACGCCGATCAGCATGACGGTCGCCGGCAGGGTAAATACTCCCCAGGCATCGGTGCGGACCTTGTCGAAAAGATCGATCACCCCTCGCGGCAGGCCGACCACGATGCCGGCAAAAATCAGCAACGACATGCCGTTGCCCACGCCCCGCTCGGTAATCTGCTCGCCCAGCCACATGATGAAGGCGCTGCCCGTGGTCAGGGTCAGCATGGTCATCAGAATGAACTTGGGACCTGGGTGCACGACAAAATCTCCGCTTCGTTGCAGCTGCCAGGCGATACCGAAAGACTGCACCGAAGCCAGGATCACAGTCAGATAGCGCGTCCACTGCGTAATCTTTTTGCGGCCGAGTTCGCCTTCCTTCTGCAACTTGGCCAGCGGCTCATAGACCACGGTCAGCAACTGCAAAATGATGGACGCTGTGATGTAGGGCATGATGCCCAGAGCGAAAATCGTCAGGCGTCGAAGCTGCCCGCCGGAAAACAGGTCCACGAATCCCAGCAGACTGCCTTTGTTCTGCTCGAAGAACTGCTGCAGCTTGTCCGCATTCACACCCGGCGTGGGAATGTGTCCGCCCAGGCGGTAGACTGCCAGCAGCCCAAGCGTGAAGAGAATGCGCTTGCGCAGGTCCGGAATACGGAAAACGTTCGCCAGTTTCTCGAGCATCGGCTACAGAACCTCGAACGTGCCGCCGGCCTGGGTGATTTTCTCCTGGGCCGACTTGGAAAATTTGTGGGCGTGTACGGTGAGCGCGACGGTCAACTCGCCGTTTCCGAGCACCTTCAAAGGATGTTTGGTCTTGATCACTCCCGCTTTACGCAGCACGTCGGGTGTGATAGTGGTCTCGCCCAGCGCCGCCAGCTTCTCCAGATTCACGATGTTGAATTCCTGGCGGAAGATGTTGGTGAACCCGCGCTTGGGCATGCGGCGGTGCAATGGCATCTGGCCGCCTTCAAAACCGCGCATCATGCGCGAACCGCTGCGCGAGCGCTGGCCCTTGTGTCCGCGGGTGGAGGTCTTGCCCATGCCCGAACCCATGCCGCGGCCCACGCGCTTCTTGTTGGCCGTCGCCTTCTTTGGTGCGCGAATATTTGAAAGATTCATATAAATAAGCTCTCAGCTCTCAGCTCTTACTTTTTGCTGAGGACTGATGACTGACGACTTACGACTGAACGATCTCGACCAGGTGCGGCACCTTGGCCACCATGCCGCGAATGGCCGGATTGTCCGGACGCTCGATCACCTGATTCAACCGCGTGAAACCCAAACCCTTGACCACCAGCTTCTGTTGGATGGGGGCGCAAATCGCCGAACGCACCCACTTCAAATGGATCTTGGCGCTGCCGCCGGCATACGATTTCTTGGCCAATTTGTTAGGCATGGTTACAGTTCCTCAACCGACTTGCCGCGCATGGCAGCCACGTCGCTCTTGTTTTTCAAATGTTTGAGCGCGTCAAACGTCGCCTTGATGACGTTGTGCGGATTGGTGGTGCCAATCGACTTGGTAAGCACATTCTGAATGCCCGCCGACGTCATGACCGCGCGGACCGCGCCGCCCGCAATCACTCCCGTACCTTCAGGAGCAGGCTTCAGCAGCACTCGTCCCGAACCGTAGCGTCCCAGCACCAGGTGGGGGATGGTGGTCTGGGTAAGGTTGACCCGCATCAGGTTCTTCTTCGCCGACTCAATTCCCTTGCGAATCGCCTGCGGCACTTCTTTCGCTTTTCCCGAGCCATAACCTACGACCGCAGCGCTCGGATCACCCACCACCACCAGGGCCGCGAAGGAAAGATTCTTTCCGCCCTTGACCACTTTGGTCACGCGGTTGATGGAAACTACCTGGTCTTTCAACTGGTAAGAATTCGCATCGAGCTTCTTAATCACTGTTGGCATTGATTCTCATTTCAAAATTTGGTAATGGAGCAATTTAGTAATTGAGTAATTTTAAGAATCACCCGCATTTCAATTACCCGATTTCTCAATTCCCTAATTACTCAATTTGTTAGAACTGCAGCCCGGCTTCGCGGGCGGAATCGGCCAGGGCCTTGACCCGTCCGTGATAAATGTAGCCGCCCCGGTCGAACACGACTTTCTCGATGCCCTTGGCTTTGGCGCGTTCGGCAATGTTCTTGCCCACACTCTTGGCCGCCGCCAGGTTGCCTCCGGTGCGCCGCTCGCCTTTTTTGCCTTCGGCGGAGTTCGCGGAAACCAGGGTCGCACCCTTCAGGTCGTCGATCAACTGGACGTAAATGTGATTCAACGAGCGATACACGTTCAAACGCGGCCGCTCGGATGTGCCGAGAACCTTCTTGCGGATGCGTTTGTGAACGTGCCGCCGATTCGCATTCTTCGATGTTTGCCTCAGCATTTTTTCTAGTCCTTGGTCGTTGGTCGTTGGTCGTTGGCAAAAGCCAGCGATCACAACTCTCAAATATTGCCGATGGGATCACCCATCCTGCGCCGTTCGGGGTTGGCCAACGGCCGAAGGCCGACGACCAACGACGGGTTACTTCGCCCCGGTCTTACCCACCTTCTTCTTCAGACGTTCGCCGGCATAGCGTACGCCCTTGTTTTTGTACGGATCGGGCGGCCGCAGGCTGCGCATTTCGGCGGCCACCTGTCCCACTTTTTGGCGATCGATGCCGGTAACGCTCAGCTTGGTCTGCTTGGGGTCAACCGTCGCTTCAATTCCGATGGGCAGCGGATATTCGATCGGGTGCGAGTATCCCAGGCTGAAAACCACCGTGGTCTTGCCCTTGAGCTCGGCCCGATATCCGATGCCGACAATTTCGAGTTCCCGGGTCCAGCCTTTGGTGACGCCCTCGACTGCGTTGTTGACCAGGGCGCGGGCCAAGCCATGGACAGCGGCCTGCGAATCGTTCTCGCGGATCGCCACCAGGTTGCCGTCCTGTTGCTCCATGGTGATGCCGCGCGGCAGCTGCGTATCCAGCTTGCCCTTGGGGCCCTGCACGTTCACCATGCTGCCTTCAAGCTTCACCACAACTCCCTTAGGGAGCGGGATCGGTTTTCTTCCAATTCTTGACATAGGCTTTCAGCTCTCAGCTCTCAGCCTTCAGCTTGAATCGCCGTCGTTACTGATAGCTGACGGCTGACAGCTGATAGCTGGTTCTCTACCAAATCTCGCATAATACTTCGCCGCCTACGCCCTGCTTGCGCGCCTGGCGTCCGGTCATGACTCCGCGAGGCGTGGTCAGGATGTTGATGCCCAGGCCGCCCAATACGCGTGGGATCTCGCTGCGCCGCACATAGACCCGGCAACCCGGCCGGGAGACGCGCTCCACGTTCGAGATAGCGGCTTCATTGTTGTTGCCATACTTCAAGTAGATGCGCAGGACCTTGTGGCCTTCCTCCTCCGCCGGCTTGAAATTGGAGATGTAGCCTTCCTCTTTGAGGATGCGGGCAATCTCCACCTTCAGCTTGGAAGCAGGAACATCAACCTTCTGGTGGCGGGCGCGTATCGCATTGCGAATGCGCGTCAGCATATCTGCGACCGGATCGGTCAAATTCATCGTTTGCGTCTCCTCCGCCGCCCGTTTGCTTCGGCCCGACTTGCGGTGCACCGAAGAACCCGCGACGACGCTTCCACCCTAACCTGCCGCCCCAGTCTCGATTACTCCAGACTCGGGGGCCCCACTCTGGCGCGTTTTGTGCGTCGGAGTGGGAGATTTATTTTCTCTACCACGACGACTTCGCAACTCCAGGAATCTCTCCGCGCAATGCCAGGCCGCGGAAACACAGGCGGCAAATGCCGAACTTGCGCAGATAAGCGCGCGGGCGTCCGCACAACTTGCAGCGGTTATGCCGGCGCGACGAAAACTTGGGCTGCGGCTGCTGTTTGGCTCGCGCCTTCTCAAACGTTGCCTCGATCTTTGCGTCTTTGACTCTTTTTGCTGTGGTCAATTTACTTTTCGCTCCTGCTTCTGGCTCGTCGCTTTCCAATTTCCGCTTTCAGCCGTCAGCTCTCAGTTAAAGCTCGTTGAACTCGAAACCCCAAATCAATTCGCCCGGAAGGGCATTCCCAGATGCTTCAACAGGACCCGCGCCTGGTCGTCGCTGCCTGCGGTGGTGACGATGGTGACGTTCATACCCTTCGTCTTGTCCACCTTGGAGTAGTCAATCTCGGGAAAAATCAGCTGGTCGTGCAGGCCCAGGGTGTAGTTGCCGCGCCCGTCAAACGACTTGGTCGAGACTCCACGAAAGTCGCGTACCCGGGGCAGTACCACGTTGAGCAGCCGGTCCAGAAACTCCCACATGCGGTCGCCGCGCAGCGTGACCATGGCGCCGATGGCCTGTCCTTCACGCACCTTGAAGGCCGCAATCGATTTCTTGGCCTTGGTCGTAATCGGCTTCTGGCCGGTGATCTGGCCCAGCTCGTTGACTGCGGGATCGAGAATCTTGGCATTCTGCGTGGCTTCGCCCATCCCCATGTTGACCACAATCTTGTTCAGGTGCGGCACTGCCATGGGATTCTTCAGGTCGAATTCCTTCATCAGAGCCGGCGCAATTTCAGCCTTGAAACGGCCCTTGAGCCGCGGCGTTTCCTTCGCGGCATGATGCGCCTGCGCCGGCTTCGCCTCCTGCTGCTTGTCGCCTTGCTTGTCTCGTTTTTCTTTTGCCATTTGCTTCCTCTGAACTCAGCTTCCGGGAACTCAGCTTCTAGCTACCGGCTCCTAGCTTCTGGCTTCGAACCCTGACCCCTTGTGCCCTAGCTAGTAGCCAGAAGCTAGAAGCGATTTAGTTATTTATCGAGCGTCGCGCCGCACTTGCGGCACACTCGAACTTTGCGCTCGCCCTGGAACTCGTGCCCGATGCGCACTGGCCGCTTGCAACTAGGACACATCAGCCCCACGTTCGAGATGGCGATCCGGCTTTCCTGCTCGGCAATTCCGCCCTTCACGTTGCGCTGCGGATTGGGACGCACGTGCTTCTTCACCAGCATCACGTGCTCGACCAG
>Ga0066790_10000758_pt1 | contig 12877 bp, 11 predicted proteins | sample OrgsoiDNA2013050_FD_70963 | JGI IMG/M metagenome (GOLD analysis project Ga0066790, IMG submission 70963) | Permafrost soil microbial communities from the Arctic, to analyse light accelerated degradation of dissolved organic matter (DOM) -... | ecosystem: Environmental > Terrestrial > Soil >...
TCATCTCGTCGGCAGCCCAGAGACCGTCCATGACGGATTGACGCGATTGCTCCGTCGTACCGATGCGGACGAGATCATGTTGTCCACTCGAGTTCACTCCTACGAGGCCAGAGTGCAGTCGCTTTCGTTGGTCGCGGGAACCTGGGGGATAGAGAGGCCGTCTCGTTTGGTGGGTTGACCGATCCGGTGGAGCGTTCTCCTCGATCGATCGTGCCCGGTGGCGCCGCGGCCACATAACCCAGCCGGCACCCGCTCATTCCTCTGAACGCTTCCGGTAGGAGAGGCAACCCGACGCAGCGTGAGTAGGCCAGCATCGCCCTTCCGGTCTCTGCTGAAGTTGGTACCATCCTCACGCCGAGACAAGGAGTACGAGTTCGTGAGTACAGAGTTCGGAGGCCGAATCGGGCGGGATTGGCGGGAATCTCAGCCTTGGTGGCCACCTGAGCCCGCGGCGCCACCGGGTGCGCCCAATGTCGTGCTGATTGTGCTCGACGACGTGGGTTTCGGCCAGCTGGGCTGCTACGGCTCGACCATCGATACGCCCGTGATCGACCAACTGGCTGGGAATGGCGTGCGACTCGGCAACTTCCACACCACCGCCCTGTGCTCGCCCACCCGCTCTTGCCTGCTGACCGGCCGGAACCATCACCGCAATGCCATGGGCCGTGTGGCCGACCTCGCGGTGGGATTTCCCGGATACTGGGGCAAGCCACCGGTCCAGAACGGGTTTCTCTCGGAAGTCCTGCGCTCGCACGGCTACGCCACGTACGCCATCGGCAAGTGGCACCTCACGCCCGACGACGAGAGCAACATGGCGTCGTCGCGCGCCAGTTGGCCCCTGGGGCGAGGCTTCGACCGCTGGTACGGATTCCACGGCGGGGAAACTCACCAGTTCGTCCCTGCCCTCTACCACGACAACCACGCAGTGCGACCGCCCAAAGAAGTGGAGGACGGCTACCACCTGACCACCGATCTGGTTGACCGAGCCATTGAATTCGTCGGGGACCTACGAGCTGTCGACGCCGACCGGCCCTTCTTTCTCTATTTCGCGACCGGTGCCTGTCACTCCCCCCACCAGGCTCCGCGCGAATGGATCGATCGCTACCGTGGCCATTTCGATCTGGGCTGGGACGCCTTGCGCGATCGCATTCACGCCCGTCAGATAGAGCTGGGCGTCATTCCCGCTGACACGGCGCTCTCGGAACGACCGATCTGGGTTCGACCGTGGGACGCATTGAGCACACCGGAGCAGGCCTTGGCTGCCCGGTTCATGGAGTGCTTCGCCGGATTCCTCTCTCATACGGACGCGGAGATCGGGCGCCTTGCGGAGTTCTTGGAAAATATCGGCGAGCTCGATGACACCGTCATCATCGTGGTGTCCGATAACGGCGCCAGTTCGGAGGGAGGCTCCGAAGGCTCGATCAATGACATCCGACTGAGCAATATGGATCCGGCCGGACTTGACGAGATGCGGTCGAAAATCGACGACATCGGCGGCCCCCTGACCCACAACAACTATCCCTGGGGCTGGACCATGGCCGGCAACACGCCATTCAAGCGGTGGAAGCGAGAGGTACACGAAGGAGGTGTCGCCGACCCCTGCATCCTCCACTGGCCCAATGGGGACGTTGACTCTGGTGCAATACGTCACCAGTTCGCGCACGCGATTGACGTATTCGCCACCGTCCTCGAATTGCTGGGTCTGGAGCCTCCTGAGACGATCGGCGCGGTACCGCAATCCCACCTGGACAGCGTGAGCTTCTCCTATGTGCTAGGCGCAGGCGGGGCCAACGAGCCGGGGCGGCATCTCACCCAGCACTTCGAGATGTTCGGGTCCCGAGCCCTTTACCACCGGGGTTGGAAGGCGGTGACCTTCCACCCGGTCGGACCGCTCTACCCCGACGGCCTGAATCCAAATGCTCCCTTCGACGACGACATTTGGGAGCTCTATCACGTGGAGGTCGATGTCTCAGAATCCAAAAACCTGGCCGATGCTCACCCCGAACGCCTCCGCGAGATGATCGACCTTTGGTGGGCCGAGGCCGAGCGCAATCAAGTTCTGCCACTGGACAACCGAATCCTTTGGGCCTTGGTCAACCCGAAGCCTGACGCTCGTCGAGAACGCGACCGATTCCGATACTTCCAGGACGGCGCCCAGGTCCCCGAGGCAGTGGCCGTCAACGTCCGCAACCGCTCGCATGCCCTCATCGTCGACATCACCGTGCCGGAAGGGATCACTCCGGAGGGAACGTTGCTGGCCATCGGCTCCGGACTCGGCGGATGGTCGCTGCAGTTTCGGGCCGGCCGGCCGCGTTACATTCACAATCTGTACGGGAAGGAGCTCCACATCGTCGGCTCACACGACGTCGTCGGCGCTGGTTCCCATACCCTCGAGTACGAGTTCACCAAGGACGAAGCGCTGGGTGGATCCGGGACCTTGCGCTGTGACGGGCAGACGGTGGCCGCGGGTCCGATCAACCGATTCACGCCCCAGGCGTTCAACGGGGTGGGCGTCGGTCTCACCTGTGGCTATGAATGGGGTCCACCGGTCGGGGACGGCTACGCGGCACCCGACCGTTTCAACTGCACCATCGAACGAGCCTTAGTGGAAACTCGGGGACCCGTACTGCGCGACCCAATGGCCGAGATAGAAGCCATCCTGGCCGGGCAGTAGGACGGCTTCGACGTCACCTGGTTGCGAACTGTTCTCGGATGCTGTCCCATTGCGCCGTCTGATCCCAACGATGCAGGAGGCGATGCGAAGATTCATCACTTCCGCCCATGATGCGCAAGCGCGGCCGGAGAGGCGGGCCGAACACCGGCAAGACGAACACAGAAGGCATTTCCGATTGGGACGCCAAGCTACCCCTTTTCATCCCCTTAACCAGGGAACCAGTAGGTGGCATAGGAACGCGAGGGGGACCCGCAACGGACGGACGATCCTCAACGACGCGCATCACCAAAATCGACCAGAGATCGAACTAAAATGGCGAAGCAGCATGCAGATCGGCGATCGTTCGTACCTGGTTATCCCCTGGACTGGCCAGCTACGACGGCCAACTCACGACGAAACCTAGGGGGCATGTGAGGCATTATCGAGGTGTTCGACCGCGTGTTCTAGTCGGCCTGACATTGGTGGTCATTCCACTCGTAGTCTCGGCGTGCAACGCACCGACGACCACGACGAGCACGACGACCTCAACCCCTTCACCATCCACTGGCATTGGGTTGCATTATGCACCGAACGGCAATTTCTCGGGCAACACGTATCTGCTTGGTGCTTATGGGTTCAACCTGGCGGATATCGGCGGCCTGAGCCAGGTCAACGCCCTGCCCACGGGTGTCAAGGGCCTGGTCTATCTTGGTCTGTGCTCGGGCGTCACGAGTTCGTTCACCGCGGCTGTTCTGCCTTACGTGGGGAACCAGAAGGTCTTTGGCTTCTACTTGATGGACGAACCAAATCCCTCGAGCTGTACAGCAGCGAACTTGAAGGCCGAGTCTGATTGGATTCACGCGAACGACCCAGGTACGAAAACATTTATCATCGAAGAGAACCTGAGTTCAACGGACCACCCGACCTACATGGGTGGGTTCAACCCGGCGAACTCTGATATTGACCTCTACGGGTTGGACCCTTACCCGTGCCGCAGTGAACTCGGCAACGCTTGCCACTACGGGTGGATCGGTCTTGCGGTGAGCGCAGCGGAGGCCGAAGGCATACCGCTGGCCGACATTGTTCCGGTGTATCAGGCATTCGGCGGAGGCACAGAGACGGACGATGGCGGTGGGTCGTATTCGCTACCAACCGCTTCAGAAGCGGCTGAGATACTCAGCACCTGGGGATCACTCGTCCCGACTCCCGTCTTTGACTACGCCTATAGCTGGGGGTCGCAGCACCAAGATGTCTCCATGAGCTCCTCCAGTGCGCTGCAGGGGGTATTTCAAGTGCACAACACAAGTAAGTAGACCTGCCCGGAGAGATCCATCGAAGTGCTTTTGAAGTCGAGGCGTACCTTCTGCAGAGTGCACCTCGGCAGCCCTGATGGCGGCCGGCGCTCAGTTACTCACGACACCGTGAATTCCTTCGGGTCGTTACCTATTCTCCGCCATGTGCGACTCCGGCGCCTTCGCGGAGGTTCCAATCTCGCTCAAGAGGTGGGCTGAACTTTGGATCGCGTCGTCCAGTTCGACGATGGCGCGACCGATCACAGCGAAGATGTGCGGGCAGTCGCAACGGCGGCTCGAACAGTCCTCGCAATGGCCCAGATGACATTCAGGACAGGTCCACATCCCGTCCCCTTCGGACCCAGCTGCGTAGGAGTCTTGATCGAAGGGTTCGGTGCCGGACGGAGAGATTTGGGTTGAGTGTGTCATTGACCTACAACGGTACCCCCCGCGCCCACCGAATTGGTGGTTCAGTCAGCCGACAGCAGAAGCATTGCCTCAGGCTCGGTGCACGACCCCTACGCCGGACTGGGAGCGACGCGTTTGTCCTCGACCCCAACTCGTCGTACGGGCCGCACGTGAGATGTTCCCGGCTTGGTGTTGGTTCAGGTTGCGTTCGGCACCGGTGCCGTCGGCTGGGATCCCGCTGGGCACGAACGCGGATCCCATGGTTGGAGCTCGGAGGTGGCTGAGGACGCAGCGGCAATGGACGCCGTCGGCGCGGTCGTCGGGGCGGTTGTCGGGGTCGTGGACTGGGACGTCGACGGGGGCGCGGTGGTGGAACCGCCAGCCGTAGGTGCGCTCGCTGGCGGCGAGGGCGCATTCACTGCGAACTGAGTTCCGGTGACCACCGTGACTTGAGCCCCGCTGGTCACCTGGCTCGGGTCGTAGCCCATGACGACCGATCCGGTCATCGAACGGGCGACCAACTCCGCCGCCGCCACCGTGCTCGGCGAGTTCGAGCCGTAGTACACGAAAGTCTCGGCCACGTCGCCGACAGGCTGGGTGTCACCGAGTCCGACAACATGAAATCCAAGCGCCGTCAATGCGGAACCCGTGTCGGCGGCCTGGTTGGAGCCGCCCGTTCCATTCATCACCGACACGCTGACCACCGACGGAGCAGGCAGCGGCTTTCCCGTCATCGAGTCGACAGAGGAGCCGATGCCGAGCAGCTGTTCAATTGCGGCTTGATCTTGAGATTGGGTCGGGAACTCCACATCACCGTATGGCCCTCCACCTTGATACACGTAGCTCCCGCCGGCCCCGGCGGGGTCAGTGACGACGGCCACGGGCAGCGTGAGCTGAGGAACAGAACCGATGTTGATCGAATGGAAATCGAGCACGAGGTTCGCCATGTCGCTGACCGACCAAGATTGGTCGAAGGTGAGATCGGCTTTCACCGAGTTGATGAGGTCGATGTCTGAGACGGGATTACCAAGTCCCTGCTTGGCCACCGCTCCCGCCAGTACTCTGAGGAACTCATGGTCGCGTCGAATGCGAGCCAGGTCACTTTGGTTTTCCTGGGGCCAATATTGCGCGTTCGTGGTCGTCGTACTCGGCGATTTGTATTGGAGATGCCGTGCACGGACCACCTGGAGTGCTTGCGTGCCGTCGAGGTGGACGCACGTCGCTGCTTGCACGTTCAGGCCGGACTCAGCGTCGAATACCGAGACCGGGAACGACAGGTTGATACCACCGAGGGAGTCCACGATGTTGGCAAACTGGTCGAAATTGAGGGAAACCGCATGCTGAATGGGGATGCCGAAATCCTCTTCGACGGCGGCCACGACTTGCGTCAACCCCTCAGAGAGACCGGCGTCGACCTTGTTGGCGCCGGAGGAGCGAGCGTTGGGGATGAAGAGGTCGCGCGGGATGGAGAGGAGAGCCAAGCGATGATGGGCGGGGTCGGCGTGGAGGATCATGATGACGTCGCTGTTGACGCCGTTCACCCCTTGTGAACACAATCCGTAGGCAGGATTCTGCTGTTTCAGCGCGCAGCGTGACGTGGAGCCCACCATGAGGATGTTCTCGGTGCCTCCTTCGATTCCAGTGGCGAGAGTTCCGCTCAGGCCATTGACCTCGACACGTTTGAGATCATGGGTCACGTAGTAGGCGTACCCGGTCCCACTCCCGACAGCGACCAGCAACACCGCGAGACCAATGAGGGCAAGGTTTCGGACCCGGTGCCCACGATCGCCCCGCCTCCCTTTTCGCCGCCCTGATCGTCCACTTCCCGAGCGGTGCATCTCTTCTCCGAGAGCGACCAGACCTGCTTCGTTCGCCACTCCATGAGATGGACCGGATTCCTTGCCTGAACGTGGCGAAGCCGCAGCGGACTTCGCCGGCGAGGAATCGCTCTCCGGCGCCCCCGGATCCCCGAGGGCGTGCACGTTTTCCTCACTCGTTGAGGAACTACGCCGATTTCGCCGTGGGCTTTTGGACGCGTGCTTCCCCCTACCGCGTCCGCTCACAGGCATTCAACCTAGCAATTGACCGCGCTCCAAAATCACCGCCCGCTCACTCAGCGTTAGTGGAACGCACACACCAGGCTTTCTTGAGGTTTCACCTTGATTCCACTCCGTTCCGCCTCCATGAGGCTCACAGAGCGCGCCGAGGTCAATGAGAAAGCACGGACGTGTGGGTGGACACGGTGGATATGCATCACGCCCGTTGTGCCGGCACTGGTGAAGATGCGACGATGGGCATGCAAGCGGGAGGGTGGTCCCGCCACGAAAGGCAGAGAGTCCATGGTCTTCAGCGTGCTGGAACCGCAACGGGACCGGACCGGACCGGTGCTGACGAAACCGACGGCGACGCGCCGGGCCTGGATCCCCGGACTCGTACTACTTGGGCTCATCGTGCTTTTGGGCGGTGGACTGGGGTACCTCGTGGGGAACGAGCGCCAGGCCAACACCCAGACCGACCAGGCTCATGCCACGTGGCAAACGACACGTCACCACATCGCCATCGCCGTGAGCGACCTCACCCTGGTCGGGCGGGACCTCCGGGCCGACAATCGGACGATCCAGGTGGTGGGCCCGGCCCTGGCCCAAGACACGGCCCAGGTCAAGGCGGTCCAGGCCGCATTGGCCTCGGCTCAGGCCAGCGTGTTGCGGCAAGGGACGACGATTGCCGGCCTCCAGGCCTGTCTGGGAGGCGTCGAGCAGGCACTCAACGCCCTGTCGGTGGGAGATCTTGACCAGGCGGTCAGCCACCTCAGCGCCGTCGCCACTCCTTGCCAGCAGGTGGCGGCCGGTGGCTGACCGCCGCCCTTGGTGGAGACGTCGACTCGGCCAACTCGCCCTCCTCGGGGCGGCGGTCAGCCTGGTCATCGCGCTGGTCACCGACCTGCAGGCTCATGCCCGAGATCGACACGCGCATGCCGCCCTCGCGTCGGCTGAGGTCATGTTGGGGATCACCCGGACCAAGCTGACGTCCACCTCGCGCGCCCAGCATCGGGCCAACGAGGATCGGCGCGCCCTGCTGTCCGCCGATGCCTACACCCGGGCCGTCTGGGCCGACGCCGATCAGAAGCTGGCCGGCGCCACCCAGGCCGCCTTCTTCCAGGGTCTCGACATCGGGAGCCTGCAGAACTGCCTCGGTGGGGTCAAGGGCGCCTTGGCGCAAATCGCGAATCACAACAATGCCCAAGCCGGCATGGACCTCTCGGGCGTATCCCCGTCCTGCGAGACGGTGGACGGTGGAAACACGGACGGGCTGGCTTATCCGTTCGACTTCCCCGATCCCTTCGTGCTGATGGTCGGCGGTACCTACTTTGCCTACGCCACGAATTCTGTCGAGGGAAACATCCAGATCATCGAGTCCAGTGACCGGACCCATTGGACTGCTGTCGGCAACGCCCTCCCCGATCTGCCTACTTGGGCGACGCCGAATCGCACGTGGGCGCCAGCGGTACTTCAAGTCGGTGGGCAGTACGTGCTGTATTACACCGCGCAATTGACCAAAGGTGGGCCGCAATGCATCTCGGCCGCCGTGGCCTCCCAACCCCAGGGACCGTTCATTGACACCTCAGCGGGGCCGTTCGCCTGTCAGCCCACCCTGGGTGGCTCCATCGACCCCTCCCCCTTCGTGAATGCCGACGGCACGCCGTACCTCGTCTGGAAGTCGACCGGGGAGGGCGGCCAGCCGACCACGATCTGGTCGCAACAACTCGATCCGGCCGGGACCGGACTGGTCGGGACCAGCGCCACCCCACTGCTCATCCCGGACCAGATCTGGGAGGGCGGGAACGTCGAGGCCCCCGACCTGGTCCTGAATGCCGGCCGCTACTTCCTCTTCTACTCGGGCAACGACTGGAACAGCGCCCACTACGCGGTCGGCGTCACCTCGTGCAGCGGTCCGCTCGGCCCGTGTACCAGGCCATCGGCGCAACCGATCCTGACCAGTGGCGCCGACTTTGCCGGCCCGGGAGGTGCGTCGGTGTTCACCGACCAGTCGGGCGGGCTCTGGATCGCCTTTCACGCGTGGAGTCCCGGCGCGGTGGGCTATCCGCACAACCGCGACCTGTACGTGCGACCGTTGAACCTGGCCGGTGCTGTGCCAGTGATCGAGCCCGGGGGATGAAGCCAGGCCGGTGACCACCTTCTGAACGCCGCGGCTCGACCGCAGTCCGACGACGTTGTTGGGTGACAGCTTCGCGACATCGTCGCGAACGCACTTCACATCTGTGCCGACCGATGCGTCGAAGCTCAGTGCGGGTGCAGCGGGAGTCGAGCTACGTAGGTACCACTTTTGGCCGTCACGCAAAGTTCATCGCGAAGTGGCGCAAATGATGGCGAACATTGCGGAACGTCCTGTCACACTCACGAAGAGTGCCGGTACTTGCACCGGGCAGGGACTGAGGGGCCGATCAATGGGTGTGCGCCACGTGGCAAGTCAACAGATGAGAAGGCGCCTCCGATTCGCAGGTGTCGTCGGGCTGGGAGTGGCCGGGTCGGTGATCGGGCTCGCTGGTGTTGCGTCGGCGGCCAAACCCCTGCCTTCCCTCTTCTGGACCGTCGACCCTCCGACACTTGGCGAAACACATAGTCCCAATCCGGTCTCAGGATCGACCGTGTGTCGACCGAAATATCGCTCGAACTGGCCACCAACAACGACTTCGGCAGCAACAATGCGCCGACCGGCAAGGTCACGTTCACCGACTCCCTCGGTATCATCACGGGCAACTGCAAGAATGAAGCCGTTACGCCCCAGAACCTGGACGCCAGCTACGCCCACTGCACGGTGACCTTCCCGACAACGACCACGGGGAACGACATAGTCACCGCCTCGTATGGCGGTGACCCCAAGAACGGTGCGACAACAGGCACCCAGACCATTGCTTTCGGACCCCCCATCGTGACGCCGGAAGTCGCCTGGCCCGCGTTGTTGCCGCTCTCGGCCATTGCTCTTGGTGGAGGGGCGTTGTTTGTCAGTCGTCGCCGGACGAGAAAGCTGGCCAGACAATCCTCCTGACCCATTTGACCTCAGTGTGGATGGGCAATCGACGCCGTGGGGCGCAATCGGGTGCCCGGGGCCGGGCCGACGGATTGGAGCAGGTGTGGCGGATCGCCCACTGGAGTTGGTCCCTCAGCACCTGTCGACCTCAGCCGCTGAGCCTCGTCATCACGCCTCCGCCCGCACGGCACGGCGGGGTGTCCGCTGTCAGCTCCCCCTAGTTGCGGATCAGCTCGCTAAAGTTGGGTCGGGTGGGTAACCGGACTTCGATACTTGCGCAGGCAACGGAGCACTTTCACGAGCACGGGTACGCCGTCCTTCCCGGATACCTGCGGGAGGATGACCTCGCCTCAGCGCAAGCCGAGCTCAAGCTGATGTTCCCGACCGCCGAGGAATACCACGCCGGGGCCGACCCGGCGCGCAACGCCCGCTTCACCGGCGGCGCCTTCGCCGGCATAGACCTGTTCCCGTACTCGAGCGTCGAGTGGTCCCTCCTCGGCCTGACTCCACCGATCGTCACCCTCGCCGAAGCACTCCTCGGCACGGCGGCCATCCGCTTGTACGAGGCGCACAACTGGGCGAAGTACAGCGGCGCCACGGACTATGACCAGCAGCTGCACTGCGATTACCGGAACCACACGCCCGTAGTGCCGTCGGATGATCCGACCTTGGCCGAGGTTGAGATGTTCATCTATATCCACGGAGTCCCCGAAGAACTCGGACCCACCCACGTGGTATCGCAACGCCACACCAGAAACCTCCCGATGTGGCCGCCGCGCATCACCCGGGAGGAGCACCCTGAGATCTACACCCATGAGGTCAGCACCGCCGGTCCGGCCGGAACCGTGCTCGCGTACAAGACGAGCACGTACCACCGGGGGACGGCAATGAGCGCGTCGGGTGGTGCTCGCTTCTCGCTCAAGGCCAGCTATCGCACCGTGAGTGACATCTGGTTCGACAAGATGAGCCTGACCGAGCGGCTAGGCGAATCCTGGTACCGATTCGTCAAGCAAGCCACACCTCGGCAGCTGGAGTTGGTGGGCTTTCCACCCCGCGGCCATCGCTACTGGACGTCCCGCACCTGGAGCGACGTCTGCCATCGATACCCTGACGCCGACTTGTCCGCCTTCCGGCCCGAGTAGCGGTAGTCGTCCGATCGACCGCTTACGGTGACGGATGATGGGATCAACGGGTATCCCAATGGTGCCGGTCATCCACGCCCAAGCCCGGCGTACGTGGCGACCCTCACCCCTTGATGGCGTAGACGAAACAGCCGCGCATCGTCAGGGTCATGGGCAATTCGAGCTGGTTCGCAGCTGCCGATGCTCCTCCTTCGCTCATCCCCATAGTCCGCAGGAATGCGGTCGCATACGCGGAATCGGTGAGGGTATGCATCGGACCGACCCACCTCACCTCCTCGACCTGGTCATGCGGTCCGTTGAAGACATCGGCGACGATGGCGGGCGAGTCCTCGCCATCGAACGTCCCTGATTCGCCCGAGAGGGGTAGCACAGCGGAAAGCTCAGGGGTGCTGTTCCGATTGGGCGAGCAGGCGACAAAAAGCCCACCCGTCCGAAGTACCCGACGACACTCACTGATCGGTACGAGCGGATCCTCGTAGTGGTAGAGGGTGTACAGAGCCGCTACGGCATCGAAGCTGGAGTCGGAGACGGGGAGTCGTCTGCCATCAGCCCGAACAGCCGGACGGGGACCAAGGGCCACCATCGTCGGCGAGATGTCGAGCAGAATGCCTTTCATGCCGAGGTCGGGCAGGAGTCGGGTGAGGGCGCCATGTCCGTCGCCAACATCGAGGACCCTGTTGGCCCCCGCCTGAGCGATCCGCTCTGCCACGTAGGGATGCACATCGTCGTGGCCCCATTTGGCATTCGACAAGAACCGCTCTGGGTCAGTGTCGTAGTCGGGGGGTAGAGCGGTCACGTTCTAATTGTGAGTGGTCAGCACCCGTCGTGCTTGAAAGGTCTCCGAGCCAGCGGACTGGGGCCGGGTGGGACAAACGTGCGGCTCAGGCTTCGGCCGTACCCTTGATGGCCGCCAATGTCGCCCCAATACCGCTTTTCGCCGCGTCACCCCCTTGATGGCTGGGACGGATCATGCTCTCGTGGTGACTGATTTGTCGTTGCACCTCTGAACATCATCACCAATAATGTCGAAGCTAGGCATCCCGGCCCACTTCGTCGGACATCCACGGACTGGCTGCCGGATGCACCGTATTGCAGTCTTGCCATGTCAGCCATCCAAGCCGAGGTGATCCGATGATCGAGCACGTTGTTGCACAATGGCACGCCTACCTGCGTGGCGAGTTGGCGGGCGGGCTCGACGAGCTGCTCGACGACAAGGTCGTCTTCTACTCTCCGATCGTCTTTACGCCGCAGCGGGGTAAGGCGATTACGTCCCTCTATTTGCAGGCCGCAGCTCAGACATTTCCGGGGAACGGTGCGAAATCGAGCCCTAAGGACGGCAGTCCGGGTGGCACCTTCCATTACACCAAGACCGTGCTTGGAGACGACACGGCTATCTTGGAGTTCGAGACCAGCATCGAGGGCAAGTACGTCAACGGAGTCGACATAATCCGCTGCAACGATGAAGGACGAATAATCGAGTTCCGGGTGATGATTCGTCCACTCCAGGCCGTCAACCTCGTCCATCAGCAAATGGCAGCCATGCTCGAATCGATGGCACCGCAGGACTGAAGTTCATTCCTATTTCCGCCGGAACTTTCGTGGCTGATCGAACCGCTTACAGAGCAGGCGGCCTTGGGGCACTACGGTGCTCCGCACAAAACATACGGCTTCATACTCATTGACACACCAGCCCCAAGCGGCCCTGTGACATGGGCAATCGTCTGCCACATCGTGTCGCTGAGCGGAAACGATGAGCTGAGACCGACATTGTGGTCATCTGCAGGGCTGGAGGCGGACACTTGAGCGCCCCCGCTTAGTAGGACCTTCCCAGTTGGACAAACCGTCTTGGCAACGAGAGCAGTGCCGACTGGGGCGTCAGGTGCCGAGCTGAGGGTGCTGGCAGCGACGATCGAGGTGGCATTGATGGTTCCGGCTGGACCGGTAGCTCCTTGGGGTCCGGCGGGTCCCTGCGCTCCCTGCACGCCTTGTTTACCCGTTGCCCCGGCGGCCCCAGTGGGCCCAGAGGTCATTGCGGGGATCTTCACCACGGCGTAAATGCCAACGCCAAGTCCCGCTAACCCAACCACTAGGGCTCCTATGACTACGGGCATCAGCCAGCCTGGCGCAGCTTTGGTCGGTATCGACTCGTCTTCTGAAATCACAGGCTCTGAATGTGGTGTTGACATGCGCCTTCATCCTTCCCCTCGGTACAGCGAGGACTCGGGGGCCAATGAAGCATCGCCCTTGTCGTCTCCATGCGGAGCATCTATCCGAATGGTAGTTGCTGCACCTTCAATGCTCTATTACTCAAGCGACTTGAGATGAAATCTCGC
>Ga0066790_10000759_pt1 | contig 12873 bp, 11 predicted proteins | sample OrgsoiDNA2013050_FD_70963 | JGI IMG/M metagenome (GOLD analysis project Ga0066790, IMG submission 70963) | Permafrost soil microbial communities from the Arctic, to analyse light accelerated degradation of dissolved organic matter (DOM) -... | ecosystem: Environmental > Terrestrial > Soil >...
TCGCTGAGCTGGTCCCACAGCGGGGTGCCGTACAGCGAGATGCGATGCGGGGAGATGGCGTAGACGTCCGGGTTGACGGGCGTGTTCCAGTCGATCTCGGTCAGCGGGTCGTAGGACGCCTTGGCCGATGAGCGCAGCAGCCGTTGCGCGATGTCCTCGCGGTCGGTCGGTCGGAGCAGGCGAGTGGTCATGGCTGGTGTTCCTTTCCCGGCTGAGCCGGACGGCGCGCGTAGGCCAAACGTTACAATGGATATTGTCTCAATACAACGGAGAAATATCTGAGGTGATGACCGGCCACCTGCGTAAGGTTGGTGCCATGGGCGAGTACCGGATTGACGAGCTGGCGCGGCTGGCCGGGGCCACCGTCCGCAACATCCGCGTGTACCAGGACCGTGGCCTGCTCGCCCCGCCCCGCCGGGACGGGCGCGTCGGCATCTACACCGACGCCCACCTCACCCGGCTGCGCCTGATCGGGCAGCTCCTCAAGCGCGGGTACACCTTCGCCAACATCGGCGAGCTGCTGGCCGTCTGGGAGCACGGCGGGGACATCACCGAGATCCTGGACCTGGAGTCCGCCGTGGGCCTGCCGTGGTCCGACGAGATCCCGGCCTACGTCACCGCGACCCGGCTGGCCGAGGTGTTCGGCGGCGAGGTCAGCCCGGACGAGGTGGCCCAGGCCGTGGAGCTCGGCCTGATCGAGCCCGACGGCGCGCGGTACCGGGTGCCGAGCCCGCGGCTGCTCAGCGCGGGCGCCGAACTGGTGTCCGCGGGCATGCCGCTCCGGGCGGTCCTGGACCTGGCCGGACGGCTTCGCGCGCACGTGGACGCCGCCGCCAGCGAGCTGGCCGGCACGGTGACCCGGTACGTGCTCGCCGCTCATCTGCGGGACGGCATGCTCCAGGGGGAGGACATCGCGGAGGTGGCCGCCATCACCCGGCGCCTCCGGCCGCTGGCCCAGGCGGCCGTGGACGCGATGCTGGCCCATTCCATGTCCCAGCGGGTCCCCGAGGCCCTGGGCGATCACTTCGCGCAGGTCCTGGATCACCTCCAGCAGGACAAGGCCGCCTCCGCCTGAGCCCGGGCCCGAACGGCAGGCCGGGCCGCGGCGGGCGAGCGGTTATCCGCCGGACCGGGCCGGGTAACGGACGGCCAGCGCCCGCGCGGTCGCCACGAGCAGGACCGCGAAGCAGCCGGCCCGATGGTGCTGCGTTCTGCCGCCCTCCGTCCGTGAGACGCTCCGCTGCGCCCGCACCCAGCTAGGCGCGGCCCACGGCCTCGACTATTCGTTACAGCGGCTCGGTGATCCATTGCCAGCCGCGGGCATCATCGCGGGTCGGCCTCACCAGGAACGCTCCGGACGCGTCGGACAGCTGGGCGATGATCCGCATCAGCTGGCGGTGAAAGTCGGCGGGCGGATGCACACCGCCCTGCCTGCCTTGATCGGCGAGGGTGATGGTCGCGCCCTCGCCGTGGCCGAGCCGTGCCGTGATGTTGCCGTTGTAGTCGATGCCGACTCCGACGATCGCGTTAGCGCGGACGATATCGCTCCCGTCGTCCTTGCAAATCCATACGTCGGGCGTATTCATACGCCCACCTCCCAGGCTTCGTATGTATTGTCCCGCACATCTGACCGCTGCAGTCCCACGGCCGTTAACGGTGAGCCGCCCGTAACCGGCCCAGCGACCCCGGCCAACGGCCCGGTGAGTGGCCGGTGCTAACGGCGAGTACCCTAGCGGGCTACGGTGAGGCGCCCGTAACCGGCCCAGCGACCCCGGGCCGAAGGTCCGGGTGAGTGGCCGGTGCTAACGGCGGGAACCGCAGCGGCCCTACGGCGAGGCGCCCGTAACCGGCCCAGCGAACCGGGCCTCCGGCCCGGTGAGTGGCCGGTGTGCCGGCGAAGTACCGCAGCGGGGCGCGGAGCGCATGCGGGGGGCCCAGGGGGGTCGTCCCCCCGGACTAGAGCGGTATGTTGCCGTGCTTCTTCGGTGGGAGGGTCTGGCGCTTGGTGCGCAGTGCGCGGAGGGCGCGGGTTACCTCCGAGCGGGTCTCGGCCGGCCGGATGACGGCATCGAGATAGCCCCGTTCGGCAGCGATATAGGGGTTGGCCAGCGTGTCCTCGTACTCGGCGACCCGCTGGGCCCGTAGTGCGTCCGGATCCTCGGCGGCGGCCAGTTCGCGGCGGTACAGGATGTTCACCGCGCCCTGCGCGCCCATGACCGCGATCTGCGCCGTCGGCCACGCCAGGTTCACGTCACCGCCGAGGTGCTTGGAGCCCATGACGTCGTAGGCGCCGCCGTAGGCCTTCCGCGTGATGACGGTGACCTTCGGCACCGTGGCCTCGGCGTAGGCGTAGATGAGCTTGGCGCCGCGCCGGATGATCCCGTTCCATTCCTGGTCGGCGCCGGGCAGGAAGCCGGGCACATCGACGAACGTCAGGATCGGGATGCTGAAGGCGTCGCAGGTGCGGACGAACCGGGCCGCCTTCTCTGACGCGTTGATATCCAGGCATCCGGCGAAGTGCATCGGCTGGTTGGCCACCACCCCGACCGGCGCGCCGGCTATCCGGCCGAAGCCGCAGATCATGTTCGGCGCGAACCCCGCGTGCACCTCGAGGAATTCACTGTCGTCCACCACCCCCCCGATCACCGTGTGCATGTCATAGGGCTGGTTGGGTGAGTCCGGGATCAGCGTGTCGAGAGCTTCGTCGTCGCTGGTGACCTCGTCGGCCGGGGCTGGATCGTCTGGCTCGATGACCGGGGGGTCTTCGAGGTTGTTGGACGGCAGGTAGGAGAGCAGGTCGCGGGCGAACTCGATGCAGTCGTCCTCATCTCTGGCCTGGTAGTGGGCTACGCCGGAGCGGACGGCGTGTGCGTGCGCCCCGCCGAGCTCCTCGAACGTCACCTCCTCACCGGTCACCGTCTTGATGACGTCGGGACCGGTGATGAACATGTGCGACGTGCCCTCCACCATGAGGGTGAAGTCGGTGATCGCCGGCGAGTAGACCGCGCCGCCCGCCGCCGGCCCCATGATCAGTGAGATCTGCGGGATCACGCCGGAGGCCATCACGTTCCGGTAGAAGATGTCCGCGAACAGGCCGAGCGCGACCACGCCCTCCTGGATCCGCGCGCCGCCGCCGTCGTTGATGCCGATCACCGGGCAGCCGACCTTCAGCGCATGGTCCATCACCTTGACGATCTTGGTGCCGTAGACCTCGCCGAGCGACCCGCCGAAGACGGTGAAGTCCTGGCTGAACACGCAGACCGGGCGGCCGTCCACCGTCCCGTGCCCGGTGACCACGCCGTCGCCGTACGGCCGGTTCTCGGCGATGCCGAAGTCGGTGGCCCGGTGCCGGGCGAACTCGTCGAACTCGTCGAACGAGCCCGGGTCCAGCAGCCGTTCGATCCGCTCCCGCGCGGTCAGCTTTCCCCTGGCGTGCTGTTTCTCCACCGCCTGCTCGGAACCGGCGTGCACGGCCTCGTGGCGCCGCCGCTCCAGGTCGGCTATCTTCCCCGCGGTCGTGTGCAGATCCTGGCCGTTGCCGCTGGGCCCTGCGTCCGGCTCCGCGGAGGGTTGTGTGGTCATGCACCCAAGGGTAGCGAGGAGGCGGCCGGGCGCTTCGCTACGCTTGCGGCGTGGAACGGGAGATGGTCAGCCGGGAAGATGACCGCTACCGGATGCCGGAGCCGATGCGACGCGACGTCCGGTTGCTGGGCAGCTTGCTCGGCGGCGTGCTGAGCGAGACCGGCGGCCAGGAGCTGCTGGACGATGTGGAGCAGCTCCGGCATGCCGTGATCGAGTCGCGGCGCGCGGACGCCGCGCAGCTGGATGGCGAGCGGCCGGAGCCGGGCAGCTCACTCGACGAGATCGCCGCCCTCGTCGCCTCCTGGCCGCTGGACCGGGCGGAGCAGGTCGCCAGCGCCTTCACCGTGTACTTCCACCTCGCCAACCTGGCCGAAGAGCATCAGCGCATCCGGGCCCTGCGCGAGCGGGACCTGCCCGGGCACCCGCTGCCGGAGTCCCTGGAGGCGACGGTGCGGGAGATCCGCCGTTCCCACGGCGGTGACCGGCTCGAGGAACTGATCGCCGGGCTGCGCGTGCACCCGGTGTTCACCGCCCATCCCACCGAGGCCCGGCGCCGGGCGGTGGTCGCCTCGCTGCGGCGGATTTCCGTCCTGGTGGATGTGCTCGACGACCCCCGGGTGGCCGCGACCGACCGCACCGAGACCCTCCGCGAGCTGCGCGAGCAGATCGACGTACTGTGGCGGACATCACAGCTGCGGGTCAACGCCATGGACCCGATCGACGAGGTCCGCTCGGTGATGACCGCGTTCGACGAGACTCTGTTCCGGGTCGTGCCCGCGCTCTACCGTTCGATGGACCACGCCGTGGCGGGCGCGGACAGCGGGAGTGTCCCGACGGATGTGCCCGCGTTCCTCCGGTTCGGCAGCTGGGTGGGCGCCGACCGGGACGGCAATCCCTTCGTGACCGCGCGGGTCACCCGCGAGGCCGCCACCATCCAGGCCGATCACGTGCTGCGCGCGTTCGAGCGGGCCGTCTCGCGGGTCGGCCGGGCGCTGACCCTGGCCGAGGCCACGACGCCCGCGTCGCCCGGCCTGCGGCGCGCGCTGCAGGTGGCCGGATCGGCGCATCCCGAACTGCTCGCGGAGATCATGGCCCGTTCTCCGCAGGAGCCCTATCGCACCTACCTGCTGTACACCGCGGCGCGGCTGGAGGCGACCCGCAATCGCCACGCCGACCTGGCCTACTCCCGCCCGGAGGAGTTCGTCGCCGACCTGAGGCTGGTCCAGGAATCGCTGGCCATCGCGGGGGCCCGCCAGCAGGCGTACGGCGAGGTCCAGCACCTCATCTGGCAGGCGGAGACGTTCGGCTTCCACCTGGCCGAGCTGGAGATCCGCCAGCACAGCGCGGTACACGCCCGGGTCCTCGCCGAACTGCGGGCCGCGTCCTCCGGCAAGGACCCGGGCGAGCCGCCGTCGGCGGAGGCCGAAGAGGTGCTCGCGACGTTGCGGGTGGCCGCCTGGATCCAGCGGCGGTTCGGCCCGGAGGCGTGCCGGCGCTACGTGGTCAGCTTCACCCGGTCGGCCGGCGACATCGCGACCGTGTACGAGCTGGCGCAGCTGGCCATGCCCGACGGCGACGCCCCGGTGCTGGACGTGGTGCCGCTTTTCGAAAGCGGCGAGGACCTGGCCAACGCGCCTCGCGTGCTGACCGAGATGCTCGAGCTGGCCCCGGTCGCCGAGCGGCTCGCGGCCAACGGGCGGCAGCTGGAGGCGATGCTCGGCTACTCCGACTCGGCCAAGGAGCTCGGGCCCGCCAGCGCGACGCTGCGGCTGTTCGACGCGCAGGCCGAGATGGCGGCGTGGGCCGCCGAACACGACGTGCGGCTGACCCTGTTCCACGGCCGCGGCGGCGCGCTCGGCCGCGGCGGCGGCCCCACCGGGCAGGCGGTGCTCGCCCAGGCACCCGGCTCGGTCGCCGACCGGTTCAAGGTCACCGAGCAGGGCGAGGTGATCTTCGCCCGGTACGGCCGGGCCGTGATCGCGCGGCGGCATCTGGAGCAGGTGACGTCGGCCGTACTGCTGGCCTCCTCACCCGACCGCAACGGGAGCAACAGCGAGGTCTCGACGCGGTTCCGCGCGTTCGCGGACGTGATCGACGAGGCGGCGCGGCGGGCCTTCCGTGCCCTGGTGGAAAGTGACGGCTTCGCGGAGTGGTTCGCGCGGATCAGCCCGCTGGAGGAGATCGGCGGCCTGCGGATCGGTTCCCGCCCGGCGCGGCGCGGCCTGTCCCGGTCCGTGGTCAGCCTGGATGACCTGCGCGCCATTCCCTGGGTGTTCGCCTGGTCCCAGACGCGGGTGAACCTGCCCGGGTGGTTCGGCCTGGGCAGCGGGCTGGCTGCTGTGGCGCAGTCCAGCGCGGACAGCGATGGAGCGGGGCTGGCGGAGCTGCAGCGGGCCTATACGGAGTGGCCGCTGTTCAACGTGCTCATCGACAACGCGGAGATGAGCCTGGCCAAGACCGACCGCCGGATCGCCGAGCGCTACCTGGCGCTGGGCGGCCGGGACGATCTGTCCGCCCGGGTGCTGGCCGAATACGACCTGACCATGAAGCTTGTCCTGGCCGTCACCCAGCACGGCCGCCTGCTCGCGGACCGGCCGGTCCTCTCGCGCGCCGTCGCGCTCCGCGACCCCTACGTGGACGCGCTGTCGCACCTGCAGTTGCGGGCCCTGGCGGCGCTGCGCGGCCCGGCCGGGGACGATCCCGCGGAGCGTGAACGGCTGGAGCGTCTGCTGCTGCTCACCGTGAACGGCGTCGCCGCCGGCCTGCAGAACACCGGCTGACCCGGCTGACCCGGCCGGCCCGGCCGGCCTGCCGAGCCCGGCGGCTGACCAGCACCGTCAGTCCCTCCTCCCGCCGCAGGTCGCGGGCGGAGATGACCGCGCCGACGTCGGGATCGAGCGCGGCCAGCGCGCGCTCGCGCGGGTGCTACTCCGAGAGCGTGGGCACGCGTCCCGCGCTCGCCCGCCGCATGACGTGCCGGCGGAACAGGTCGGCGGCCGGCAGCAGCCGCCGCTCCGCGGACCACGTGAGGGTGATCTCCCGTACCGCCCCGGAGTCGATGATCTCGCGGTACAGCACCGGCCCGCTCGCCGCCTCCGGCGAGCCTGCACGCGGGGCCGGGACGATGGCCACCCCCAGGCCCGCCGCGACGAAGCCGCGGACCGTGGACAGATCGTCACCTTCGAACACCACATCAGGCTCGAAGCCGGCCTCATCGCAGAGGCTGTCGGTCAGCCGCCGCAGCGCGGACGTCGGGCGCAGGCTGACGAAGGGCTCCTCGGACACCTCCGCGAGCCGGAAGCGCGGCTGCCCGGCGAGTTCGTGGTCGCGCGCCAGCGCCAGCCGCAGCGGCTCCAGGGCAATCCGCCGGATGCGTATGGCCGGATCATGCGGACGGCGCGTTCCGATCTCGAGGTCGGCCCGGCCGCCGGCCAGCGGCGCGGAATGGAGCTCGTCGCGGACCTGAGTGAGCTGGAAACGGACGTACGGATGCCCCGTCCGGAAGCTCCGGACGAGGTCCGGTACCAGCCAGGTGCCCAGGGAGTGCTGAAAGGCGAGGGCCACCGTGCCCGTGTCGGGCTCGATGAGCTGGTTGACGGCGGCGATCCCGTCGTCGAGTTGGTGCAGCATCGCGTCGACGTGCCGCTTGAAGACCGCCCCGGCGTGCGTCATGCGCAGGATGCGGCCGGAGCGCTGCAGCAGCGGCGTGCCGATCTCCGCTTCCAGCCGGGCCAGGGCCCGGGACACGCCCGACTGCGTCACCGACTCGAGCTCGCTGACTTCGGTCACGGTTGTCCCGTCGGCCACCTGCTGGAACCAGCGCAGAGAATCCGTTTCCATAACCATGACGCTAACTCATAACTCAGATGAGTTTTTCTCATTGGACGCATAGGTAATTCGCGGTGAGACTAATAAGCGAAGGATCTCCGATGCTGAGGACAGGAAATATGGAAACCAAGACACGTACTCTCGGCCGGCGGTGGATGGCGATCCGGGACGAACTTCGCGACACCCGTGACGCGCGCGCCGCCCGCAAGTCACTCGCAGGAGAACTGGCGACCTACACGTCGACCAGTGACCTCAACGACCTGGACGCGATCCTCGACCGCTACAGCGACGAGGAGACCGCCGACATCCGGCGCATCCTGGCCAGCCGCCGCGTCGCCTGATATTTCTGCCCGGCACCCCGCACCGTCGCGGGGGTTAGGCTTTCAAACGGCTCACGACGGGCTCATCATCCGGCTCTGAACGGGACGCCATTCCCGGCCGACCCAGCCGGATCCGCGGCCAGGCGGCCGGGGTCCGGCCGCAGTAGGCTGCTCGCGTGGCTGAGACTGAATGGCGAACGCACCGGCTCGAACTTGATGATCAGACGCTGCGCGAGTGGGACGCGACCGTGCTCGCCGCCGGGCCCGAGGGGATCGTGCTCGACCGCTCCGCGTTCTACCCGGGCGGCGGAGGTCAGCCACCGGACCAGGGCGTCCTGCTCTGGGGCGGCGTGCAGACCCGCATCGAAGGCGCCCGGAAGGGTGACGATCTCTACCTCATCCCCGCGGAGGGGGACCCGGTCCCGCCGCCCGGTACGGCCGTTCAGGGCGCGGTGGAGGACGCGCGGCGGACGGCACTCATGCGCACCCACTCCGGGCTGCACGTTCTGTGCGGTGTCGTCTTCCGTGACTTCGGCGCCCTGGTCACCGGCGGCAATATGGAGCCCATGACCGCGCGCATGGATTTCAACCTGCCCGCGGTCCCAGACGGATTCCGCCAGGCCGTGGAGGACGCCTGCAACACCGAGATCACGGCCGACCGGCGCATCGACGTCCGGGTGCTCCCGCGGGACGAGGCGTTCGCCCTGCCCGACATCATCCGGACCGCCACCAACCTGGTGCCGCCCGAGGTCAAGGACGTCCGGATCGTCGATATCGTCGGGCTGGACCAGCAGGCCGACGGCGGCACGCACGTCGCCTCCACCCGGCAGGTGGGCCGGATCGAGGTCGTGAAGGTAGAGAACAAGGGGAAGGGTTTCCGCCGGCTCCGCATCCGCATCGGCGGTTAGCTCTTCCTGGTCATTTCGTGGCCATCATGCGGGCCCGCCCCCTGTTTTTCCCCGGCCGCGTGCCGCGTACCGGGTGGGGCCGGGCGCCGGGGACAATGGGCGTCGAGATGAGACAGGACCAGGCCCCGTCGCGGCCCCCGCTCAGCGAGGCGGCGCTGACAGAGCAGATCGTGCGGCCAAGTGGCCTGTGGCGCGAGGTTTCCGTCGCGATGCGGACCGGTTCCACCAACGCCGATCTGGTGGCGCGGGCCGGTAACGGGGCGCCGGAGGGCCTCGTCCTGGCCGCCGAGGAACAGACCGCGGGCCGGGGCCGGATGGGCCGCAGCTGGCTGAGCCCGCCCCGGGCCGCGCTGACGTTCTCGGTGCTTCTCCGCCCGGTGGGCGTGCCGCCAGCCCGGCGTGGCTGGCTCCCGCTGCTCGCCGGGGTCGCCACGGCCGCGGCCGTCCGGCAGGTTTCTGGCCTCGACGCCCAGTTGAAGTGGCCGAACGACGTGCTCCTGGGGCCCGGCAAACTGGCCGGCATCCTGGCCGAACAATCCGGGGACGCGGTCATCATCGGGATCGGCATCAACGTGTCCACGGCCCGGGACGAACTGCCCGCCACCGGCGCGGCCTCGTGGCCGGCCACCTCCCTGCTGCTGGAGGGTTCGGGCAGCCTGGACCGTGAACGGCTGCTGGGCCGGATCCTGGGCGAGGTCGAGAGCTGGTACCTGGCCTGGCGCGGCACCGACCCACCGGGTGATCCGCAAGCCTCTGGCCTGCGTGCCGCCTACCTCAGGCTGTGCGCGACCGTCGGCCGCGACGTGCGGGTCGAGCTCCCGGCGGGACCGGCCTGCCACGGCACGGCCACCGGGATCGACGCGGACGGCCGGCTGGTCGTCGCCGCGCCGGACGGGCAGATCGCCGTCGGCGCGGGCGATGTCCGGCATGTGCGCTGAAGCGCCGGTCCGTGTGCCGTGAGCCCGGCCCCGTGCCACGATGAGGCCCATGGTTGATGACGCGCCATCGGGCGGGCAGGAACGCAGCGTCCTGATTCTTCATCCGCACTGGAAGGTGCTGCTGTGGCCGGTGATCTTCGGGGTCCTGGTCGTGGTGGCGGCGCTCGTGACGGCGATGGCCATCCCGTCAGGATCGGCCGCCGGCACGGAGCGCCTGGTCACCGCGGTCGTTGCCGTGCTGCTGCTGCTCATGTGGGTGCTGCGGCCAGTGCTGCGCTGGAAGACGACAACCTATGAGCTCACCACGGGCCGCCTGCGGCTGCGCGAGGGCATCCTGACCCGCAGCGGCCGTGACATTCCGCTGGCCCGGATCAGCGACGTGTCGTTCACCCGCAGCCTCCTCGACCGGCTGCTGGGCGCCGGCCGCCTCGTGGTGGAGTCGCCCGGCGAGCACGGGCAGATCGTGCTGACCGACATCCCGAGCGTCGAACGCGTCCAGGCCATCTTGTTCGAGCTGGTGGAGGACGAGCAGCGCCTCATGGGCGAGGATCGCTGAACGGCCTCGCCGGCGAAGGCTCCGCGCCCGGGACCGGCACCGCGCAGGTCCGTTCGGGACCTCGATAAGGTCGTCCAAGGGGAGCCCTGATCGGTCACACTCCGGGAGTGTCATGCGTTTCACGAAGCTTGTGCACGCTTGTGTCCGGCTCGAGAAGGACGGCGCGGTCCTGGTCGTCGACCCGGGTATCTGGAGCGAACCGGATGCCCTGGACGGGGCGACCGCCGTCCTGGTCACCCACGAGCACTTCGATCACCTCGACGCGGACCGGGTGCGCGCCGCGCTGACCGGCCAGCCGGAGCTGACCCTGTGGACAAACGCGGCCCTGGCCGGGCAGTTCGGGGAGTTCGGCGGGCGAGTGCACGCCCTGGAGGAGGGTGACGCGGTTGAGGTGGCCGGCTTCGGCATCCACGTCTACGGGGCCCGGCACGCGCTGATCCACCGGGACATCCCGATCGTGGCCAACACCGGGTTCCTCATCGACGGCACCGTGTTCCACCCCGGGGACGCCCTTACCGTGCCCGACCAGGAGGTCCCGGTCCTGCTGCTGCCGGCCAGCGCCCCCTGGCTGAAGACCGGCGAGATGATCGACTACGCGCGCGAGGTCAGGCCGCAGCAGGGTTTCGCGATCCACGACGCGATGCTCAGCGACAAGGGCCTGGCCGGGCTGGCCAACTGGCTGAATCTGGCCGGAGATCCGGTCGGCGCGCGGTTCGAGCGGCTGGAGCCGGGCCGCACCGTGGAGCTGTAGGGGCCGGGTGGCCAAGGTACGCTCGCCAAATGTGAACGCTCATTCTGCCGGACCGGTCACCGGCTCCACACCCGCCGCGGACCCCGCCGCGGCCTCTGCTTCTCCTGCGGCCTCCCCCTCCATCCCGGGCTCCTCGTCCCCGGGCGCCCTGGCACCGGGCTCGCCGTCCACCGCCGAATCCGTGGCGGAGACGCGTTCTCGCATCGAGCGTGGCGGCGGGGCGCGCTACCACGAGGCCGCGGCCGCGAAGGGCAAGCTGTTCGCGCGCGAGCGCATCAGCCTTCTCGTCGACGCCGGCAGCTTCACCGAGGACGGACGGTACGCCAACGCGCTGGCCGGCGCCCTGCCCGCGGACGGCATGGTCACCGGGACCGCCTTGATCGCCGGGCGGCCCGTCGCCCTGATGGCCAACGACTCCACGGTCAAGGCCGGCTCCTGGGGCTCCCGCACCGTCGAGAAGATCATCCGGATCATCGAGCAGGCGTACTCCTCGGGCCTGCCCATGATCTACCTGGTGGATTCCGCGGGCGCGCGGATCACCGACCAGGTGGAGATGTTCCCCGGCCGCCGGGGGGCCGGGCGGATCTTCCACACCCAGGTCCGGGCGTCCGGGTCGATCCCGCAGGTCTGCGCGCTGTTCGGGCCGTCGGCCGCGGGTGGCGCCTACATCCCCGCGTTCTGCGACTTCGTGGCGATGGTCGAGGGCAACGCGTCGATGTACCTGGGCAGCCCGCGGATGGTCGAGATGGTCGTGCGGGAGAAGACCACGCTGGAGGAGATGGGCGGCGCGCGGATGCACTGCACCGTGTCCGGTTGCGGTCATTTTCTTGCCCCCACCGAACGGGACGCGCTGGATGCCGTACGCGGTTATCTGTCGTACCTCCCGGGCAACTGGCAGCAGTCTCCGCCCGTGGCGCCGCCCCGTGACCCGGAGGCCGCCGATCTGCGCGCGCTCGTGCCGGTCAGCGAGCGCCAGCCCTTCGACATGCGACGTTACGTCCGCGGCCTGGTTGACGAGGGTTCCCTGTTCGAGGTGCACGCCCTGTGGGCGCGCGAGCTCCTGGTCGGTTTCGCGCGTCTCGGCGGCCAGGTCACCGGCATCGTGGCGAACAACCCGATGCACAAGGGCGGCGTGCTGTTTGTCGACTCCGCGGACAAGGCCACCCGGTTTATCCAGACGTGCGACGCGTTCGGCATCCCGCTGCTGTTCCTCGCGGACGTGCCCGGCTTCATGGTGGGGACGGCGGTGGAGCGGCAGGGCATCATCCGGCACGGGGCGAAAATGATCAGCGCGGTCTCCGATGCGACGGTGCCAAAGATCTGCGTCGTCGTCCGGAAGGCCTACGGCGCGGGGCTCTACGCCATGGCCGGCCCCGGTTTCGAGCCGGACGCCACCCTCGCCCTGCCGACGGCCAAGATCGCGGTGATGGGCGCGGAAGCCGCGGTGAACGCGGTCTACGCCGGGAAACTGGCCGAGATCGCCGACCCGGACGAGCGCGCGGCCGAGACGGCGCGGCTCCGGCAGGAGTACGACCGCGATATCGACGTCATGCGGCTCGCCGGTGACCTCGTGGTCGACGACATCGTCGAGCCCGAGGACCTGCGGGCCGAGCTGATCCGCCGGTTCGCCGCCGCGCGGGGCAAGGACCGCGGCGCACCGCGGCGGCGGCACGGTATCGCCCCGGTGTAAGTGGCCCGGCCGGCCCGGCGACCTGCCCCTGACGGGTAATCTTCGTGACTGACAGCGGCGCGAGCAAACAGGACGGCGGCCCACGCTCTACGATCAAGGCATGACCAGCGTTTTGCTCGCTGAGGACGATGAGTCAATCTCCGAGCCCCTCTCCCGTGCGCTACGGCGTGAGGGATACCACGTCGATGTGACCGCCGACGGCCCCAGCACGCTCGAGCGCGCCCTCAATGACGGCATCGACCTGATCGTGCTGGACATCGGGCTGCCCGTGCTGGATGGGCTGGAGGTCTGCCGCCGGGT
>Ga0066790_10000760_pt1 | contig 12870 bp, 9 predicted proteins | sample OrgsoiDNA2013050_FD_70963 | JGI IMG/M metagenome (GOLD analysis project Ga0066790, IMG submission 70963) | Permafrost soil microbial communities from the Arctic, to analyse light accelerated degradation of dissolved organic matter (DOM) -... | ecosystem: Environmental > Terrestrial > Soil >...
GTATGGTACGGCTGCTGATAGCCATGCAACGCGATGACCACGTAGTGGCCGCTATCCCAGCGCCGCCACGCTTGCCAGAGCGTGCGCAGCGGCACGGCGGCCCATTGAAAGTCCCGCACGACGAAAAGGATGGAGAGGCAACTGATGACGAAGAACGCGACATGGATAGCAATATAGAGCGGTAAAACCTCTTTGAGCGCGCTACCCCAGCGTTGCCAGAATGCTCGCGTAGAGGACAATGGCAGCGTTGGTAGCAGGACAGGCTCTTTTTTATGCAGCACATCCACAGCAATATGGGCCTTTTCGTCATAGTATTGATTTCCGTAGTATATGACGGTTCTGCGCAGAAGTGGTAACGGATCAGGTTCATTGTCCTAGGAACGTTACACGCGCAGTCTCATAAACGTTTCAGCAGGTAGAAAGGGCGAACAAGAAAGCGACGTTCACAAGGCTCTGGGTGGCTCGCGCTAGATAATAGTCTAGCTTCCAATGGTATGTTATACTCATACGCGGATATCATGTTTACCTTCTTAATCGTTAAAAAAAGTAGTGCAATCCTTTCCATGGAAATAGCCAGATTGACGCCGCCGCCCGTGGTAGCGCTCGTATTTCTTACAGAAGGATGCGTTTCTGGACGGTGGCAGTATGTCAGATATATCGAATGTATCACAGGAGCAGGACGCGGCCATTGCTGCGCCGCCCGCGCAGGGAGATCAGAAAGAACGGGGTGCGGTGCAGCTAAAATATAGCCTCTCCCTGATTATGCCTGCCCATAACGAGGAGGTCGCCATCGCTGATACGGTGCGCGAGGTGCTCACAGCCGCCACAGGCTGGGCGCGGGATTTTGAAGTGATCGTGGTCAATGATGGCAGCAGAGACTGCACGCAGGCTATTCTGGAGGAGATCGCGCGCACAGAGCCGCGCCTGCGCATCATCCGCCACGAGATGAACCAGGGATACGGCGCGGCGCTGGTGAGCGGCTTCGAGGCTGCAACGAAGGAGCTGGCCTTTTTTATGGATTCCGATGGTCAATTCGATATCTACGATCTGGAGCGCTTCTTTCCGCTCATAGAAGTATTTGACGCGGTGCTCGGCTATCGCATTCGGCGGCAGGATACCTGGATGCGCAAGCTCAACGCCTGGGGCTGGAAGATGCTGGTCAGCGCAGTATTCAAGCTGCGTGTGCGCGATGTCGATTGCGCTTTCAAGCTCTACCGGGCAAAGTTTTTCAGAGAGCAGCACCTGGAGACGCGTGGTGCGATGATTAATACGGAGATCCTGTATAAGTTCAGGCGCGCCGGGTATACCTATACGGAGGTCGGCGTGCGCCATCTGCCGCGCCGTGGTGGACGCGCTACGGGTGCGAAGCCCGCAGTGATCGTGCGCGCCTTCCGCGAACTTTTCGTCTATGCGCGCAAGTGGCGGCGCGAGGAACTGGCTAAAAAGAAGGTCGCAGCGCAATGACGCAGGTACGTAACGACAAAGTGCCTTCTCTCAGAGATAGCGGCGCAACGGAATCTCTGGCCCCGCGCCTGCAGCGCATCGGTCGGCGTATCTCTGCTCCTCTGCTACTCGTATGCGTTCTGCTCGTTGTGGCGCTGGGTTTTGACCTGTACCGCCTGGGCGCGCCCAGTATCTGGTACGACGAGGCGTTTTCGGTTGAGCTGGCACGCCTGCCGCTGCCGATGCTCTGGCACATCATCTCTGGACCTGAGCCGAATATGGAGCTGTACTATCTCTTCCTGCACTTCTGGCTCAGCCTGACTGCTGCGCTCGGTCTGCACGCGACCGAGTTTGTGGTTCGTCTCCCCTCAGCCGTTTTTGCCGCGCTTAGCACGGTCATTGTCTTTCTGCTGGGACGGCGCTTCATTGGAACAATCGCGGGCGTTGCAGGCGCGGGCTTCTACCTGCTCAACGATCTACAACTGGTCTACGCGCAACAGACACGCGCCTATAGCCTGCAACTCCTGCTCATCTGTATCGCCTGGTACGCCCTGCTCAGCGCCCTGTCCACTCCGTCGCGCCGCTGGTGGGCATGCTACATTGTAGCGACCACGCTGGCGGTCTACACCCACCTCTTCAGCATATTGATCTTATTAGCGCAAGTGGTGATGTTCGCGGGCCTGCTCATCCTGCCGGGCGAGCGCCAGAAGAGCCTGCGCCGCCTGCCGGGATTTCTTCTAAGCCTTGCCATAACAGGAGTGCTCATTATCCCTATGCTCCTGGTCAGTCGCAACGGATCAAAGACGGGTTGGTTGCCCATTCCACATCTCAGCGACGTGTATCACCTTTTCCTGACGATCAGCGCGAATAGCAAGCTCTACCTGCTGCTGATCGCCGCCTGTTGCACGTTCGGTCTACTCGTGATCTGCCTCTGCTCCCTACCTGCCGGAAGAGCCATGTTGCAACGCAACGCGCTAGTGGACGAGAAAAGCGCTCAGACCATGCACAACCTCCTACCCATCGCCCTGGCGCTTGTCTGCTGGCTGCTCGTGCCGATCGTGGCGAGTTACGTCATCTCGTATACCCCTACGCGCCTCTTCTCCTCGCGCTATCTTGTTACGATCGTACCCGCGCTGGCCCTCCTGATGGGGCTGGGGATTGCCGCGCTGCGCGGGCGCGGAGCGCAGCAGGTTGTTGTAACTCTTCTCCTGCTCCTGGCCGCCGCGCACTACGTTCCCCTGTACTACCAGAGCGCGCAGGTGGAGGATTGGAATACGACGACGCACTGGTTGCAGCAGCGCTACCAGGCGAACGATGGCATGGTCTGCTACGCCAACTCCCAGGGTTGTCAGATCTCCGTTGAGTACTACCTGCACGCCTATCCGAGCGCGGCGCACTTCACCGCCGATTCGCCCGGAGCATATTCGTGGACGAACTTCGGTCCAGTCGATCCGGTCGCTGGCTACGAAGCGGCGGTCGATCCACAAGCGCTGGCGGTCTACGGCGCTAAACACTCCCGGCTGTTCTTCATCGTCGGGCGCGTGCCCGACGCGCCATCGGAAGCGAAGGTCATGGCAGCCCAGCAGTGGCTGGATAGCCACTACCATCTCGTCGATCAAATCGTGACGCGCACGGTCACTATTCGCCTCTATGCGACGAATGTCAGGGCCATGCAAAAACCACTTTCTTGAAGTCGCGTTGTTGGCTCGCAAGGGGGCATCAAAGGAGATACAGCATGCATGCACAACACAGAAAATTGGCATGGCTTTTTATCGCCGGAGCTGTTTTTGTGATCGTTGGATTACTGCTTCTTCCGATGCTTAACATGTATAGCCGTGACCTGCCACAGCAAGTTCATCCTGCATTTGAGTGGCAAATAGTCAGCACCCTGTTCTATGGTGCCTGGGCAACAGAAGCTATATTGATTATTATTGCCGTAGTACCTCTTGTGTTTTCTTTTATCGTTCTGGTATTGAGTATCTCAATACTACGCGGAAAAAGTTCGTCAAAAACGGTGCCGCTGATATGGAGATTGTCACTCATCGGGTTGATTGTTCAGTTTGTGTTTAGTTTGCTTGTGCATATGCTCGTTGAAATGGGCGTTCGTAATGATCTGGCAATAGGCTTTTTCATGGTACTACTTGGATTTTTAGTGATTATTTTGGCAACTTTAGTTACGCGTGTTAAAGCCAATACACAATCTCCCTTCTCGAAATAAAATTATGAGCGCCGAAGGCGCGAGGAGTCCTCAACAGCTACGCATGATGGTATAATTGATAAAAGCCTCCTGTCGAGAACAAGGACGCGCTTTTGGGGTGATTTGTCTCTATCTAGGAGTGGATAATGCCTGATACGTTTGCTGACCTCTATCGTGGATCGCTGAAAGATGTCTTTCTAGAGCACGCGCAACGCGAATTGGAGCAGGGCGCGGACGCCTTTATGAGCGCGGACGCCTACGCCGAACAGGGCAAGCCCGAATTTACGCTCGCCTACCTGCTCTTTCTAGATGTCGACGACGGAGTGAAGCGCGATCTTTTGGCATACGCGTACGAGCGGCGCGCGTCCCTTTCAGAAGAGAAGGCGGAGTCCCTCGATAAGCAGTTCCATCGTCCATTCCCCCTGATCAAACTGGAGGCGCAGAAGGACCGCGCCACTGCCCAGCAGGTACGCCAGGGACGACGCGTACGGCGCGAGGTGAAGTCGCTGCACGTTAATTAAGAGTGTAGAAAGAAGATGCCGATAGTATCATAGTCGCGCTGGGGCCGCACCTTGATTTCCAGCCTTTTCTGAACTTCTGGCTTTCAAGACATTCCTCCTCGTTGAACTATCGGTGGTTACGAAAGGTGCGGCGCAGGTCGTTCATCCAGCCGTTCGGGATTTCCCAGGGGATGAAGTGCCCACCGCGATCGTGAACGGTGACGTTGACGTGGTTGTACCAGGACGCCCGATCGCTGCCCAGAAAATGCTGGACGCGGTTCTCGGTAGTAACACCTGGCGGATTCTCATAGCCCACGAAGGTGATGCCAGTGGGCGCTTCGATGACCGGCCAGCGATCGTGAGCGGGTATCCACGGATAGCGGTTCGCGTTTGCGTACACGCGCAGCGAGGTTTCGATGGCATTGTTGACCCAGAAGATCATCGCGTGCGTGAGGATATCGTCTTTCGAGAATATATTCTCGACATTGCCATCATTGTCGCTCCAGCTCACCCATCGTTCAAGAATCCAGGCGAGCATACCCACTGGGGAATCGCTCAGTCCGTATGCGAGTGTACTCGAATCGAGCACATGCACGGCCAGATGGGCAGCGAAACGGCGATCGAGCGACACGATCCTGTTCCGGATATCCTCAGAAACACCATCGGGAATGGGATGTCCGCCGCTGAGATCCCATACGCGATCACCGTTGAACAAACTCAACTTTTGTGCAGAACCAATATGGATCGCATACAGTTCGTCAGCATATTTGTGCCCAAGCTGCCCAGTCACCAGGGCACCGACATCGCATCCTCCAGCGGCGTACTTTTCGTAGCCAAGGATGGTAGTCATGAGGGTGTGCCAGAGATCGGCAACCTTCCAGAAGTTCATGTCCGGGTTGTTTGGCAAAGGCGTCGAGAAGCCGAAGCCGGGAAATGAGGGGACGATGACATCGAACGCTTCGGCAGGGTCGCCACCGAATGCACCGGGGTCCGCGAGCGGATCGATGACCTTAGACCAGTGCCAGAAGGTCCACGGCCAACCATGGGTCAAGATAAGTGGAACCGGGTTCGGGCCGACACCAGGTTTGCGCATGAAATGCACGGGAACGCCATCGACGTCCACCTGGTAATGTTCGTAGCGGTTCATTGCTGCCTCCGCTTTGCGCCAATCGTAGACATTGATCCAGTAGTCAACGAGTTCCTCAAGATAGGTTCGATTGACACCATAATACCAGTCGTCATTGCCAACACCTAAAGGCCACCTGGTGTGCTTCAGTCGTGTGCGAAGGTCGGAGAGTTGCTCGTCCGAGACGTGAATCAGGATGGGTTGAAGTGGGAACGAGGGGTCTGTCATAGGGACTCCTTCCTGGTTTCTGGCATAATTCACTCCTCTTGTTTCGAATGTTCCGTGTGTTGTTCGACGCTGGCGGAAGGAAGTGGGGGCAACGGGGACGACGCGTTCCTTCCCAGTTCGACCACACGAGCCAACGCCGGTAGTGCGGATGCGATTGCACGTTGTTCGTCTGGGCTCAGATGTTCGACAAAGCGCCTGAGCTGCGTGACGCGGTCTGCATGGCGTGCCTCAACAACGTGCGCGCCGCGTGTTGTGAGATGTACCAGCACTGCACGGCCATCGCTTGGATCTGGTCGGCGCTCGACCAATCCATCGTGTTCAAGCCGCGTCACCATTTGCGTGATTGCTGGTTGCGTGAGTTGCTCTGTGGCTGTTAAATCATTCAGCCGCATCGGACCCTTGCGGGATAGTGTATGCAACACGGACAATGTAGTGAAGCTCAGCTTTTCAATCGACGGCAACCGAATGAAGATGCTCGCGAAATCTTCAATCACGATGGTAAAGCCGCTGACGTTCAGGTCAGCATCAGAGAAATGTTGTACCATATCCCTATTATATCACAAATTTATATAGATTGCTTATGTAAATGGGTATGGTGACACTGATGCTTGAGCGTAAGATTGGACTTGAAATAGGCATGATGCAGAAAGAAGCGATTTAATGATTATAGAGGATGAGGATACTGTTCACGCGCCATAAAGAGAGGGCACTGATCGTAAACAGTGCCCTCTCTTCATACTGAAGGATACGTAGGATAGTATCTCTACTGCTCGTCGGGAGTCGTCTCCTCAGACACAACTGCTTCCACAACAGTATTGCCCTCGGATACGGCGGCGTCGGCGGGACCGTTCTCAAGCAGCGCTTCGTCCTCATCGTCGTTGAGAGCATCGGCGGCCTTCTTGCCATTGGTCGTCGCGACGGCCACGACGGTATCGCCTTCGCCGAGGTTCATCATCATGCGACCCTGGGTGGCGCGTCCGCCCCTGATAATATTGGCGGTATCCATGCGGATAACGACGCCTGCCGCCGAAATGATCATCAGATCGCTATCCTTCTCAGTGATGATGCGCGCCGCCGCGACGCGTCCATTCTTCTCGGTAACACGCAAGGTGAGCACGCCGTTGCCGCCGCGGCTGTGGCGTGGATAGTCGTCGATTGGCGTGCATTTGCCGTAGCCGTACTCCGTCACTACCAGCAGCTCGCTATCATTGGGCGCGAGGTTGAGCGAGACGACCCGATCGGTTGGCGATAGACGCAGGCCGCGCACGCCGCCGCTTGTGCGCGAGGCCGAACGCAGTTCCGACACTGAGAAGCGAATGGCCTGTCCCAGCGCGCTGATCAGCAGAACGTCGTCGTCGGCGTGGGCCATCTTCGCGCCGATCAGTTCGTCGTCTTCCTCCAAATCCATAGCGATCAGACCCTGGCGGCGCACCACCTCGAACTCCTCCATCGCCGTCTTCTTGATCTCGCCCTTTGTGGTCGCGACAATCATAAAGTCGCGGCTCACGCCCTTCGGAACCGACACGATAGCCGTAACGCGTTCGCGCTGCTCGATAGCAATAAGATTGATCAGATGCTCGCCCTTGGCCGTGCGGCTGGTGTCGGGAAGCTCATAGACGCGGAGCTGGAAGACGCGTCCGCGATCGGTGAAGAAGAGCAGGCTATCGTGCGTGTGCGTGACCAGCAACTGGCGCACTGTATCGTCCTCGCGCGTCACCATACCCGTGATGCCGCGTCCGCCGCGCCTCTGCGCTCGATAGGTAGTGGAGGGCAGGCGCTTGATGTAGCCCTGCTCCGTCAGCGTCACGACGGCCTCTTCATTCGGGATGAGATCCTCGTCCTTAAAAACGCTGGCCTCGTCATCTGTGATCTCCGAGCGCCGTGCATCGCCGTACTTCTCTTTCAGCTGTTGCAGATCTTCCTTGATGATCTTGCGCAGCTCGTTGATATTGCTCAGCAGCATTTGATAGTACGAGATATTCTTGAGGATCTCTTTCAGCTCCTCCTCGATCTTCTGGCGTTCCAACGCGGCCAGGCGGGCCAGGCGGATATCCAGGACAGCCTTTGCCTGCTCTTCGGAGAAACCGAACTGCATACGCAGCTCCTCGGTCAGGCCAGCGGTATCGCGCTGCGAACTGCGGATAGTACTTATCACGGCGTCCAGGTTATCGAGCGCGATCTTGAGACCATCCAGGATATGTTTGCGCGCCTCGGCCTTCGTGAGCTCGTACTGCGTGCGCCGCGTGAGCACCTCTTCGCGGTGCTGAACATAATACTGCAAAAAGTGCTTGAGCATCAGTGTGCGCGGCTGCTGCTCCACAAGGGCCAACATATTGGCGTTGAAGGCACTCTGCATCGCCGTGTACTTGAACAGCGAGTTCAGCACACTATCGGCATTGGCGTCGCGCTTCAGATCCACGACCATGCGCATGCCGTGACGATCGGACTCATCGCGCACCTCGGCGATGCCGTCGATCTTCTTATCGCGTGCCAGTTCGGCGATCTTCTTGACCAGTTCGGCCTTATTGACCTGGTAAGGGAGCTCCGTTGTGATAATGCTCATGCGTCCGCGCTCGGATGCCTCAATATGGGTGCGCGCGCGCACCACGATGCGTCCGCGCCCATTGGCATACATATTGCGTATGCCCTCGCGACCCTGGATGATGCCGCCCGTTGGGAAATCGGGTCCGCGGATAATGCGCGAGAGTTCCTCAGTCGTCGCATCGGGATGGTCGATCAGGTACTCGATGCCATTGCAGACCTCGGTCAGATTATGTGGTGGAATATTGGTTGCCATACCGACCGCGATACCCGTAGAGCCGTTCAAGAGCAGATTGGGGAGGCGCGCGGGCAGAACCGTTGGCTCCGTCGTCTGATTGTCATAATTGGGGATGAAATTGACCGTATTCTTCTCGATATCGCGCAGCAGCTCATCGGCGATCGTCGCCATTTTGGCCTCGGTGTAGCGCATAGCAGCTGGCGGATCGTCGTCCTGTGAACCGAAGTTGCCCTGGCCGAGCACCAGAGGGTAACGCATCGACCAGGGTTGTGCCATGCGCACCAGGGTCTCGTAGACCGCGACATCGCCGTGTGGATGATAGCTCTTCAACACTTCGCCGACGGTACCCGCGCACTTACGAAATTGTTTGCTCGCTTGCAGGCCCATCTGATCCATTGCATATAAAACACGCCGATGTACCGGCTTGAGTCCGTCGCGTACATCGGGCAGCGCGCGTGATACAATCACACTCATAGAGTAGTCGAGATAGGCAGTCGTCATCTCATCAACAATATTGACTGGTTTAATATTACCAAGTTCCATAAAAACGCATCCTCACCAAAAAGTAAGACATAGCCAGCGATCAGGCGATATCGGACCGGGTTGAAGTGCTCGTATGAGCGGTCGGGAGGGGTCTAGAAAATTTGATCCTACCTTCTTTATAGTATATCATATCTGGCTCTGAGTTACGAGTTTTTGACCATGTTGGCGCGCAAATCTGATGCATATTTCCTATGTTTTCAAAGGGAACCTGTGGTATGATAGATGTAGTAACGGGATCTCAGGGACTGTCGAGGTGATATTATGGCTAACAAACCAAAGCAGCAGGCGGTCGCTGGTGCTTCTCTCAATCCGCGAGAGGACTGGCGCAAGGGACATCGAGGCTTCAGTTTCAACGTCCTGCAATTCCGCAAGGGACGCGATAAGCAGTGGCATTTCTCGGGGCAGCAGCCAGACGAGGTGGTGCGCCTAGTCGTACGCAAGCACTGGTGGTTTCTGGTACTACCAGCTCTACCGGTGGTTGGAGCGGTGATTGCGCTTCTTCTGGTGCTGTGGGCCACCACGGCGATTCCAGGTCCAGCTACCTTGTGGTACATCCTGGACGCCGTCGCTTTTATCGCGATCGTCGCGACGGGGATCTGGTTCGCCTACAAAGATCTGGTCGTCTGGTGGTTTGAGACCTATATTATCACGAGCAAGCGCATCATCAACTCGCGCGGCCTGTTGGAGCCAACGCGCCAGCAGACGCCGATCGAGAAGGTGCAGCAGGTTGGCGTAGGCGTGAATACACTCATGGGCTTCTTACTGGGCTACGGCGAGGTGCACGTGTACCTGACCGGTGGCGATTTCCTCTTGAAAAATGTGCCCAATCCGCGGCGCGTCAGGGACGCCATTCAGGGTCTCACCGATGAGGTGAAGGCGAAGAAACCGAAGGAGGAGAAACTCCCCGTTCCGAAAAATACCGAGCTGGCCGAGGTCATCGATAATCTGGCGAAGAATGTGCCTATGCCCCCACTCCCTAACGCCGACGAGAATTTGCCGCCGCTACGCAGTGAAGGCCACTTCCTCGGTCCCCGGCGCACCTTCGGCGGCTTTCTGCGTATTCCAGCCGATGTACGCTATATCTCTGGTGAATATAGCGTGAAGTACATACAGCGCTCGCAGTTTGTGCTCTGGCGCAACCTCGCGCCGTCGATTATCATGCTCCTGGTCGTTCTCCCTCTTGCCATACTTGGCCCATCCATAGGTATTATCCCATCAGGTGCGCAGGAGGTCTGGTGGCTGGTCGCGGGCCTCGTGATACTGGTGCTGCTCGGCTCGATGGGCGCAGTCTACATCAACTACGTCGACGATGTCTATATCCTGACGAACAGGCGTATCATCGACATTCATCGCAAATTCATCTTCTTTTTTGAGGCGCGCATCGAGACGGAATACAAGAATATACGCGATACCAGGGTCAAGGTGCCCAATGTTATCGAACGCTTCCTGGATATCGGGCACGTCTACGTCGAGACGCCTGGAAGTAGCCCCGACATTGTGCTGGCCGACGTTGATCATCCTTTCGTCTTGCAGGATGAAATTCAAGGCATCAAGAACCACAAAGAGAAGGACGATAACGCCAAAAAGGTGAATGCCGAGAAGGATAACCTGAAGAAGTGGTTCAGTACCGTGGTCGTCAAGCTGGAGGAGAGCACAAAGACCATCGGCGCGCCCGATTTACGCGACAAGGACTGGCTATCAGCTATGATGACGGCCCAGGACTATGGCCTGGATGTGATCGTGCGCGGTGAGGCGGAAGCTACGGCCAATCTGCCGCCCGGCTTTGTCATGCGCCAGAGTCCGCCCGCCGGTACAATGATGGAGCAGGGCAGCAAAATCGAGGTCGTCCTGAGCAAAAAACAATCCTTCGCGGATCATTTGTAGAAGCGCGGTTCAACAATCCGCGCCTCCAATTCTCAACCAAACAACCGATGATGTAGGGGCGCGATTTATAAGCTCGCCGCGCTCCACAGGCCGACGCGGCGGGCTTGTGAACCGCGCCCCTACATCATACCTTCACCATATTCGCGCCCTACATTTAGCGTGTCCCGACGCGTGTCAACAGCGCGACGCATTCGATATGGTACGTCTGCGGGAACATATCGATAGGCTGGGCCGCGACCAGTCGATAGCGTCCCCCCGAGCACAGCGTTGCGATATCGCGCGCCAATGTGCTGGGATCGCAGGAGACGTAACAGATAGCGCGTGGTGCCAGGATCTGTAGAGCCTGCAATGCTTTGGGATGGCAGCCCGCACGTGGCGGATCGACCAGGGCTAGATCCACGCGTTCACGCCTGTAGTGCAACTGCCCCAGAATACGCTCAAGCGTGCCTTCCAGAACGGTGACGTTATTCTGATTGTTCAACGCCGCGCTCGCTCGCGCATCCATCACCGCGCTGGGCTGGGACTCGATAGCGATCACTCGCGCCGCTCGCGGCGACAGGAAAGCCGAGAAGAGTCCTACGCCGCTAAAACCATCCAGGATGATATCCGAACGCTGCGACTCCAACAACGCCATCGTGCGCTCAACCAGCACCGACGTTTGCATCAGGTTAACCTGGAAAAACGAATCGGCGGAGACGCGGAAGCGCCGTCCAAGAATAACATCGGTCAGAAATTCCTGCCCAGAGAAGACGCGCCCATAGCGTCCGCCCACGCGCTCGATAATCACGCCAACGATGCCGGGCGCAATCGTCATTAACTCCTGCGATAGCTGCTGTGGATTTTCGATGGAGGAACCCGGTCGCGCGTGAATAGTCAGCAGCGTCGGGACCGCCTTCACGCCAGGAGAGCTCGCGGCGGAAGGACTGACTGCGCCGATCGCGCCACGCAGCGTAAACGCCTGAATCATCTCCCCAAGCGCGTCACCAAAATAGTCCATAAGCTTCTGACGCACCAGCTGGTAGACCTGATCGAGCGCGGGATGCAGCAAAGGGCAATCCGGCAGATCCTGTACATCGTGGCTATCGGTATATTTCATACCCACTTCGCCACCGGGTCCAACAGTAAATAAAGCAATGTTGCGATAGTGCCAGGGCGAGATATTGGGAGGCATACCGATAGTTGGATGAACAAGCGCATCAGGTTGTTTGCCAATGCGCACAAGCAACTGGCGCACAATGTGGGCCTTCCATGTAAGTTGCGCGGGATACGCGATATGCTGCCACTGGCAACCACAGTCCGTGAGTAACGGATAGGCAGGCTCAACCCGCTCGGGAGCAGGGCGCAAGACTTCTAAAAGATTTGCTCGCGCGTGCCCGCGCCGTTCCTCGACAATCTCCACGCGTACCCGCTCCCCAGGAATGCCTCCGGGTACAAACAGCACGCGACCCTCGTAGCGGCCTACGGCATCGCCCCCATAGGCCAGATCTGTAAGTTCAACATCAATGCTCATGTTCACCTCGGCGGTCACCTCACGACGTTACCCATCGTTGATGTCCGTCCCATCTTTCCAACGTTATTGTCCCTGTTTATGCTTCATAAGAGATCAAAGCGAAAGCGGTTGCCTGGGTTGACTAAAGAGCCGTGTTCCGAAACGGCTCAGGAAGACGGCTCCTAACCCCAGCAAGCCTGCTCCTATACTGACGAACCAGCCGATGAAAGGGAGGGATGCGGCCAGGGCAAGCACCGTCAATCCCACCACCACCTGCAATACACGCTTATTCTGCCGTGGAGCTACCGTGCGCACGATGTATTCACCAATGATCCAACCGATTGCTACCGTCCCCAATGCCCACGCTGCGATCAAACCAATTACCACAAGGATCGCCAGCGGAATAGAAATGATAAGTGCAACAGTTACGGCGAGGACAGCAGGTGCAAGAAGGATCGTGAGCAGGCCCAGGACCAGGCTACGGCGTGTTTTACTCTGCACCGTTGTGCGTACGATCATAACATGCTCGGGGAGCAAGGAAGTCAAGAATAAGCCAAGCGCTACCCATGTCAGGATAGACCAGAAGCGAAAACTTGCTCCTCCATCGCCAAAGACGAGCTGACCCACATCTCTTGGGCAGTCAAACACCGAGCCATGCAGGCGAGAAGCTGTGCCCATCCA
>Ga0066790_10000761_pt1 | contig 12851 bp, 13 predicted proteins | sample OrgsoiDNA2013050_FD_70963 | JGI IMG/M metagenome (GOLD analysis project Ga0066790, IMG submission 70963) | Permafrost soil microbial communities from the Arctic, to analyse light accelerated degradation of dissolved organic matter (DOM) -... | ecosystem: Environmental > Terrestrial > Soil >...
GCGGCGTCTACTCCGGCGTTCTCGGTTATTTCGGTTTCACCGGGACGGCCGACCTGAATATCGTGATCCGCACCGCGGTGCGCTGGCGGGACGAACTGACCATCGGCGCAGGCGGCGCCATCGTGCTCGACTCCAATGCGCTAGCCGAGTACGACGAGATGCTGCTGAAGGCGGAAGCGCCGCTGCGTGCACTGCCCACGGCCCGTACCGGCCAGTCGGCCGTGGCCGGGATGACGGCTGCGCGGCGCGCGGCGGCCAGTGATACGGTCACGCGCGGAGGCTGAGCTCCGCTCTCTGGACCGCGGGACAGCACTGATAGGGGAAACTTGAGCATGACGGCGCGGGAATCAGAACAGCTGGCCCTACTCGCCGAGTCCGGCTGGAACACCTGCGTGTCGGTGCGGGAAGGCCTCACCCAGGCGGGTCTGCCGCCGCCGACCGCCGACTACCTGCGGCGCAACTTCTCTCCCGGCGTATGGCGACGGGCCGATGCCGCCGTGGCCGCACTGCGCGACCACTTCGCCGACACCCGGTTCGCCGATGAGGCGGTCCTTGGCGCTCTGCTGGTCCCCGACCCGGGCAAGCTCGACACCCGCGGTGCGCTCGATCCGGCGATTCGCCGCGACCAGCTCGGGCACGGCCATCCGGACGTGGTCGACCCGAAGCTGCCGGCCGGCAAGCTGGTGGTCCCGGCCGGGACCGACTGGACGCTGGTGGCCACGATCACCGGCCCGGCCGGCCTGCACGCCGGCAGCTACCAGGACGTCCACCGCGCCCCGGCGGCGGCCTACACCGTGGACGGTGTCGATACCCGCGAGCTCATGGTGCGCCAGATCTGGGGAGCACGGGTGCTGCAGTCCGGCGCCTGCCTTCCTGACTGCGAGACCGGGGGCGGGTGGACCTTCACCCTGTTCCCGGGCGAGGGCCTGGTCAAGGAGCGCGCGGTGTCCGGAACTGTCCTGTACGAGAAGGTCCGTTTCCGGCTGGGCAGCCCGGATCGCGGCATCGCCGTGGTCCGGATATGCCCGGCGCTGGTGGTCAGTTAGCGGCCGTCCTGGCCGCCGCGAGACGCCGGGCGGACGCGTGAACCGCGGTCTGCTCCAGCCGCACGTTCCACTCATTGAGGCGGTCGGCGGAACCGGGACGGACGGGGGTACCCAGCCAGCCGGTCACCGGCCGGATGCCATGCAGTGCGTTGACCGCCCAGGTCTCCAGGCCGTCCAGGTCGGCCGGCGAGGGCGTTTCGCAGCGAGTGGCTATGCCGGCGGCCGCGGCCAGCTGGAACAGGACCGCGCGGGTGACACCGGGCAGCACCCGGCCGTTCTGCGGGGGAGCGCACAGCACGTCGTCGCGCCACCACAGGATGCTGGTGGAAGCGCCTTCGAGCACGCCCGCCGCCGCGGAGAGGATGAGGGCCTCGTCCGCTCCGTGTTCGACGGCCGCGGCGCGCAGGTCGGCCAGGTGGCCGAGGTCGGGTCCCTTGACCACGGGCCGCGTTCGCCGGTCGCCGGCCGGGCCGGCCCAGAGACGGACGGTGTCCCCCCGGGTGGGCGCCAGGCGGATCCAGACCTGCAGCCGTGGCATACCGGCCACCTCGACGAGCTCGACCCGGGGAAACCAGCGGCCGGACAACGGGACGCGGGCGACGGCCGACCAGAAGAACTCGGTGGTCTGCCCGGGCGGAATGGAACAGGTCTCGGCGCAGGCGGCCGCGAAGCGGCGGGCGTGCCGTTCCGGGGCGCGCATATACCCGTCGTGCATCAGCCAGGAATCCACCACGCACAGTCCGGCTAGGTCGCCATCACCGACGGGTTCCCAGCCGGGGTCCCTCCACCGCAGCCGCTCACCGGCCATCAGCCGCATCCCCCGGCGTGTCCTTGGTCACTGGAATGGGCGTCAACCGCCGGGACCGGCAGCACCGGTTTCGCGCGGGCATGGCCGCCGTCCGTCTCACCCGCCATGACGGAGGTCTCGGCCAGGGAATGGAGGAAGTCATCCAGCCGGTCGATACCCCAGTACTTCTGGGTCCGGTTGATAAAAAACGGCACACCGAACACGCTGTCGCGATCGATGTCCAGCAGGGTGGCGACGCCGCGGCGGCGGGCCGACTCGTCGTCGGCGACGTCGGCTACCGGCTCTCGCGCCATGCCGATCTCAGCCGCGAGGTCGGCGACCGTACCGGGATCGGAGATATCGCGGCCCTCCTGCCAGCGCGCCCGGTAGACCCGCTCGATGAACTCCGCGCCAAGGCCATGGTCCACCGCGTGGAAGTAGGCCAGGTGCGAAAGCTCCCAGCGCGGCGCGCGGTCGACCGGCCAGGCCATCGCGAGGCCGCGGCGCTGGCACAGGCGCCGGACGTCGCCGAGCATGTAAAGGTGCTTCTCCCGCGACATGGGCGTATAGACGAATCGGCCGCCAGCGTCGGTAAGCAACTTCTCGCTGCGCTCGTCCGGCTCCCAGAACGGGCGCCACTCCAGCGCCGCGGCCACGCCTGGATGGTATGTGGTGAGGTCGTGCCAGGCCAGCCAGGAATAGGGGCTGCGGAAGGAGAAGTAGATCCGCGGGCGGCGTGGGTGCTTGGTACGGGCCATGACCGGTCTCCTCAGATGATGATGCCGCCGTCCACCTGGATGACGGCGCCAGTGACGTAGGAGGCGTGGCTGGACGCCAGATAGGTAATCATGGACGCTACTTCGTCGGGCCGGCCGAACCGCCGCAGCGGGATGCTCTCCACGGCCCGGGCCCGCGCGCGTTCACCGAGCTTCCCGGTCATGTCGGTTTCGATGAACCCGGGCGCGATCACGTTCGCTCTGATCCCGAACCGCCCGACTTCCTTAGCGAGCGCGCGGGTGAACCCGATGATGCCGGCCTTCGAGGCGGAATAGTTGGTCTGGGTCGGATTTCCGTACACACCGGAACTCGACGAGATGTTCAGGATGACGCCCCGCTTGCGCTTCATCATCGGCATGACCGCGGCGTGACACACGTTGTACGTGCCGTCGAGGTTCACGGCCAGCACATCGTGCCACTCGTCGTCGGCCATCGTCACCAGCGGGTTATCCCTGGTGATGCCGGCCGAGGTGACGACCACCTCGACGGGTCCCAGCTGCTGCTCCGTCGCTGCGAAGAAATCCCGCACCCGTGCGGCCTTGGTCACGTCGACCGGCTGGGCCAGCACTTGCGCGCCGAGTTCTTTGGCATCCCGTTCGGTCTCTTGGGCCGCGTCCGAGCGGGACTGGAAGCAGAAGCTGACGTCGTAGCCTTCCCGGGCTAGCTGGCGGACCACCGCGCGCCCGATCCCGCGCGAGCCTCCGCTCACCAGTGCCACCGGCCGGGTGTCTCCGCTGATCGCTTCCCCGTCTGCGTCAGTGCCCCGCATCACGCTGTCCCCGCGATCCGCAGGACGGCGCAGCCGATCACGCCGTCGCGATCGACGGTGGTGACCAGAGCAGCCCGGCTGGACGGTTCCGCTGCCTCCTGCGCGGCGGCGAGCACGGCAGCGATCTGGAACGCTGAGGACGCGGCGTTCGTGTCACCCAGCAGATCCATGCAATGCAGCTGCGCAGTTCCGGGCGCGAGGAGAGCCCCTAGCGCGCCGCGCTCCTGGTCGCCGTAGCGCCCGGGCGCGCCGGACGGCGCGACCGCCCACAGGTCTCTTGGCCCCACGCCGGCCTGGGCCAGCGCCCTGGTCACGCAGCCCGCCAGGACGGGCCCCACGTCCTCCGCATCGGTGGCGAGCCCCACCTCGATGGCGGCGACCTCGGCCAGGCCGGGCCGGTCGTCTGCGACGTCCGTCTCCAGAAGCAGGACGGCGCAGCCCTCCCCCATAAGCACGGCCAGCTCGTCGTCGCCACGGGTGTGCCAGTCTAGCCAGGCCCGTTCGGCGGAGAACTCCTCGACGGCGCCGCACACCACGCTCCGCGCCTGGCGGCCGCGTTGCAGGCGGCGGGCGTGGTTGAGGGCGAGCAGCGCTGAGGGCCGGCCGCCCGCGACGGTCACGTTCGGGCCGTGCAGGCCGTGCCAGATGGCCGACCGCCCCGCCGCGCAGTTCATCACCGTGTTGGGGAACCGCGCGGGGTCCACCAGATAGGGCCGGTCCTGGGTGAGCGAATCTCTGGTGAACGTCATGATGCTGCGGACGCTGCCGGTCGACGTGCCCAGCACCAGGCCGGTGTCCTCGCCCGCTTCGGGCCGCCGGCCCCCCGCGTCCGCGGCTAGCAACTGGCCGACTGCGGCGACGGCGAGCGCCGTAGCCCGGTCCATGGACCTGGTCCCCTTGGGTCCCAGCAGGTCTCGTGGGCCGGTGGCTGGGACCAGGCAGGCCTTATCGACCGGCGCGGGCCACTCGGCATGGTCGAGGGCGACCGCCGGCGCCCGGCCGGTACGGAGACCGGCGACGAACCGGTCACGCCCGACACCGAACGCGGAGACGGCGGACCACGCAGTGATCACCGGCCCGTTGGTCTCGTTCATGCGGCCTCCTCGCCGGCTGGCTGGCTATTCGTCACGCCGTTCTCCTCATAGCGGCCGAGGATCAGCACCGCATTGTTACCGCCGAAGGCGAGGGCGTTATTCTGCGCGACCCGGAGCTGCGCGTCGATCGCCCGGTTGGGCACGCAGTCGATTCCGCACTCCGGATCGGTCGAGACATGGTTGATGGTGGGCGGTATGAACCCCTCGCGGATGGCCAGCGTGCAGGCGATCGACGCGAGCGCGCTGGCGGCGCCCATGGTGTGCCCGATCATCGACTTGATCGAGACCGTACGGGGCGGACTCTGCCCGAACACCTGCCGGATCGCCCTGGCCTCCGTAACGTCGTTGGCCTTGGTGCCGGTGCCGTGAGCGGAGATGAGATCGACATCGTCCGCGACGATCCCGGCGTTGCGGTGGGCCAGGCGCACGCAGCGCGCGAAGCTGTCCTCGTTCGGCGCGACCGGGTGGTCGGCGTCGCAGTTGAGCCCGTATCCCAGCACCTCGGCGTGGATCCGCGCACCCCGGGCGACGGCGGACTCAAGGTTCTCCAGCAGCATGATGCCGGCACCCTCGCCGGTGAGGATGCCCTTGCGGTCGCGGTCGAATGGCTGGCAGCGCTCGGGCGCGATGGTGCCGAGCCGGTAGAAGCCAGCGAAGGTTTTCAGGCAAACCGCGTCGGCGCCGCCGCACAGGGCGACGTCGACTTCCCCGGTGCGCACGGCGTCGAAGCCATAGCCGATCGCGTAGTTGCCGGCCGCACACGCCGTCGGCAGCGTCACCGCTTCCACGTTGGACAGCCCCAGCTCGCGGGCTGCGGCAATGGACAGCCGGCCGGCTGGTACCCGGCGGGCCACCACCGGGTCCAGGTGCTCCGGTCCCTGGTCGACCTCCATCTGCACCAGGTGGTCCAGGTCCCGGGATTCACCGTCCGTGGTCCCCACGGTGACCAGCGAGCGAGCGGCCCGCAGGTCGGCCAGGGGCAGGTGGGCGTCGTCGACCGCCATCCGCGCGGCCGCGGCAGCGAAATGGCTGGCCCGGCCGAACTCCCGCACGGGCAGGTTGACCACGAACCGTTCGGCCTCGAAGTCGGTGACCTCGCAGCCGATGGCATGGTCAAACCCGGTGGCGTCGAACGCCGTGATGGGCTTGGCCCCGCTGCGGCCGGCCCGCAATCCGCGCAGGAACTCCTCGGCGCCGATGCCAATGCTCGTCACGGCGCCCAGCCCGGTGACGACCACCCGGCGTGGTGTCATAACAGTCATCCGGGCGCCCATACCCCGGCGGTGGCCTCGGCCACCACCGAATACACGCCCTCCAGATTCACCATCCGGCTCAGCTCCTCCTGCGGGATGGTGATCCGGAACGTCTTCTCCAGGGAGGCCAGGATCTCGATGGCGAGTAGCGAATCTGAGTCGTGATCCTCCTTGAAACGACTGGTCGGAGTCAGCTCAGCTGGCTCGATCTCCAGGATGTCGGACACGATGTCCTTGATCTTTGTCTGGATGTCTTCGGTGGTCTCCATGCTTGTCCTTTCCGTCAGGTCGATGATGATTTAGGCCAGCTGAACGACGGCGCGGGCACCGGACATCACCTCGTGCTCACCGGACCGCGCGGTCAGCCTCACGACCACCCGCCTGCCGTCCAGCGTCTCCTCGACGACCCCGCTCACCACGAGCCGTGCGCCGATGTCGTCGTCGGGAACGACCACGGGCCGGGTGAACCGCCGCACGCTGTACTCCACGAGCGCGCCCGGGTCGCCCACCCAGTCGGTGATGATTCGCACGGCCTCAGCGATCGTGAACGTGCCGTGCGCGATCACGTCCGGCAGGCCGACCGACTTGGCAATCCGCTCGTTCCAGTGCGTAGCGGTGAAGTCGGAACATGCGCCGCAGTAGCGCAGCAGGTCCACCCGCTGCACGGCGAACTCCTGGTCGGGCACCTTCGTGCCGATCTCCACGTCCTCGTACCGGACCTTTGCTGTCACTGTCAGCCTCCGTCAGCTTCGGCGATGCCGCGGGAGATGATGGTGTTCACCACGGTGCAGACATGCTCGCCGTGCTCGGTGCTAATTTCGTGGGTCATTTCCCACTGCTCGTGCTCGCCGAGCGTGCGCATATCGTCCACCGTCGTGGTCTGGACGAGGCGGTCGCCCGCGACGATCGGCCTGCGGTGCGTCGTGCGCTGCGCCCGGTGTACGCAGACGGGCTCCTTCTTCTTCCCGAACGCCGGGTCATACAGCGGCCACCCGCCGAACCGGAAGAACAGCATCACTGCGAACGATGGCGGCGCGATCACGTCCGGATAACCGAGCTCCCGGGCCGCTTCCGGGTCGAGGTAGACCGGATGCTGATCTCCGGTCGCGAGCGCGTAGTCACGGATCTTCTCCCGGCTCACCTCATAGACGCTGGTCGGCCCATGGGTACGCCCCACGAAGTCATGATTCAGCGCCATTCACTCTCTCCTTTGCAGACGTGATAATTGATTGTACATTGACTATCACAGCCATGCGCAAGCATCAAGCAGTCCGATCTGGCCGAGACCGGCGCATATACGAAGGGCAGTCATGACCGCCACCAGCCCGTTTCCCGTTGCGACATCCCACGCACCGGCACATACCGACGTTCAGTACTCACCCGGCGGGGAACGGACTGAATACTCCGACAGCCGTTCGCACCAGCACGCCAAGGGAAAGCTGCACGCCCGCGAACGGCTGGCCCTCCTGATCGATCATGGATCGTTCGTCGAAATCGGCCCGGAGCGCAAACACGTGGCGTTCGGCGCGGGCCTGGACGAGCGCCGCCCGGCCGGAGACGGCGTGTTGACCGGGTGGGGACGGGTAGACGGCCGCACCGTGTTCGTCTTCGCGCACGACTTCACCGCGTTCGCCGGATCACTCGGCGCCACCTTCGCCGACAAGATTTGCAAAGTAATGGATCTCGCGGACGCTGCGGGGGCGCCGGTGGTCGGCATCAGCGATGGCGCGGGCGCCCGTATCCAGGAAGGCGTGGACGCACTGGCCGGTTACGGGCGGATCTTCCGGCGGAATGTCGCCATGTCCGGCGTCATCCCCCAGCTCAGCGTGCTGGCCGGCCCATGTGCGGGCGGCGCCGCTTACTCGCCCGCGCTGACCGACTTCACGTTCATGGTCGAGGGCATCGCCAACTCCTTCATCACCGGGCCCGACGTGGTACGCACCGTCACCGGCGAAGATGTGAGCGCGGACTCCCTCGGCGGTGCGCGCCTGCATGCCGACCGGACCGGCGTCGCGCATTTCACTTTCCCGGACGAAGCCGCGTGTTTCGCCTCAGTCCGCTCGCTGCTGGGCTACCTGCCGGCGGCGGCCGGAGTGCCCGCCCCGCGCGGGCCGGTCGACGACCCGGCGGACCGGGCCTGCCCGGAGCTGAACCGGATCGTGCCGACCGACCCCCGGAAGTCCTATGACGTGCGGAAGGTCGTCACAGAGGTCACCGATGCCGGCAGCTGGCTCGAGATTGGCGCACGGTGGGCCCGCAACCTGGTGGTCGGCTTCGCCCGGCTGAACGGCCAGGTGGTCGGCGTGGTGGCCAACCAGCCGCAGGCTAAGGCAGGTGTGCTGGACATCGCTGCCGCCGAGAAGGGAGCCCGGTTTGTCCGGTTCTGCGATGCCTTCGGCATCCCGCTGGTGACGTTTGTCGACGTGCCCGGATTCCTGCCCGGGTCGCGGCAGGAGCATGGCGCGATCATCCGGCATGGCGCGAAGCTGCTCTACGCCTACTGCGAGGCCACCGTGCCCCGCCTTCAAGTCGTGCTCCGTAAGGCGTACGGCGGCGCCTACATCGTGATGGACTCGCGGTCGATCGGCTCCGACGTGGCCTTGGCCTGGCCGGGTAATGAGATCGCCGTGATGGGCGCGGACAGCGCCGTGAACCTCCTGTACCGGCGCGAACTCGCCGCCTCTGAGGATCCCTCGGCGCTGCACCGGGATCTGACGGAACGCTACCGGACCCTGGTGTCGCATCCGTACGCCGCCGCCGAACGCGGTCACGTGGATGACGTCATCGATCCCGCCGACACCCGGCGCCTGCTCATCAGCTCGCTGGAGATGCTGCGCGGCAAGACTGTCATGCAGCGGCCCCGCAAACACGGGAACATGCCACTGTGATAGCAGCGGCCCAGCACATCGTGCATCGCACGGCTGTGCTGGGCCGGCCGCTCTCACTAGTCCCGGATGACCGCCTTGGTCCGCATCAGGAACTCGGCGAGATAGGCATCGTGCGGGACACCGGGGCGCATCCAGTAGGTCGGGTGGTCGCCCACGTAGACATTGCTGATCGTGGGCTCGTCGACTAGCTGGCCGATCAGCTCCTCCCGGGCACCCGTCACGGTGAGCACCAGGCTGTTCCGCAGCGGGGCGAGGCCGTCCGCGAGTGACCAGGGAGCCACCCACACGCACGGGAACCCCATCTCAATCCCGGTCTGCGGCGCATCCGCGCGGTCCACCCTGAACACTGCGGGGCGGAGCACGGCACTGCCGTCGCCCAGATCGTCAACGATGCCGTCGCCGCCGAGAACAGCCGTCGCGCTCGCCGCGCGGCCCAGCAGGAACTTCTCCAGCGCTTGGGCGGTGTCCAGCGGCTGGACCGGCAGGATCGCCTTCTCGTCCTCGGGCGGCAGGCTGGGCAGTACGGACAGCCGGGCGGCGATGGCCTCGGCGACCGCCGCCGGATCACCGTCGACGAAGACGGCGGTGGCGTTGATGCACGCGGTGCCGCCCTCGTCGCTCACCGAGTCCACGATCAGGTCCAGGTGGGACCGCCAGTCGTCGGTGACCAGTATCTTCGCCCGGCCGGGTCCCTGCGCCAGCACCGTGGAGTGGCCCGCATACTTGGTAATCACGTCATCGCTGCCGTACACCATGGCCAGGTCGGCGCCGGCGATGATGTCCCCCGCCACTGTGTGGTCGGTGGGCAGCAGCACGACATGATCGTCGCCGAAACCAGACTCGCGCAGTGCGGTGATCAGCCGGTGCGGCGTGAACGGTTCCCGGCTGGACGGCCGCACCGCGACCCGGTACCCCATGGCTAGCGCCTCAAGCCAGAGGGCATGGACCCCGGGATGGTTGCCCGCCGCGTGCACCGCGAACACGTTCCCGCGCCGGGTCCAGACGGCCCGGCCGCTGATGGTGGACGGGTCACGCCAGTCACCCACCGCCCCGCTGGGCCGGGCCTGCTGGACGGTTTCATCGGCCCGGGCCGCCGCGTCCGCGATGACATCGCTCGCGGACCGGACGACCGGCAACGGCAGGCCGGAGACCCGGCTGACCAGCTGCTGGTACTCGCCCGCGCCCATTCCGCCGATCGTCCCGGTCGCGAACAACTGACCGGCGCGGCGGAGCGCGGCGGTCCGCTCGCCCCGCGGCAGCGTGCGCGCGTTGCGCAGCCCCGCCATGCTCCGCTGGACGAACAGCCGGGGTACCAGGCTCAGCTCCGCCTGGGCGATACCGGTGACGTCCGGTATGACCTGCCGGTTCCGGGCCTGGTAAGGCCCGTTACGGCCGAGCGCGAGCAGCTGGACGAGGGCTGTCATCAGTAGACCCCTTCGATGACGGTCTCGTCGTCGAAACTGGCCACCGGGGCCACGTCGGCCACCGAGTCGCCCGCCTGCCCCGGCATCGGCTCGACCCGGACGGCTGTGTCCCGCTCCAGGTTGTTCGGCAGCAACATGCCCTTGGCGACATGATTCATCACCACCTGGCCGCGCTCACCGTACGGGACGTTCTGGCCCGTCGCGGGGTTGATCACGGAGAACGAGATATAGGGCGAGAACGGATCGAACACGCACGGGTCGTCCCCGGTCAGGTCGATGCGTTCCAGTGATCCGCCCAGGATCATGGTGCTACCGTATGCGCCCTGCAGCTGGATGCCGGGGAAGATCTCGGTGCGGAACAGGTGCCGCGTGTCGGCGTCCATGTGCGCGCCGCCCCACTGGATGAACTTGATTTTGTCATTGATCAGCTTCACCAGGTCCTCGTGCTGGGCGATGCGCTCCAGCAGCGGCGGGGTGGTGATCATGACCCCGACGTCCTGCGTTTCCAGCAGGAACCGGGCCTGACCGACCAGATGGTCGGCGTAGCGGGCCGCGTCCTCGGCCCGGCCGGCCGCGATGCATTTCTTGACCCATCGGGGATCCATGTCGACGGTGAACAGGATGCCGCCGCTCCGGCGCGCCCCCTCGCGCAGCGCCGCACCGAAGATGTGCGGGCCATCTGGCATCAGCGCGAGCCAGTTGACGTTCCGCGGGCAGTCACGCGAGTCCAGGTTCCGCTGGCTGAAGGCCAGCCAGCGGTCCATCCAGTCGACCATGCAGACCACCCGCTTAGGTGCCCCGGTGGTTCCGCCGCTCTCGAAGACGCCATAGAGATCGTCGAGCGAGTCGTACCCGCGCGGGATCAGGTCGGCGGCCGGGACGTCGCGGAGCTCGTTCACGACGTTGGGGAACAGTGCCAGGTCGGCGAAGGTGCGCACGTCCCGGCGAGGGTCAAAGTTAAGCGTCTTGGCTCGCTGAAGCCAGTACGGCGAACCCGTCTGCGGACTGAAATGCCACTGCATCGCAGCCTGGATCAGCGCCTGCGGGTCGGGCACCTCGTTCATCGGACAGTCAAGAACCGGGTCCGCATGGGCGGGATTCGACATCTGCGTCCTTCCTTGGCATGGCAAGACGGCATCAGTGGACGGCGAGGCCGTCCACCCACAACTCAATTTTTCTGTTCTATGCTGTCACGAATTGTATGCTCAGTCAAGTTACGTGCATATATTAACGATCTCTGCAGCCTTGCGCGGAACTCAACCGTGATGGCGAGTCTTGCTGCCTGCGATAGCTCAGATGCAGATAGCCCGCGACCGCCGGGCGATCGAGTGGTCATGTCCCTCCGGAACAGCTTGCACAGATGTCTCGCTTTCCCGCTGCCTTTCGGCCGCCGGTATTAGCTTCTTGGGCCATCCTGTGCCCGCTGGCTACTCGGGCCTTCCTTACGGTCGGCTTGCCGGGTACATCGCTGTTCTTGGACCCAACGGGGTTGTCACGTTCCGCACGAGTGAGACCCGGCCGGCTTGGGTGCCCCGCCGTGGCCTCCCGGCCGGCCATGGAATACCGGCCCGGGAGTTCCCCGCCCGCGATGAGGGGGCAGGTACGCGCGGCGGTGGCCCCCGTAAGCCACACTTCTTCGCCACCATACGTCAACGTCCGCGCACGTGGTGGCAGGTGGTGGATTCGAACCACCGAAGGCGAAGCGCCTTCACCGCCCGAGCCAGACTACTGACAGTAACCGCCGATTCGATACCATTGTCGGCCGACGTTAGATCCATGTTTGCTCGGATGTCCTGGAACGATCCGGCATTACTTGACATGAAATAGACCGTGACCTGCGAAGGTACCGGACTACGCGACACAGCCCGGTACTGTCAACGGCGCGGTGGTCAGCGTCGATGCGCTCTTCGAAGAATTCCGCCTGGCCTTCGGCCAGGCAGGTCGCCGGGAAGTATCGCAGATCCTGGCGGCATTGCTGAAGACCCGCGAGCACGCAGAGGACTACCTGAGAACGCTGAACGAAGACACACCGCTTGTTCCCGCGATGGAACCCCTGATCGCCGCGCTCCCGCTGATCGCGAACCTTTGGTCTGACGAGATTGGTGCCCTGAACATGCTGGCCGATGAGCACAAGGTCCTGACCGATGAAAGGCTCGACTTCATCGCCAGGGTGGCAGCGCTCGACATTCAGTTTGCCGGACCTGGCATGGTCGTGCGCCGACGGCCCCCGGCGCGGGCGGTCCGCGCGGTCGTCCGCGGGGTGTCACGGGACCACCCTTCCATCCAGCTCGCGGATCTCGTGGCCGACGCGGGCCAGGCAGTTGCCCGCCGTCACGCCGGAGCCCCCTCGCCTCCAGGTGAGCGCCTGTACCCGATCGTAGTCCCGATGATCAGCCCAGAAAGTCTCGTCCCACACGACGATCGGGCACGATTCGCCACCATTGACCGGAAGGATCTGGCCGACTTACCTACTGCCCTACTGCCCTACTGCCCTAGGAATCCCGCCGGTACCCGCCGAAATACAGCAGCTTGCTGAAGAACACTGAGCCGGTGCAGGTGCATCGGCCACGCCGGACCGGACATACCGCAGACGGCGAGGAAGTCATTAGCCATAGCGACCCTATTGTCACGCTCAGCGGCGACTTCACTGGCCAGCACCACGCTAGCGCCCCCGCCGCTGTCCTTCGGCCGACCAGGCGTCTGCGTACTGCGACCGGGACGTTCCCATGATCACCGCTGCAACCGGGCCAAAACGGGCCGCCGCCGGAACGCTGTTTCAGCCCGGACGCTGTCCGCTATATGTCCGTGCACAG
>Ga0066790_10000763_pt1 | contig 12846 bp, 12 predicted proteins | sample OrgsoiDNA2013050_FD_70963 | JGI IMG/M metagenome (GOLD analysis project Ga0066790, IMG submission 70963) | Permafrost soil microbial communities from the Arctic, to analyse light accelerated degradation of dissolved organic matter (DOM) -... | ecosystem: Environmental > Terrestrial > Soil >...
GCCCTCACCGGCCAGGCGATGCAGGCCTGGCTCACGGCCGACGGCATCGACATCGCGACGATCGGCTTCCTCAGCCTCGTCGGCCTGCCCTACACCTTCAAGTTCCTGTGGGCGCCCCTCATGGATCGGTTCGAGCCGCCATGGCTCGGCCGGCGGCGCGGCTGGCTCGTCGCGACGCAGCTCGCCCTGGCGGGGGCCCTGGCCTGGATGGCGGCAACGCCGCCGGCTTCGGCGCTCGGTGCCTTCGCCTTGCTGGCCGGCCTCGTGGCGTGGCTCTCGGCCTCGCAAGACATCGTCGTCGATGCGTATCGAACCGACCTGTTGCCTGCCGCCGAGCGCGGCCTCGGCTCGTCGCTCACGGTTCTCGGCTATCGGCTGGCGATGATCCTTTCCGGCGGCATCGCCTTCATCTGGGTCGACGCGAGGCAGGGCGGTGGCTGGAGCTGGCCCGAGGTCTATCGCGCCATGGCCGTGTTCATGGCCGGCGCCGCGGTCGTCTCGGCCCTGCTTCTGCCTCGCCTCGTGAACGCGGCGGCGCCGGTGAGCGTGGCGCGGCACGACCTCGTCGGTTTCATGGCGGTGGTGGCGGCCGTCGCCGCGGGCTTCGTGGCGACCCGGTTCGTGCTGGCGCCGCTGGCAGCCACCGCGGTCGCGCCCTTCTTTGCCGGCAGCGACGTCGCTGCGTCGCTGCAGCAGCGCTGGGCCGACCTGCTCGCGCTGTTCGCGGGAATCGCCCTGACCTTGCCCCTCGTCGCCTGGGCCGCGCGACGGGCGCGGTTCGAGACTCTTCTCGGCGGCCTCGCGAGCTATTTCTCGCAACCCGGCGCCACCCTCTTCCTCGCCTTCATCGTCCTCTACAAGCTGGGCGACGCCTTTGCCGGATCGCTGCTCACGCCGTTCCTGCTGCAGGCCATGCACTACAGCACGGCCGAGGTGGGCGTGGTCAACAAGGTGATCGGCCTGTGGCTGACGATCGGCGGGGCGCTGGTGGCCGGCGTGTTGATGACGCGGCTGGGTCTGTGGCGCTCGCTCATGGTCTTCGGCATCCTGCAGATGCTCGGCAATCTCGGCTTCTGGTGGCTCGCCGTGCACGGCCGCGGCGCCCTGCCGGGCCTCGTGATCCCGCCGTTCGACTGGGGCTTCGTCAAGCTCGCCGAAGCCACGCCGGTCGACGGCGGCCTGCTCATGGCCATCGCCAGCGAGAACGTGACGAGCGGCATGGGCACGGCAGCGCTCGTCGCCTTTCTCATGAGCTTGTGCAACCGGAAGTTCAGCGCCACGCAGTTCGCGCTGCTCAGCGCCTTCGCCTCGATCGGCCGGGTCTGGGTCGGGCCGCTGGCCGGCGTGCTGGCGCTGGCGATCGGCTGGCCGCAGTTCTTCATCGTCTCGACCCTCGCGGCGATGCCGGCGCTGCTGCTGCTCGTGGTGCTGCGCCGGCCGATCGCATGGCTCGAAAGGGATCCCGACGATGAGGTCGCGGCTGCCGGGTTCGGCGATGGCTGAGAGGCAAGTCGCAGGCGGCAACGGCGGCCCATGTGCCTGCTGCGTGACGCATCCGGGGCGGCGACGGTTCGTGCGCCTGGTCGGCGCTGGTGCGGCGCTGGCAACAGGCCTGCCCGCATGGGCGCGCGAGGGGGTCGAGGTCGGCCCGCCATCGGTGCTGACGAAGCTCGTGAGCGAGCAGCAGGTCGAATCGGCGGCGCTGCGCCAGTACTCGGGCATGCTCGGCCAGGCGGCACAGCGGCGGGCGCTCGGGCCAGATGCACACCCACAGGTGGTGCGCCTGCGCGCCATCGCCCAGCGCATCATTCCCTTCACCTACGAATGGAATCCGCAGGCCCGGCAATGGCGCTGGGAAGTCAACGTGATCGGCAGCAAGCAGATCAACGCCTTCTGCATGCCCGGCGGCAAGATCGTCTTCTACTACGGCATCCTCGAGCAGCTCAAGCTGAGCGACGACGAGGTGGCCACGGTGATCGGCCACGAGATGACGCATGCGCTGCGCGAGCACGCGCGCGAGCAGATGGGCAAGAACATGGCCACTCGCGGCGCCATCGAGATCGGCTCGGCCATTCTCGGCCTCGGCAATGCGAGCCGGCTCGTCGCCGACATGGGCGGCCAGCTGCTGAGCCTGCGCTTCGGCCGCGCCGACGAAACCGAGGCCGACCTCGTCGGCCTCGAGCTCGCCGCGCGCGCCGGCTACGACCCGAAGGCCGCCATCATGCTCTGGCAGAAGATGGCCGCCGCCAGCAAGCGGGCGCCGGTCGAGCTGCTGAGCACCCACCCTTCGGGGCCGACGCGCATCAGCGACATCCAGGCGAACTTGCCGAAGGTCGAGCCGCTGTATGCACGGGCGGCGAAGCCGGAGAGGCGGTTCGGGGCGCCGGGGGATGCGGCGACGCCAGGCCGCACATAGGATCGATCCATTGCCGGCAACCGGGTCGTTGCAGGATTGCACTCGATCAGTGGCAGTGGCGTGCAACAAGTCGGGAGCCCCGGCATCGTCCAACACAAAGAGACGCTTCTCAGGGCGTGCCCCGACTGGGCGGAGCTGTGCCTGCGTGCCAAGCTCGAATGGGTTTGACAAGCGACGCTCGCGTCGACTAGGCGAAAGAAACCCAATTCGTCGCGGGTCGAACCATCGGTTCATCCGGGCGCCACGCACCAGCGATCAGACATGAGTGCTCGAACTTCCACACGCCTTCTCGCAGCACGCTTTTCATGGGTGGCAACACCGATACCTGGGCGACCAGCGCCCGAAGACTTGGCGCTCCGGTTTTTGTTCGAATGCTGGTGAGCTGGCTGCGTACGGTCGAGATGGCGACCCCAAGTTCATGCGCCACCTGAACCGGTGGCACGCCGTTGCAAAGCGACTGAAGGACGCGGGCTTCGGCGGGTGTGAGGCCGCGACTGTTTGCGAATCCTTGAATCGATAGCGCCTCGCTTGCGTTCCTCTTGCCAAGGACCAATAGAACGACACGTGCTCCGCTTTCGCGTGTATCGAGGGGGATCACCGATACGGTCGCGCATGCGGTGTCACTTCCGAGTGTGAGGAGGCGGCGAAGCCCGCGCGATGCCGCTCCCAGGATGGCGCCTTGCAACCGTGCCTCGTCATGTGGCACGCGGGCGCGGATCTGCGTTCCCATCAGTCGCAGTGGGTGTTGCGTCTGGAGTTCGACGAGGGCGGCGTGGTTTACGTGCACGACGTCTGTGCCGTCGAGCAACAGCAAAATGCCGTAGTCCAGTTCATCGAGCGTTGAAGCCAACCAGCGCCCGAGGGCGTCGGCATTGCCTTCTGTCCCACTCCCCCTGCTGGAATGCGGCGTCAGCGCCCTTGGACTTCTTGCGTTGATCCCGACAGGACTGACACCGCGATCTGCGTGCAGCGTGACGTCGTCTTGGAGCATGACACTTTCCTCCGGCACCGCCATCGATGCGTTGCTCCGAAGGGTAGAAAGATCGGCTCGATGCGGCTGTTGAAGAAGTCAGCCCATTTGCGTGACAAATTCACTTTGACCCGGCGACTTGCGGCGGGCCGCCAGGTTTTCTATCCGCACTCCTGAGAGCAATGCGGAGGCCGCCTTCCTGCTTGGGCCGGCGGCGCGCCCTACGCGGGCGATTTCAGTCGAGTGACCAGCCACTGCCGCAGATCCGCAATCTCCTCCGCACACACCGAATGCGGCATCGCGTACTCATGCCACTCCACCGCATGCCCCATGGCGACGAGCGCGTCGCGCGACACGCGGGCCCGGTCGATCGTGATCACCGGGTCGATGGTGCCGTGGGCCAGGAAGATCGGCACGTCGCGGTTGGCCGCGTGGCGCTCGGCCTCGGCCTTCGCTGCCAGCGGCAGGTAGCCCGAAAGCCCGACCAGGCCGGCCAGCCGCTCGTCGTGGCGCAGCCCCGTCATCAGCGTCATGGCGCAGCCCTGGCTGAAGCCGGCGAGCACGATGCGCGCCGCCTTCACGCCGCGCGCCTTCTCCTTGGCGATCAGCGCCTCGACGAGCGCCTGCGATGCGCGCAGGCCCACATCGTCTTCCCGGCGCTGGTTCGCGTCGAGGCCGAAGATGTCGTACCAGGCGCGCATCACGTAGCCGTTGTTGAGCGTCACCGGCCGCGTCGGCGCGTGCGGGAAGATGAATCTCACGGGTCCGACGGCTTTCAGATCGAGCTCGTGGGCCACAGGCACGAAGTCGTTGCCGTCGGCACCCAGGCCGTGCAGGATGATGACGCTCGCGGTGGGGTTGGGCGCAGTTTCGATCTCGATGGCATCCAGATTCATGAGAAGCTCCTAAAGCTTGAAGTCGTAGTCGATGACGAGCGGCGCGTGGTCGCTGAAGCGCTGCTCGAGGTAGATGTGTTCGCTTCGGGCGAGCGCGGCAACCTTCGGCGTCGCCAGGTGGTAGTCGAGCCGCCAGCCGACGTTCTTGGCGCGCGCCTGTCCGCGGTTGCTCCACCACGTGTACTGCTCCGGGTGCGGGTTGAGCGTGCGAAAGACGTCGACGAAACCGAGCTCTTCGAACAGCCGCGTCATCCAGGCGCGCTCTTCGGGCAGGAAGCCGCTGTTCTTGCGGTTGCCGCGCCAGTTCTTGAGGTCGATCTCCTTGTGCGCGATGTTGATGTCGCCCACCAGGATGACCTCGCGCTCCTGCGCCAGCTTCTCGAGGTAGGGCGCCATGAGGGCGAGGAAACGGAACTTGGCCTGCTGCCGGTGCTCGCCCGAAGAGCCGCTCGGAAAGTAGCAGCTGACGATGCTCAGCCTGGGAAATTTCCTGCGCGCGGCGCGATCGAATCGCGCCTCGACATAGCGGCCCTCGGCATCGAATTCCGCGTCGCCGAAGCCGAGCCGCACCGAGCTCGGCTTCTTGCGGCTGTACAGGCCCACGCCCGAGTAGCCCTTTTTCTCGGCGAAGTGGAAATGTCCCTTCATGCCGGCCACCGCATCGAAGCGGCCGGTGATGGTTTCTGCATGGGCCTTGACCTCCTGCACGCCCATACAATCGGCGCCGACCCCCTCGGCCCAGGCCTCGAAGCCCTTGGTGGCGGCCGAGCGAATGCCGTTCAGGTTCAGCGAGACGAGGCGAAACACGCGCAAGCCAGCATGACGATCGAGGCTCCTGATCAGACCGTGGCGCGCGAGTTCGTGAAGTTCGCGATCGGCGCGGGCGTGCTGCGGTTCGGCGAATTCAAGACCAAGGCGGGGCGGCTCTCGCCGTACTTCTTCAATTCCGCGTTGTTCGACAACGGGAGCACGCTGTTGCGGCTCGCCGAATTCTATTCGCGCCGCCTCGATGCCTCGGGTCTCGGCTTCGACATGATCTTCGGCCCGGCCTACAAGGGCATCACGCTCGCCGCGGCGCTGGCCATCGAATACGGGCGGCGGGGCCGCACGTTGCCTTTCGCCTACAACCGCAAGGAAGCAAAAGATCACGGAGAAGGCGGCATCGTGGTGGGTGCGCCATTGCGTGGTCGCGTCGTCATCGTCGATGATGTGATCACCGATGGCGCTTCCAAGCGCGAGTCGGTGGAGCTGATTCGCAGCCAGGGTGCCGAGCCGGTCGCCGTTCTCATTGCGCTCGACCGCATGGAGCGCGGCGGCAGCGGCGACAAGCTGTCGGCGCATTCAGCCGTGATGGACTTCGAACGCGATCACGGCTTGCCGGTGATCGCCATTGCCACGCTTGCCGACCTGCTGGAATACCTGAACTCGGATGCTGATTCATCGCTTGCTGCGCACGCCGACGCGGTTGCCCGCTATCGTGAACGCTATGGGGTTTGAAGCCGCATCCGGCCTGTCGATGTCGATCCGCTCGCTCACTGTCGCAATGGTCGTGCTGGTGCTTTCGCCGGCGGCCTGGTCGCAATCGGCCGGCGGGTCGCGCGGCTCGATCTTCAGCTGCACCGTCGATGGCAAGCTGGTTCGATCGGATCGGGAGATTCCGAATTGCACCGGCGAGCAACGCGAGCTCTTTTCCGACGGGTCGTTCAAGCGAATCGTTCCGCCGAGACTGTCGCCTGAGGAACGCGCCAATCAGGACGAAAGGGCCCGGCAAGTTGAAGTCGAGCGAGCCGGCGTCAATGACGCGATTCGCCGCGATCGAAACCTCATGCTTCGCTACCCCAACGAGGCCAGGCACGCCAAGGCGAGGGCCGAGGCGCTGGACGACTCGCGCACCTCCGTTCGCCGCTCCGAAGCCCGCATCGCGCTCCTTTCTATCGAGCAGAAGAAGCTCCGGGACGAAGCCGAGTTCTATCCTGACAAGCAAAAGATGCCGCTGAAGTTGAAGCAGGATCTCGACGCCAACGAAGCCGCGCTGGCCGCGCAGAGATCGCTGGCGCAGAACCAGAACACGGAGATCAGCCGGATCAACGCCAATTTCGACGCCGAGCTCGCGCACCTTCGCAAGCTGTGGGGCGGCGCTGTCGCGGGCTCGCTCGGCCCCGTCAAGGCTGCGGCGTCGGGCGCCGAAACGCCCGGCGGGCCGAGCCGAACGAGCGCATCTGCCGTGAAGACGACCGCGTCGCACTGAGCCCGCGGCGACGCGACTCGGGCTCGGCGCGCAGGGGGCCGATGCCGCCTATCCGAGCCGCGCCCGCAGCAGCGCCTGGAGCTGCACCGGATCGCCCTTGCCTTTCGTCGCCTTCATCGCCTGGCCGACCAGCGCGTTGAACGCCTTGTCCTTGCCGGCGCGAAATTCCTCGACCGATTTCGCGTTGGCCGCGATCACTTCGTCGACGACGCGTTCGAGCTCGCCGGTGTCGCGCAGCTGGCGCAGGCCCTTGCTCTCGATGATGGCGTCGACGTCGTCGCTGTCGCCGCGCCAGAGGGCGTCGAAGACCTGGCGCGCGGCGCTGTTCGAGACGCTGCCGTCGGCGATGCGCGAGACCAGCGATGCGAGCCTCGCGGCCGGCATCGGAATCGCTGTGAGGCCTTCGGCATTCATTCGCCGCGCGATCTCGCCCATCATCCAGTTGGCGACGAGCTTGGGCTGACCGCTGGCCTGCGCCGCGGCCTCGAACCAGGCGGCGAAAGCCTTGTCCTGGATCATCATCGAAGCGTCGTGGGCGACCAGGGCGTAGTCGTGCTCGAAGCGCGCCGCCATCTCGCGCGGCAGCTCCGGCATTGCCGCCCTGACGCGCTCGATCCACTCGGCCGCAATCGCCAGCGGCGGCAGGTCGGGGTCGGGGAAGTAGCGGTAGTCGTGCGCGTCTTCCTTCGAGCGCATGGCACGCGTTTCGCCGTGCTCCGGATCGAACAGCACCGTGGCCTGCTGCACCTGGCCGCCGTCTTCGAGGTGGTCGATCTGCCACTGCACCTCGTAGTCGATCGCCTGCTGCATGAAGCGAAAGCTGTTGAGGTTCTTGATCTCGCGCCGCGTGCCGAACGGCGCGCCGGGGCGGCGCACCGACACGTTGGCGTCGCAGCGAAAGCTGCCTTCCTGCATGTTGCCGTCGCAGATGTCGAGCCAGACGACGAGCGTGTGCAGCGCCTTGGCGTACTCCACCGCCTCCGCGCTCGATCGCATCTCCGGCTCGGTGACGATCTCGAGCAGCGGCGTGCCGGCACGGTTGAGGTCGATGCCGGTGAAGGCGCCGGCGAAATCGAGCGGCGCACCGCCCGGCGCGAAACCGGCAAGAGCCTCGCCGCGGCCGACACCGTGGATCGACTTGCCGGCGTCTTCCTCGAGATGGGCGCGCGTGAGGCGCACACGATGCACGGCGCCGCCGACGAAGAACTCGACGGCGCCGCCTTGCACCACCGGCGTCTCGTACTGGCTGATCTGGTATCCCTTGGGCAGGTCGGGATAGAAGTAGTTCTTGCGCGCGAAGATCGAGACCGGCGCCACCGCGCCGCCGACCGCCAGGCCGAAGCGAATGGCCCGCTCGACGGCGCCGCGGTTGACCACCGGCAGCGTTCCGGGCAGCGCCAGATCGACCGCCGAGGCCTGCGTGTTCGGCGCGGCGCCGAACGCGGTCGACGAGCCGCTGAAGATCTTCGAGCGGGTCGAAAGCTGGGCGTGCGTCTCGATGCCGATCACGACTTCGTAGCCGCGAATCAGGGCCGGGCGCGCGATCGGCATGCTCGTCATGGCGGCTCGGCTGACGATGCGGCCGGTGCCCGCAGGTGCCAGTCGGTCGCCTGCTGGAAGGCGTGCGCCGCGTGCAGCAGCGTGCCTTCCTCGAAATAGTTGGCCATGAGCTGCAGCCCGACCGGCATGCCGCCGCTGCCGAAGCCGGCGGGCACGCTCATGCCGGGCAGCCCGGCCAGGCTCGCCGGCAGGGTGAAGATGTCGGCCAGGTAGTTGGCGACCGGGTCGTCGCTCTTGTCGCCCAGCTTCCAGGCCACTGTCGGCGCGACCGGGCCGGCGATGAGGTCGCAGGCCTTGAAGCAGGCCTGGAAGTCGTCGGCGATCATGCGGCGGAGCTTTTGCGCCTGCAGGTAATAGGCGTCGTAGTAGCCGTGCGAAAGCACGTAGGTGCCGATCATGATGCGGCGCTTCACCTCGGCCCCGAAGCCCTCGCTGCGGCTCGCCTTGTACAGGCCCTGCAGATCGGCGTAGTGCTCGGCCCGATGGCCGTAGCGAACGCCGTCGAAGCGCGACAGGTTCGACGACGCCTCGGCCGGAGCGATCAAGTAATACACCGGAATCGCCAGCTCGGTGCGCGGCAGGCTCACGTCGACGAGCGTCGCGCCCAGGCGCTCGAGCTCGGCCAGTGCAGCACGCAGGGCCACTTCGACGTCGGCCGACAAGCCGCTCGGAAAGAATTCCTTGGCCACGCCGATGCGCAGGCCGTTCAAGGGCCGGGCCGCCGTGGCGCCTGGCCGGATGCGGTGGAGCGCCCCAGCGTAGTCCTGCGGCGGCCGTTCGGCGCTGGTCGAATCGCGTGGGTCGAAGCCGCTCATCGCCGAGAGCAGCAGGGCGCAGTCTTTGGCGCTGCGCGCCAGCGGCCCGGCCTGGTCGAGACTGGAGGCGAAGGCGATCATGCCGTAGCGCGAGCAGACGCCGTAGGTCGGCTTGATGCCGGTGATGCCGCAAAAGCTCGCCGGCTGGCGGATCGAGCCACCCGTGTCGGTGCCGGTCGCCGCCGGCAGCAGGCGTGCCGCGACGGCCGCGGCGGAACCCCCCGAAGAGCCGCCGGGTACACGGCTTTCGTCCCAGGGGTTCTTCACCGGCTTCCATGCCGAGTTTTCGTTGCTCGAGCCCATGGCGAACTCGTCGCAATTGAGCTTGCCGAGGGTCACCGCGCCGGCTTCGCCGAGGCGGGCGACGACAGTCGCGTCGAACGGGCTGCGGTAGCCGGCCAGCATGCGCGAGCCGGCCGTGGTGGGCAACCCGCGTGTGACGAAGATGTCCTTGTGGGCGATCGGCACGCCGACGAGCGGGCCGGCGTCGCCGCCGGCACGCCGCGCGTCGGCGGCACGTGCGGCGAGCAGCGCGCCATCGGCATCGATCACCAGGCTCGTGCCGAGATGTTCGTGCGCCGCCAGCCGCGCCAGCAGGTGCGTCGTCAGCTCGACGCTCGACACGCGTCGCGCTCTCAGCTCCCGGCCGAGATCGGAGACGCCCAGGGCATGCAGCCCGGCCGTCATTCGATCACCTGCGGCACGAGGAACAGGCCGCCCGCCACCGCCGGGGCGCTCGCCTGGTTGGCGGCGCGCTCGTCGCCCTCGGTCACGGCGTCGTCGCGCAGGCGCAGATGCGCGTCGCCGACGGCGGCGAGCGGCGTGTAGAGCGGCTCGACGCCGCTCGTATCGACCGCGCTCATCTGCTCGACGATGCGAAAGAAGCTGTTGAGCTGCTCGAGCATGCGCGCTTCCTGCTCGGCGCCGAGGTCGAGGCGCGCCAGCTCGGCGATGCGGCGCACGTCGATAGGGGTCAGGGCCATCGCGAAAAAGGAGGTCGCGGCAAGGGTGCGCAAGAGTGGAAACAAGGCGCCTTCGGCAGTGAATCAGCAGGAGGCATGGGTTATTATCTCCGGTTAATTCACAGCCCTCGTCGCCGCTGCGAAGGGCTCGGCGTCACTCGACAATCATCACGGCCCGATCCGATCGGCCCGAGACCCTTTCGCCTTCCGACGCCACCACTTTCTCACCATGTTCGGATCCTTTCGTCGCTACTTTTCGACGGACCTTGCCATCGACCTGGGCACGGCCAACACGCTGATCTACGTGCGCGGCAAGGGCATCGTGCTCGACGAGCCGTCCGTTGTCGCCATCCGCCACGAAGGCGGCCCCCACGGCAAGAAGACCATCCAGGCCGTCGGCACCGAAGCCAAGGCCATGCTCGGCAAGGTGCCCGGCAACATCGAAGCCATCCGGCCCATGAAAGACGGCGTGATCGCCGATTTCACGGTGACCGAGCAAATGTTGAAGCAGTTCATCAAGATGGTGCACCCACGCTCGGTGCTGCGGCCGAGCCCGCGGATCATCATCTGCGTGCCCTGCGGCTCGACCCAGGTCGAGCGCCGCGCCATCCGCGAATCGGCGCTCGGCGCCGGCGCCTCGCAGGTCTACCTGATCGAAGAGCCCATGGCGGCGGCGATCGGCGCCGGCCTGCCCGTCTCCGAGGCGAGCGGCTCGATGGTCGTCGACATCGGCGGCGGCACGACCGAGGTCGGCGTCATCTCGCTCGGCGGCATGGTCTACAAGGGCAGCGTGCGCGTCGGCGGCGACAAGTTCGACGAAGCCATCATCAACTACATCCGCCGCAACTACGGCATGCTGATCGGCGAGCCGACGGCCGAGTCGATCAAGAAGAACATCGGCAGTGCCTTCCCCGGCTCCGAGGTCAAGGAGATCGAGGTCAAGGGCCGCAACCTTTCCGAAGGCGTGCCGCGCAGCTTCACGATCTCGTCGAACGAAATCCTCGAGGCCCTCACCGACCCGCTGAATCAGATCGTCTCGAGCGTGAAGAACGCACTCGAACAGACGCCGCCCGAGCTCGGCGCCGATATCGCCGAGCGCGGCATGATGCTCACCGGCGGCGGCGCCCTGCTTCGCGATCTCGATCGCCTGCTCGCCGAGGAAACCGGCCTTCCCGTGCTCGTTGCCGAAGACCCGCTCACCTGCGTCGTGCGCGGTTGCGGCATGGCGCTCGAGCGCATGGAGCGGCTGGGCTCGATCTTCACGTCCGAGTGAGATGAAGCCCCCACGCTCACGTTGTTCGCTGCCCCCCGAGGGGGCGGCCCCGGCCTTGGGGCGGCCCGGCGGCCGGGCGCTGCGCGAGCACGCCTCGCTGGGTTCGCTGCCCCTCGCGGGGGCTGGTTCGGCTTGGTAACGGCCGGGCGCCGACTGGTGATCCAGGCCTAGAAACGGCGGCGGCGATGGCGCTCGGCACCCTCGATCGCACGCCGCCGCCTTTTTTTCGGCAAGGTCCCTCGGCGCTGACGAAGCTTTGCGTCTGGTCGGCGCTCGCCTTGTTCCTGATGGTGGCCGATGTGCGCTTTCGCGTCACGCAGCCGATCCGTGCAACGCTGGCGACGGTGCTGTATCCGTTGCAGCGCGGCTTGCTGGTTCCGGTCGAGGCACTTTCTGGCGGGCGTGATTACCTGGGCGGCCTGGCGAGCGCGCGCGCCGCCGAGGAAGCGGCACGGCGCGACCTGGTGCGCCAGTCCGATCGCGCCCAGCGCTTCGAGCAGCTCCAGCAGGAAAACGCCCGGCTGCGCGCGCTGCTCGACCTGCGCCCTTCGTTCAACGTTCGGGCCCAGGCCGCCGAGCTGCTTTATGAAGCCGCCGACCCGTATTCGCGCAAGGTCGTCATCGACCGCGGCGTCGCCCACAACGTCGCCCTCGGCTCGCCGGTGGTCAACGAAGCCGGCGTGCTCGGCCAGGTGACGCGCGTCTACCTGCAGTCCTCGGAGGTGACGTTGCTCACCGATCGCGACGCGGCCATTCCCGTTCTCAACCGCCGCACCGGCGCGCGCAGCGCCGTCTTCGGCTCGACAGTGGCCGCCTCGGGCCTGCTCGAGATGCGTTTCATGGCGGGCAACGCCGACGTGCAGGTCGGCGACGTGCTGACCACGTCGGGCGTCGACGGCGTCTATCCAGCCGGCTTGCTCGTGGCCAAGGTCACGGCCGTCGACCGCAAGGTCGATTCCGGTTTCGCTCGAATCACGCTGGTGCCGACCGCCTCCTCAGACGGCGTGCGTCACGTGCTCGTTCTCGAGCCGACCGGCGTGCAACTGCCGGCGCGGCCCGACGCCGCGGCGATGGAAGGCGCTTCAGCCAGCAAGCCCGGCGTGAAGAAGGGTGGGCGCAAGTGATCATGCCGCGCGCCTCCGACCAGCTGCTGATGCCGGTCAACCCGCTGTTCGTCTGGGCGACGCTCGTGGCGGCGTTCATCCTCAACGTCGTGCCCCTCGGTCGGGTTGCGGCCATGCCCGATTTCCTCGCCCTGGTGCTCGTCTTCTGGAACGTGCACCAGTCGCGCCGCGTCGGCGTCGGCGTTGCCTTCGCGTTCGGCCTGCTGATGGATGTGCACAGCGGCGCCGTTCTCGGCCAGCACGCCCTCGCCTACACGCTGCTCAGTTTTTTTGCGGTGACGATCCAGCGCCGCCTGCTCTGGTTCACCGTGCCTTCGCAGGCGGTGCAGATCCTGCCGCTGTTCTTCGCCGCGCAGGCGGTCTCGCTGGTCGTGCGCATGGTCGCAGGCGGCATGTTCCCCGGCTGGGAGCTGATCCTCGCGCCGGCACTGCAAGCCGTGCTCTGGCCGGTGGCAACGTGGTTGCTTCTCGCGCCGCAACGGCGCGCGCCAGACCCCGACAAAAATCGTCCCCTATGACCGAGCTGCGCAACACCGAGAGGGACCTGTCCCGGTTTCGCATGCGACTGGCGGCGGCGGCGCT
>Ga0066790_10000767_pt1 | contig 12836 bp, 12 predicted proteins | sample OrgsoiDNA2013050_FD_70963 | JGI IMG/M metagenome (GOLD analysis project Ga0066790, IMG submission 70963) | Permafrost soil microbial communities from the Arctic, to analyse light accelerated degradation of dissolved organic matter (DOM) -... | ecosystem: Environmental > Terrestrial > Soil >...
GCGCGAGCCAGATGCGCGCGAGCCAGATGCGCGCGAGACACTGGTCGGCAGGTTTGGCGTGGGCTTCGCCGCCGCCGTCGCGGTCAGTGACGAGCCGCGCATCTCCTCGGTCACCGGCGCGGTGGCCTGGTCGCGCGGCGCCGCCCGCGACCTCGTCGGGCAGATTCCCGCGCTGGCCGCCGAGCTCGCCGGCCGGTCGGGTCACCTCCCCGTGCTGCGACTGCCGTTCGCCGTGGACGCCGCGCCCCCCGAGGGCTTCGCGACAGCCGTCACGCTTCCCCTGCGGGACGAGACCGCCGGCCAATTGATGGAGCGGCTGCTCGCCGAGGCCGGGCCCGCGCTCCTGCTCGCGCTGCCTGCGCTCGCCGCCATCGAGATCGAGGTCGACGGCGTGACGCGCTCGCTCACCGCGGCGCACGACGGCGACGGCGTAACGATCGCCGTGGACGGGGCGGCCGGCCGGTGGCGAACGGCGACCGCGGGCGGTGTTGCCGATCCGCGGCTCCTCGCCGACCGTCCCGCCGAGGAGCGTGCGCGCCCGTCCTGGTCGGTGCGCTGGGCGGTGCCGGTCACGCCGGGCGGCGGGATGCTGGGCGGCGGAGGGCTGGGCGGCGGGGCGCTGGGCGGCGCGGATGGCGATGCGCCGGCCGGCCGGTTGCCCGCCGGGATCAGCAGCGTCCTGCACGCGCCCACGCCGACGGACGAGCCGCTCGGCCTTCCGGCGCTGCTGCTCGCCTCGTTCCCCCTTAGTCCCGACCGCCGCCACGTCGCGCCGGGGCCGCTCACCGACTTCCTGCTCGATCAGGCCGCCGAGGTCTACGCTCGGCTGCTGCCCAGCCTCGCGCCCGGGCCCGGCCTGCTCGATCTGGTCCCGGGCCCGGTCGCCAGGGGCGAGCTCGATGCGCAGCTGGGCCGCGCGATCCTGGCGCGGCTGCGGGAGACCGCATTCCTGCCCGCTGCCGAGCAGCCTGGCCCGCGGGTCCGGCCGCGCGACGCGATCATCCTGGACGCGAACCTCCCCGGCCTTGCCGCCTACCTCGCGCCGCTGCTGCCCGGCCTGGTGGCGGGGCCGGCGCGGCATCCCGCCTACGCGGTACTGGGCGCCCGGCGGCTCCGGCTGGCCGATCTAGCCGACACGCTCGCGTCGCTCGACCGCGACCCGGCCTGGTGGCGCCGGCTGTATGAAGCGCTAGCCGCAGCAGAGCCGGGCGAGCTGGGCGAGCTGGGCGCACTGCCCGTGCCGCTCGCCGACGGGCGGCTGGTGCGGGGCCCGCGCGGGTTGCTGCTGCCCGGGCCGGGCCTGGAGGACGCCGGCCGGCTGGCGATACTGGGCCTGCGCGTGGTGCATCCCGGCGCGGTGCACCCGCTGCTGGCCCGGCTGGGTGCGGTGGAGGCGACGCCGCGGGGCGTCCTCACCGACCCGGCCGTGCGCGCAGCGGTCGCGGCGTCCTACGACGAGGAGGACCCCGGTCCGGTCGCCGACGCGGTGCTCGGCCTCGTCGCAGCCGCGCACCTGCGGCCGGGGGAGCAGCCGTGGCTCGCTGACCTGGCGCTGCCTGGCGCCGACGGCGAGTGGTATCCGGCGGGCGAACTGCTGCTGCCCGACGGGCCGCTGGCCGAGGTGGTCGCGGCGGACACGCCGTTCGGCACCGTCGGTCCGGCGGTACTCAAGCGGCACGGTGCGCAGGCGATTGAGGCAGTCGGCGTACTGTCGTCATTCGGCCTGCTGGTCGCCAGGGACGTGGCCCTCGATGCCCCCGACCTCGACCTCGATGGCGCGGCGGACTGGGCGGCCGACACGTGCGCGCGGTTGCCCGCCGGCAGCGTGCCGCCGGTGGCGACAGAAGTGCTGGCCGTCCGCGACCTTGAGCTCGTCGACCCGGCCCGCTGGCCGCAGGCCCTGGACATGCTCGCCACGCCGTCGTTGCGGGCGGCGCTCGTCGAGTCCACCCGGGTGCTGCTCGCCGACGGTAGCCGGGTCGACGTGCCGTCCTACACCGCCTGGTGGCTTCGCCGCCATCCGGTCCTGTCCGGTCACCGGCCCGCCGACATGCGTGTCGCCGACGCGGACCCGCTGCTCGCGGGCTTGTACGACGAGGGCGCCCAGCCAGCGGACCCTGCTATCGCCCGCGCGCTGGGCGTGCGCACGTCGCTCGCCGAACTGCTCGCCGAGCCGGGCGGCGCGGACGAGCTGCTGGACCGGCTGGCTGAACCCGGGCGGCCCGTGACGCGGGCACAGTTGCGGGCCCTGTGGGCGGCGCTCGGGGCCGTCGCAGCCGTCGCGCAGGCCGCGCCGCCGGACCGGGTGCGCGCGGTACGCGGCGGCGAGGTGGTCGTGGCCGACGCGGCGGACGTGCTGGTCCTCGACGCCGCGGACCTGTGGCCGCTGGTGGCCGCCCAGCCACTGGTGCTGGCCCCGCAGGACAGGGCTCCGCAGCTCGCTGACCTGCTGGACCTGCCGCTGGTCTCGGAGGAGGTCGCCGGCCTGATCGAGTCGGCACCGGCACGCTGCCCGGTCCCCGCGATCGTGTCCGCGGTGCTGCCGGAGGCTCCCGCCACCTACTACGCCCACGCCCCGCTCATCGTGGACGGCGTCTGCGTGCCGTGGCGCTACACCCTCGGTGACGTGCACGCCGCCGGGCCCGACGGCCTCGCCTGCGGGCTAGCCTGGGCGTCGGGCAGGTGGTCGGCACGGCATCTGCTCGCCGCCCTGCTGCGTGACCCCGAGGCGGCCACGCGCCTGCTCGCGGAGGCCGACCTCGACGCCGACCTGCCGCCCGCGGACTAGATCGCGAAGATAGCCCCTGAATGTTAAGCGGCGGTCATTCAAGGTGCAGGAACAAGGACATGGCGGCGGATATGACAGCGGACCCGACAGCGGACCCGACAGGGGCGAGGCCGGACGTGGAGATCTTCACCGATGGCGCGTGCCTGCGTAATCCCGGACCGGGCGGCTGGGGAGCCGTCTTGCGATCCGGCCGCCATGAGCGGGAGATCCACGGCGGCGAGCCGGCCACCACGAACAACCGCATGGAAATCATGGCCGCGATCCAGGCACTGGAGAGCCTGACCCGGCCATCGAACGTGCGCGTCTACACCGACAGCGCGTACCTGCGTAACGGCATCACCGCATGGGTGACCGCATGGAAGCGCAACGGCTGGCAGACCAGTCAGCGACAGCCCGTCAAGAACGCTGATCTCTGGATTCGGCTGGACTCGGTGGCCCGCGGGCACGACGTGCAGTGGTTCTGGGTCAAGGGCCACGCCGGTCACCCTGAAAACGAGCGTGCCGACCAACTGGCCGGCCGGGGCGCCGAGGAGGCGGCTCGGCGGCCGGTCAAGGCGCCCGGCGCGTGATGGCGTCCAGCCGGGCCGACGGCGTGCCGCTGATCCGGCTCATTTGCACCAATTTCGTCAGCCGCGCAAAGCGTGCCAGGATTTGAGCTGACGATCTGACGGAGGCACGATATGACCGAGGCCGAACGGGTTCCCCCTGGTGTCGACCCTTCGACGCCGAGCTCGGCCCGGTTGTACGACTACTACCTGGGCGGGGTGAATAACTTCCAGGTGGATCGCGATGCGGCAGAGCGGGTGCGGACGCTCATGCCCGAGCTCTCTGATGCGGCATGGGCGAACCGGGGGTTCCATCAGCGAGCGGCCCGCTGGATCGCCGAGCAGGGCGTCCGCCAGTTCATCGACATCGGCTCCGGTCTGCCCACGGCGGGCAACACGCACGAGGCGGTGCAGCGGGCGGCCCCGGGCGCCAGGGTCGTCTACGTCGACAAGGACCCCATGGTGGCCGCGCACGCCCGTGACTTGCTGGTCGGCGACGGGACCACGAAGTTCATCCCCGCGGACCTGCGTGATCCGCAGAGCGTGCTCGGCGATCTCGACATGCGGCGTCATATCGATTTCGGGAAGCCTGTAGGACTGCTGATGACGTCGGTCGTGCACTTTGTGGCGGACGACCTAGACCCTTGGGGACTGGTGGCGCGCTACATGGCGGCGCTGGCTCCCGGCAGCTACCTGGCCCTGTCGCATGCCACCATGGATCAGCTTCCGCCCAACATGGTCAAGGCGGGCCTCGAGCTGTATGCCCGCGCCGCCGAGCGGCTTTACCCGCGCTCCCGAGCCGACGTCGCGCGGTTCTTCGGCGGTCTCGAGCTCGTTCCGCCGTACGAGGGCGCCGAGGCTGCCGTCGGCTACGTCGGATTGTGGGGCGCGGAAGATCCCGAGGCGGCCGACAGCGACGGATCACGGGTGCTGTACTGCGGGGTGGCCAGGCGGCCGTGACTCCGCCTTACGTAGGTGGTCCCGTGTTCAGGCTAGACCCGGCGGTGGACAGCGCGGCCAGACTGCACGGCGTGCGCTACGCCCTGATCACGTTCGGCTCAGTGCTGCTGATCCTCTCGATCGTGCTGAGCCTGCGGCAGCCAGGGCTCCCGAGCTGACGGCTATTCCTCGCGCTTCTCAAAGCGGCTGACCGCGATCAGGCCGGCGATGAAGACGGCGACCATCGCCAGCAGCAGGGCCAGGTCCGCGGTGCCGACTTTCGCCTCTCCCGTGCTGCTGGGCGTCAGCACGAAGAGAATCCGCCGGATGACGGCGACCAGCCCGACGACGATGAACGGCTGGGCGATCAGACGGTGCGCCCGCAGGGACAACGCCACCGTATGGACGATCTCCACCAGGATCAGCACGAGCAGGACGCGGTCGAGCAGGAAGGTGGCCTCGTCCAGGACCGGCGTCTTCGCGGACAGGCTGACCGCGAAGTCGTAGATGCCGGAGATCAGCAGCACGACGGCCAGCGCGATCAGCACGGTGCCGACGATGACCGTGACGATGTCCTGCGCGTGCTCCAGGGCCCAGATCGAGCCGTCGACGCCCCGGATGCTGTGGCGTCGCGACCCCGCGGCCGGGCCGCGACCGTCGGGCCCGGCCGGACCGGCGGCTCCGGCGGCTCCGGCGGCCGGCGGCTCCGGCTGCCGCTCGTCGCTGGGGCTCTCGCTCGAGGTCAGCATGTGCTCATAGTTCCATGATGTCCGGTCCGGCGCTGCCGCGATGGTCGCCATCCACTGCCGACAATGGTCCCGCCGCCTGCGGACCTTCGCACCTGCCCGCCGATCTCGCCCCTGGGGTCAGCTGATGACATGGGTAAACCGCCTGGCCTGGAGCCGCATACGGTCGACGAGATCGTCAGCTACGTCGTGGCATCGGCCGTGTGGGCGCCATCGGTGCACAACACCCAGCCATGGTGGTTCAGTGCCGACGGGCAGGAGATCAGCCTGCACGCCGACGCCGGCCGACGGCTGAAGGTGGCCGATCCCGACGGCCGCGAGATGATGATCAGCTGCGGCGCGGCGCTGTTCACGGCGCGGCTCGCCATCAGATCACTCGGCTATATCCCGCAAACCTGCGTGCTGCCCGATCCAGGCGAGCCGACCCTGATCGCGCGGGTGAGCTGGTCACAGCGGGCAGCCGCCACCGTGGACGAACTGCGGCTCCTGCACGAGGTGCAGCTGCGGCGAACGCACCGGGGCGGTTTCGACTCCGTACCGCTTCCGCCAGACTTGCTGGCCGCGCTGCGAGAGGGTGTCGCACGCGACGGCGCGACGTTGCGCATCGTGGCCGACGACGGCCGGCGGGCGGCGCTCGCCGCGGTCATCCAGCGGGCCGAACGCATGCTGCAGCTGGACGGCGCGCGTATCCGGGAACTGGCCAGCTGGGCGCCCGCGCCGGGCAGCCCGCGGCGAGACGGCGTGCCCGCCACCTCCTACCCGGCGCGATCCGAGCACACCAGGCCGGATTTCCCCGGCCGGGACTTCGCCCACGGCCGGGGCTGGGGTCTCCCGCCGTTCAGCTCGGCGCCGTGGCCCCGGACCGCCGGGGTCGTCGGGCTACTCACGACAGCCGATGACCGCCCCGCGGACTGGGTGCGGACCGGGCAGGCACTGCAGCGGATGCTGCTCACCGCCAGCACGTCCGGGGTGGTGGCGGCCCTGCACAGCCAGCCGCTCGAGCTTCCCATGCTGCGCGAATTCATCCGCACCCAGCTGAGCGACTGTGCCTACCCGCAGCTAGTGCTGAGGCTCGGGACCGTCATCCAGGTGGCGGCCAGCGTGCGGCGCGCGCCTGCTGACGTCCTCTGCTAGGGGGTAAGCGGGTGCTGAGCGGTGGCGCCCGGAACAGGTAGTTGCGGATGTGCGGGCGGACGCGATCGGTTTCCTGCCATCGGTGCCGCCAGGTGTGCATCGTGTAGCCCCGCTCGGCGAGCCAGCCCGCGAGGTCGTCCGGGCGGTACTGATAGCGAGCGGTGTGCCGAGCTTCGATCTCGATGAGCATGGTGGGCCTGAACGTCTCGATGGCTCGCTGGCCCCCTTGCAGGACGGCCAGCTCGGCCCCCTCCACGTCGACCTTGATGAAGTCCAGGCGGCTCAGGCTCTCGCGCGCGCACAGGCCGTCGAGGGTATCGACCTGGACGCCCACCTCGATCTGATCGGCGAACTCGGCGTTGGACCCTAGTCCGCGGCAGCTGCCCGCGAGAAAGGACCGGCCGGTCACCGGCCCGTAGCGGCCCACGGGCACGCTCATGACTCCGCTGCCGCGCTCGGCGGCGAGCGCCACGGCGTGGTGCCGCACGTTACGGGCCTGCCTGGCGCGCAGCACGCGCGTCCACACCGGGTGGGCGAAGGACAGCGGCTCCACGCTGTGCACCCGTCCCGAGGGCCCGGCCAGCCGCGACAGCGCCAGGGTGTACAGCCCGGCGGCGGAACCGACGTCGATGCACACGCTGCCCGGTCCGACCAGGCGGCGCAGGCCCAGCATCTCGGCTTCCAGGTATCGCGTCCGCCGGGCGAGCAGCATGACCGCCGCGGCGGTCATCTTCGCTCGCGCTGCCTGATCGAGGCGCTGGCGCGGCCAGGGGGGTGCGGCTTCCGGCGTAAGGCGGTCCCGGTAGGTATCCACGGCTCCGAGGTTACGATGGCCAGCCGGGCGGCGCTTCAGGCGGTCGTATGCAGTTAAGCGCTGCTGCGTGCTACCGGGGAGTGAGGCAGGATCGCCGCAGCCGCAGCCTCACTCGCAGCCGCACTCGCACGGAACGAGCGCCACATTCAATCCTGCGGCGGTGCTTAGCTGGCAGAGAGGTGAGGATGAACGCCAGCTTCGTGACCAGTCAGGGATCGCGACCGCCGCAGACCTCGTTTTCGGCGTTCGAGCGGTTCTTCCGGGAGCACTACCCCGCGGTGGTGCGCATCGCCTGCGGCGTCGTGGGCGATGCTCAGGCTGCTCAGGATGTTGCTCAGGACGTCTTCATCGCCGCGCTACGACGGTTCCCCGATCCGGACGGATCCGATCACGCGCCGGCCTGGGTCCGGGTCGCGGCCGCGCACGCCGGGCTGAACGCGATTCGCGGTGAGCGCCGTCGTGACCGTCGCCAGCAGCTCAGCGGGATTGACGTGCCACCGCCGGGACCCGAGGAGGCGGCCCTCGACCAGGAGTCCCGGATAGAGGTCAGGCAGGCGCTCAGCCGCCTTCCCCGGCGCTCGGCGACCGTCCTGGTGCTCCGCCACAGCGGCCTCAGCTACGCCGAGGTCGCCGAGGCCATGAACGTGAAGATAGGGCACGTCGGAACCATGCTTCGGCGCGCCGAAGCCGCGCTACGCAAGGAGCTTAACGATGCGACACCTTCCTGAGGGAGTGTTGCGACGGCTGCTGGACGAGCCGCTCGCGGTGCCCGATTCCGCCCGGCATCATCGCGACGCTTGCGGTCGCTGCCGCGCCCGCGGCGGGGAGATCGCCACGGATGCGGCGCTTGCCGTCCGGTTGCTGTCCGCGCCGGAGGTGAGCTGCGACGGCAGCCTCGCCTGGGCACAGCTGCAGAGTCGGCTGGCCGGGCCGGCCCGGCTCCAGCGCCCGGCCGTCAGGATCCCGCGGCGCCCGGTGCGGCGTCTCGTGGGTACCTCGATCGGCACCGGGGCCGCTCTGACCGGGGGCCTGGCGATCGCCGGAGTGGCGGCCGCCGCGACCCTCACGACCGTTTTCGCGCCGACGAAGGTGGCTCCGGTGCCAGTCAGCCAGAGTGATCTTCGCGCGCTCACGAGCGTCATGGGTGTCGACCCCGCGCAGCTGATGGACGGTCTCCCGGCCGCCGGGAGCTCGCAGCAGTTGCCGTTCGGCACGGTGCACTGGACCTCGGCCGGTAATGGCCAGCGGGTTGCGTCAGTTGCCGCCGCCCGGGCGGTGACGCACCTGGCCTACTCGCCGCCGAGCACGCTGCCGTCGGGGGTGGGCTCCCCCGCCGTCATCGTCGCCGCGCCGATGGCGACCGCGACGATCAGCTTCGGCGCTGGCGCCGGGCCGGGTGTCTCCGGGAGCTCACTGGTCGTCTCGGGCGGCCCGGCGATGGTGGTCCAGTACGGGAGCCCATCGGGCAGCGCCAACCTGCCGACCCTCGCGATCTTGACCATGCGGCGGCCCGTCGCCACTTCGACCGGGGCGACCATCAGCCAGCTGGAGGCCTTCCTGCTCTCCCGGCCGGGCATCCCCGCCGGCCTGGCTCAGGAGATCCGGCTGCTGGGCAATCTCCGCACCGTCCTGCCGGTGCCCGTTCCGGCCAAGACAGCCGCTGGGCAGGTCCAGATCGACGGCTCGCCAGGGGTGCTGATCACCGCCGCGTCGGGTGCCGCCGCCGGGGTCATCTGGGAAGGCCGCGACGGCATCATCCACGCCGTGGCGGGCCTGCTCGACAGGAAGGACGTGCTGAATGTCGCCCGCCAGCTCGGCTGAGCCGACGGCCGAGCTAACGGATGAGTTGGCCGCCGGCCCGGCGGCCGGGCCGGCGGGGAAGGCGTCGCCGGCCGTCCATGCCATCGAGCTGCGCAAGCGGTATCGCCGCACGGTGGCGCTCCAGGGACTGTCGATGACCGTCCAGCGGGGTGAGGTCTTCGGGTTCCTCGGCCCGAACGGAGCCGGCAAGACGACGGCGGTCAAGCTCCTGCTCGGGCTGGCCCGCCCGACCGGCGGGGAGGCCATGGTCCTCGGGGCTCCGGCGGGTGACCGGGAGACGCGGCGGCACATCGGCTACCTGCCCGAGCTGTTTCGGTTTCAGGGCTGGCTGACGGCCCGCGAGGTGCTGCTGCTGCACTGCGCGCTCCGGCAGCTTCCCCGGCCGCGCTGGCGCGCTGCGGCAGCGGACGCGTTGCAGGTCGTCGGGCTGTCAGGCCGGGAGAACGACAAGGTCGCCGCGTTCTCGAAGGGCATGCAACAGCGGCTCGGGCTAGGGGTCGCCCTGCTCGGCGAGCCCGCGCTGGTCGTCCTCGACGAGCCGACGAGTGCCCTCGACCCGGTAGGGCGGCATCAGGTCAGGACGATCATCTCCGAGCTCCGTGACCGGGGCGCCACCGTGTTCCTGAACACCCACCTCCTGGAGGAGGCCGAGCACGTCTGCGATCGGGTGACGGTCATCGACAAGGGCCGGTCCGTCGCCAGCGGCACGATCGCCGAGCTGGTGGGGCGCCAGTCCAGCGTCCGCCTCCGGGTGACCGGGCTCGGGGAGAAATGGTGGCGGCCATTCGCGGCCTTCGGACGCTGGACCGAGGAGGGGAACTGGCTGCTGGTCGAGGGCATCGCCCCCGGCCGGGTACCGGAGCTGGTCGGGGCGATCGTCTCGCTCGGCGGCCAGGTAGCAGCGGTCGTGCCGCAGCAGCAGAGCCTGGAAGCGCGCTTCCTCGAGCTGCTGGGGGAATCGTGAGCGCAACCCTGACCATTGCCGCGCTGACGGTCCGGGAAGCAGTGCGGCGCAAGCTCGTGGCGGCGTTCACGGCGATTACCATCGCGCTCGTGAGCCTGAGCGCCTGGGGCTTCTACCGGCTGAGCCACAATCCCAGGATGACGTCGGGCGAGATTCAGCTGGCGCTGCCCACCGCGCTCATCTTGTTCATGTTCATGTTCAGCTTCGTCGTGGCGCTGAGCGCGTCGGCGATCGCATCGCCCGCGGTCTCCGGCGAGATCGACTCGGGCGTCCTGCAGACCGTGCTGACCCGCCCCATCCGTCGCAGTGACGTGCTGCTCGGCAAGTGGCTCGGACTTGCCTTCCTGCTGGGTGCCTACACGGCCATCGTGTGCGGCCTGGAGGTCGCGGTGGTGTACTGGGTCAGCGGATTCGTCGCGCCCGACCCGGTCGCCGCCGGCGCCTTCCTGTTCGCCGAGGGTGGCGTGCTGCTGACGCTGGTGCTGCTGCTGAGCACCCGGCTGCCGGCGATCGCCGCGGGCGTCGTCGGGGTGGCCCTGTTCGGCATCGCCTGGCTGGCCGGCGTCGTCGGCTCCCTCGGCGCGACGTTCCACGTCAGCGCGATGCGGGCGGCCAGCCAGGTATGCCAGTACCTGCTGCCGACAGATGGCCTGTGGCATGGCGCCATCTACTACCTCGAGCCCGCCTCCTTTGTCACGCAAGGGCTGACAGAATCACCGGGGGCGCGAGGTGGCCCGTTCTTCGCCGCGGCGGCCCCGTCGTGGGCGTACCTGGCCTGGGCCGGCATCTGGTTCCTGCTCATCCTGCTCGCCGGGCTGCTCAGCTTCGAGCGGCGCGAGCTATAGATACAGAACGAGCTATAGATACAGAAAGGGATTCCCCACATGATCGAGGCACGCGGCCTCACGAAGAGATACGGCGGCGTCACGGCCGTCGACAGCCTGTCGTTCAGCGTGGAGCCAGGGCGGATAACGGGCTTCCTGGGCCCGAACGGGGCGGGCAAGACGACGACCATGCGGCTGATCCTCGGCCTGGACCGGCCGTCGGCGGGCGTCGTTACGATTAACGGAAAGCCATTCGGGCAGCTGGCCTACCCGATGCGCGAGGTAGGCGCGCTGCTGGACGCGAAGGCGGTCCACGGTGGCCGCAGCGCCTACAACCACCTGCTGTGCCTGGCCGACACCAACAACCTGCCGCGGCGGCGGGTCGCCGAGGTGCTGGCGCTGGTCGGACTCAAGGAGGTGGCGAAGAAGCGGTCCAAGGGGTTCTCCCTCGGCATGGGGCAGCGGCTCGGGATCGCGGCCGCGCTGCTGGGTGACCCGGCCATCCTCATGTTTGACGAGCCGGTCAACGGGCTGGATCCCGAGGGCATCCTGTGGATCCGCAACCTGATGAAAGCGCTGGCCGCCGAGGGCCGCACCGTCTTCGTGTCCAGCCACCTCATGTCGGAGATGGAGAACACGGCCGACCACCTGATCGTGATCGGCCGGGGCAAGCTCATCGCCGACTGCACGGTCGCCGAGTTCATCGACGCGAACTCCCGGCAGTCCGTCCGCGTGCGCACGCCCCAGCCGGACGTCCTCGCCAAGGTCATCGCGATAGCCGGCGGCACGGTCCACGACGACGGCGACGGCCGGCTGGTGATCTCCGGTCTCGGCGCCGACCGGATCGGCGATCTCGCGTTTGACAGCGCCGTGCGGCTGCACGAGCTCGCCCCCGCCCAGGCCTCGCTGGAGCAGGCATTCATGGAACTGACCGGGTCCAGCGTGGAATTCCGCGCGTCCGTGCCCAGCGACGAAGACCAGCAGGTTCTCACAGGAAGCGGTATCTGATATGGCAGCCACCACCGCGACAGCGCTGCGCCCGGCTGCCCTGCCTGCCGCAACGGGGCGGGCGGGCCTGAGGGGTGCGCTGCGCTCGGAGTTCACCAAGATCCGTTCGACCCGCTCCACCTACTGGACCCTGCTCGCCCTGATCGTCGTCACGGTCGGCTTCGGCGCGCTGGCCAGCTGGGGCGCTGCCTCCCATGCGAAGGGCCTGGGTCCCGGCTTCGACCCGACGCAGCGGAGCCTGGGCGGCCTGTACGTCGGCCAGCTGATCATCGCGGTCCTCGGCGCGCTAGCCATCACGTCCGAGTACTCGACTCAGATGATCGGCACGTCGCTGACGGCGATGCCGCGCCGCGGCACCATATTCGCCGCCAAGACCGTGGTGTTCGGCGTAGTCGCTCTCGTTACCGGCCTGGTGACCAGCTTCGGTGCCTTCTTCCTGGGCCAGGCCCTGATGTCTGGTCAGCACATCAACGCCACGCTCGGCCAGCCGCAGGTGCTGCGCGCAGTGATCGGGGGTGCCCTGTTCCTGACGGTGTGCGGCCTGCTCGCTTTCGGCCTCGGCATGCTCCTGCGGCATACCGCGGGCGCGATCTCCGCCGCGATCGGGCTGCTGTTCGTCCTGTCGATCCTGGTGAACTTCCTGCCTCAGTCCTGGCAGGCGAACGTGGATAAGTGGATGCCAGCGATCGCCGGCAGCCAGGTCTGGGCCGTCAGGGTGTCGGCCGGCGACACGCCCCAGTTCTCGGCGTGGACCGGGCTCGCGGTGTTCGCCGGCTACGCGGCCGTCGCGATGATCGCCGGCCTCATCGTGTTCCGCCGGCGAGACGCCTAGCCGCCAGGACCCGACGCTGGCTGCCGCGCCCGCCGGGCCGCGCACAGCCCTCGCCGCCCGCCCAGCGCAGCCTCTCCGTTCCGTGATCACCTGGATCTGCCAGTCAATGGAGGCTGTCGCATAGCTCGTGATCGCCTTGGCCTGGCTGGCTGGCTGGCTGCGGCGGCCGGCGGCCGGGGCGAATCGGCTGCCGGCTGCCGGCGGCCGGGGCGAATCGGCTGGGTTTCTTGATCACCACCGTTTTTTCGCACATACCGCTGAAAAACGGTGGTGATCACCGGAGACCCGGTTCCGGCCCAGCCCTAAGCCATGCCCGGGTAAGACCGCAAGTCCCGGGCGGCGCCCCGGCGGGCGGGAAACCGCCGGCCCTGGCCGCACCGCCGCCCGCCAGCCCCGCCAGCCCCGCCAGCATCACCAGTAA
>Ga0066790_10000769_pt1 | contig 12827 bp, 11 predicted proteins | sample OrgsoiDNA2013050_FD_70963 | JGI IMG/M metagenome (GOLD analysis project Ga0066790, IMG submission 70963) | Permafrost soil microbial communities from the Arctic, to analyse light accelerated degradation of dissolved organic matter (DOM) -... | ecosystem: Environmental > Terrestrial > Soil >...
GCAGGCGGTCTAGTTGTAAACCCATTGGTGTTGGCGCGTCCGCCTCGAGGAGGATGACTGCACGCTCGTCCGCCACCACCGCGGCAAGCGCGGCGGGCACGAGCGGAGCGTCAACGACGGCGTCGAATGTCTTCATTACTTCGTTCAGTTCTCGCTCGCTCATCGCTGCCTCATCGCCATCGAACGCACGGACGCGCAGCCCGAGCATCGACAGCGCCATTGCGAGGCTTTCCCGCTCGGCGCGGCCAGTCCACGCGAGCACTGGACCGGCGTGCGAGAGGTCGGGCGGCTTCGCTCCGTGTTCCGCGTCGACAATCCCGGCTCGGGCGAGGTACGGAAGGATCGAGTAGGCGTTGTCGGATGCGCCGTCTTGCCGCTGCGCGATCGGAGGAGAAGTCAGCGCCAGCGCACCGAGTTCGGTAAATCGGTAGTTCATCCAAAGGTCGACGGGTCCGACGACGGGCATTGCGCTAAGGAGCGCCGCTGCTCCCTCGCGCGAGAGCACGTAACCCGAGAGGAACCACAGACCACGTACGGGCCGAAAGAGGCTGTCGCACGGGTCGTCGCGGCCCGTGGTTCCGCCGGCGTCACTGTAAGAGAGGTAGAGCAGCTTCGGGCCACCTTCGACTGCGCACCGGGCTTGGGCGGCGCGCCAGCCGCGATCGATAGTGGTAGGCGCGCCGGGCTTGAACCAAACATCGTCTTCCAGCACGAGAACATAGTTGTTGGTCCCGGTTGCGACTGCTTTCCAGGCCTCCACGTGTGACCGCGCCACGGCCACTTCTTGCCGCGTCATCCGCACCGGTTCGTCCTCGGCGAAGCATTCCGCCAGCCGGGCGTCGGGTTGCACGTACAACTGATCGCCGATTCGATAGGTCGCATCCACGTCAGCGGTGGCCGCCACTGCCCGGCCGTCACGTGCGTCGACTGCTACAAGCCGTCGCGTGATGGACGTCAACGGATCGCCCGCGGATGTGCGGAATCGGCCCAGCTCTCTTGTTACGCGCCGCCATCGTCTCGGTTGCCTGTCCAGATTTACGACGATGATCGATCCAATCTGACGGTCGCCTTGACCAAAGGCCTGGATTTGAGCACCCGGGAGCGACGCGGTCAAAGAGCGCCACGTTCGGAACGCAAGGGTTCGCGTCGGATTAACGACCTTGGTGAGGTTCATTGAGGGCTGGTCCCACTTCTGCGCATCACCGAAGTTCCATGTTGCGCCAGTTGCGTGCGCCATTGCGATAGGCGAGGTCCCAGCGCGGCTCAGCGGTCGTCTCCCAGTCGAGGAGCAGCTCGAAGTCCGGCAGGGCGTCGTTAGCATGCGACTCGCGGGCGTGTGCGGCTAGGGCGGCAGTGAGGTTTCCGGGGCCGGTCGTCGACTGAATCTCTGGGGCTGGCTCGTCTCCGAGCAACTTGTCGGTCGCGCGGGCGAGCGCTCGCCGCAAGACTGGATGACCGGCTGGGGCGGCGATCGGGTTGTTGTTGACGTAGAAGATGCGATCGTCCGTCCGTAGGTCGGTTCGCCTTAGTTCAGACGCCGGCACCATGCCGCCTGCGATCAGGTCGTAGCACAATGGCTGGATCTTTAGCGTTCCGTTGCGGAAGACGTTGTCCCAGCCGCCACTCAGGAGCACATCGTCGGCGTCGACGTACAGGCCGCCCTCTGCGAGCACAAAGCACATGCGTAGGTAGTCGCTTCGCATGGCGGGATGCCTGCATCGCGCAAAGGCGGCGAGCTCTCGCGGACCGTAATGGTTGGCGATGTATGCGGTCGCCGAGGTATCGCCGAACATCCGGAACGTGAATCCTTGGTCGCGCAGTGCGTCCCAACTCTGCAGGCAATTCTGGACGTCCGGCGGTACATCGGACGGGTCGTGCCAGAACCGCACCAGCGTTCTGGGTATGAGTACCGTGTGACCTGTGTGCTCGCGTTTCGACGATGATCGATCGCGTTCTATTTGCTGCAGGGTTACTTGCCGAATGAAGTCGGACCGCAGACGGTCGTCCTCCTCGAAGCCCGGTGGGTATGCATCGGTTGCCGAGGCGCCTCCTCGAGGGCGCTGTACTCCGGGGACGACATCGGCTGCCGGCGCGATCGGCGGCTTCTCCGGATCACGCCTCATCGGTCTCGCCGACCGTCGTCTTTTGATACGCCCTGTAGCGCTCGGAGCTTCGCAGCATATATGCGCGCCCTTCGACTACGAAGCCGTCGAGTGCGCGATCCGCGGTATAGGTGTCGAGGTCCTTCAAATTGTTGATGAAACCCTTACCGCTGAAGTTCAGCGACGTGTTGCACAGGACTCCGTATCCTGTGCGCGCCTTAAAGGCAACGAGCAGATCGTAGAGGTGGGCGTTCGTGCTTTGGCTTACCGTTTGGAGTCGGGCCGTACCGTTCACGTGCGTTACTGCCCCCAACGCGTTCGTGTTGGCCCGGTACGTGAACATCATGAACGGGCTTTCGTGATCGCATCCGAACCAGCGCGCTGCATCAGCTTCGAGACACACAGGCGCGATTGGTCGGAACTGCTCGCGCTGCTTGATCTCGTTCAGCCGCACCCTCGTGGCGTCATCGAACGGCGCAGCGAGAATCGACCTATTGCCGAGAGCGCGAGGGCCGATCTCATACCTGTCGCTGACCCAGCCGAGGATTAGGCCGTTGCTTAGCATGTGGGCCACCTCCTCGCAGGTGGCATCTCGGATGTCGTAGCGGCCGCTAACCACCGGTGAATCCGTCCTGAACGGTAATCCGGAATAGACGTCCCAGTCGATCTTGGCATCGCCGGTGAAGTGGAACTGAGCGTCGATCGCCGTCCCGATTGCCGAACCGGAATCGTTCGTAACGGGTGGCACGAACACATCGGAGAAGATGCCGGTCTCCCTCCACTTCGTGTTCCAGTCGCAGTTCAGACCACAACCTCCAGCGATGACTAACGGCAGACCTTTGCGCAAGTTCGCTCTCGCGAAACGATGGAAAGTCTCAAAGATTCTGTCGCTGAAGATGCCGGCAAAGTTCCGGAACTCTGTGTCATCCAGGCCGACGTTGTAATACACGGACGACTCAAGTCGGTCGTACAGGTCGAGCCGGACGTGTTCAGAGGATAGTAGGAAGGCCATCACCTCCTCCTCCTCTGCGGTAGGCGTGCTCCGTTGAGCGAAGGAGGCGAGCGCCATCAACTTGCCCGCATCCGACCAGCGGGAGAACGGCAGGTTCTTTGGGAAAGTCGGGTCTGCCAATCCGTAGATCGACATGTACCGGTTGCCGGGTTCATTCATCACGTCGGCGATCAACGTGATGTTCAGATCGGGATCGATCTCATAGAACGCGCCAATCGCTCCCTCCCACACCAGGGCATAGCACGGCGAGCCTTGCGGAAAGGGAGACATGCCATATCCGCATAGCAGGTGCGACCTCTCGTGGGACGAGGAAAAAAACGGGACCGATTTTCCGATCAAGCGGCGATGGTCCACGGTGATTTCATCGTTACCGATGCCGCGATACCCGACGTGGAATGGTGATCCTGTCGGGCGCGCTTCGCGCGGCCACCAGCCTCCAGTGCACATGATGTCGGGTGCTTGCTCAAGCCGGCCGAAGGTGTCGAGCAGGTCGCGGGTGGTGATCGGCGTGTACCGCCAGTTGGAGTCCTTCTCCGCTTCGACGGACGACAGCAGGCGACCATCGCGAAGGTGAACGACGGCTCCGTCGTGACCAGGGTTGTACGAAACGATGTTCACGCTCGCGAAATCCTTTCCATTTGGTGAGCTGGACCGCGGCGAGCGTCGCCGTTCGCCAGTCGGCGGCTCACAGCTCGCGGCTATCGCTGAGACCCACTGCTCGGTGGCGGCTGCGAGATTGTGCTATTCAGCCGGAAGCGGGTTGCTCCGGTTGCTCTGGCACCCCACGATCTGTTAGCAGCGCAGACCATGTAGCGACGTCGTCGGTTTCCAGCCGCAACCGCGCCCCGACGGCAGGTGCCATGCCGATCATCACGACGCCTGCCGTCGACCGGGCTGACCAGCTTGTGAGCAGTTCCCAGCTCAGGTCGTAAGTCCGCCGGCGGTCGGTGATGAAAACTGGCTTTCCAGCCCGAACCAGAAACGTCCCCGGACCGCCCCCGTCGTGGTCCATCACCGACATCCACACACCGCGTGTCTGTTGCGTAGGCGCAACAGTTCGTGCCTGCTCCACCCCTACCGCCAACCGATCAGCGAACGGCCGGGCGACCAGGAACGACGCGGCCATCGGCGCCGGCTGCTCGGTAACCCGGAAGAGAACCTCGCGCATATTGGGAAACTGCTTGCGTCCAAGCTCGAGATCGAGGCTCGCGAGCGGCAACACCAAGTCTGGAGAGATTTCACCGTCGGACCAGTGGACGACACGTTCCGTGCTGACGACCAGTCCACCGGCCTTGCCAATCCGGTCCGCTTGACCGGTGCACGCTTTCCACTGCGCAAGCCCGAACGCCAGGACGGACTCGGTTGGCCCGGCCAGAGATCGAATGAACAAGTCGGCGTAGTCGATGCTGCGTGGTTTCACAACAACCTCCCCGGCGAAATCATGGCGGCCGTGCTACTGGGATTGCAACGCCCTGTCGCCGAGTTCAGCTCCATCAACTAGGCCGAGGTCGGGGCATTTGCGCGACCGACGCGGCGTGTATCTGCGAATTTCACAGAAGGATTGCGTCCAGACTTGGCCAGAGCAGCTCCTCGAATGCCCACGCCAGCCAGTTGCCCTCGTCGTCGTACCAGGCGCCAAGGCCGAGTGGGGATCGTCGTGCGCCGAGCTCGGTAGCGGCGCCGCTCAGGATGAACGAGATCCGGGCACGATCACCCGGCAATGTCCGCAGCATTGCAGCCGGCCCGTGGGCGATCGCCAACTCGCGTTGGGTCGAGTCAGGTAGCCACAACGTCGGGGATGCGGGCCCTTTTGCGACGTAAGTCAGAGGCGGTGTCTTATCACCGATTGCCATGTAGGACATGACGACGCCGGCGACATGAGGGGCGTCTTGCAAACTCGCGGTGACGTTTTGCTGAATCGCGGCTAGCCGTTCCGGTGGGCCCATCGGCGCCAAGGACGTCAGCATGAATAGGTCGGGTGTGATGTCGAGACGGATCCACGTGAGCCCTCCACCGGCCGTCTGCTTTGCCTTTTGTCGCAGACGCGCGTCAACGGGCGCCCAAGCATCGCCCCCGATAACGGGACCACGATAAAGCTCCTGCACCTCGGACGCAGCGGGCATGACGGTGAGCTGATTGGGGCCGAACTCCACGACCCGGCGTTGGCCATCGGACGCCGTTGCCGCAGCGGCTTCATCCGCCAGGTGGAACCACTCATCGAGGTCGTCCGTGGTGACGAGCTCTTCGCTTGTGACAACGCAACGGACGTTGTGGGCCGCCTCGACGGCCCAACAGCGGACGCGAACGTCGTGACTGAACTCGACGACTGCGCGCACGCGGCGGCTGTGTCCTTGATTTGTTACCTCGAGCTGCACTGTTTCGCCGCCACGTGTCAGGGTCAAATCAGGCCGTGACCCGCTCGGCGTTGCGCGCTCCACCTCAATCGACCACCCAGCGCGGTGGGCAAGGCCAGCGACCTCCAACACCAGCCGCAAGTGTTCGAACTCGCCGGAACGATCAGTTGGACGAAGCTGTCTACCGATAAGGGGAACTATCCCCGTCGGTTCCAGGACGGCGATGCGCGCCGCCAGTTCGAGGAACCCAACAACGCAACGCGGGACCGTGAGTGGCCACTCGAACAAGCTCATCATCGGCACGGATCTCGCAGCTACCGAAGCCGCGAGCCAGTGGTCGGTGAAGAACTCCCGGACGATGTCCACAGCTTCGCCAACGATGCGCCGACCGACATCAGAAACCGGCATCTCGTCGAGCGGCCCGACGAAGCCCGACCAGGTAGACAGGCGCCCGATCTCGGCGTCATCGCCAGATGCCGGCACGCCCAAGCCGCTAGCACTCATGGCCTGGTTGTATCCGACACCACTGACAGGAGTGGATTGGCGAAAGCGGGAGCTTCGTGCAAGGCGACGTCCGCTCAGGCCGAGAGCCGGACGCCGAGCGTAGCTAGTGCCCGTGGCGTGAAAGCGCTGTCCGACTGGCCTGCAATGCTTAGTGGGAAGGCTAGGTCGTGGGCTTCGTGCGGCTGGGGGTGAGGTGGCTCGCCGAGAGGGCATCGTTGACGTGCGGGCAGGCAGCGCCGCGCTGCCCTCCTCGTTGTCGCCGTCCAGAGCGAAGGACTTTGAGCAGTGCGGATTGAAGTTCTTCTTCGCTGCGGTTTTGCGATGGCGGACGCCCCCAACTGAGCACACCGCCGTTGGGAACGTGGGCCACGATGCGTTGGAGCGTCTGTACCTCCTGCCACCGGAGAAGCGTGACACCGAGGCCGCCGCGGAATTGCTGTCGGACGCGTGGCAGCGAGTACTCGTCGGCGACGATGCATACGTTGATTTGCTGTCTGATCCGGCGCTAGCCACCGATACGCGTGCGCGCGCAGAGGTCGCGGTCGGCAACATCTTCGCGTTGGAGGACCCGCGCCGGATCGTCGTGGACGCGGGTGAGTTGGAGTGCTGGACGGCCGCTGATTTGTTCGGGGCGCCGATTCGGGGCCGGATCGACCGGATGACGGACACCGGCGTGTGGCGAGTGGCGGACTACAAGACTGGCAAGGTACCGGCGCCGCGCTACGTCGAAGGCGCGCTCGCCGGACTGTTCACGTACGCCGCCTCTCTGGCGGCGAGCCACCCTGATCGACGGATCCCCGACGAGGTTGAGTTGCTGTATCTCGCGGAGCCGCGGCGTATCTCCCGTCCGGTAGTGCGGACCTACCTGCTCGACCACGCGCGCAAGCTCGGCGCGACGTGGGCCACGATCGTCGCCGCGCATGACGCCGCGGTGTGGCTCGCCCGCACCGGTCCACTGTGCGGCTGGTGCGCCTTCGCGCCCGTCTGCCCGATGGTCACGAAAGGCGCGCCCGTTCCCGGTTCTGCGCAGTCCGATGAGCAGTTGCTAGCGATGGGTCTTACTCGCGGACGTGGAACAGCGTCGGTGGAGGACACAGCGCGCGACGACGACCAGGACGCCGCCGAGCTCGCAGCAAGCGGCACCGAGGAGCTGTCGTGACCGGTCCCGTCGGATTGCCGTATCTGGGTGACCCGACCGCGATCGTGGCGAAGGCGTCACTCATAGGGAAAGGAAAGACGTGTCCGGCGCATGTGTGGGGGGAGCTACGACCGCAGCTGCGCCTCGATGTCAAAGGATGGTGGAGACGCAAAGAACCCTTTCCGTTCATGTTGGGCCCGGTAATCGAAGCAGTGCGCCAAGTCGAGCAGGACGGCGCGTCGGAAGCTGACGCGATCGCTACCGCCGTCGCCTACGTCGAGAAGGGCCGCGGGTTTCACCCGGCCGTGGCGCGTTTCGTCGCGCACGCCGTCACCACACTTCTCGAAGCGAACGATGCGCGTGCGGCAGCACTCGGCGTCCCCATGGAGTTGTCGCAGGAAAGGGTCATCGACTGGCACCCAGGACGGACGCTGCGGTGTTGGGGCATGGCGTATGACAGTCCGGATCGAGCGATTAGGGAAGTGCGCAGGCTGCGTCACAACCGAGCTGTTCCCGGCCCAACCCCTGAACCGGACCTTGCGTGGGCAGCCGTGGCCGCGAAGCTCGCAGTTGATGGGCGACGTGAGGCCATGGTTCGGCCGGACGCACCGCCCGCGCGGGTGCTCGTCGTCGAGATCGGATTGGGCGACGGCTCCGAGGCCGTGCTGTTCGACGGCGACCCGCACGATGCCCGAGCCTTCTACGACCGGGTAGCCAAGAACCGCATCAACGAAATCGCAGACGGAATTGGTTTCCGTCCTGGTCGTGACTGCGGCAGCTGCTATTTTCTCGCGGGCTGCCCGGCGCTGCCGAACATTCGGGGCGTCCTCGGCTTGCCCGGCCAGGCGGCGATGACCCGTTCCGTCGCCGCGTCGGACCTCGACCGCTACGCACGGTGTCCTGCGGCGTACTACCTGGGAAGCGTTGCGCATTTGCCCCGTGAGTTTGCGAACACCGAGGCGCAACGTCGCGGCAACGCCGTACACCGCTGGCTCAAAGCTGCCCACGGCCGCGCGACCGCGACGACGTGCACCGAGGATGACCTCCCCGACGAGGGCCCACTGCCCGACTGGGTGGCGTCTCTTCTGACCCCAGACGAGTACCTCCTCGCGCGGCCATACCTACTCCAACATGTGCGTCACTGCGTGGTCGGCTTCGACGGTCTCGAAAACATCCAGGTGGAACCACCTATCTACGTGTATGACCCGGATGCCGACGTTGTCGTCGCCGTCGAGCCGGACCTCGCGTTTGTTACCGGCAACGGCCCGGTGTGGCGGGAAACGAAAAGCACGATCCGGAGCCTTCCTTCCGATCCCTTGCACGCGCTTAGGACCTTCACTGCCGTAGCACTCGATGTCGTCGTCCTAGGCGACCTCACGAAGGCGCAGGCAGGCGAGGCGGTTGGCGTTGTCGAAGTAGAAGTACTCGGCCGCGCAGATAGCGCCGTGTACTCGCTCTACCTCGATGACGAGCAGATCGTCGCCGAGGCGCGTCAGATCGTTGCCGGAGCTGCACTGCAATGGAGCCAAGACCTCGACTTCGTCGCGACGCCGTCCACGGACTGTGCGCGCTGTGCGGTCGGTCGTTGGTGCCCGGCCCGAGACGAAGGGTCAACGACAAAGGTCAGCTTGTCCCGAGACCTCGAAGCGGACGTCTATGACACCGGAGACGACGTACCGTTTTAGTCTCCCGTCGGCTGCCACCCGTTGGAGTCATTGGTCCGCGATTGGTCCTTGCAGCCGCTTCCCAGAGAGTCGCCGCGGACCGTCGTCGTATTCGGCGTGAGATGGGGGAGCGAGCGCCAAACCGGGCGGTATAAGTACCTATATAGGCGACATGTTCGGTATCCGAGGGGGGCACCAACCTTACCTACATGGGCGCTGAGCGCCGAGTTGTCCCTCTCGTGACTTAGAGCGCGCAGTGGATTGGCGCCGAATCGAACTGGTTTGCGTCCCGTCGGGCCGCCGTCTTGGTGGTAAGTCAACACCCATGCAAGCGGATCCCCGTTCCGTGCGTAGCCGGCGAACTCGCAAGCCGCCCGCGGGTCAAGCCCGGCGGGACGCGACGAATGCCGAGAATGGCCTCTGCGGTCGCGGTCAAGATTGTGGCCGCGACCGATCTTGCTCACGCGAAGCCTAAGTCCGGCAAGGGGAACCAAGCCGGCCGAGCGACTTGCAGGTGCGCAGTTGTCTAAGGGGCTACTTGCCCTGACGCATCTGCGTCCGGTGTGGTGTCGTTCTCAGAACCGTACCCCGCATCGCGCCAGCTTTGATCAAGTTCGAGCTGCCGCCTGGCGGCGTCTTCGGTTAGGGCCACGATGTCGGCTGCCGAGAAGCCACCCGCCTTTCGGATCTCGCCGTTCTCGCCGAACTCAACGAGCTTTTCCGAGTTGCGGCTAAAGAATGCCTTGACTACTGAGGCAAGAGCCGACGCCAACGGCGTGCCCGCGCCGAAGATCGCGACCGCCAGAATCACAAGGTCGGATCCTGCAGAGAACTCAAGCACCTCGCCGACACTCAAGCCTTCACCTTCTGCGAGCGCTCGAAACTCGGGGGCATAGCTGGGCGAGAGTCGGACGTACAGCGAGCGATCCAACGCGTGGCCAGGGGAGATGCGCAGCCGGATGTCCGAGGTCATGACAGAGCCCCCTTTCGATCACCTAATCGCCAGAATGGGACAGACCTACATCACAACGCAAACCAGTGCGACCTGCCGGTGGCAAGCAGTTCGGGCAAGACCGGACTAGAGCACGGCGTCCATCGCTTCGGCTAGCTGAGCGGCATAACGAACGCAATCGAATAGGTGCACCTTGTCCATCTGCCGAAAATCGAGCTGAACGATGTCCCAGTCGCCTTCATGTGCGATTTGATTGCGCCGGTCGTAGAACAGATCCAGTTGAAGGCGCAGGCGATCTGGGCGGGTACCCAAAGCGAAGGCACACTCGCGCCATACGGCTGCAGGGTCCAGCCCAGCCTCGCCGCCCAAGCCCGCCGTGCCGGTCGACAGGGAGCCTGGCGAGCGGCGAGGCTGCGTCCGCAGTACAGCTAGCCAGCGGCGGCTCACATGGCTTACGGGTTGCGGGGGAACTTGCTCGAACTCAGCCGCCGGCCGCGGCCCCCAGGATCAGCCCGCACGCGCTGCAAACGCATACAGCGGTAGTTCCGGCGGGTGAGCGGTACCAGTTCGGCCACGCCGTCTGCTCGATGACTGCGGCCTCGCAGTAGGGGCATCGCGTTCGTCGCAGCGCCGGAGGCTGCGGTCTATGAATGTGTGGCGCGGCGGGCGCGAGCGGGGGTGGGCTTGCCGGGGACGTGGGTGGCGACGGTAAGGACGTGATGTCGTACACGTGCGGGTCGATCCTGCGTGGGCGGGTCGTGGACAGGGGTTGGTGTGCCGCGCGTGCGTGAGCTCGGCGGGCTTGTTCTTCGCTGGCTTCACCTGCCTGCTCAGCGGCGATCCAGGCGTCGGTCGGTGTGTGAAATCCCGACGCATCAAGACTGCACTCCTCGAGCGCGTCGAACCGGACCTGAACCCGAACGTCGCCCGCGCCCGGAACCCGCGTGCACGTCATCGTTGGCGGCCTGCCCGGCCACGCTTCGTCGTCACGAGCCTGTAATTGCTGCTGTTCGACGACGACCGCGGTAGCGACCTGCCGGCGATCCGGGTTCAGCCAGCGAACAGGTAACCCGAGGTCGGCGACGGAACGGTGTTGCGCTCGCAGCCGAAACACCGGCGACACCGATTGCGCATCCGCGGTAGTCGGCCACGCCGCTGGAGGGTTGAGGTGAGCGAACAGCCAAACCGGCGCAATGGCGTCGGCGCCGTATCGGGCGCAGCGGCGGGTGAGCTCGGGTGGGTCGATGACGGACTGTTGGGCTTCGAAGGCAGCGTTGAAGCTAGCGCTGATCGCCCATACGCCGGGTTGTTACCTGCCGGGGTGTACCGCTCGTCGACGAAGACCTGCGCCGCCACGTAGCTAGTGCGGACGAACCGCGCGAGGGCAGCCTTCGCGTTGACATGCCACACCGATTCCGGGGCGTGCGCCGGTACGGGCGCCATCCGGTGCGCCCAGTGATGACGGTTGTACGAACCAGCCTTCACCCACAGCCACCCGTCACAGTCGGCGAGCATGCACCGATACGCACCCGCCTTAGTCGCCGCGCGAAACCGCGCGCCATCGCCGTCTGCCATGTGCTCGTCGTCGGGCTCGGCGCCGTCGACTGGGTGGTAGCGCGCCCAGGTGCTCATCGAACCTGCAAGGTCACGGAAGAACTCCGCGCCTTCGTCCACCTCGTGTCTGCGCATGCCGCCCAGGATCGGCGGCGGGTGTGACAGTTTTCAAACGGCGCCTCGACGTGGGCGTCGGGTAGGCAGCGTCGTGAGCTACCGGATTTTGCCGAAGTTCGACAGTAGGTCACGGCGCACTCGCTCGATGAGCTTGTGGACCTCGGATCCCTTACAGCTCAGGCCGCGCGCTTCCTTGAAGCCGCCGTCGTCAGTGGGCTAAACGGTCCGGCTGAGGGATCGAACACGAAGGCGATCCACCACTGGCGGCGCGTGCCCTGTCGAGGCAGGTGTCTCCCGTAGCCGCGTCGTTCATGGCTGGACAAAGAGCGGGGCTCGCAGCCACTTCCAGGAAATCCAAGGGTGCTCGCACGCGATACAGGCCTGCCGATCCCTAATTGGTGGAACGCGCGAGGACACCCCGCCGGACTTGCCGGGCGTCTCATTCTTCGACTGCACGCCGTGGCCTTCTAGATCACGATTCGGTAACAGTACCGCTGCGTGGCCGCCACCGGCCGAAAAGGTCAGCTTTTAGGGAAGCCCTGCTGAGGACTGTGGGTCCCGGAACGCGGTGTGACCGCGTGATGGGAGGCAGTCATGACCGATCAAGCCGGATCGCCGGGCCGGGTACGCAGCGGCCTTGGATCCGTGGAGGGCTTTCGCGCAGCGATGGCGCTCGTGGACGCGCAGGGTTGGGACGGCAAGGCCGGCCGGGACGTGTTGCAGTACGCCCGCTCGGAGCTGGTCCTCCCAGCGGTCGGGGCCCGGCAGCTGTTTGGGCAGGCGCGGGATGACGCGATCGCGGCGGGTTGGGCGGCCGCCTGGCAGGCCTGCACCACTGGACCGGTACGCAGCGCCGCTTCACCATGGGGCGCGATGCGCGTCGCAATAGAACGTGCGATAGGCGCCTGCTATGTCGCCGACCAGCACGGCGCGTCCGTCCGGACTGGTTGGCGTCGAGTTGCTGACGGCGCGCAGGCGCCGGTCTTCGCGCCCGTCGAGGCGGCGAAGTTGGAACGTGCGGCGAAGGCGAGCACGGAACTTGCGCTTGTCCCACCGGTGAGTGAGTGTTTGGGGGAGCGGCTCGGGTGGATTCACTACGCCCTGGTCACCGCGGGCTGGATTCCTGGGGTCGCCGAAGACGCGCTGATGTGGGTCGCCGCGAACTACTCGGGGTCGGCCAGCGGCCGGCGGGGCGACCGATGCAAAGGTCCGGCGGCGCAGGCCGGCGTCGGCGATAACGCCGTCGAAGACGCTGCCCCGGTGGCAGGTGGCCCCGAACACCGCCCGTCTGAGCAGCACACTCGGTGTGCAGCACCGGTCACCCGTCAGGCAAGCGGTCAGCCCGCCCGCCTTCGGCCCGCTGTCGGGCCGTCTGGCTCGCCTCGCCGCCCCGAGAGTGGGATCCGTGGTTGGCGGCACGAGGCGCCGTC
>Ga0066790_10000772_pt1 | contig 12817 bp, 9 predicted proteins | sample OrgsoiDNA2013050_FD_70963 | JGI IMG/M metagenome (GOLD analysis project Ga0066790, IMG submission 70963) | Permafrost soil microbial communities from the Arctic, to analyse light accelerated degradation of dissolved organic matter (DOM) -... | ecosystem: Environmental > Terrestrial > Soil >...
CAGGAACTCGCCGAGACCCTGGCCGAAACCAACCGCCGCCTGGAGCAGGCGCAGGCCGAAGCGCGCCGCTCGGAGCGATTGGCCGCACTCGGCCAGATGACGGCTGGCCTTGCACACGAGATTCGCAACCCTCTAGGCGTAATCAAAGGCTCGGCGGAGATGCTGACGCAGAAGCTGGGAGAATCGAATCCTCTGGCAACCGAACTCGCGGGATATATTTCGAGCGAAACGAATCGCTTGAGCGCGCTGGTCACCCGCTTCCTCGACTTCGCGCGACCGCTGCACGCCGACCTTACTACTCAGGACATCACCGCGGTGCTCGACCGCGCGCTCGAGGACGTTGCGCGACCGTGGAAGGATTCGGTGGTGCGAGTCGAGAAGGACTACGAGCCCAATCTGCCGCAGGTGCCGCTGGACGAGAGCCTGTGTGAGCAGGCCGTCGTCAACATTGTGCAGAACGCCTACGACGCGATGGGCGCTGGGGGCGGCGTGCTGCGAGTGAAAGTGCGGCATGTGCGCGCCGACCAGCGCAGTAGCATGGATGGTGTTGAAGTTCGAATTGCAGATACCGGGCCGGGAATTCCCGCCGAGCTGCGTGAGCAGATTTTTAATCCATTTGTGACCACCAAGAAAACCGGCGTGGGCTTGGGCCTGTCCATCGTTTCCAGGATTGTCGATGGACACCACGGCACCATTCGGATTGAAAACGGGGCAGATGGGCAGGGCACGAACGCGTCAGGAACTTCGTTTGTGATGTTCTTTCCTGGCGCCAGCGAAGGCCGTGCGACGAGCGAGCCTGCGCATCTTGTAATCTCATGACATCCCGCGAACTGAGGGCAATGTGCCGGCAATTCTGATCGTTGAAGACGAGGCCAAGATGCGCCGCCTGCTCGAGTTGAATCTCGGCGAGGACGGCTTCACCACTTTCTCCGCCGGCGACGCTGAGACCGGGCTGAAGATGCTGCATGAAAATCCCATCGATCTGGTGCTGACCGACCTGAAGCTCCCGGGCATGAACGGCCTGGAATTTCTACAGACCATCAAACGCCAGAATGGCGCACTGCCCGTCGTGGTGATGACCGCGTTCGGCAGCGTCGAGACCGCAGTGGATGCCATGAAGGCCGGGGCCAGCGACTACGTGCTGAAACCGTTTTCGCTGACCGAAATGCGGATGGTGATCCACAAAGAATTGGATGTCCGCAATTTGCGCGAAGAGAACCGGTCTTTACGAGAGGCATTAGGCAAGCGCTATGCGCATCCGAATGTTGTGGCCCGCAGCCCGAAGATGCAGGAAGTACTGGCCATGGTCGAGCGTGTTGCGCCGACGAACGCGACCGTGCTGCTCGGCGGTGAGAGCGGAGTGGGCAAGGATTTGATCGCGCGCGCGATTCACGAAAAGTCGCGGCGGGCATCGGGGCCGTTTCTCAAGATCAACAGCACCGCGATCCCGGAGAATCTTCTGGAAAGTGAGTTGTTTGGCTACGAGAAGGGAGCGTTCACCGGCGCGGCCGCCAGCAAGCCGGGCAAGTTCGAACTGGCAGACAAGGGAACGATCTTTCTCGACGAGATCGGCGACGTGCCTCCGGCCACGCAAGTGAAGTTGCTGCGCGTGCTACAGGAGCGGGAGTTCGAACGACTGGGCGGAACCCGCACGGTAAAGGTCGACGTACGCTTGGTCGCGGCGACAAATCGCGATCTTCGCGCCGCGCTGGAGGAGGGCACTTTCCGCGAAGATCTTTACTATCGGCTGAACGTTGTGCCCATCGACATAGCTCCGCTGCGCGAACGGAAAGAAGATGTCCCAGACCTGGTGAATCTATTCGTCGCGCGCTTCACGGGAGAATCCGGCAAGCCGGTCGAAGGCATCAGCCCTCAGGCGATGCAGATTCTAGTGAATTATCACTGGCCGGGAAATGTCCGCGAATTGCAGAACATTGTGGAGCGCGCCTGCGCGCTGGCGAAGGGAAGTATCCTGGAACCGGGAGACATTCACCTGGATACGCGTCCCGCAAAGTCAGGCAACGGCACTCCAGGATTTCTTCCCGATGGCATGACCCTCGAGCAATGGGAAGACGAAATGGTGCAGGAGGCTCTTCGCCGCGCCAATGGCAATAAGAGCCAGGCGGCACGCTTGCTCGGAATTTCGCGGAACGCTCTGCGCTATCGCTTGTCGAAGATTGGCATCGCGGATGAGGGCGAGAAAGACGCTTGAGCCGAAGTCTGCCCCAAAGATGTACGCGCGTCGTGCTAACATGTGTTCATGGCGAACACACGCAGTGCAACCCTCAGCATCCGTTTGAAGCCGGAAATCAAGAGACGGCTCGCGAGACTGGCCAAGGTCTCCGGGCATAGTTCGAACTTCCTCATCTCCGATGCCGTCGAGTCTTACGTTGCCGACCAGGAGAGAATAGCGGCCGAGATACGCGACGCCGACCGGGATGTGAAGTCCGGGCACTACATTCCCCACCAAGACATGAAAGCCTGGCTCCTCTCCTGGGGTACCGATCGGGAATTGCCTCCACCAAGATGCGCCTGCGGCAAGCCTCACGACGACGATGAGGCGTTGTGCCGGTAGAAATTGTCTGGTCCCGCCGGGCACGTTCCCGACTGCAAGAGATTCGCGCCTTCGTTGCCCAAGACAAACCCGATGCGGCGGCGAGACTGGCCACTCGGATTGTTACGGTGGTGGAAGCGCTGGGAAGCCATCCCCATCTGGGGCGTGTGGGGGCGGAACCCGGAATCCGCGAGTTGGTCATCGGTGGCACGTCTTACATCGTTGTGTACTCGGTAAAAAGATCTCAGGTTACGATCAGCACCATCTGGCACGGAGCGCAGTCAAGGAAAAAGTCGCGCCGCGGCGGGAGGAAGTCCGAGGGATCGGAATAGCTTGGCCATCTCGAACCGAGAAGTCATGGTCCCGATTCAAGAATCGGGACCTTCGTATTTTGGGCGAGGCCGTGATCGGATACTTAAGTATGCGCTTGACAATCGTCGGCATCGGGCTAATACTTAAGCGTGCACTAAAGTAATGGACGAAGCGTTTCGCACCACCGGAGGAAGTCATGCAAAAACTAACCGTCTTCAATCACGTTTCGCTGGATGGTTATTTCGTCGACGCTGGAGGCGGCTTGAGTTGGGCCCATGCCGGCATGCTGGACCCGGAGTGGAATGCCTTCGTCGCCGAAAACGCAAAGGGCGATGGGACGCTCGTGTTCGGCCGTGTCACCTACGATCTTATGGTCAGCTATTGGCCGACTCCGATGGCGAAGCAGAATGATGCGCATATCGCCGACCGCATGAACAGTCTGCCGAAGATCGTGTTCTCCAGGACGATGGACAAAGCGTCGTGGAACAATACGAAACTGGTGAAGGGCGATCTGGCAGCCGAAGTGCGAATGCTCAAGCAGGAATCCGGTGTCGGTATGGTGATTCTCGGCAGCGGCAGCATCGTTTCGCAATTGGCCCAGGCGGGACTGATTGATTCCTACCAGTTCGTCGTGAACCCGATCATTCTGGGCAAGGGCAGGACGACGTTCGACGGTGTCAAGGACAAGCTGAATCTGAAGCTGACGAAGACGCGGGCCTTCGGTAACGGTAATGTGTTCGTGTCCTACGAACCCGCGGCGTAAGCAACGCGTCGGTGACCAACTCAGCAGCGTTGCCCAGACTGATACGAGAGATGAGGAATGCATGAAAGAACGATCCGTAACTCACGCAACTTTTACCATCGAACGCCGCTATCCGAGACCTCCGCAGCGGGTCTTCGCCGCATTCTCCGATCCGGCCCAAAAACGCCGCTGGTTTGCCGAGGGCGAGGAATTCCAGGTCGAACAATTCGAAATGAATTTTCGCGTTGGCGGCGTCGAGCGCTCGAGTTTTCGCGTGCAGGGAATGGACTGCGTCAACGACACGGTATACCTCGACATCGTGCCCGACCGCCGCATCGTGCTTGCCTATACGATGACGCTCGGCGGCAAACGCATTTCTTCGTCGCAGGCCACGTTTGAACTATTGCCGGCGGAGAAGGGAACCGACGTCATCTTCACCGAGCAAGGAGCGTTCTTCGAAGGAGCCGACGGTCCGCAGATGCGGCAGGAAGGCTGGACCAAGCTGCTCGAAAGTCTGGCGCGGGAAGTGGGGAACTAAGTTCGATTCGAACGGGAAGGGCAGGAACATGCTGAGTCAAAGAGTTCACGTCGACCGCGTTTTTCATGCTCTGGGCGATCCCACGCGCCGGGCGATTGTGGAGCAATTGAGCGCCGGCCCAGTCTCGGTCTCGAAGCTGGCCGAGCCGCTCGCCGTTACTCTGGCCGCAGTCGTGCAGCATTTGCAGGTACTGGAAAAGAGCGGATTGGTGCGCACGGAGAAGACGGGGCGGGTCCGCACTTGCCGCATCGAGGCCAAGGGTTTCACCGTAGCCGAGCGCTGGATCGCCGATCGGCGATCGCTCTGGGAGAAACGCTTCGACCGGCTGGGGACGTTGCTGGATCAAGCAGAATAGGTTTGTGTGGAGCGGGCACTCTTGCCCGCTAGCACTAACCATGAGCAAGCGGGCTTGCAGGTTCGCAAACGAACGGTGTTAGAGAGCACGGAGCCGCGGCTTTGAATTCCACTGTTGGAAGTCCCGGGCAAGAGTGCCCGCTCCACACAAGCCCGTACACATTGACCAGTGGTTGAAAACCACCACTTTTGGTTGAAGGCGGCCAATTTTGGCTGAAAGCGCTCTTGTGGCTGTGGAATTCTGTGATTAATCCTCTGAAAATAAACCACTTACATATCTCGCCGATCGATCTGTTTGGCACGGCAAGTGCCTTTCACTTGTGTAGAAAGATTCCTCGGCATGCGGTTTATTCAGTCGAGGGCACTCGTGAGAGGGTGGGTTATGAAAAGCAGATTTATAGCAAGTTTGGCAGTCTTAAGTTTAGCGATGTCGGTGGGCGCACTGGCGCAGACGACCGAGGAGGGTCCGGGGCCGTCCGATCAGCCCAGTGCTCCGATGGAGATGGGGCAAGCGGGCCCTTCGGCGCAGCCAGATGCGCAGCCGGCCGACGCGCAGCCTACTGAGGCGCAGCCCGGCGGACCCGAGGGTGAAGCTCCTGCGAAGACTGACCAAGGCGTGGCGCGCGTTAGCTTGATGCATGGCGACGTTTCCACGCAGCGCGGAGATTCCGGCGACTGGTCGGCGGCTGTGCTGAACCAGCCAGTCATGACCGGCGACAAAGTTTCGACCGGCGACGGCGCCCGCACCGAACTGCAGCTCGACTTTGCCAACATTCTCCGCCTCGGCTCGAACTCTAAGGCGAATTTCGCCAACCTGACGCAGAAAGACATTCAGATTCAGTTGAGCCAGGGCATTGCGGACTTCGTCGTTACAAAAGACAGCGAGGCCGAGCCTGAAATCGATACTCCGAACGTTTCGGTGCATCCGGCGCATCATGACGGAGTCTTTCGCATTGAACTGCGTCCGGATGGCGACACCGTCGTGATCGTGCGCTCTGGACAGGCGCAGATTTCCACGCCGCAGGGCAGCACGGAAGTGAATGCCGGCGAAATGGCGACGATTCGCGGCGACAGTAATTCCGCGCAGTACAAAATTTCACAAGCTCCGGATCGCGACGAATGGGACACCTGGAATAGCGATCGCGACCACATGATCCGCAATGCCGGGTCGTGGAAGCACACCAACCGCTACTACACCGGCGCCGAGGATCTCGACGCGCACGGGAGCTGGCGAAACGTGCCGGACTACGGCGATGTGTGGGTTCCGAGCGAGCCTGCGGATTGGGCTCCCTATCGCGACGGCAACTGGACTTATGAGCCCTCCTACGGCTGGACCTGGGTTGGCAACGAGCCTTGGGGATGGGCGCCTTACCACTACGGCCGCTGGATGTATTACGGCAATTCGTGGGCCTGGTGGCCCGGGCCGTTGTACGGCGGCGGGTTCTACCGTCCGTTCTGGTCGCCGGCATATGTATCGTTCTATGGCTGGGGCGGCGGTTTTGGTTTTGGATTTGGCTACGGCGGTTGGGGAGGCTTCGGCTGGCTTCCAATCGGGCCTTGCGATTATTTCCATCCGTGGTGGGGCGGATATCGCGGGCGCTTCGGCACGGTGGGATTCCGTGGCGGGTTTAACCGCTTCGGTGGGTTCGCTCCGCTGCATGGTGGGACACGTTTTTCGAATGTGAACAACATCCGCAACGAGCATATCTTCCGCGGCATGTCGACGGTTAACGCGGGGCACTTCGGCACCGGCGGCAGGATGCACGCAATGCCGGTCACTCGCCAGCAACTGGGCGGCGCGCGCATGATGGCAGGGAATCTTCCCGTGGTTCCATCGCGGGCGAGCCTTTCGGCGAGTGGACGTCCGGCGGCGCCGTCTACGATTCGCGGTGGCGGTTCGGAGCATTTCTTTGGCCAGGTGCATAACAATATCGCACGGCCGGTTTCGTTCCAACAGCAGACTGCGAGCCTGCGGCAGACCATGCAGAACAACCATGTCGGCGCGATTCCGGCTGGCGGACGCACGGTTGGAGAAGCTGGAGGATCGCGTAGCACGTTCGGCGGTACGACCTCGCCGGGCACCGTAAAGCCGGGGGCGGGAACCTTCGGTGGAAGGGAAGCAGGCACGGTTGGGAACCGGACTGCCGGCAATCCGCCGGCGTCGGTGCAGGGCGGCAACCGTGGCGGCTTCCGTCCGTTTAACCCACCGAGCGCGGGCAACGGTCCGCGATCGATTGGGCCAGGTACGAGTGGTCCGGGCGTAGGCCGGTCGAACATGGGCGGGTCGAACGTGGAAACGCCTCGGTCGACCATGCGTGCGCCGGAAGCAGTGAACCGCGGGTCAGTTCCGTCGGGCAACCGTGACGGATTCCGTCCGTTCACGCCGCCTCCTTCGGCGTCGCATGGCGAGGTATCGCGCGGATCGACTGTGGGTGCGGAGCGTGGCGGCAGTGGTGGCGGTTATTGGAACCGGACTGCGCCGAGTTCGCAGATGCATGCCAACGGTCCGGTGTATGGCGGGTCGGAACGAAGCTACTCCCGTCCGCAGCTGGATATGCATCAGCCCATCGTGCGGTCGCCGTCTTACGGCGGCGGTAACGGTGGCTATCGCGGTGCGCCGAGCTATGGCGGATCGCGCGGCGCACCCAGCTACGGTGGTTCTCACAGCGCGCCAAGCTATGGTGGCGGATCGCGCGGCAGCTACGGCGGAGGTGGTGGCGGTCACGTGAGCGCGCCTAGCGGCGGCGGTGGGCACGTCTCCTCCGGCGGAGGAGGCGGCGGTGGCCATTCCTCGGGCGGCGGTGGAGGTCACTCGTCCGGAGGCGGTGGCGGACATTCCTCCGGTGGTCATCGCTAAACTACAGGGATGCGCACAACGCCCTTTGCTACACAAGTTGATGTAAATGCAGTGCAGTTAAAAAAGTGAAGGTCAGAGGCGAGAAGGGCGTGCTAACCGGGCACGCCCTTTCTCTTTTTTTTTTACGGTCGCGCATATGCGGGACTGTCAGGCTGAGGGCGATCGTAGTCCCGTCCGTATTTATTCTTATGGGCCAGTGCCACGTCTGGTTGTGCCAGAGTCAGGGAGCCGAGCGACGTATCGCCGGGAGCGACCGTGATTTCACGGCTCATCGCGCGCAGCACATCCGGTGCGACCGAGGGGTGAAAGACCTGCAAAGCGTAGCGGCCCGGCGGAACGTTCGGAATGCTCAGGTCGCCGCGCGCGTCGGAGACTCCATAGTACGGCGTGGCGAGAGCAATCACAGCCGCGCTCATTTGCGCATGAATGTTGCAGAAGATGAACGAGATCCCCGGCTTGTCAAACTGCACAAAACGCGTGGTGCCGCTCTCGTAGAGCCCCAGGTCGAAGCGCTTGCCCTCGAACAGGGAAAAAACATTGTGGAAGAAGGGATCCTGGTTGGGAAATTCCACTTTGCCGCCGACCCGAACTACTACCAGCGATGGATGGAACATCTTATCCCGCTGCGTCAATCGGGGAATTTCCGTCTGCTTCGGCGTTTCCACCGTCGTGCCCAGGGGCATGAGCCAGACGACCGCTCTCGATGCGTCCTTCACGGGATGGCCGTTTCTGGTCAGGACCACATGCGTCTTGAGGGCCGGCTGCTGGGCGGAGGCCGAGATCGAGAGTGCCGCTGCCAGCAGCAGAAATCCCCACTTCTCGCAAAACACGCGAGAAATGGGGCACCCACGGATTGGTTGATTAGTGCTCTTCAAAACAGGATCCCCACCGATAGATTCATCTGATTTGTGAAAGTGCTGCTGTTATAGATGGGGAAACTGCGCAGCCGTCGCAATTCCGCGGAAAATATCAAGTCGGATCGGGGCCGGAATACAACATTGCCCAACGCTCCGCGATTTCGCCCAAGGATGGGGCCGAAATTATTGTCGTCGGTGGCAAAGCCGCGGACGTTGCCGGGGTAGAGGTCGTCTTCGGCGATGACTCCATTCAGTTCGACCTTGGGCGTAACCTGAATCTTGAGCTGGGCCCATCCGCCGGCGGTATCGACCGGTCGAAGCGGAGTTGAGCCGCGAGATGGATCTCCGCCGAAAACAACCGCACGCCCTACCGCGCCCCCCAGGCCGCCGATGCCGCGGCCGCGGTAAAACTCACCCGAGAGGGTCAGCCGGGACATAATTGGAATCTGCCAATCGGCCATTCCCGCCCAAGCGTCGACGGTGCGGTCCCAGGTCCAGTTCTGGCGGCCATAGTAGCCGGCGACTCCGAGGCTGAGGGGATGCTCTCTAACGGTGCGCGACCAAGCCGTGCGCAGCGCATACGCGGGCGAACCCGAGCGTTCTCCGGCCTGTGCCATGCGGAAGAACGTGTCGCTCTGATATTCCCAGTCGAGGTTGTCGAGGACTCCCGCCTGCACAGTGAAGGTTTGCTGGTCGGAAATAGTAAAGCGATGTTCGAGACGGAGCTGAGGCGTCCAGCCCCACAGGTTGCCTCCGAAGGCAAATGCCGGAGTCGCCAGTGACGCGAAGGACGTTGGCGACAGTGGTGAGATGAACAATGAATCCTGTCCGGCGACCACCGAAGTATTTTGCCAATCAAATCTGAGGCTGGCCGTCTGCAGGCGGACGATTCCGAAATTGACTGCGTTGCCGGTATTGGGGAATCCGCCCGAGAAGTCGAGTTGAACATCCGCCGACGTCCTTGCTCCGGCGAGCGTGGGGCCGAAGATCTCGAAGCCGATCTCCGACTGGCGCAGTGTGGCGCCGAGACTAGCTTTGGGCGTGAATTGGGGAAGGTCTTCCGCATAGTCCGGAAAATCAAGATTGTCCGAGCCGCCGACGTTGCGGAAGGCGTTCATCAAAACGATGCCGTGAATCCGCGCGCGATACTTGGAAGCGGTCTCAACCTTGGTCTGATATTGTTCGTCGATTTTTGAGCCGATGAGCGACGTAGCTTCTTCGAGCTTCTGAAGGCGGTCTTCGACGGGAGCAGCGGTTGGAGACGCCGACGCGTTTACCGACCCTGAAGTCGAAGCATTTTCTGGCTGGGCGGATGCGGCGACTGCCGTTTCACTCTTGTTCTCTCCCGCTGGCCGTTCCAGCAGGGCACGCGTCGTCTGCAGATCCTGCCGCAGCTTTTGCATTTCGGCGCGAGACTGGGCATTTTCGGCGCGCATTTCGTCCACCATGCCGCGCAGTTCGCGCACCTGATCCTGCAATTCGCGCACGGGATCGGTGCTGGCGGAGGGCGCGGAAACGTTGGCCGCAGGCGAATCCTGCGGCCAAGCGAGGGTCTGGAGTGAGACGAAAGTGGCGGCCGCCATAGCGACCACACCAAGCGCAGGGAACCTAGGGCTCTTCACACCGTCCTCCTAAAAAACGTCCAGGGATCAGGCGCGGAGTGGAGAGGTGCATCGCGCCTGCTGGCCCGGATGCGAACATTGGATGCAAAACATGAATTCCAGCTGACGTCATCCCGCTGTGCGGGTACGAGAGAAGGCAGGTTCTGCGCCGAGTTCTCCGACGCTTCGAAACGCATCCTGCTGACGCCCGGGCAGGATAATCTTGAAAACGGTTCTACCCTGAGCGGTTCGTTCTACAAAAATTTCACCACTATGATCTTGCACGATCTTCTGCACGACCGCTAGTCCCAAGCCAGTGCCATTTTCTTTGCCGTAGCTGACGAAGGGATGAAACAGGCGGTCGGCGATGGAGTCCGCAATACCCGGACCATTGTCGGCGACTGAAATGGTAATCGCATCGGCGACTTCCGCCGCCGTCACCTCAACGTGGCCTTCCGCGCCGGGAGCGGCTTCGCAGGCGTTCAGCAGCAGGTTGTAAAGGGCGCGCTCCAGCTTGCGGGCATCGAACCATCCGGAAACTTGCGTGCCGCACAGCACGTCGATCGAGCGGTTGTGGTGCCGGGGATGCAATCGCACCGCCTGAACCGAGCGCAGAATCGTTTCCGAAACGTTGGCGAAGGCGGGATTCAACGACTCGCGGGTGCGTGCGAATTCGAGCAGCGAGTCGATCAGGTCCGTCATCAGGTTCACGCCGGTACGGACTTCCTGATAAAGCTCCTCGCGCTGAGCAGAAGTGAGATGACTGTCGCACAGAAATTCCGAGTTGGCGACGATTGCAGCCAGGGAATGGCGAAGGTCGTGCGAAATCGAACTGGCCATGCGTCCGATGGTGGCGAGTTGCTCCGATTCCAGCAGGTCGCGCTGGCTCTTGAGCAGGCTGGCACGCATGCGGTCGAAGGCACGGGTAACTTCCGCTACTTCGTCGTGCCCGCGGGGGTCGAGGGGATGATGGAAGTCTCCGCCTTCGAGAGCGCGGACGCCGGCGACCAGGCTTTCCAGAGGGCGGGTGAACGTGTGGGAGATGAAGAAGACCAGTGCGCTGCCCACCAGGATGGCGGCCAAGCCCAGCAGGACTAGATAGCGATTCAGCTGATCGAGAAATTTCGTCGCCTGATCATAGGAGCCAAGCACCGTCAGGCGAACCGGCGTCGTGCGCGAGCCGGACAATTCGAGCGACGTAGCCAGGAACCGTTCCTTGCCGATTTCAACATCACGAGGCTCGTCCTGGGCGGAACCGGCAATCAAACCTTGCAGGTTGCCGGTCTGCACCTGAGGCGGCATCAAGGTCGTGCCGACCACTTCTCTTCCACAAGAAAATGCCACCTGGCTTCCGGCCACTTTGCTGACTTCTTCGGCCAGGCGGTCGTTAATCTCGTAGCCGATCACCAGGAAGCCCAGGAGCGTGCCGTCCGTCCGTGAGCCACGATAGATGGGCTGGACAAAAGTCTGGTAGAGGTGATGCTCGCCCAGCCACCAGTGGCTGGACTCGCCTCGATCTTCGTCTAGCGACTGCTGGAAATATTTTTCCGCGGCATCGCGGGTGAAGCCGGGAGTCTTGGTGTGCAGTGCCACGACCTTTCCGGCGCGGTCGACGAGCACGAACAGATCGCTGCCCGCGATCTGCGAAACGTCCATTGACGCGTCCTGAATGGTGACTGGGTCAGGACTGGTCATGATGGCGCGAGTGATGGGAAGATCGGCCAGCAGCGCGACGTCGCCGGTCAGCATGGTTTCGCGCTCGTGGCGAAAATCCTGGAAGGCTGCGACCGAATTGCGAAGGTTCACGGCGATACTTTGCCGGATGTTCGTCTCCACGCTTTTCCGTACCAGCAAGAGGCTGGTCGTCGTCAGTCCGGCAGTGATGACCAGCATGGACAGCAGGAAGCGCGTGCGCAGGCGGCCGCGGGGCACAAATCCGCCCGAAGACTCAGTCGGATTCGATTGGGGCACGGATTCCGGAGAAAGATTCACGGCTTAGCGGACGAATTTGTACCCCATGCCGTGGACCGTGCGAAAGTGTACGGGGCTGGATGGGTCCCTTTCTAGCTTCTGCCGCAGCTTGAGAATGTGATTGTCCACGGTGCGGGTCGAAGGATAATTCTGGTAGCCCCACACTTCGTTCAGCAGTTCGTCGCGGCTGATCACGCGGTCGGCGTTCTGCACCAGGAACTGGAACGTCTTGAATTCCTGCGCGGTCAAAACCACCGGAATGCCGTCGCGCTTGATTTCCATTTTCTTGAAGTCGGCGGTGATGCCGTCAAAACTTACAATCTGCACTTCCGGCGTGCGCGCGGTGTGACGCAGGGCGGCCCGAACCCGGGCCAGTAATTCGCGCGGGCTGAATGGCTTGGTGACATAATCGTCGGCTCCCAATTCCAGGAGCAGTACTTTGTCGGAGACGTCGCTGGCGGCGCTGAGCACGACAATCGGCACGGTCGGCGCGACAGCTTTGATCTCTTTGCAAACGTCCCGGCCTGACACTTTGGGCAGGCGCAGGTCCAGAACAACGGCGGCGGGCGCCGATGCCTGGAAGCTGTCGAGCGCGGACCGCCCGTCGGATTGCGTTTCGACGGCATAACCCTCGGTCTCGAAAAGGCGGCGGAGCGCTTTTTGGACTGCAGGATCGTCTTCGACGACGAGGATGCGTCCGGCAGGCTTAACAACTGTGGCTGGATTCATTGCTCGCGCGGCACTCAGTGGAGTAGCAAGGTGACCCATAAAGTGTATTTTCCTGCGAATCGGGGGAGAACTTCCGGTCCCAGAGATGCCCCATTCCGGAAGCGATTCGACTACTGAAGCTTACAACCGTTTGAGTGTAATTCTGGGCCAATACGGATGTTTTGACAACTTTTTTACAATTACAAATTGGCGTCAAAAGTGGGTACGGCAGGGCGCTTGCTCAATGAATAAGACGTTCGCCTATCTAAAGTAACCCGCCAATTTCCCTGGGTAGCCGCAACCACCGCCATGCAGGCGCCTGT
>Ga0066790_10000773_pt1 | contig 12816 bp, 13 predicted proteins | sample OrgsoiDNA2013050_FD_70963 | JGI IMG/M metagenome (GOLD analysis project Ga0066790, IMG submission 70963) | Permafrost soil microbial communities from the Arctic, to analyse light accelerated degradation of dissolved organic matter (DOM) -... | ecosystem: Environmental > Terrestrial > Soil >...
ACCCATCTACGCAGGGAGATTCGGGTTGAGGGCCTTGTGGACTGATTGGTCCGTGGGGGTTCGAGTCCTCTCGGGCGCACTGGGAAAGCCCTACGTCCGGCCTCCCCCGCGACGGCCCGCCGGACGCTGACTTCCGCCTCCGCTTGGCATCGGAGGATGGTGATCATCTGCCCTCCGACCTATTCGTGCTCGTGCTTGCCCCGCACCCCGAGCGAGCAGCACGTGATCAGGTGATCACTCGATCACCGAGGCCTTGAGCTCCTCGAGCTCCTGCTCGTACTCGTGCCCTAGCTGCTCGAGCAGGCGCAGGGTGGCCAGCGCCTCCTGCTCGTCGACCTGGGAGATTGCGAAGCCGACGTGGATCAGCACCCAGTCGCCGACACCGACGCCGTCAGGACCGCCAGACACCAGGGCCACGTTGACGATGCGACGGACGCCGGACACCTCCACCCGCGCCAGGAACCGCTCGGGATCGCAGAACTCGACGACCTGACCGGGGATCGCTAGGCACATGCTGCTGTCCCCGCGGCCGTCCAGGCGGACGCCGTCGCGATCTGCGTGAGTGCCGCATCCCAGGAGGCCAGCTCAAACGCGATCGCGTCCACGAGTGGATCGAGCGCGGCGGCCACCGGCGCGCTCAGCTCCGTCCCGATCGCCGTCGAGCCAGGCTGGGCTCCGTGCAGCACAAGCTCATCGGGCCACGAGCCGCTCAGCTGCGCCGCTCCGAGCAAGTCCGCGAGCCCGACGTCGTGCGGGGTCATCCGGACCGCGAAGGCGCTGGCCCAATCCTTGCCCTCCAGGCGCACCAGCTGCCCGACGGGCGCGCCGGTGTCGATCGCGTCGACCAGGATCGCGCGTCGCGCATCGGCCAGATGCGGCAGCAGCATCAGGCCGGCGGTGCCGCCCTCGACCAGCTCCACGCCGTCCGCGAACGCGAAGCGCTCGCGCAGCCGCCGCACAGCGTGTACCCCGAGACCGTCGTCGGACAGCGCCACGTTCCCCACGCCGATCACGACCACGCCGGCTCGGCCGTTCATGCCTGCGCCCGACGCGGATCATCGCGGGGCATCTCACCCTCCAGCACGTCGTCCTTGTAGCCGGTGATCATGCTCGACAGCTCGCCGTTGCGCTCCTCCAGGTCGTAGAGAACCGCGGAGTAGACGTGGTGGATGGCGAACCCGATGTACATGAACATCAGGAAGAAATGAATGAGCATCATGGTCTGCACCGACATGACGCTCCACGTCCAGCCGAACAGCGTTGTCCACGGCGGCACGTGGAGGACCCACGCGAACAGCCCCAGCCCGGTGATGATCGTGACGATGAACCCGAGATACAGCAGCACATAGGCCATGCCGGCCAGCGGGTTGTGACCGTTCAGCAGCGGGGGGTCGCGCCGAAGGTAGGCGTAGAAGCGAGTCGTATCGCGCAGGTCACTGCGCTGGGCCTTGGTGAGTGGGAGCAGGGCCCGCCAGTGCACGTACTGGTTCCCAACGAAGGCCCAATAGATGCGGAAGATCACCGCGGCGATGAACACGAATCCCGCTGTCTCGTGGACGAAACGCATCTCGGCCAGCGTGAATCCGGGCTGGCCGGGCATCCCGCTGCCGCGGGTGAATGGGTCGTAGAGGTAGAAGCCGGTGATCGTCAGCACGATCAGCGCAGCCACGATCGTCCAGTGGACGATCCGCACCGGCAGCTCGAACACGTAGATCGAGCGCCGAGCCGGTCGCGCGGCAGCGGCGAGCTGGCGCCGGCTTGGCCGTGCCGTGGTCGCCATCAGCCGGTGTCCACGCTCACGGTCGTCCGCCGACCGCCGTCCTCGGCGTCGAGCACGTGCACCGCGCAGGCGAGACAGGGATCGAACGAGTGCACGGTGCGCAGCAGCTCGAGCGGCCGCGACGGGTCGGCCACGGGCGTGCCGACCAGTGCCTGCTCATACGGGCCGGGCTGCCCCTGGGCGTCGCGCGGGGACGCGTTCCAGGTGGTCGGCACGACCGCTTGGTAACGCGAGATCGTCCCGTCGGAGATCTCGACCCAGTGACCAAGCGAGCCGCGCGGGACCTCGTGGGGGCCGAACCCGCGCGCGCTCGAGGGCCAGCTCGAGGGATCCCACTTCGCCGTGTCGGCGATCCGGAGGTCGCCGGCGTTCATGTTGCGGTCGAGCTCGTCCAGCCATCCCTCGAGCTGGCTCATCACGATCTCGCTCTCGAGCGCACGGGCGGCGACCCGGCCGAGAGTCGAGTACAGCGCTGCCGGGGCCACCCCCAGCTTCTTCAGCGTCGCGTCGACGGACTGCTTGACTGCGGGGACGCCGGCGGCGTACGCAACGAGCGCGCGCGCGAGCGGGCCGACCTCCATCACCTGCCCGTCATAGCGCGGCGCCTTCAACCAGGAGTACTTGTCGCCGGTGTTCAGCCACTGATAGGGCGGCTTCGGGCCGGTGTAGTTGGCGTCGGTCTCGCCCTTGTATGGGTGCAGGGCCGCCTGGTTGCCCTGGGGGTAGGTGTACCACGAGCGCGAGACCTGTTCGGTGATCTTCGCCTGGTCCATCGGCAGGACGCGCGTGAGGTCGAGGTCGCGGATGATCCCGCGCGGGAACAGGTAGCTGGCCGTGTCGGCGACCGAGCCCTTCCCGTAGCCGCCATAGGTGAGGAAGTTGCGCGTGCCGCCACCGATCTTCGTCCACTCCGGATACGCGGAGGCGACGAGCAGCACGTCGGGGAGGTACACCTGCTCGACGAAGGTGCGCATCGTCTTCAGCAGCGAGCGCAGGAACGTGATCCGCTCCTCGTTGATCGCCTGCGGGCTGTTGGGGTCAAGCGGCGTCGCCATCCCGCCGACCACGAATGTCTGCGGATGCGGGTTCTTGCCCCCCAGCACTGCGTGGATGCGGATGACGTCCCGCTGCCACTCGAGCGCGTCGAGATAGTGGGCGACGGCGATCAGGTTCTCCTCCGCCGTCAGCTGGTACGCCGGATGGCCCCAGTAGCCGCTTGCGAACAGAGACAGCTGGCCGGAATCCGCGAGCGTCTTGAGGCGGGTGAGCACGCCCTGGAAGTAGGCAGTGCTCGAGAGTGGATAGTCGGAGATCGACTGCGCCAAGCTCGACGCCTTCGCCGGGTTGGCCTTCAGCGCCGAAACAACGTCGACCCAGTCGAGCGCGTGCAGGTGGTAGAAGTGGATCACGTGGTCGTGAACGAGCTGGCTGCCGGCGATCAGGTTTCGGACCAGCTCCGCGTTCGGCGGCGGGGTCGCCCCGACCGCGTCCTCGACCGCCCGCACCGAGGCGATCGCGTGCACGGTCGTGCAGACGCCGCAGATCCGCTGCGCCCAAATCCACGCCTCGCGCGCGTCGCGGCCCTCGACGATCTTCTCGATCCCCCGGAACATCGTCCCCGACGCCCACGCCTCGCTGACTTTGCCGCCCGTCACCTCCGCTTCGATGCGCAGGTGACCCTCGATCCGGGTCACCGGGTCAATCTTGATCCTTGTCACCGCGATCCTCCCTCCTCTGGCGCTTACGGCGCAGGCTCGCCGCCTGTGGCCGGGGGCTCGCCGCCTGTGGCCGGGGGCTCGCCGCCTGTGGCCGGGGGCTCGCCGCCTGAAGCCGTGGGCGCGGAGTCTGTGACCGTGTCCGTGGGCGCGGAGCCCGGAGGCGGCTCAGGCCCGGCCGGCGCCGAGCTATCGTGCGCTCGCACCGTGCGCGAGTGGATGGCCTTGCCCACGCCGTGTGCTGCCATCGCCACGGTGGTCGCGCCGACCACCGCCAGCCCGAGCGTCTCGGCAGTGGTATCGGCGCCGAACCCCTCGACGTTCGGCAGCCGCCCGTAGAACGGGCTCATCGTTGACCAGAACTCCGGCGAGGCGCAGCCGATGCAGTTGTGTCCCGCCTCGACCGGCCAGCTCGTGCCGCCGTTCCAGCGCACGTTCGGGCAGTTGTAGGTGGCCGCGGGGCCCTTGCACCCCATCTTGTACAGGCAATAGCCCTTGCGGTGACCCTCGTCACCCCACGCTTCGACGAACAGGCCGGCGTCGTAGTACGCCCGCCGCTCGCACTGGTCGTGAATCAGGTCCCCGTAGGCGAACAGCGGACGGTTGTACTGATCCAGCGCCGGCATCTGGCCGAAGGTCAGATAGTGGACCAGCACGGCGACGGTGTTCGCCGAGTTGTGCGGGCAGCCACCGAGATTGACCACATTGGCCCCGGGCACGACGTCCTGCACACCCTGTCCCTCGGTCGGACCGTGCTGGACCAGCCCCCCGTCCCATGCGCACGCTCCCACCGCAAGGGTCGCCGCCGCGTTGCCCACCACATCGCGCGCGATATCCACCGCTGAGCGCCCCCCGATCGTGCAATAGCCGTCCCCGCTCGGGATCGCGCCCTCGATTACCGCGATGTACTTGCCCTTCAGGTCGCGCACCGCTTGAGTGCTCATCGCCTCGGCCTGCTCCCCGGAGCCGGCCATGATCAGCTCGTGGTAGTTCCACGCCAGGGTCTCGAGCACGATCTCGGCCACCTCGGGATGCGGCGAGCGCAAGATCGACTCCGAATTTCCCGCGCAATCCTGGAACTGGCGCCAGATCAGCACCGGGCGGGTCACCGAGCTGAGTGCCTCCGCGATCTTGGTGCGATACGCGGCCGGAAGCGCCAGCGTCGCCGCCATCACACCACAGAAACTCAGGAATGTCCGGCGGCTAACTCCACGCTCCTCAAGCCGCTCCGGCAAGGTCTGACCCGACGGGAACATCCGTTCGCTCCAGAAGCGTAAAGGAATAGTACGGGCGACAACCTATACCGCACACCAGCCGGGCTCAATCCGTGCTAGCTACGGATCCGCGAGGTGCTGATCCTCCACATCGATCGACTCGATCTCGAGCTCGCGACCGGCGGCCGGCGGCCACCACCCCGGCCGCCGCACGCTGGGCAGCGGACGTCGGGCTCTCGGGCGCACTGAGAAAGCCCCGCGGGTGCCGGGGCTTGTTCTTAGCTGGGCCGGCGATTGCGCCGCCTTGCCGCTTGTGCCTTGCGACGAGCCTGTTTACGGGCGGCGGTGTGCTCCTTTGTCGCCGTACGCTTCGTACGCTCGCGCTCCCACGATTCGGGAAGCGCTTGGAGCGCGGCGACGTGACGGTCACGGTCATAAGGACCCTCTTCGCGTAGCGCAGCCCAAATGTGATCGGAGACGGGTCGGCCGAGCATGTGCAGAATCTCATGCCGCCTATAGCCCGCTTCGAGCAGCCGCATCGCCGTCTCCCACACCTCAGGTGGCGAGTTGTCCCACAGCTGGGTCGCAACGATCTCATGCATCGCCAGGTGAAGACGCGGATTGATCGGGCCATCGCCGAGGTCGATCTCGCCGCGACCCTCTCTCAGCGCCTGTTCGAACTCGGGATGCTCGTTGCGGATGACGAGCGAGCGCACGTCGGGATCAGCGAGGTCCTCGACACTTGCGCCAAGCGCAGCGAGCACACCCGCATCAGCGACGAAAGGCTGCCGATCGATCATGCCGGCAGCTCATGAGTGGTCGACATTGCGAGCATTCTGGCGCAACTCGCCGACAGATCGACGTCGTCCGGCGGTGCGTAGGTCGGACATCATGGGGCGCAGGAAGGATCTCGGCGTGGTTGCGTCTCGTTGGCAAGGAACGTATTTGTCAGACGTCTGATGTTGTCAAGAGCGAGCGTGAAAGGGCGGAAATGTCGAAGCACGAAGACAGCATCAGAGAGGGACCGAAGGGTCTGCTCCGGCCGGCGAGGAGAGCATCTCGGCCGTGGTCGTCTCGCCTCGCGGCAGCTCGACCGCCGCGGCTCCAGGCTTGGCACCAGCTGAGATCGGCCGCCGCTGGAGCGGCAAGAACAGAGCGGCGGCCAAGAGTGTCGGCATCGTGGTGAAGCGCAACTCGGGACTCGCACTCACGAGCGAGCGGGTGCTCACGATGGGCTTGCAGATCTCGCTGACCGGTGCGATCAAGGAGGTACGGACCTGCTCAGCGAGCTCCCGATCGACCAGGTCGACGAGATCAACAGCAAGTGGAACGTGCTGACGATCAGCGCGGGAGGGGCCCAGTTCAAGCTCGAGTGCAAGCCCCCGGCGGCGAAGGCCGTGGCCAAGGCATTCGCCGCCGCGAGGGCCGCCGCCCGAGCCTGACTGAACGAGCTGACCGGAGTAGAAGTGACCCGGCTCAATAGCCGCCTCCGTGGCCGCACGCGGCCACGGTCAGGAGGATCGCCGCAGCGACGATCATCGTCAGGACCAACCGGAGGGCGCGCCGACGCCTGTCTGTAAGGCTCGTCATCGTGTTCACCTCCCCTCGATCGAAGTTCCCGGCGATTGGCTAACCCGACGACCCCGCGTGCCAAATCCTTCCCGCACCCCACTGCACCTGGGGCCTGGTATCTCGTGCTCGAGCGTTGTCAGTGCAGCGGGAGGTCGAGGACATGCTGATCAGCCGGACGGGGCCCGAAGATCCGCCGATCGCTCGCCTCGATCGCCACGTCATTGATGCTCGCTTCGCGCCGAGCCATCAGCCCGTGCTCATCGAACTCCCACAGTTCGTTGCCGTAGCTGCGAAACCACCTCCCGGCGCGGTCATGGCTTTCGTACTGGAAACGAACGGCGATGCGGTTGCCGGTGAAGGCCCAGAGCGCCTTGCGAAGGGCATAGTCGAGTTCTTTCTCCCACTTTGCGGTGAGGAACTCGACGATTTCGGCGCGGCCGCTGATGAACGAGTCGCGGTTGCGCCAGACGGAGTCTTCGGTGTAAGCCAGTGACACTCGAGCCGGGTCGCGGGTGTTCCACGCATCCTCAGCGAGCTGGACCTTCTGCAGCGCGGTTTCGTGCGTGAACGGGGGAAGCGGCGGTCGATCGGCCATCGAGGATTCCTTCCTGATCGGGACCGCAGATTATGAGTTCAGCCGGCAGGGAACCGCGTGTCTCGGGCCGCGTCGCCCGGGTGAGTCGCCCCCCTGGCTCGAGGCACAGGCAGGCCATGGCGGGTAGGGCGCGACCTGAGCAGGGGACAGTCGCCTGCATCACACTCCCTCTCCCGGGTTTCTCCAGTCGCGCTCGTCTCTTTGCCTGTTCACCATCAAGTCTGCCGGGAGCAATCTCAGCGGCCATTCGCATTCGCCACGACCGACGCTCCGTAGTCGGGTGCGCCCGGCCGCGCAGCCGGGGGCCTTGCTCGTCCCGGCGTCACGGCGAGTCGCGTCTGACGGGAAGGATCCCCCTGCCCCTGCGTCCTCATCGGTATGGACCGGACTTATCAGACGTCTGATGTCTTCCCCAGGATCTGGTGCCGCCCGCTCGGACCTGCTGCCGGTGCGCGTGGGCGCCCACACCGGCACGGCCGTGATGCGCGGCTGGGACTGGACGGAAGCGCCGTCAACGTCGCTGCTCGGCTGGCCGGCGCAGCCGGGCCCAACGAAGTGCTGATCAGCTCGGCAACCCGAGCCGCCGCTCGCGCCCAGCTGACGCGCGAGCCCGGAACTCGGCGCGAGCTCGTGCTGCGTGGGATCGAGCGCCCGATCACGGGCTGGCGAGTGCGGTGACCGGCGGCGATGGCAATCGGCGCGCGCGCGAGCACCAACGCCCGATCGTGCGCGCCCTCCCGGTGACGACGGCGCACCCCTGCAGCGAAGCGTGGTCCGCGATCGGCGGGGGCGACCGCTCGGCCGCGTTTGCCCGGGCAGAAGCGCATGCCCGCGGTCGAGGCCGCGCTTCACGCCGGGGATGAGCGCTGCTCGGTTGTCGTGATCCCCTACGGGACCGTCGACACATGGCGCGAGTCACCTGCCGAGAGGCGGGGCCTACGAGGAACGGCTGCTGTGCTCGCTCCTCGACCTCCGCACGGGGACCTTGTTCCACATGCTGAGCTCGCTGACGAGCTCGGACGCGTTGGTTTCATGGCCGTCGGCAACAGCTCCGAGGAGGCGGAGGCGCTGGATGACGAGGTGCACCCGAGGCTCATGCGTGAGGCTGCCGCGCGCCAACCCGTCGCCGCCGGTGAACGGGGCGGGACCAGGGATGTCGCAGTGCAGTTGGGGGAGGCTTAGGGGAATCTCCCCATACCGGAGCTGCACCGCCCGCGGCAAGCTGGGGCGATGGCGACATTCATCCTCACCCATCGGCACGCACCGGAGGAGTGCGGAATCGCCGTCGCGGCCTGGAAGGGCTTCGCCAGCCGGCTGCGCCACGGACGGCCGCTTGGTTCCTGCGCCACGGGCGGACATCACCTGTGGTGGACGGTGGAGGCCGCAGATCAGAGAGGGGCGCTGTCGCTCTTGCCGCCCTATGTCGCGGCTCGGACGGTCGCGCACGAGGTTCGAGAGGTGCCGCTTCCATGAGCCGGCCTTCGTCTCGGGGGCGGTCGTGAACGCGGCCCCACAGCGTTCGCAGCGTGACTCGCGCCGGCCGCACTTGCTCGATCCCGAGGGTCTGTCGGCCCATATCGACCCCATGTACCGGGCGGCATGGGCGCTGTGCGGATCGCGACACGATGCCGAGGATCTGGTGCAGGAAACCCTCGCGAACGTGCTCAAGCGCCCTCGGCTGCTGCGCGACGGCAACGAGATCGGCTACCTGCTGAGGGCCCTCAGGAACACCTATGCCAGCCACTACCGTGCTGCCAAGCGCCGGCCGCAGGAACGCCAGCTGTTCGAAGACGATGGGCTTCCATCCCAGGAGCCCGGCGTCAGCTCGCGGGAGATCATGGAGGCAATCGTCAGCGTGCCGGCAGCGTTCCGAGACGCGGTGATCGCGGTGGACCTGCTGGGCCTGTCGTACCGCGAGGCAGCGCGCTCGCTGCGGATCCCAGAAGCAACGATCACCACGCGCCTTCACCGCGGACGCCAGCACGTCGCACGCACCCTGATCGATGAGACAGACGATGGCAGCCCGGATCGCGGCGTGCCGGCATCGGCCTCGGTCACTCGTTCTCGGATCGCTCGGCGGCGATGATCGAGGCCAAAGCTGCGCGCGAGCGGACACGAAGCTTGTCGTAGATGCGGGCGAGGTGGCTCTCGACGGTCTTCTCGCTCAAGAACAGCGCCGCGGCGACATCTCGGTTTCGTTGGCCGGCGGCGACGAGATTCGCGACCTCCCGCTCACGCGCGCTGAGTGCGTCCGTTCCCGCGGTGCCGGCAACGCCACGGAGGCGCCGCGGTGGCCGGCGGCCGAGACGGCGCAGCTCTCGGGCGGCTGCATCGGCTTCGCGCAGCGCGCCAAAGGCCGACAGCGTCCGCTCGGCGTGCTCGAGCTCGGAGATCCCCTTCTGGACGTCGTCGCCGCGACCCAGAGCGGTGCCGATCAGCACCCGGGCTCGCGCCGCCGACAGCGGATTCCCGCTTGCCTCGGCGAGCGGGATCGCCTCCTTGGCCTTGTCACCCGCAGCCTGCGTGTCGCCGCGGGCGAGCATGACGGCAGCGCGGCCACAGACCGCCGTCGCGGTCTGCCGCGGCAACGAGGTGATGTGGGCCCGGGCCTCGGCTGCCGCGGCTGCATCGTCGGCGGCATCGAGCTCGCCGAGGGCCAGCTGCGTCTGGACCAGCAACTCCCAACCATGTCCGCCGCGCAGATCAAGCAGCCGCTGAGCAGCACCGGCTTCGAACGCGGCCAGCTCGACCCGTGCGCCCGCGGGATCGCCGGCCGCGTGCAATGCCGCCGCCAGGTAGAGCCGCGAGAGGGTCGAAAAGAACGTCTCGTCCACACGCTCGGAGCGAGCCGCCGCTTCACGTGCGCTCGCCAGTGCCCGCGCCGTGTCCCCGGCACAGGAGCACACCACCGCGTCTGCCCATAGGGCCCACACAGCGAACTGATCGTTGCCGGTCAGGACCGCGGCGTCGGTCGCCGTCTCCGCGACCACCATCGCCTCGGTCACACGCCCCTTCGTGAACAGAGCGTTGGTCTCGAGCACGAGCATGCCGGGGACGAACGGGCTCTGGCCCGTGGATCGGGCCAGGCGCAGGCCCCGGCGAACGTGGTCAAGCGCGTCGTCGGTTCGCTCCAGTGCTGCCGCCGCTTGCGCGAGATACCCCGCGACGTCGATGTGCTCGGCCAGCTCCTCGTCGGAGACCGCGCTGAAGGCGAGCTCGGCATCCTGGAGCTCCGCTGCCGCCTCCGACGTGCGGTCGCGAGAGATGTCGGCGAGGCTGCAGAGTGCCGCGGCCCAGCTCGTCAGCAGCTGCTCTCCACAGTCGCGAGCCGCTCGCAGCACGTTCCGAGCGAGTTCGTACATGTGGGCGAACTCTCCGCGCCAGTAGCGATCGATTGCGAGCTCCAGCCTCAGGACGAGGGCAGAGGGGCTCTCGGCCGGGAGCGACTGCAGCGCGACCTGCACGAGCCCACGCGACTCGAGCGGACGACCGCTCATACGCTTGGCGAATGCGATCTTCGCGACCACCTCGGCCCGTTCACGGACCCGCTCGGCGGGCAGGAGTGCGGCGGCCTCGTCGAGCACCACGAGGGACTCGTCGTAGGCGCCCGCGAATGTCAGTGCACTCGCCGCCTCAGCCATCAAGCCGAGGCGCTGGTCGGCGTCGCCTGCGGACAGCAGGCGGGTCGCCGCCAGCAGCCACCATCCGGCTGTCTCCGGCGCGCGCGGCGCGGCGGCGCGGCCAGCATCGACCAGGAGCGCGATTGCCTGTTCATCCCCCACGGTCGCCGAACGCTCGACGTGGTGTGCGCGCGCGGTGGCCGGGGCGCCCGCCTGTGCCAGCGCGGCCGCAGCCCGCGCGTGGGCGCCGAGCTGCCAGCCCGCCGGCATCCCGTCGTACACCGCCCGGCGGACGATCGGGTGCCGGAAACGAAAGCGCCGTGGGACGTCCGTCGGCCGAATGAAGTCGAACTCGAGCAGCTCGTCGAGCGCCGCGAGCACCTGAGTCACGTCCCGCTCGGCGATTGCGGCGACGAGCTCGGGCTCAAATGGCTCGCCGGCAACGGCGGCCGACTCGAGCGCCAGCCGGGCATGATCGGAAACGGACAGCAGCTCCTCTCCGATCGCGGCGATCACGGTGCGGGGAACGGCTTCACGAGCTGGCTCCGGACCCTGGCGACGAGGTCAGCGAGCCGCGCAGACATGTCCCTCGCGCCATCCTGACCAGCCCACGCCAACGCTTCCTCGACCCTGCTGTACGACCTGCTGGCCCGCCGGTGGTGTCAGGACCTCGTCGACCACGCCGGACTGGACATGGCGCAGCTGCCCGCGATTCGCCCCTCGTGCGAGGTGATCGGTCCGCTGCGGCCGGAAGCCGCCGAGGCGCTCAACCCGTCCCCACGCTGCCGAGTGGGCGTCGGCACGTACCGCCGGCTGTTCGACGGAGTCGAGGCGGCGCTGGGACGAGACCACCGCGGCCTGGCGACGTCAGATCACGCCGGACTGAATCCCGCGGCCCGCGGCCCGCGCCGATAGGGCCCACGGCCCGTCCCGGCGGCCGAGGACTGGCCCGGCCCACCCCTAGGGTGCCTAGCTGTCGCGCGGGCGCTGATCAATAGTTGCCACGAGCAACCGACCACTTCGACCGATCAGATGTCAGGCCAAGGAGACGCCTCCACACCGCACCTTCGGGTGATGCCCAGCGCCACGATCAAGACCGGCAGCTGAGCCCGGCGTCCGCCCCGTGGGAAAGGGAGCCAGACACACGCGGCCCCGGGGCATCATCGCCCGGGGCCGCGACTCCGTTGTGAGAGACGAGCCGGCGCCGAGCGCCGCACTTACGCGAGACCCGGGCCGGTGTACGCGGGCGGGGCTGGCGCGTCTCCCTCCGCCGCGGCGATCTGCGAGAGCAGCGCGGTCGGACTGGTGCCGGCAGGCACCTGCAGCCGCGGCAGGCGGAACCGATCCTGCTGCGGGCTTGCCCATCCCGGGATGACGGTGCTCGAGCCGGTGAATCCGGCCGCGCGGACGGCGGCGATCACCGTTGCGTCGTAGTGGCCGTCCGGGTAGCTGAACCAATTTACCGGCACCCCGTATCGACCGTGCAGCATCTGCCGTGCCGCCGTGACCTCGTACCGGAGCTGGCCGGCATCGAGTGTGATCGGGTCGGCGTGGCTGACCCCCTGGGTGTCGAGCTCCCAGCCCGCCGCAATCAGGCTGCGGAGCTGCGCGTCGCTGAGGCCTCCTTCGGCGGGCGGCAGGCCATTCACCTGGAGGTTCTCGACCCCGGCCCAGCCAAGTCGCCTGAGTACCGGTGCCGCGTTGGTGTACTGCGATGCATAGCCGTTGTCGAACGTGATCACGATCGGCTTTCCCGGGCCGAGCGCCACCCCACGCGTCCAGTACGCCTGGAGCTGGTCGAGCGTCACCGCATGCCATCCGGTGGCCTTGAGCGCGTCCATCTGGCTCGCGAACTCCGCGGCGGGCACGTACAGGCCCGGAGTCCCCGTGCTCTGGGATGGGGGCACATTGATCACGTGATAGGCCAGGATTGGCACCGTTGCGCTGCCAGGCCGGCCTGCGCCGCCGGAGCCGGGGGCGGCCCCCGTGGACGGCCGGCCGGACAGCGTCGGCGTTCGTTTCGAGGAGCGGGAGCCCGATCCGAACGCGAACCCGAGCACGAGCGCGACAACGACACCCGCGACCATGACCAGGGACCCCAGCGCGGCGAACCGCACCCGCCTCGTCTGCGATCGACGCTCGCGCGCCGGCTCGAGGCGACCGTCCTGCACGTCACGGAACCTCATCCCGTGCCGACGTTACACCCTGGGTCGGACTCACCCGCGGGTCGCACGACGCTCGCGGCTCGACCTCCGCGCGCCGGGATCTGAGCGGCTGCGGAGGCGTCGAGGCCCCCGCAGCCGCCAGGCGTCAGTGGATC